>Ga0067045_1002588_pt1 | contig 79732 bp, 69 predicted proteins | sample TerdegcTABiofilm_FD_59184 | JGI IMG/M metagenome (GOLD analysis project Ga0067045, IMG submission 59184) | Combined Assembly of (Gp0054472, Gp0054536) Wastewater bioreactor microbial communities from Singapore -Terephthalate degrading... | reverse complement strand
CATAAGTTAAAGCAAATCCAACAGATTTGACAAACTTGCAGGAGAAAATCACCTACCCCAAAGTGATAAGTTCAAAATTCGCTTAGATTAAGATTTATAGGAGAAAAATATAATTTTTTCTGAATTTGTCAATATTTAGAAAAAAACCGGGGCACTGTGCTCCGGTTTCAAATTTGTGTTTAAAAAAGAGTTTACTTTTCAGGAATATTCTTAAGCGTTTCGAGGAGATAATCCCAAAAAAGCTGTACGCTGCCAATGTGTACCTTCTCATCAGGGCTGTGGGGGTTGCGGATGGTAGGGCCAAACGAAATCATATCCCAATGGGGGTAAACGGCGCCTAAAATGCCGCACTCCAATCCTGCATGGATAACTTTAACTTCGGGCACACGGCCAAACTTCTGGTGATAAACATTTTTCATCGTTTGCAGGATAGGACTGTTGGCATTGGGTCTCCATCCGGGGTAAGCACCCGAGAAATCAATTTCAGCTCCTGCAAGCTCAAAAACACTAGCCATCATTTCTGCCAAATCGTCTTTGGCACTGTCTACCGAGGAACGCAACAGGCAAAGAACTTTTATTTTTCCATTTTCCATCTTTACATTGGCCAGGTTGGTTGAGGTTTCAACAATTCCGGGGAGACCATCGCTCATGCGGATTACTCCATTGGGGCAGGCATAAACAGCATTGATGAGTTTCTCCTGGGTTCCCTTGTCGATTACCTGTGTTGGCATGATAGCTTGGCTGCAGGTAAAAGAGAAGTTGGGTTCAGCCAGTTCCAGTTCTTTCTGAATGGTTTTAACTGTGCGATCAAAACATTTGAGGAATTTTTCCTTTTCTAATGCAGGAATGACAATAATAGCCATGGCTTCGCGAGGGATGGCATTGCGGAGACTGCCTCCTTCCACTTTGGCTATACGCATACCGTGTTCTTTATGCCCATGTCGCAGTAATCGGAAAAGGAGTTTATTGGCATTGCCTCTTCCCAGGTTTATATCAAGCCCTGAATGACCGCCTTTAAGTCCTTTAACAGTAAGCTGATATGCTACTGTATTCTCCATTACAGGTTCGTATTTGGGGGAAAAGCTAAAAGTGCCGTCAATTCCTCCTGCGCAGCCCACATATAATTCCCCTTCTTCTTCCGAGTCAAGGTTGAGGAGAATATCTCCCTTCAGTATGCCCGGTTCGAGGTTCTGGGCACCGGTCATTCCGGTTTCTTCGTCGGTGGTTATTAACACTTCTACCGGTCCATGAGGAATATTTGTGCTTTCAAGAATAGCCATAGCAGCAGCAACTCCAATTCCATTGTCGGCACCGAGGGTAGTCCCATTTGCCTTCACCCATTCGCCGTCAATGAGTGCTTCTATTGGGTCGGTATTGAAATCGTGTTGTTTATCGCTGTTTTTTTGGGGCACCATATCCATGTGGCCTTGTAGAATTACCCCTTTGCGATTTTCCATTCCCGGTGTTGCAGGCTTTCGGATGATTACGTTACCTGCCCTGTCAACAATGGTTTCGTGGCCTAGTTTTTTCCCGTATTCGGCCAGAAAAGTACGAATGTTGTCTTCATTTTTTGATGGACGGGGAATGCGGGTCAAGCTGTAAAAATTTTCCCACAGCGACCTGGGTTCAAGATTATGGATGTCGTTCGACATAATGCTGGATTTTAATTAATGGTTATTGAAAAGTTGTTAAAAGCAAACAATTGAGAAGCAAAAATAGTGTTAAAATGCGGATAGAAGCCAAGGGATTAAGGGAAAAGCCCGAGAAAAACGGATAAAATTTTATATCAAAATCAGCTGTATTTACGGGGGTATTACAACCCAAACGGTTAAAATAATTAATCAATACATTGTATTTCGTTCTTGCCCTTTAGTGTTGTAGGTGAACCTTTTAAGGTAATATAAGCAGTTTGATTATAAAGCAAAAAGGGCTACCTTGGTGGCAGCCCTGCTTGAAAAATACTGATGTTTATCAGAAAATTTTTGCCCACTCGTATTTTTTACGGTTTTTCCAGTGCCCGGTAAGGTAGGCGTAGTTTACGATAAGAGGTACTACTGTACTCGCTTCTGCATAAACCATTTGCTCGAATACGGTGTCCACCTTGCCCCAGGAGGAAGCTTCCTTTAGAGTAGAGCTTGAGCAAGCACCGTCGCGTACATCGGCCACGGTAATCTGGATGGCGTATTTATGCATAGGAACATCGAAACCCAGTACCTCTGCGCATACTACCGTATCTTGGGCAAAGTTTTTGGGAACTCCGCCACCCACCATAAATAACCCTGTATCTCCGGCCTTTAGCTTAATCATGGTCAGTTCTCTAAAGTCTTTTACAGAATCAATGGTAACATGGCGGTCAGGATTTTCCCATTGATGCTTAACCAAACCGAAGCCTGCACTGCTATCGCTGAATGCCGGGCAGAAAATGGGTACATTGTGTTCGTAGGCTAATTGTACCAGTGAATTAGGTTTTTTGGCATGTTGGGTGAGGTAGCGACCCATTTCACGGATAAATTCACGCGAGGAGTAGGGGCGTGGTTCCAGGCTATCGGCAATGGTTTTAATGGCCATGTCGCATTGCTGCAGTTCTTCTTCGTCAATGTAAGTATCGTAGATGCGGTCGATATAATTGTTGCGAAGCATCTTGTCGTCGATATTGGGGGTGCCTTTGTAATGTTTGAATCCGAGGGCTTCAAAGAAGTCCATATCAACAATGCTGGCACCGGTGGCTACGATGGCATCTACCATGTTGTAGCGAATCATGTCGGCATATACCTGCATGCATCCGCCTGCACTGGTACTTCCGGCAAGGGTTAATATTACCGAGCAGTTTTCATCACTCAGCATGCGGTTAAAAATATCGGCAGCACTCGCCGTATCGCGCGAAGAAAACGACATATCACGCATGGCGTCAAGCAGTGCACGGCCATCGAAAGTGGTAATATCGATGTGCTTTACCACGTTTTTCAGGAGATCCTTTTTTTCCATTATTGTATTTGAATTATTTAGAGGGTGAATTTATCGTATGGTACCCTGAGGGGAGTTTCAGGTCGCAAAATTACATCATTTCGTTGAATTTGATGAGATTAACTTAGAATTACCTAAATAGTACCTGCACAGGGTTTAGAATCCCAGAATCTTAAGCATACTCTTGTAGCTTTGTTCCTTGGCGAAGAGTTTGGTATAGTATTCTCCGTTTTCGTCCATATCGATAATGACGTGTTTGGGAGCAGGGATGAGGCAGTGCTGGATTCCGCCATAGCCTGAAAGGGATTCCTGATAGGCACCCATGTGGAAAAAGCCGATGTATTGTTCTTCATCGGGGACAATTTTAGGTAAGAAGACCGCGTTGGAATGGGCTTCAGCGTTGTAAAAGTCCTGGCTGTCGCAGGTTAGCCCACCGAGGTGAACCCTTTGGTACTCGAAATTCCAGTTGTTGATGGCCAGTAAAATATATCTCTGGTTGATGGCCCAGGTATCGGGCAGGGTAGTCATAAAGGAACCATCGATCATGTTCCAGAGCTCACGGTCGTTTTGCTGTTTTTGGTTAACAATGCTGTAAAGCATGGCTCCGCTTTCACCCACGGTGTAGGTCCCAAATTCAGTAAAAATGTCGGGCTCGGGTACACCCTGCTGCGCACATGTGTTCTTTATCTGCATGACGATCTCCTCGGCCATGTATTCATAGTCGTAGTTAAACTCAAGAGAATTTTTGATGGGAAATCCTCCGCCTATGTTAAGCGAATCGAGTTCAGGACATATTTTTTTGAGCTCGCAGTATAAGTTAACGGCTTTTAGCAGTTCATTCCAGTAGTAAGCCGTGTCTTTAATACCTGTATTGATGAAGAAGTGAAGCATCTTCAGCTCAAACAGCGGATTGTTCTGAATCTTTTCCTGGTAATACGGAATAATCTCATTGTAACGAATTCCAAGACGTGAAGTATAAAATTGAAATTGGGGTTCTTCTTCCGTTGCAATGCGGATACCGAGTTTAGTTTTACGTTTAAGTCCGGCCTCAATATATTTATCCAACTCGAATTTATTGTCGAGTACCGGGATAGTATTCTCAAATCCATTGTGAATAAGGTTGACAATATTTTCGATATACTGCGGACGCTTAAATCCGTTGCAAATAATGTAATTGTCTTTTTTGAAAATTCCCTGATTGTGCAGTTCCTCAACGATATTGATGTCGAACGCTGAGGAAGTTTCGAGATGAACATCGTTTTTAAGTACCTCTTCCAGCACGAATGAAAAATGGTTACTCTTTGTACAATAGCAATAATGATATTCGCCATTGTAGTCGGCTTTAGCCATGGCTACATTAAAATTGATTCTGGCTTTCTGAATCTGGCTCGAAATTTTAGGTAAATACGTAAGCCTGACAGGAGTTCCATACTGCTTAATGATGTCCATTAGCGGTATGTTATTCCAATAAAGTTCATCGTCAATCACATTGAAATCTTCCTGAGGAAATTCAAATGTTTGCTGGATTAGGTCGATGTACTTGTTTTTCATTTTTTGTTTCAGGTGATTTAGTTTGACATTCTTTTTTAAATTTAGATGACATGGATTTTAAAAAGGAGTGCAAAAGTAATACATTTGGAAATGCATACGACATTTTCTATGAAATTTTTAATAAAAAATAAATCATTGATTAATAATATCTTAAGTATTAACCTGGCAAACAAATGCCCGTATTCATGCCAAACCACTCCGCTACATGCAGAAAATTTAGCTCACTTAGATTTTTGTTTTTAGGCTAATCCGGGTGATTTACTTTTTTAAAAAGCTGCCATTAACAACTCAATATCCTGTGAAGGAATTGAAAAATGATCTCCAATGGTTTTGTTGGTTAATGTCCCGTTGAGCAGATAAACTCCCTGTCTTAATCCATAGTCTTTTTTGATATATTTTTCGAGACCACCCAAATAACCAATTTTCAATATGATAGGAGTGAACACATTACTTAAGGCATAAGAGGCCGTATGAGGTACCCTTGAGGCAATGTTGGGAACGCAGTAATGGGTGACACCATAAACTTGATATACCGGATGTGTGTGTGTGGTAGGTCGCGAGGTTTCGATGCAGCCACCCTGGTCGATGCTAACATCAACGATAACCGAGCCTCGTTTCATTTTGCTGACCATTTCTTCACTAACGATAAGAGGGGTTCTTCCTTCGCGGCTAAACAATGCGCCGATAACAACATCTGCAGTGAGTAAACTCTTGGTTAATACTTTGGGTTGAATGATACTGGTGAATAACCTCGACCCTAAAACATATTGTATATGTCTCAGTTTGTATACCTTATCATCAAAAATTTTAACTATTGCTCCCATACCCAATGCGGTTCTGGCTGCATATTCAGCGACTGTACCTCCTCCAATAATCACGATCTCCGACGGATTAATCCCCGGAAATCCTCCCAGCATACTTCCTTTACCCAATACGGGATGACTTAAATATTCTGCTGCCACCAGTATAGCCGTGGTTCCTGAAATCTCACTCATGGAACGCATCACAGGAAAGGCATTGGAATCGTCTTTTATATATTCGAAGCCAATCGCAGTGATTTTTTTTTGCATCAATCCGGTGAAGTACTCTTTAGGCTGAATAAAAGTGTGTACGGAAGAAAAAAGTACCTGACGGGGTTTTAGGCGCTCTTGTTCGTGGGGATGGGGTGGAGCCACTTTAACGATAATTTCTGCCTTAAAGACTTCATCAGGAGTATCGCAAACAATTGCCCCGGCAGCTGCATATTCTTCATCACTGAATTTGGCATGTTGGCCGGCCCCTCTTTCATAATAAACGGTATGGCCATTCTCCACCAATTCAGTAACAGCCGAGGGGACTATGGCAATTCGGTTTTCGTCGGGGCTAATCTCACGCGGGAGACCAATACTAAACTTTCTCTGGGTCTGGTTGAGGGGGCTCAGTTGTTCAAGGGGAGCTGGCCTTTCTTCGATAGCCGTTTGCGATAATGATTTGGGAGTGTTTTCCATCATGGGCGAAGGCAGTTGGCAGTTTTTACCAAGATTCAAACCTCAAATTTACATCTTTTACATTGTTTTTTGGCAATTCCCTGCTTTGAGCTGCACTTCGAGCCGCCGAGTATCATCCTCCAGCACCCTGATCTTTATCCATACCGTATCATCGGGCAGCAAATTGTCGGCTATCTCGGGCCATTCTATGAAGCACCAGGATCCACTGTCGAAATATTCCAATGCTCCTGTGGCCAAGAGTTCGTCAGCGTTTTTTAAACGATACAGATCAAAATGGTAAATATTGCCTTGTTCTTTGGTGCGGTAAACGTTAATAATGGCAAATGTCGGGCTACTCACATTGTCCATGCATTGTAAATGCCGGCATATAGAGTTGATGATGGTCGTCTTACCTGCTCCCATGGGTCCTTCAAGGGCAAAAATTCTCTTATCACCCCATTCTTCAATAAGACTTTGTGCAAATTTATCCAGAGTTTCTATGGATTTGATTTCATAAACCATTGATCGACTCATCCGTATTTCTATTTAGGTTATTTAGGATTAAATACATTGAAATCAGCGGGAGGCAAAAGTAATACAATATCCACGAACGCAAAGAGTTGAATGAGTTTCTACAGGTTTGCAAACGATTTCGCTTGTCAGGTAAATTTAAATCCCTAATTTTGCCTCGGAGTTTTATAATTGATAATCAGTCGCTTTTTATTTAAATATCAAAATCAGTGTTATATGATGCAGAAACTTAGCTCGCAGGAGCTCATGCAGCTCGAAGAAAAGTATGGAGCCCACAATTATCATCCACTACCAGTGGTATTGGCCAAGGGTGAAGGTCCTTTTATGTGGGATGTTGAAGGCAAAAGGTACTATGATTTCCTTTCGGCCTATTCGGCTGTCAATCAGGGGCATTGCCACCCAAAAATAGTTGAAGCGCTTGTCGATCAGGCCCGTACACTTACGCTCACTTCCAGAGCATTCTATAACAATGTGCTGGGTGTATATGAAAAATATGTAACCGAATACTTTGGCTATGATAAAGTTTTACCCATGAATACGGGTGCTGAGGCAGATGAAACCGCTTTAAAGCTTTGCCGTAAGTGGGCTTATCTGAAGAAGGGTATTCCCGAAGGACAGGCCAAGATAATTGTTTGCGAAGGCAACTTCCATGGACGCACCATTACGATAATCTCTATGTCGACCGATCCGGATGCCTACAGCGAATATGGACCTTATACACCCGGATTTATTAAAATTCCTTACAACGACCTTAATGCCTTGGCCCGGGCTCTCGAAGATCCGATGGTAGCTGGATTTTTGGTAGAACCCATCCAGGGTGAAGCCGGTGTTTATGTTCCCGATGAAGGTTATCTGGCCAAAGCCTATGAAATGTGTAAGGCCAAAAATGTACTTTTTATTGCTGATGAAGTTCAAACCGGTATCGCTCGCACAGGTAAACTCCTGGCTTGCGATCACGAAAATGTACGTCCTGATATTCTGATTCTTGGAAAAGCCCTTAGTGGGGGAGTCTTCCCGGTTTCTGCGGTCTTAGCCGACGACGAAATTATGCTCACCATAAAACCCGGTCAGCATGGCTCGACATTCGGGGGCAATCCTATTGCAGCCCGTGTGGCTATTGCAGCCCTCGAAGTGGTTAAAGAAGAAAAATTAGCCGAAAAAGCTGCCTATCTCGGTGAAATATTCCGTTCAGAAATGCGAAACATCAAGAGTGATATGATAGAGCTAGTACGGGGTAAAGGCTTGCTCAATGCGGTGGTTATCAGGCCCAAGAACGGCAAGGAAGCCTGGGATGTTTGCCTCAAGATGGCTGAAAATGGGGTTTTGGCTAAACCCACTCACCAGCATATCATACGTTTTGCTCCTCCTCTGGTTATTTCCGAAGAGCAATTGCGTGAAGCTATTGAACTGATTAAGAAATCCATTCTTTTCTTTAGTTAATACTAAATTTTTATTGAAAAAACCGCCTTCACTCCGGAGGCGGTTTTTTGTTGCATTGCTCGATGGTTAAGAAACGGGAAAATTCTTGGTTATCGAATATTTGTTTAGAAATAAGTCCGGTTTTTTAGCCTCAGTATTATATTCACCCTAAATGTATTCCGATTCATTAATCAATGTAACCGAAAGGAGTAGTAAGATTTATTGAAGATATAATCGCGAGGGTGTACTTTCTGCTTTTTATTAAGGATGGGAGGTCATTTGGGCTTGTTTTATAAACTCTTTTGCCAATGGCTCTGAGAAAGCAGGGTTTTCCTTGAGTCGTTCAGGGTGCCACTGCACGGCAAGAAACCAGTTTTTGCCTTTAGGCTCTTCCCATTCTATTGCTTCAATGAGGTGATCGGGAGAGAAGGCAGAAGGCTTGAGCCCGATAGCAAGTTGGTCAATACCCTGGTGATGATTTGAATTGACCATGCCTTCATTAAAGCCTGATAAGCGATGCAGGAGTGTGTGGGGTTGTACTGAAACAGGATGCAGGCAGTTCAAAGGATCCGGACAGCGGTGGGCTACATCTTCTCCGATATCTTTGGGTAAATGAGTGAGCAAGGTACCACCAAAGTAAACATTGATAATTTGCAAGCCCCGACAGATACCCAATACCGGAATTTTCCTGTCAAAGGCTATTCGGAGTGCCATCATTTCGAGTGTGTCTCGTGTACGGTCAAACGATTCGCATTGGGCGGTATCGTTTTCTTTGCCATACCAGGCAGGATAAACATCTTCGCCCCCAGTTACAAGCAAACCATCTGCCTGTTGCATAATTTCATCGGCAGAATCTCTGGAAAGTACGTAAAGATCAATAATTTTTATCGTACTATCGGCGCTTAGGAGCCAGTTTTTATAGTTATCGCTGAGTTTGGTTACAGCAATAAGGGTTGTATGTTTTCCTTTACACGAAGTCAGAGTTAATGCCACAAGAAATAATAGGGCTACAAAGATGAGGTTTCTCATTTTTGAATGGTTTATTTCACGTACTAAATTAAGGAAACTTTTTGTTGGAATTACCTCTGGAAGGTATCACCGGTGGTTTGTAAAATTCAGCTCAGCAGTGAAGATGGTTTTGTTGTCAGCTTCACGCATCCCTTGAACGAATAGTTCTCCCTCGGCCAATTCTTTAAAATAAATATCAATCACTTCGTTTTCAAATGTTTCCTGTAAAAAGTTTATACACAAGTGCCCGATCTGGTTGTTCAGGTGCCAGGATGTTGGAAGAGCGTCGAGGAACCAGCCAATGTAGCGGCTGTTGTTGACATGTCCATGCATGTCGATATCGCTGTAGGAAACCTTTTTAGAAATGACCTTGAGCAGGTTGCCTTCAGGCGTTTTTATTTTTCGGGGTGCGGGCATTACGGGCTTATCAGCGGGCACAACTGCTTTGCTGAGATATTCGAAGGCATCAGGTCGGCGAGGTCGGCGGGTTTCAGCATCAATAATCAACCATGCTGTTGCCGCCCGGCCATAGGGTTGGTTTTCGTGGTCTAAAAACCTGAAATTGCGGAGAGCTAAAAATCCTTCGATACCTGCAGGCCAGGTTTCAACAGTCAGGCTCTCTTCCCATCCGGGCAAGCGTTCAGTCCAAATCTCCATCCTCATTAAAGCCCAGGCTCTGTTGTCTTGCTTGTTGGCCTCAAAGCCAACTCCCAAACTTTGGGCATGGTGCCAAGCCGTTTCCTGCATATAACTGGTCAAATGAGGTAAACCCAACCTTCCACTGGCGCCTGCTCCATCCCAAGTGACTTTATATGTTTCGCGCCAAACTTTGATAAACTTTTCCTGATTATTTCCGTTCATTGGGCAAATGTAGCCATTTCGGGAATTTTTAGTAGCCATATTGCGCATGAGGCCTGCATTGAAAAATGAATAGCGTGAAAAAACTCCTGCGCTAAATTCATGATTTATTGAAATGTGCTAAGTACAACTTTGGGGAAAATTGTATTTAAAAGCCTTGTCTATCCTCAAAATTGAAAAAATTCATACCTTGCAAACGTTTTCGGACAATTTTCATCAACCTATAAAATTTAAAGCTTATGTCTGATATTGAAGATATTAAATGGGAAGAGCTCCCTTTTGGCTATCTTAAAACAGATTACAATGTAAGAGCATATTTTAAAGATGGCCGATGGAGCGGCCTTGAAGTTTCAGATTCCGAGTACCTTTCAATACATATGGCTGCCTCTGCCTTGCACTACGGGCAGGAAGCTTTCGAAGGTATGAAGGCTTTTCGTGGTGTAGATGGAAAAATCAGGGTATTCCGTTGGGATGAAAATGCGAAGAGACTTATCAACTCTGCCCGGGGAATTATGATGGAGCCCGTGCCCATGGAACTTTTCAAAGAGGCTGTTTGGAAAGTAATCAAGCTCAATGAAAGGTTTGTCCCTCCGTATGGCACAGGTGCTTCGCTCTACATTCGTCCTTTGCTCTTTGGTTCAGGCGCTCAGGTAGGAGTTAAACCGGCCACCGAATACACCTTTGTAGTATTTGTTACCCCTGTCGGCCCTTATTTTAAAGAAGGATTCAAACCCGTGAAAATGCAAATAGTGCGTGATTTCGACAGAGCTGCACCCCTTGGTACAGGTACTTATAAGGTGGGCGGTAATTATGCAGCAAGTTTGCAGGCCGGTGAAAGGGCCCACCGTGAGGGGTATAAAGCGGCTCTATTCCTCGATTCCAAGGAAAAGAAATATATCGATGAAGCGGGCCCGGCTAATTTCTTCGGAATTAAAAACAACACCTATGTTACCCCCAAATCCACTTCTATCTTACCATCCATCACCAATATGAGTTTGCGCACACTCGCTGAAGAAATAGGGCTAAAAGTTGAAGTGAGGCCTATACCGGTGGAGGAATTGACTGAATTTGATGAAGTAGGAGCTTGCGGAACTGCAGCTGTGATTTCACCCATCTGCGCCATCGAAGATCGCGATACACATACTATTTACACGTATTGCAAGGATGGCAATGCCGGACCTATTTCAACCCGTCTATATAAAATGCTTCAAGGAATTCAGTTCGGCGAAATACCCGATAAGTACGGCTGGACTGAGGTTGTTTCATGATGAAAGTAACATGTTGATCGAAAAGTGTCTCTCTTTCGGTAGAGGCACTTTTTTTTTAGCAATTTTCAAAATATCCTTTTTTATTGATTGGTTATAATATGATTTTTAGTTTTTTACTCGATATAACCATGGAAATTGATTTGAATGAGGCTTAAAACTCAAAGTTTTTAAAAATTATCTTAACTTTGCACCCGCAAAACGAAAAGCGGCTCTCTGTAGCTCAGTTGGTAGAGCAGCTGACTCTTAATCAGCGGGTCACAGGTTCGAGTCCTGTCAGGGAGACATAAAGTTAGAGGTTACAGCAATGTAGCCTCTTTTTTATTTAAATGCCGCAGATGCAGTGATTTTGCCTGACCGGGATTAATTTTCAGTCGTAGTTTAGTTCGATGTTTATCACCGGTTGATTTATCTCTGCATGAAGGGTTTGAATCCGAAGAATTTTTCCTCCTGCGCTCATAATTATTTGCCTGACAGGTACTAAAGCAAAAGGCCTTTCGTGCCGTGGAATGTTGGTGGCAATGAAATTGCTCAATTCCATGATGTCTTTTTCAGTGATAAGGCTTGCCTCGGCAATAATTACAGGCACTTCTCCCAAAACCGGGTGTGACTGGCCTGTGACGAAAAAGGGGCGACGAAAAAAGGGCGACAATCGCTGTTCCAATTGTTCAGGAAAAATCTTAATTCCACCTGAGTTGATAACAAAATCGGCTCTTCCTTTCAGGATGAAGCGGCCGTCGGGTAAAATTTCTGCCAGGTCGTTGGTTTTTATTTCAGACTCCAGAAAGGGTGCATAAATGCACAGGGTTTCATCCAATGCTGTTGTAAGGGTAACTCCCGGTAAAGGCCGAAACGCAGGGGGATCTTCACCTACCCGTCTAACGGCTATATGCGTGAGGGTTTCTGTCATTCCGTAAGTAATCCATGCGTCGGAGTGCAATGAGGCCAGACGGGTTTCAACCGCAGCTGGCAGTGGAGCTCCTCCGATGAGTATTGTTTTGGTGTTTTGTAAAACATGGTTGGTGTCGGGATTCTTCAATGCAGCAATTATCTGGGTTGGTACCATGGCCACAAAATCGGGCGGGGTAATAATTCCCTGTAAAGGATTTTGCACGGGGGGAGCCACGATAAGGTTGAGGCCTCCTGCAAGCGCACGAACAACCATCATTTTCCCCGCAATAAAGCTGGTATTGAGGCACAAAAGTGCAGTCATCCCTTTGCGTAATCCAAAAAAATTGCAGGTACGTCGGGCAGATTCGAACATGGCTTCGCGAGAAAAATAGAGTGTGCGGGGAGTTCCCGTAGAGCCAGAGGTTTGTGCAGTTATCGCAGGCTGTGCAGCGTCGTACCACTGAAGCAGGAAGTTCGCCAAATTCTTCTCCCAATCGTGCTCAGCCGTTATTAATCGGTGATGACACCACGCTTTAACCTCTTCAGGACTCAGAGTAATCCCGTTAAGCGTTAGCGGAAGATTTAACAAATCCTCGGTCATAGCTCTTTAAAATTGAATGTCCATGATCGATTAGGGTCAAAGCGCAGCATACCTTTATGTATATATAAGGGAGAGGGGATATTGTTTTTATAAAGGGTTCCCGTGCCAAGTCCCTGCACACCCTCAGCTTGAATATGACCTGTCCATTGTGCAATGGCGTTCAGGCCAATGTTGGATTCAAGGGCTGAGGTAATCCACCATCCTATGTTGCGTTGAGTGGCTAACCTTATCCACTCCTCAGCTCCAGAGATTCCACCGTGTAACGATGGCTTTAGGATAATATAGGCAGGCCGGATGGTGTCGAGCAAATGTTCTTTTTCTCCCTTCGAGTGGATGCCAATTAATTCTTCGTCAAGGGCAACAGGAATAGGACTTTTTTCGCAGAGCAGGGCCATGCTTGTGGGCTGATTGGCCTTGATAGGCTGTTCAATGCTATGAATGTCGAATGCAGAAAGTTGTTTCAATTTGTCGAGTGCCTCGCAAGGGTTGAAGGCCCCGTTTGCATCGAGGCGTAGGGTGAGTTGTCGTGAAGAAAAGGCGGAGCGAATATAACGGATGATTTCCAGCTCTTTTTCGAAATCGATCGCTCCCACTTTCATCTTCAGGGTTGTGAAGCCCGCCTCTACTTTTTCGTGGATTTGTTTGATCATTTCGTCTGGCTTACCCATCCAAATCAACCCATTAATGGGAATTGCTTTTTGCCCGTTTGTGAATGGCCCAGGGAACAGAATGCGCTTTCCTTCGTTTTGCCAGTCGAGGTAAGCTGTCTCCAGTGCAAAACGTATAGCCGGGAATGACGAGGTGAGAGAGGTGTTTTCAAGCCATGCCTCGGGATCGGATTCTAACCTGCGAAAGATTTCGTAAATATTGTGGTGTAGTTCGGGAGAGAGGCCTGGAAGCAGACTGCACTCACCAATTCCATAAATATCAGGTTTTTCTTTTTGGGATAAGATGAAATACCAGCTTTCTTTGGCGGTGAGAATGCCTCGGGAGGTTCCCGCTGGCTTGTGAAAAATAAGTTTATATGGAATGATACGGATATTCAACAGTGTATTATGCTTTTTGTAACAGATTTAAGAAACGACGGAAAAGCGGAAGCTTTTCTTTATAAATCATGCCAAACTTGAGGATGCCCAAATGGCAAGCCCGCAAAGGAGAGTAGTAAAAAAGGTACCGAGAGCGACTTTCTTGAGTTGAGGATCAAGGTTAACAACTTCATCTGTACGCCACACGGTGCGTAAGTGAATTAAAAACCAGGGCAATGCAAAGGCCAGAGGAAGTATTCTGAGATATCCTTTCATGTAAATCAAGGTATAAACCGAAAGGTCTGTAAGGGCGAAGAGAATAAGTATGGCATGGTAGATTTTGGCTTTAGCTAATCCCAGTCTGACGGGTACTGATCTTTTACCTGCAGCTTCATCACTGCGGGAATCGCGCATATTGTTAATATTAAGCACGGCCATACTTAGCAAACCTACAACACATGAAGGCCAGAGGATAGATTCTGGCAACTGATGTGTATGCAGGAAAAATGTGCCTGCTACTCCTACAGGGCCAAAGAAAACAAAGACAAATACATCGCCCAGACCGAGGTAGCCATAAGGATTACGACCGACTGTGTATTTAATGGCAGCAGCAATGGCTCCTAAGCCTAATAAAAGGAAAATCAGTGCCATGGGGTGAACCTGATAGCTGAAACCTTCAAGGATAAGCCATATTCCTGAAACCAGGGCTGCTATGGATGTGAGCAGGATGGCCTTTTTCATTGCCAGTGGGCTGATGAGCCCGCTCTGAACGGTACGCATGGGTCCTACACGGTTTTTATGATCGAGGCCACTGGCTGCGTCTCCGTAATCATTGGCAAAATTGCTAAGCACCTGCAAAAACAGCGTAGTAATAAGTGCCAATAGGAATACTCTGGAGGAAAAGGAGCCTGCATTAAGGGCGGCAAAGCTGCCCATGAGTGCACTGGAAAAGGCCAGGGGCAAAGTACGAGGCCGTGCTGCTTCTATCCAGGCTTTCACACTCATAGTATATCATGGAAATTTAGGAAACTTCGAAAAATCGGGTTTGCGTTTCTCGAGGAAGGCCCTGCTGCCTTCTTGCGATTCTCCTGTCATGTAGTACAGAAGCGTAGCATTTCCTGCTAGTTCCTGCAATCCTGCCTGCCCATCAAGTTCGGCATTCAGGCACATCTTTATCATTCGAAGGGCCAGAGGGCTATGCTGCATCATGGTTTTGCACCATTCCACGGTTTCATCTTCCAGTTGCTCCAAAGGAACTACCTTATTCACCAAACCCATCTCCAGGGCTTCCTGTGCTGAGTATTGACGGCAAAGGAACCAGATTTCACGGGCTTTTTTCTGTCCTACAATTCGAGCCAGGTATGAAGAACCAAAACCGCCGTCGAAACTTCCTACTTTAGGACCTACCTGTCCGAAAATTGCGTTTTCTGAAGCAATCGTCAAGTCGCACACAACATGGAGTACGTGGCCCCCACCTATAGCATATCCATTCACCATGGCTACTACTGGCTTAGGCAGCGAACGTATCATGCGTTGAAGATCGAGGACATTCAACCGGGGGACTCCATCCGTTCCAATGTATCCTCCGTGACCTTTAAAATTCTGGTCTCCCCCGCTGCAAAAAGCTTTGTCCCCTTCGCCTGTAATCACCACTACCGCAATTTCGTTGTTTTCGCGGCAAATGTGCATGGCATCAATCATTTCTTTAATGGTATCGGGTGTAAAAGCATTGCGGTAGCGAGGCCTGTTAATGGTAATTTTTCCTATTCCTTCAAAAAATTCGAATTTAATGTCTTGGTAATCTTTGATTTTTGTCCAAATGCGCTTTTCGTTCATTTTACATCAGGTTTTATTCGTTTAAATTTATGTATGATATTGTCCGGAATATTTATTTCTGAATGAATAACAGGCAACACATTTTTTTTGTGTATTTGTTTTTGGTCCAGTTGTTTATTTGAGGTTCTGAAAGTATTGTTTCAAAATCAGGGCATTTTCAGCGGCCTGGGTCTTGATTTCAATTACCGCAGGTTTTTCTCTTGGATGATCGTATCTATTGCTTAATGCCTCGCCAAGGGAGGTAAAATTATCTGCGAAATAGTATTCGGCTCCGAAGGATTCTGCTATTCCTCGGGCATGTGTTTGGTGGCTCATTTCTATAAAAGGTTCCAGTTCTTCAAAATGTGAAGGGCCATCTATGATTCTAAAAATGTTACCTCCTCCGTTGTTGATAAGTATAATGGTAAATGAAGATGGAATATGTCGGTTCCAAAGGGCATTGCTTTCATAGAAGAAGCCGATATCACCTGTGATAACAGTAACGGATTCTGCTGATACAGCTGCGTAACCCGCTGCTGTCGAAATACAGCCATCTATGCCACTTGTACCCCGATTTCCAAAAAATTTCCGTCCTGGTTTGTGTTCAAACAGCTGAGCATACCTGATGGGTGTGCTGTTGCCCAGATGAACCACTTCGTTGTTTGGAAGGGCTTCAAAAATTCTATGAAAAACAAAAAAGTCAGTAAAAGAAGGTGCTTTCAGAAAGGTGTTGTGTTTATTTTCGGCTCTTCGCTTGATGGCAAGCCATCGGTCGCGGTAATCGGAAAATTGAGCTGGTGATTCAGGGAGAGAAGACAGAAAAGTATCCATCGTCATAATAAAGGTGTGCGAAAGGCTGAGATAGGTATCGGTATGAATGGCTTCAGAATCCGGCGTGATATGCCAATGTACCGAAGGTTTCCATTTGCGAAGCAAAGCTTTTATTTTTTTAGAAACAACGCTTCCGCCAAGACTCACCAAAAGATCGGGCTTAAGTTCCGTAATATCCTGTGGTGTAAGAGCCTCAACCATTCGATCGGTGCAGGCAATGAAGGTCGGATGGTTGAAATTGCTAGTGGTTTCAACAAAAACTATTACAGATGAATCGTTGTTCAGCCGTTCTATCCACTTTTGATTGATTTGCTCAGGAAGCATTTGGCCTACCAGAACCATCTTTTTCTTTTTAGATTTCCATTCGGCTCCAATTTCGGCAGGCAAAGATTGTATAGGTGAAACCACCTCCATGATGGGATAATCGGTTTTGTAATTGGTCAGGTCGAGGTCGTAAAGTGGTTCTCGCAAGGGCAAATTGATGTGCACCGGACCAGGAACGGGAAAATTTGCTTTGTCGATGGCGGTATTGATAAGCCGGGCTGAAAACCTTGAATCGGTTGCATCTTCGGGAAGGCTAATGTTGTAGCGGGTATGGTTGGAGAAAACATTTTCCTGTCTGATGGTTTGTCCGTCGGCCTGGTCAATCCACTCCGAAGGCCTGTCGGCGGTGATAGCTATCAGGGGTATTTGCTGATAAAAAGCTTCTGTCAGGGCAGGATAATAATTTAAGGCGGCTGTGCCAGAGGTGCATATTAAGGCAACAGATCTGCGTAAAGCCTGAGCCATTCCCAAGGCAAAAAAACCAGCAGCACGCTCATCGGCTACACTGTACATATTAAACCACCCGGAGCGGTTGAAAACAATGATGGCCGGGGCATTTCTCGATCCGGGGGATGTAACTATATGAGTTATTCCTTTTTTGTGTAGAAGATAAGCTAGTATAAATATGTTTTCTTTGTCGGGTGTCATGGATTTTTAGTTTGAATAGGAGCAAGGGTCATTGACAAGGCTGCCGAAAGGGTTCCTTTTTTCAGGTTTATTTCATTCCATTCATCCTCAGCATTGGACGAAGGAGTGATGCCCCCGCCGGCAAAGATGCAGGCCTCTGTTGTACCCAATTTTGCGCACCTTAAATTAACAAATAAATGTACCTGCTGGTTCGAAATCAGGCCTGCAAATCCTGTGTAAAGCTCTCGCGCATGCGGTTCATTTTCGAGGATAAAATGCTTGGTCTCTTCCCGGGGAACTCCACCCACAGCGGGTGTAGGATGCAGTGCAAATGCTGTACGTAATGCCTGAAGGTTAGAGCATTCAGTGCGAAAGCGGGTGCACAGGTGGCGTGCCTTGCCCGCTGTAATTTCTTCTGGGCCGTTTATAATGGCCTTATGCCCAATTTCTTTATAAAGCGTTTCATCAATATATGTAACCACCCAGTTGTGCTCTTGTGCTTCCTTAATCCCCCATTCCAGCTGGCTATTCTGGGGAAGAGTGCCTGCCAATGCCATGGTCTGCAATATGCCGTTTTCCCATTGAATAAGTGTTTCAGGGCTGGCCCCGGCCCATAGTCCATAACCGGGTATCATGCTCAAGTAACAATAAGCTTCAGGGTAAAGATTGCAGAGGTTTTCAAAAAGTTGTGAGCTATGCATAGGCCCTCCCCATGTCTGCCTGAAGACACCCGAAACAACTATTTTTTTTGCTTTCCCCGCATGCATGTAGTCGATGGCCTGGTTTACTAATTTTACATAAGTCTCCTTGTTTGTTTCACCCGGTAAATCATCGGTTGTAATTTCCTTATTCTGAAGGGCGCTAAGTTTTTCAGGGGAAATGGGTTGCGTAAAATATACCGCCGGCTGATCCTCATTAAAGGGGACAAACAGGAAGCCTTCAGAGGCGCTAAGATGAATAGGCGTATGTAGGGTTTCGATATGCGAAGGGATGAATATATGGCTTTCATTCTCCCCAGGCATACGATATATCACAAAAGGTTTCTGCTCTGAAGCTAACTGGTTGATGAGGTTAAAATGTTCTTTCTTAAACAGGGGTATTTCCATGACATTCATGCGAAAACACAAAGGTAAGGGGTGGATTCAATGTTTTTTATCGATTACCATTACGCTAAGCCGTGAGAGACATACCAAACGGCTTTTTTCATCGATAATACGGATTTGCCATACATGCAGCTTGGTGGAGCGGGCAATCAGTTCGGCCTGGCCTGTAACAAATCCTTCAGAAACCTTGCGAACATGGGAGGCATTAATTTCAATTCCTACAATGCTTTGCTTTTCACGGTCGATAAGAGCAAGAGAACCCATACTGCCCAACGATTCGGCCAGGGCTGCTGAAGCTCCACCATGCAAAAGCCCTGCTGGTTGTTTTGTCCTTGCATCTACTGGCATAGTGGCACAAATGTAGCCTTCGCGATACTCTGTAAAAATAATGCCCAGGCTTTCCATCAGGGTGCCGGCAATGAGTGCATTCATTTCTTCAAGGGTCATGATCCTTGCTTTTTACGCAAAGGTAGGCTGTTTTGGCTATTATTAAAAGCCAGCCCAGGCAAGTGTAAAGGAGGTAATTTATGGGTTGGGCTTATTTTGTTTTTGCAGGGAAGATAAGAACTGAGTCGGGCAAGGTATGTCCTGCTTCCCTAAATATGCGCAGCCCTAAATTTCGATCAAGTAAAAAGCGAAGATATTCCTGTGCCAGTTGACGATTCAGTGCATTTTGCGGAATAGTAACTCCATACACGATGGCATTTCCTTGTTGTTTTATGCTGTCATTTGGATTCTTACCCCTAAGATTTAAACTGGCATTATGATAATATTCCTCCAGTTGTGGATTTGAAAGATTGATGGAATCAGGTAGTTCCACAAACTTTAAGCCGTGTTGCTTAGCAACTGAGCGATAAATAAAAATATAATCTACGTTATGGGTTTGGAGGAGCATTAGCAGGTCGGTTTCCTTAGGGCGGATAAACCGCTGATCCTTGGCTGCCATTTTTTTGTAGATTCCTGGTTTTGAATAAAATTTCTCAGCCAATTGCCATACGAAAAGGGTACGGTAGCCGCAGGGATCGGCCTGGGGATCAGATCGGGCAAAATTAACATCGTCTCTTAAGAGTAATTCGTGCCAGTTAGATGCTCCGATTTCTGCCGCGTAACGCGATTGCTGGGTGAAGGCGATGCCGATGGAATTTCCGGCAAATCCATACCATTCTTTCGTGTATTGGGGCCACAAGAATTTTTCAATGACTGAAATGTCGGCTGAAACAAACAAGTCGCAGGGCTTTTTCAGGTCAATGATTTTGCGGGCCGATTCTACGCTACCGGCTGCCTCGTGCAATATTTTTACTCCAGGATGCAGCTTTTGAAAAGCCTCCGACACTTCATGAATAGGTTTGCTTACACTCCCCGCATGGAAAATAATTAGTGTTTGCTCTTTTGGGGAGGAGGATGAACATCCTGAAACCCCTATGGCAAAGATTCCAAAGAGTATTAGAATGCGAATTTTCATGCTTTAGAAAGAATAAGTTATGCCGCCCAGAAAATTAAAGCCATAAACTGGGAAGCGATGCCAATATTGGTATTTGCCTCCGGTCAGATTATTAAAATCGGCAAATGCCGAAAAATTCCGGTTTATTCTATATTCTAAACCCAGTGAAAGATCGGCAAAAGGCTTAAGCCGCACCGGTTCAGGTTCATACCAGCTACCGTCTGGCCTTTTTTCGAAGATTCGGGCATAACGAGCACCCCTGAACTCAAACGATCCTTTAAGAATTATTTTGTCCAAAGCCACAATTCTTGCAGTGGCAAAAGCAGTTAGCTCCGGAGTGTGCCATGGTTTAATTTCATTTTCAAGGTTGTATGAAGTAAACTCCGCACCCAGGGTAAGGTGTATCGACTCCCGCCGATGGTAAGATATTTCTCCCCTGGCTTTCAATACGGTTCCACTGTCATAAAGTACTGCAAAGCGATTATAGAGAGGGTAGGAAAGAGTATCGTTGATGAAAAAAGCCTGATTTTTGAAGGATGAATAGCTCATCGATGCGTTGAATCCCAAATGACGGCCCAGGCTTGTATTTATGCCCCCATAGAATTCAAAGCTGTTCTTTCTGAAATTGGTCAGAAATTCTGGTGCGGTAAACGGATTGACAGACGTGATAGCCTCTAACCCATTCCGGTTAACTTCGCCCCGAATTCCGGCGTAAAGTTTCAGAATCTCTTTGATGATGGTAAGCCCACCCTTGATGTCGGGAAACAGGTATACCCTTGTTCCTGTGGAATCATAGGCAATACTGGTATTAAGTCCCAGTAAAATTTCATATTCCTCGATTTCGGTATGGAAATAAGGTTTCAGAGAAAACAGGGCAGCACTTCCGGATGGAAGGTTTTTGAAACTGTTGTCCCAATAATCCAATGCAAGGTTCAATCCAAGGTGATCATTTTTTCGCGTCGATAGTGCATCGGTTTGGTAATTTATCCAGGCATCGAATCCGGCATTAAGCTCATGCGAGTGAAAACGATTGCCATACCATCCACCCCTAAAGTTCGCTCCATAATTCACATCCGACCGATTGCCGGATGCATTGCGCAAGCCTGCCTGAAATTTAAATTGGGTATAAACCTGCCTTGTACTATCGGTTGGGGGAATCAGACTATCGGCCAGCAAACCGGGTTGAAAACCATAATAATGCAACATGTTGCGCCGAAAAGCTGCGTCGGCATTCCAAGCCAGAACCTCACCCGTATGTTTTCCAAAGATACTGAGCTGATTTTCGCTTGTGGTGCTTTTACTGTAGTCTTTAATGTCGGAAAGTGTTGAAAAATGCCTGAAATGCACACCGAAAGCTGTCCGTTTGGAATTGGGTTTGGCTGCGAAAAATTCGGCATATGGCGACATCAGGCTACCAAAACCTGCACGGAGATAATTGCGTTGATAAGCGGGGTCGGGCTCGGGTTTTACTTTTTGGGGATCTATAGTATATACGGGAAACTGGATAAACAATGGCCTCGAAATGATGGAATATTGCAAAGGAGGCATACTTATGGTGGTATCGTCTAAAACAGGATTGCGGGTTATTTTATTAGCATCACCCACAGATGGATTGAAGTTGCCCACAACCGTGATTTCTTCTACCTGCGGTTTTTGGGCAAGAACAAAAACTGGTACTGAGAGCCAGAGGGCAATTAAGCTTAAAAGAATATTCCTGATTTTCATAGTCTCACAGAGAATTTACTGGTTTTGCGGAAGTTTATCGAGACGCAGGCGGGCCTCAGCCTTGAGGTCTTCTCCTTCATAGTTGTCAATGATGCTCTGAAGGGTTTGGCGTGCTTGGAAAATATTACCATTGGCGGCATAAATATCGGAAAGCAGAATAAATCCTTTAACCCTCCAGTAATCGGCTGAAGGATAATTGTTTATTAAAGTGAAGGCGTCTTTTTCTGCTTTTTTCAGGTCGTTGCGATTAAATGCAATTTGGGCCAGGTGATAGTAGCTTTCGGCTGCAGGTTCACCTTGCGCCAATCGGCTAAGGATCTGAAATTCTTTTTCGGCCAGGGATATATTCTGCACAGCATAGGCCGAACGGGCCAGGAAAAGATGAGCATCGACGTTTTGCTCTTGAGTGATTTTTTCAGACGTGAGCAAGCGTTGGGCATAATACATGCTTGAGTCGTAACGACCTTCATTGTAATGGCATTTCATCTGGCCAGCCTGAGCTTCAGCAATAAGAGATTTATCTGTCGAAATGGCTTCAAGCCTGTTGTAGTAGCGAATGGCTTTTCCACAGTTGTTATGTGCCTGGCTTATGCGGGCAGCCTGCCGCAGGGCGGGTTCCATAAAATTATTGCCGGGGCGGGCAAGTACATTTTCATAGGCTCTCAGGGCTTCTTCTGTATTGCCACTTCTGCGGGCACATTCGGCTACATAGTACCAGGCCTGGGTGGAGAAACGACCCTGCGGATTTTTCCTTAAATATTCATAAAAACCTTCGGATGAAGATTTGCATTCCCCTTTCTGATATTGGTTTTCGGCAGCCACATATAGCAATGAATCACCTGAGCTCATCGAAACTTCCATGAATGGTACGGTTTTGACGTAGGCCAGGTATTCCCCTACTCGGTTCAAATCAACGTATATATTGCTAATGGTCACCATGGCTTCCCGCGCTTCGGGAGTACCCGGAAACTTACTAACCACGGCTTTAAGCTCTGCCAACGACTGATCGTAATTACCCTGGTTGTAATAAACTAATCCTTTACGCAGCATGGCTTTTCCTACATAAATACTGCGCGGATATTTCGAAATCAGTTGGTTGAGCGAATAAAGAGCGTCTTCTTCTTTGTTGAGAATTAATGCCGTTAGTGCTGATTCGTACAGCGCTGCAGGTGCATGGGGCGATTTGGGGTACTGCTTCACCAGATTATTCATGGCATTAATTTTCTCCTGGAAATTGCGCTGCACTCCATAGGCCAGGCCCATTTGATAAAGGGCATAGTCGGCGTCTGCGCCTTTTAAGTTGATAACCCTTTGGTAGGCATTAATGGCCTCAGGATAATTGCGGGTTGCAAAAAAACAATCACCCGTTCGCAGCCAGGCATCGTTTACCAAGGCCTTGTCTGTACCATTGTATTGAGAAGTAAATTTTCTGAAAGCTACCGAGGCCTGATCGTAGTTATTCATTTTGAAATAACAGTAACCAATTTGATAGTGTACCGTTGCATATTCTGCAGTGGAGGTAGCGCTTCGCGCAAGCATAAATTTATTATAGCCTGCCAGTGCCTGGTTGTAATTGCCCATGCGATAAAGGGCTTCTGCACTCCAATAGTAGGCTCTGGGCCTCACACTCTTGTCGTAGTCCGTTTCTGCCGCTTTCTCCAACCGCTGAATGGCTTTATCGTATTGCCTATCGTTAAAAAGTTCTATTCCCCTGAAAAACGAGATGCGTTGCTGTGCTGTTTTTAGCTTAATGTCTTTGTTCTTGATATTATCCAACGCGTTGAGGGCATCTTCATAATTTTTGGTAATCAAAGCCAGGTTGGCCAGATACTGGTATGCCTCGTCGCTGCGGCGCGAGTTGGGGTATTCTGAGGTATATTTTCTTAGCGCATTGATGGCTTCGTTGTATGGATCTGATGCCAGTTCGTACGAAAGCTTGGCGTAGTTAAAGAGCGCATCTTCCTTGGTGGTCTGGTCGTAGGCCAGCTGATAGGCTTTGTAAAAGGCATTCTGGGCAAAGGGTTTGTTTCCGGTTTTCAGGTAGCAATCGCCCAGGTGATACCAGGCATTGTTAGCCAGAGAGTCTTTACCATTGGCCGCAATCTGGAAATACTGGATCGCTTCCTCAGTTTTGCCTGATTTATAGGCTGTATAGGCGAGTGCATAGGCCTGAGGCCGGTCGGGGGTGCCTTTGCCATACTGCCTGTGAATCTGTAAATATTCGTAGGCTTCAGCATAATTGCCGAGTCGCAGGTGGGCATCCCCAATCATACGAGCGATATCTGCTTTTTGCTTGCCCGTAACATTGGTCAACAGAGGAGGAGCTACTTTGAGAAGCTCTTCATATTTTTCTTGCCGGTAGTAAATCTGAGCAATATAGTAGGGAACAACCGACATATACCAAGGGTCGGTTTTTAGTTTGTTGAATTCCCGAAGGGCGCTCTCGTATTTGCCTTCTGTATAAAGAATATGGCCATAATAATAGCTGGCCTGCGCGGCATAGGGGTTGTTACCATCTTTAATTTCGTGAAAATAAGCCCTGGCCTTTTCTTTGTCATCATTGAGATAGCGGCAATATCCGGCTTTGAAATAAAATTCAGGAAGATCATCAGGGGGCAATTCATAAACATCAACTAGATCGTATGCTTTCCCAGCATCCTTGTAACTGCGTTTGTTAAACATAAAATTTCCGTAATAAAAACGAGCCTGGTTGAGCTTGGGGCTGGTTGGGTGGGCCCTTACAAAAGCTGAAAGTTTTTCTCCTGCCTCTTCCGATGCCATTTTATATGCACAAACAGCGACATAAAAGTCAGCCATGCTTTTAATCTCGCCAGAGCATTGTTGCGCGAGTTCTTCAAAAAGTTGACTGGAAGAACTATATTTTTGCCTTTCAAAGAGCTCCAGGGCAATTTTGTAGGTTTCCTGCAGGGGGCTCATGCTTTCTGGCTTCTGGGCGTAAACAGGTATTACATACATCAGCCCGAGAAGTACAATCAAAACATTTTTTTTCATTCGAGGCATGTTATTTATGTTGCTTATTTGGCCCGAACCGGTTTTCATCTTAACAAAACGCCGGCTTTCCGGGCATATTATATTATTCATGATGATAGGGCTCGTTGCGTAAAATGGTAAAGGCTCGATACAACTGCTCTGCAAAGATAAGGCGTACCAATTGATGGGGAAAGGTCATAGGTGAAAGACTTAGCCTTAAAGTGCTCTGTTTAATGATATTTTCATGAAAACCGTATGGACCACCCACAACAAATAGCAGGTTTTTAATGCCCGAATTCATCTTTTGCTGCAATAATGTAGCAAATTCCGTTGACGACATCATTTTCCCTTTTTCGTCGAGGAGAATCAGTTCACTGCCTGTTGGAAAATACTTTTCCATTAATCGAGCCTCAGCTTCCTTTACAAAATTCTCTTTGACCCCGGTCTGAAATCGGGGCGAGGGTATCTCTATGCGTTGATAGGGTACATAGCGCATGATTCTCTTCTCATAGCTTCTCAGACCATTTTCAATATAGTCTTCCTCGGTTTTTCCGTTGAGCAGAAAAGTGATTTTCATGCATGCGAAGATAATTCAAGTGTTAAAAACTGAGCGTTATGTCAGTAAGCTTACATTATTCCTTATTTTTGCAAAAGAATGAATGCTTTGGCATTGAAGTTGTAAAGTTTTTAAATCATGCGCAAAAAAAATTTGATGCGGTTTATCCTTTTTTTAGGCTTCCTGGTTCCTTTGGGTGGTTTTTGTCAGGATACTCAGGATAATATTATTAAATGGCTTAAGGAAGGTAATGCCAAGGAGCTTGCAAAGGTTTTCAACCCGGCCCTTACTTTCAGTGTTCCCGGACATGACGGAATTTACAGTCCATCGCAGGCCGAGGGATTTCTCAAGCGTTTTTTTGAGGATAATAAACCCGTGAGTTTCCGCGTAAGTCATCAGGGAAAATCGGCCGACGGCGCCCGGTTTTTGATAGGAATCTTAACCTGCAATACCGGCGCTTTCAAGGTTTATTCTTTGACGAAGATGATGGAAGGCCGGGAGCGGATCATTCAATTTCAGATAGAACCCAATCAAGACTGACTGCCGATGACTATTGATGAGATAATTGATCAAGCACTGCGCGAAGACCTGGGCGATGGCGATCATACTTCATTGGCAACAGTTCCGGAGGGTTCTGTTTCCAAAGCCCGCTTGCTGGTAAAACAATCAGGTGTATTGTGCGGGGTCGATATCGCCAGACGAATTTTTAACCGTATTGACCCTTCTCTGGAATTTAATGCATTACTCTCCGATGGTCAGCGTATTCATCCCGGCGATGTGGCCTTCACCCTTAGAGGAAACCCTGTGAGCATACTTTCCGGTGAGCGTCTGGCTCTCAATTTTATGCAACGCCTTTCGGGAATTGCTACCCAAACCCGGCGCATTGTTGATGCTATTGAGGGGTACCCCGTTAAATTACTTGATACCAGAAAAACCACACCTCTTCTGCGTGAGCTGGAGAAATACGCCGTGAAAATCGGAGGTGGCCATAATCACCGTTTTGGGCTTTTCGACATGATTCTGATTAAAGACAATCATGTGGACTTTGCCGGGGGAATTGTGAAGGCTATACGGGCTGTGCAAAGGTATCTTGCCGAAAAGAAGCTGGATCTTAAAATCGAAATAGAAGTTCGTAATTTTCAGGAACTTGAAGAGGTGCTCGCCGAAGGAGGCGTTCATCGCATCATGCTCGACAATTTTAATCCTGCTCTTTTAAGACAAGCAATAGAGCTTATTGCCCATAGATATGAAACCGAGGCCTCAGGCGGAATAACCCTCGATAACATAAGAGAATATGCCGCTACCGGAGTGGACTACATTTCCGTTGGAGCTCTGACTCATCAAATTCAGAGTCTGGACTTGAGTCTTAAAGCATACTAATCCTTGTATGGTAGCCCCTTCCCGGCCTTTTTACAGGATATTTCGTTTCTTGTCGAGCCATACCAAGCCGGTTTACAATTATTCATTGAGAATTGTCGCAAAAACCCGCCAGATTGTTTTCCCCGGCTTTGATGGTATGCCCATCTACGATGTAGGCCTGTTTTTCTTCACCGGATTGCTCAAGGGCAATCTTAGTAACAGAGCCTCTGCCATTGCCTACAACTTTCTGATGGCCATCTTTCCTACGCTTTTGGTGGTTTTCACGCTGATACCTTTTGTCCCCGTTCCCAACTTCCAGAGTATGCTTCTCGAACTCATTGCCCAGTTTGTTCCTTCCCAGGCCTGGGAAACCGTTCGCAGCACTGTAGAAGACATCATCACCCGACCACGGGGAGGCCTTCTGTCTCTGGGTTTTCTGCTCACCCTCTATTTTAGCACCAATGGCGTGCAGAGCCTGGCCGATGCTTTCAATGCCAGTGTGCACGATATTGAAGTTCGTCCCTGGTGGATGCAGCGCCTGGTCGATCTGCTTATCGTGATTTTGTTATTCCTGCTGGTATCTTTTTCTATGGTGCTCCTCAATCTGGGCAATGTTACGTTTGAATTTCTCAAGGAGCATCATATTCTTGGAAGCTGGCTCACTTATGTGCTTCTGCAGATACTCCGCTGGCTCATCCTTCTGGTTTTGTTGTTTTTGGGTAACAGCTTGCTCTATTATCTGCTTCCCGCCCGCCGCAACCGCTTCCGCTTTTTCTCGGCCGGCAGCACCCTCAGTACCCTGCTCATTCTGGCAACCTCGTATGGGTTCAATTTTTATGTCAATAATTTCTCGAAATACAATGTTCTCTATGGCTCTATCGGAACCCTACTAATGCTCATGTTCTGGATCTGGATCAATGCCATGATCCTGCTTATCGGATTCGAACTGAATGCAAGTATCAATCAAGCCAGGCAGGGAAAAAACGAAAAAACAAATTAATTTTACATCGTTAAGCAACTTATGCTGCGATGTATAAATTTATTTTGTGGAGAAGTTTAGCTGGGATACTGCTGATAGCATGCTTGAACCTCAGGCCTGTGATGGCGCAACAGGAGGCTACTAATTGGTATTTCGGCAACTATGCCGGTCTGAGCTTTGCCAGTGGCAGCCCGGTGGCGCTGCTGGATGGCGCGATGAGTACAATGGAAGGAGTCGCTACAATTAGTAACTCATCTGGTATCCTATTATTCTACACCGATGGGCAAACTATTTGGAACAGACAGCATCAAATAATGACGAATGGAACTGGACTGTGGGGGCACTCCTCCAGTACACAATCGGGAGTAATTGTGAAAAAACCTGGTAGTAACAATATTTTTTACGTTTTTACTGTTGATGAGGTAGCCACAGGGGGAATTCATGGTGTGTGTTATTCGATTGTAGATATGAACCTATCTGGTGGACTTGGAGCCGTAACAAGTAAAAATATTGAATTAGTTCCTAACAGCAATGCAACCGAAAAAATTACTGCAGTAAAGCATTCAAATGGGACGGATATTTGGGTATTAACTCATGGATGGAACAATAATCAGTTTCTTGCTTTTAAAGTAACCAGTTCAGGAATTAATTCCACACCAATAATTTCAAATGCTGGACAGATACACAGTGGCATAAATAGGCATAGAGCTGGATATATGAAATCATCTCCTAACGGATCATATATTGCCTTGACAATGTACGATTATGGAGATGCTGAACTGGTTGAAATGGTGAAATTCAATCCAAGTAATGGAACAGTATCTACAGATGTAAAATGTTTCGCTGACTACATTCCTTCAGCTTATGGTGTGGAATTTTCCCCTGATAATACAAAATTATATGCATCAGGAGCTAAAGATAACGGCAAGATTTATCAATATAATCTCAGTTTGCCGAATGGAACTAGTATAGTTGCGGGTAAAACTGTGATAGCATCCAATGGTAATTATGCTGCAATGCAAGTAGCAATAGATGGTAAAATTTATGTTACCCGTTATAATGTTCAATTTCTCAGTTGTATCAATAGCCCGAATTTAAATGGTATTGCATGCAATTTTACTGAGAATAATGTATCGTTGGGGGGCCGAACTGCAACTTTTGGCTTACCAACCTTCATTCAAAGTTTCTTTGTTTCTGTACAGGCATTTTCAAATTCTCCTGTTTGTCAAGGAAATACAATTCATTTATATTGTGTTGCAGCAGGAGCCAGCTCTTACTATTGGACAGGTCCGGCAGGTTTTACTTCCACACTTCAAAATCCCTCTATTGCGAATGCGCAACCTTACAATAGTGGTGTATATACTGTTACTGCATTTTCAAGTGGTGGAAATAGTGCAACTTCGCAGGTCAGTGTTGTAGTAAATCCAAATCCAAATATTACCTTAGGCCCCGATACAACGATTTGTGAAAATTCATGGATTGTTCTGAGTCCTGGCAGTGGTTTTCAATCTTATTTATGGAATACAGGTAGTACCCAATCTTCTATAATCGTTAATAGCCCAGGTAATTATTCTGTAATTGTGATGGACGCAAATGGTTGTTCTGCCTCTGACTCTAAGTGGGTTTATACGAAACCAGCACCAGGGCCTATTTTGATAAAGCACCGGTAGTTTACTGACTTCAAGAGTAAAAGGCAAATTTTCCGTTTCATCTTTGAGTTTAAACTAAGTTGCTTAAATTTGCGCCAAAAAATGCAAAAGATTAAAATTCTTTCTGTTGTTGGTGCAAGGCCCAATTTTATAAAAATTGCTCCCATTCACGATAAGTTTGTTACAAGTCCGAAGATTGAACATAGGATTTGTCATACAGGCCAGCACTATGATAATAAAATGTCTGATATTTTCTTTGCGGAGCTGGAAATGCCTCAACCATCATTTTTTTTAAATGCGGGAGGCGGTTCTCATGCTGAGCAGACAGCGACAATAATGGAAAGATTTGAGAAGGTATGTATTGAATATAAACCCGATATAGTCCTTGTACCTGGTGATGTGAATAGTACATTGGCTTGCTCTCTGACAGCTTCTAAATTAGGAATTAAAGTTGGACACATAGAGGCAGGATTAAGAAGTTTTGATAGAACAATGCCAGAGGAAATTAATCGGATAGTTACTGATTCAATTAGTGATTTTCTTTTTGTAACAGAGGCCTCTGGTTTGGTAAATCTTGGTAAAGAAGGCGTATCTCCTGAGAAAATATTTTTCGTTGGCAACACCATGATTGATACCTTGGTTAAATATTATTCAAAAATTAAATCTAAAAAAAAGTCCCTTGAATTTAACGTACATCAAAAGAAATTTGTTGTGGTGACTTTTCATAGACCCAGCAATGTTGATAATCCTGAGAATCTCAGAAAGTTGGTCGATTTTATTGAGAAAATTAGTCATCAAATTGCTGTAATCTTTCCAATACACCCGCGCACCCGGTTAAACCTCAATAAATTTGGCTATTCCTTTACAAATAAAGCCAATATTAAACTTATTGAACCATTAGGTTATATTGATTTTTTAAGTCTTGTCTACGATTCGGCTATGGTTATTACAGATAGTGGAGGTATTCAAGAGGAAACCACATATATGGGAATTCCTTGTATCACTGTACGCAACTCTACAGAACGCCCTGTTACTATTCAAATGGGGACAAATATCCTTGCTGGAACTAATTTAACTCATGTGTTGCAAATCTTTGGTAAACTATTGAATAGAGAAATAAATTTCCCTTCAATGGTTCCTCCTTTATGGGATGGAAAAGCATCTGAACGAATCAATAATGTTATCGAAATGGCCTTTTCGCTATGAAGATTATGATGTTATTGCCTGGTAATTTTCCACCTGATCTAAGGGTTGAAAATGAGATAAAAGCTTTAGTGAATGCTGGCCACAAAATTATTCTTGTTTGTCAAACTACAAATGAAGCTGATAAATCAATAGAGTATGAGCCATCGAAATCCCTTACAATTTACCGACTTTTTTTGAATAAATTAATTTATAAATCGTCAGTTGCCGCCTTAACTCTTCCTTTTTATTTTAATTTTTGGAGTAGAAAATTAAAAGAAATCACTTCAAGAGAAAATGATATTGATGCTATACATGTTCATGATCTTCCTTTGGCTCGGCTGGGCTTTGTATTATCTCGAAAACTAAATATTCCTTTTGTTCTGGACCTTCATGAGAATTATCCGGAATTATTAGCAATCTCTGAACATACAAATACATTTATTGGTAGAATTCTCTCTCCGATTTCTCTTTGGAAGCATTATGAAAAAAAATATCTTAAACTTGCCTCAAAAATAATTGTTGTTGTTGAAGAGGCACGAGATAGAATTCTAAAGATTGGCATTAACAACGAAGATGTAGTTATTGTCAGCAATACGCTTGATACCTCATCGGTTGGTCAGATAAATTTAAATATGAATGACGTTGATCCTACCGAATTATTCTATGGGGGAGGTGTTACTAAGCATCGTGGATTGCAGTTTGTTTTAAAAGGTATCAAATTACTATTAGATAGAGGTATAGAGGTAAACTTTCATATAGTTGGTGCTGGCCGATATTTGGAGGAATTAAAGAAGCTTGCGATAAATCTTGGTGTCAATGACCATGTTTTTTTCTACGGTCATTTGAAGTATAATGATATGTTAAAAATTTTAGCTGCTTCGCATATAGCTGTAATACCTCATATAAAATCTGGACATACGGATTCTACAATACCTCATAAAATATTTCAGTATATTTATTTTGGATTGCCGATTTTGTCCACTAACTGTTTGCCCCTTGTTCGTATAATTAACGAGACACATGCTGGATTAATATATAAATTTGATGATCCAGTTGACTTTTCTGAAAAGTTTATTGAGTTAAAGCAGAATATTAACTACTTCGATCCAAACTATGGTCGAAACATTTTATTTAAAAAATATATTTGGAATTACGACGCCAATAGGCTTGTTGATCTATATGTGAACCTAAAAAATTCAAAATCCTATTTTTTACATGGACAATAAAATAATTTACGAGCAGCACAACTGGGAGCAGCTGGATACCAGCCGGTTGGCGCCTAAAATACAAAAGGTACTGGAAAATATTCCGGCCGATGTGCGCTCGATTATTGATATAGGATGTGGGAATGGGGTAATAACGAATGAACTGGGTAAAAAATACCAGGTGCTGGGCGTTGACCGAAGCCGGCGGGCGCTCGAGTTTGTAATTACACCCAAACTTGAAGCCTCGTGCGATGCCATTCCCGTGGAAGGCCCTTTCGATATGGTTTTCAGCTCTGAGCTGCTCGAGCACCTACCCGATCAGGTTTTTTACGATACCATTAAGGAATTTAAGCGATTGGCAGGCAAATACATTTTCATAACCGTGCCTAACGGCGAAAACCCCGACAAACTCTCCATCCGTTGCCCTTCGTGCGGATATATCTTCAACCGGCCCAATCACCTCCGCTCGTTCCGGGTTCAGGACTTTAATAAATTATTCCCGGAATACACAATTATCCGTTCCTTCACATTTGGTAAAAAAGTGAGGTACTACCACCCCCTGCTTCTGAACCTGAAGCGAAAAATAAGTCCGGCTACTGCATGGATTCCCTACTACTGGATACCCCGTACCGACCGGCACGCGATATGTCCGCGCTGCGAACACCCGTTCTTTTGTCCCTGGCGTTTTCATCCGCTGGCTTTTGCGGTGGATGTCGCCAATGTACTGGTTTCGCCCAAAAAGCCCTACTGGCTCTTTGTGCTGATGGAGAAAAAGGAGGCCCATGTTTGACAAGTTCAAACTTTCTACGCAACAGATTCTGATTTATAGCCTGGGCAATGTGGCCACCAAGGTTGCAGGCTTTGTGCTTCTGCCCCTGTTTGCCACCCATATCCCCATCGACGATTATTCTGCTGTAGTGTTGCTGGAACCTGTATGGCAACTTCTGTCGGCCGTTCTGGCCATGAGTCTTCCTACGGCCCTGCTGCGCTGGCTGGCTCCCGAGCGCGATCCCCAGCGGCAGAAAAGCCTGGTCTTCACGGTTCTGGCAGCTCTTCTGTTATTGCTCACTGCCTTTAACCTCCTGGCCTGGCCTGTTAATCACCTGCTGGCTGCCCGGGGATTTTATGCAGATATTAATTACAAAAGCTACCTGAACATTTCCTTCCTGCTGGTTTCTTTCGATATATTAAACCTGCTGGTTCTCAGTTTGCTGAGGTTCAGGGAGAGGCCCCTGCAATATGTGGTATTAAATGTTATAAAACTAACTGCCAATATTTTATTGAATGTGTTGTTTCTGGTAAAGTTCAACCTGGGCGTGGCCTCTGTATTTCTCAGTCAGCTGGCAGCCAGTGTTTTACTCAATATTCTCTCCCTTCCTTTTCTGCTCCGCAATCTCAAACCCGTTTTTCTCTCAGGGCCGCTGCGCGAAATGCTGGCTTATGGTTTCCCCCTGATTTTCACCACTGTATCATCTATCATTCTTTCCCTCGGCGACCGCTACGTCATCGAGCATTTTATGTCGTCAACCGATACCGCCATCTATGGCATCGGTTACAAATTCGGGGGGATACTCAATATGTTTATCATTCAGTCGTTTCAGCTGGGTTTTTTGCCTTTTGCCTACAAGATGCTGAATGATCCTGAGGCTCCGCGTTTCTTTGCCCGCATGTTCACCTATTTTATGCTATCCCTTGTCTTTCCGGGTTTGCTGCTGGCCATGTTTTCCCGCGAAATTGTAGTCGCCTTTACGCTCAATCAGCCGGGTTATTCCGCTGCTTATACGGTAATTCCTTTAGTCACTCTCGGATTTATTTTTAAAGGCAGTCAGTATTATTTTTCACTTGGTTTACACTATGTTCGCAAAACCACGCATAATGCCTGGATTGTGATGTTATGTGCTGCGTTTAGCCTGGGCATGAATTTTTTGCTGGTTCCGCGTATGGGTATTTATGGTTCGGCGTTGGTGCTGGTGCTCTCCAACCTGCTAATGAGCCTGCTGTTTTACTATTTTTCCCAACGAATGTATCCTATTCGTTTTGAATGGAAACGGGTGGGTTTGCTTGCTGGGTTGGGAATAGGATTTTATGCTGTGGCCAGCTTATTTTCGATGATGGGTTTTTACATGGGTCTGATAACCAAAATTTTACTTACCCTGCTTTTTCCTCTGGGGCTTTACCGCTTCGGATTTTTCGATCGAGATGAGAAAAACCGGCTCAGGCAGGGAATGCAATGGGCTTTATCTTTCATACGAAAAGAAAAATAGAAATCCATGGAAGCATATAAGTTGTTCAGGTTTAATAGGGTAGTCATTGTGGGCGGGGGAGCTATAGGAACCGCCCTGGCTAATGCCCTGGCCTACAATGAAAAGACTGAGACCATTCTTTACAGCATAGAGCCCGACGTGGTAGAAGAGATCAACACCCGGAGGCATAATACCAAGTATTTTCCGGGAGTGAGGCTCATGGAGGGATTCAGAGCTACGACCGATATGGAAGTGTTCAGGCATGCCGATGGGGTCTTTATGGCTATTCCTTCGGTGGCTGTTGTTGATTTTGTGCGTAAACATGCCTCCCTGCTGCCAGCCGATGCCGCCATTGTCAATCTGGCCAAGGGTTTTGGCCCACAGGGAAGGACCATTTCTGAGGTATTGATGGAGGAGTTTTCCTTTCCGGTGGCTGCCATGAAAGGGCCTTCGTTTGCCCGCGAGCTCATCCAGGGTAGTCCTACCGGATTCACCATTGGTTGCACCCAGTCGGGGTTGTGGCATGCTTTCGAAGAATTATTTGAGCCTACCCCCGTGTATGTCGATTTCTCGAAAGACATACGGGGTGTGGAGTTGCTGAGTATTCTCAAAAATATTTATGCCATTGCTGTAGGAATAATGGATGCACAATTCAATACGGCCAATCTTCGTTTTCTTTTCCTCACCCGGGCTATGGCCGAAATGCGGGAAGTAATGCTCCTTTTTGGAGGGAAAAAACCTACCATGTTTAAATACTGTGGTTTTGGCGATTTCGGTTTAACATCGCTCAACGACTTGTCGCGCAACCGTACACTTGGCCTGCTTATCGGAAAGGGTTTCTTTAATGAGCAGATTTCCGAAAAAGTGCTTTTGGAAGGTAAAATAGCCGTAAATGTTTTCTGCGGGCACCTTCAGCGCAAGGGCAGATTATCTGACTTCCCAATTCTTGAAGGGCTCAATCAGATTTTTGATGGTTCTATCGACAGAGGAGCTTTTGCCCGGAAAATGCTTTCAAAATAGTGCTTAATTTAAAGAGCGAATGATTTCAGCCAGCCGTCCGGTGAGAGCCTGACGGGAGTATTCCATGGCTGCAGCTGAGGGCCTGCGCTCAAGCAGCTTTCGGCTTTGAATTGTTTTGAATAACCAGTTTGTAATTGATGTGACATCGTTGTAGGCAAACATATTTCCTGTACCTGCCTTTTCTAAAATGTTTGCAGCATCGCCATTCACGGGGCCTAATCCCAGAATGGGAACTCCTGTGGCCAGATATTCAAATAATTTGCCGGTGAGAATTCCTTCGTTGTTGGATACATCGGGTATTACTAACAGCAGTGCATCGGCACATTGCATATGTTTGATGGCTTCTGTATGTGGTTTATAGCCGGTTAGTATTAATTGATGTTCTATTCCTCGACGATGAAATGATTCATGAATCTGGGGTGAAGCTTTACCAATAATATGCAATCGAATATCTTTAAGGTTATTATTTTCTTTAAGCCTGTATATGGCTTCAGCCAATGAGTCTATCGGGTAATCGGGCGAAAGGGTGCCGGTATAGACAATAGTAAAGGGCTCAGAATTTTCAATACAAGGAGCTTCCGGAAAATCGGAAGGGTCGAAACCATTCGGAATAACATGAATTTTTTCCGGTGTAATAGAAGGCGATTTTGAAAGAAAAAGCCTTTTTATGGCTTCACTTACAACCACTATGGCATCGGCCTCTTCAAGAACCTGACGTTCGTAAGTGGCATCTTTCTTTTTAACCCAGGGTAGGTGGCGAAACTCCTTGTAATAATAGATATCAGTCCAAGGGTCGCGCATATCGGCAATCCAGGGAATATGTGTAAGCCTTTTGAGCTTGAGACCTGCCAATTGTGTGCTGTGGGGCGGTGAGGAGGTGATGATGGCTGCTGGTCTTCTTTCTTCGATTACCTGAAGTGCCTGTTTTATAAGAAATCGATTCCAGCCTTTACGAGGGTCGGGCACGAAAAGGTTGCCTCTGATGAAACGTGCCATGGCTTCCCATTTGCCGGGTTTTCCTTCACCTGCAAAACCCGGTTTGGGCATTTTGTTTCGCCCGGTCAGTTTTTCGTATATTCCAAAAGGCTCGAAGGTGGGCGTACGATACACCTTAATCTGAGAAGGCACATCTTCCTGAAGACTTTCATCCAGTAAGGGATAGTAAGCCTTTTCAGGGTCAACCGTGATAACTACAGGGTCAAAACCTTCTGCCGGAAGGTATTTAACAAATTTAAGCGGACGCTGGACTCCGGGCCCACCGCTTGGCGGCCAGTAATACGAAATCATCAGCACCCGCTCCATAGTTCAGGATTTCTTTTCTTTTGGGGTAAAAAAGTTCTTCCTGATTTCAAAAGCCAACATTCCTATAAATAAGAAGATCAAAAGCAGCGATCCCGCCAAAGCTATTTTTTCACCCACGTAATATGATTTTGGCTCGAACCGGAACTCGATTTTATGTTTGCCTTCGGGTACTACCATGGCACGAAGGACATAGTTGGCTCTGAAATGAGCAACCGGTTGCCCGTCGATATAAGCCTGCCAGCCATGTGGATAATATATTTCGCTGAAAACGGCTAACTGGGGCTTTGACGCTACGTACTCGTAAACCAGTTTATTGGGCTGATATTCCGTGAGGTGTATTTGGGCCGTAGTGTCGTGTGTAATGCTTACACCCTGCAGGTTTGAAGCGAACCGTTTATCGATAATAGCGGTCTCGGCAGGTAAGAAATTGCTGAGGGCTTCCATTTCCTCGTCTGCATTGTTTACAAGCCTGTATCCAGCTACAAACCATGCATTACCTAAAGCATCCATGTTGATTTGAACCACCGGCTGATTGTCCTTGCCTTTGAGAATGAAATATTTCGCATTGAGCATATTCAGAACCTGCATGTTATTCTTGGCTATCTGGTGTTCAATGAGTTCCTGGTAGCGTTTGAGTTTTGCTCCATGATAACCACCAATAGACTTATGGTAATAGGAGGTTCGGGCATCGTTGAAAGTATTTGTCGTAAGATTCATTACCCTGAAATGGGGGTCTGTATCCTTTAAAATGAATTTATCGGCTTCGGTTGGTGCAAAGAAGGATTCAATGCGACGAGGACTTTCGAAGTTCGATTCGTTGATATAGCGTTTGTTTACAAAGAAAAGGTCTACAAATACGAGGATTCCCAATCCAGCTATAAGAATACCTTTATTGACCTTACGACCCAATGCATAGAAATAAATAAGAAGGGCACCAATGGTTATAAAAAAGAAACTACGAATGGCATCGGCTTTAAAGATGGCCTTACGGGTCTCTTCAAGGCTGTTAATGAATGCATTGAGCTGGACAGGGTCAGTTCCTTGTTTTCTGAACTCATCGAATTGTTGAACCTCTTGGGCGGATAAAAAGCTGAAGAAGGTGCCAGGCATCAGGTAAAAAAGCAGACTCAGCCCACCTGTAAGGGCGTAGGCTATACCTAAATAGTTGCGGAATTGTTTTTTATCGTCGACCGATTGGGGACGATTGTTTAGTGTTTTCCAGAGCGCCAGAATGGCCAGTAGAGGCATGGTAAGCTCGGCAATCACCAAAATCATCGATACCGCACGGAATTTGTTGTAAAGGGGAAAATGGTCGAGAAAGAAATCGGTGAGAGGCATGAAGTTACGCCCCCATGCCAGCAGGATAGAAAGTATTGTGGCTACCAGTAAGCTCCATTTGAGCGAGCTTTTAACAAGGAAAAGCCCCAAGACAAAAAGGAATACGATTAAGGCTCCTACATAAACTGGGCCTGAAGTGAAAGGTTGGTCTCCCCAATAATGATTCCACTGTGCCAGGGTTTTGCGCATAGCCGGATCGGCTTTTTCGAGTGCTTTTTCGCTTTTGCCGAGGTAATCGGTTGCCCCGCCTTTTACGTTTGGAATCATCAGCGACCACGATTCAGCAACACCATAGCTCCACTGGGTTGCGTATTCTTTGTCGAGTCCCGAAGTCTGTATCTCTTGTTTGTGGCTGAGTTCGGTTTTGCCGCGAGTGGTTTCTTTGCTGTATTCAAAGGTGGTCCAGAGGTTGGTAATATTGGGCAATATGGCCAGCAGGGCTGCCAATAAAAGAACACTACTGGCTTTGGCAAAGGAAAGGACTTGTTTTTGCCTGATGGCCGCAACCAGTAATCCAATCCATAAAATAAGTACAGTAAGCAGGAAATAATAGGTGATTTGTAAATGGTTGGTGTAAATCTCGAGGGCTGCAAAAAGTGCAGTGAGGATACCCCCGGTAATCCAGCGACCTCGAAGGGTAAGCAATATGCTTCCCAACAGAGGCGCCATATAAGCAATCGCATGCGCCTTGGTGTTATGCCCCGCTTCAAGAATAATTATAAAATAAGTTGAAAAACCATAAGCCAATGCTCCAACAATGGCCAGCCAGGGATTTATTCCTATTATCACCAATAAAAAGAAAAATCCAAGGAAATACAGGAAAACGTAATCCGCTGGACGGGGAAGCCCAAGACGGAATATTTTATCAATATAAGCCATGAGGTTGGCCTTATATTTTACTGATATCTGGTATGCAGGCATTCCTCCAAACATGCTGTTTGTCCACAAAGCTTCTTTTCCGGTTTTTTCTCTATAATCCTGAATCTCTTTTGACATACCCTTAAAGTTGGTTATGTCACTTTGAATTAATTGCTGTCCCTGAAACAGAGGTGTAAAGAGTAGGAAAGTGGCCAGCAGGAAAATAATAATTGCTGCTGCATATGGGCCAAGCCTGGAAAGTAATTGCCTGTTCATATTCTGATGATTAGGTTATTAGCATAAGTCTGCAAAGATAGCAATACTCGGGGCCTGCCCAAATAGGTAGGGATGCTGGGAGTGTTTTAATTTTGGATTATGCTTTCAATGATTGCAAGGGCCTGGTGGATTTTTGAATTTCAAAAATGGCAAAAGAAAAGAGGCTACCGGATGAAATCAGTAGCCTCTTGCATTGTTGTTATCCTGAGTTTATTCTATGATTTTCAATTCATCAATCAGACGAGTGCAATTGCCTAATTTCTCAATAATGAAGAGCACATAACGGATATCCACCGAAATGGTGCGCTGCAGGTTGGGTTCGAAGGCTATATCTCCACTCATGGCTTCCCAGTTGCCATCGAAGGCAAGCCCGATGAGATGACCATCGGCGTTCATGATCGGGCTGCCGGAATTACCTCCCGTAATATCTGTATTTGAAAGAAAACACGTTATGATGTCTTTCCGGCCATTGATTTCTACACCATACCGGCCAAAGTCCTTTTTCTCATATAATTCTTTGAGTTTGGGATCTACAACAAATTCAGGGTTAGAGGGGTCTTCCTTCTCCATCACGCCGGTAAGAGTAGTCATAAGGTCGTAGTGGACAGCATCAGCCGGATAATAGTCGAGTACGCTGCCATAAGTCATACGGAGGGTGCTGTTGGCATCGGGGGCATAAAATTTATTTGGGTTCATCTGCCTTAAACCGTCTACAAAAAGCCTGTACCCTTTGTTGACAATTTTTTCTGCCTCAGTATTTTGTCCTATGAGGTTCATGTAATAAGTCCTCACTTCTATTGCAATCTTGAGTGCAGGATCTTTTTCGAGCTTTTTAAGGGAAGGTTTGGCCAGGAATTGGTTGAGCTTTTCCTGTGAAGCAAATATGCTCTTTTCGAATAAATCCTCAGCCCAGCGGTTGAAGTCTCCTTTATATTTCTTTTCAAGCGGCTGGAAAATGTCGGGCCGATATTCCGGGCCAACATTTTGGTAGTACAGTTGCATGAGGGCAGCAAAGAGTTTTTTATCCGTTGCAGGGTTGTAGTCTTTATAAAAGTCGGCAGCTCGTTTTTGAATTCTATCAAGTGTGGCGGTAATTTTTTTATTTATTTCTTCCTTTTCGGCTCCTTTAGCTTTATCGGCCTTAGTTAATAAATCGAGGAGACCGGAGGAACGCATGGCAAAGAGAATTATCTCGGGACCCTGGAATACAGCTTCCATTAAATAGGTTTGTGGTACAGCGTAGGGCGCTTGCTGTCGCATGCCCTGACGGATAAGATCCAAGGCATCTCCATATTTAGCCTGACGTTCAGGATCCTGGGCTGCCCATTTCAGGAACTGGTCTTCGATTTCTCTTTTCTTTTCAGCCACATTGAGGCGTTTTAAGCCCCGGGTTTGTCCAATAAAATACTTCCAGTAATTGCTTGTTTGAGCATATTTGGCAGCATACATCAGGTTGATTCGCGGATCCGCATCCATGTCTTCTTTCATTATTTTGAGTTTCAGGTCGCGGATTTTTACAACTGTGGGATTGGTTTCGTTGATGGCCTGCTCAACGCCCCATGAGGTCATAAAACGGTCGGTGCTGCCTGGAAAGCCCCATATCATTGCATAGTCACCCTTCTGTACGCCTTTGATGGAAATTGGCAAGAAATGGCGAGGCTTCAGAGGACCATTGTCCTTACTATAGGGGGCTGGTGAACCATCGGGTGCCGTATAAATCCTGAAAATAGAAAAGTCACCGGTATGGCGTGGCCACATCCAGTTATCGGTATCCCCTCCAAATTTTCCAATCGAGTTGGGAGGAGTTCCTACCAGCCTGACATCGAGATATGTCTCATAAACGAACAGGTAGTACTCGTTCCCATAAAAAAAAGATTTAACCGTGCAGTTGTATTTCCCGTTTTCCGAAGCCTCCTTTTTAATTTCTTCTGAAGCTTTGCTAATGGCTTCTTCGCGGGCATCTTCATCCATATCGGGAGTTACGTTTTCGAGGACACGACGGGTAACATCCTCCATACGTACCAAGATACTTGCGGTTAGTCCTGGATTGGGCAATTCTTCCTCAAAGCTCATTGCCCAGAATCCGTTAGTAAGTATGTCGTTTTCCAGCGTGCTGTGCTCCTGGATATAACTGTATCCACAATGATGGTTGGTGAACACCAAACCTTGCTCGGAGACAATTTCCCCTGTACAAAAATAGCCTTCGGGTTGGCTGCCTGCAGCAAGCCCTACTACCGCATCTTTCAGGCTGGAGTGGTTAATGCTGTAAAGCTCTTCGGGGGTAAGTCTTAATCCTTTCTTCTGTAAATCAGTATAGTAGAGGCGGTCTACAAACATGGGCAACCACATCCCCTCATCAGGAAGTGCCAGTGGATGGGACTGTGATTTCAGGCTACCCACCAGGATTAACGTGATTAATAAAAATCTGGTAATAAATTTGTTAAGCATAATAAGAAATAAAATTTAAGGTTTGATTTTTTGAGTTAGTGTAAAAAATTACAATAAGTGGGTTCAAAATTACCAATTTTTTAGAGATATTTTGGTTTCTTTGCACTAGAAAAATAACAAGGGAGATGCGGTACGAGAATGACGAGCGGATCGTAATGACATTAGATGCCGGTGGAACTAATTTTGTGTTTAGTGCTGTGCAGGCCGAGCAGGAAATTATTCATCCATTCTCCATTCCTGCTTATGCAGAGACCCTCGAAGGGGTTTTAAACAACATTCGCAGAGGATTTGAACAGGTAAGGGAACAGCTGAAGGAAGCACCTGTTGCCATTAGTTTTAGTTTTCCCGGTCCTGCCGACTACGAAAAAGGTATCATCGGCGATTTGGTCAATCTGCCAGTATTCAGAGGAGGGGTTGCACTGGGTGATTACCTTCAGGATGTTTTTGGTTTGCCGGTATTTATTAACAACGATGGAGACTTGTTTGCCTACGGAGAAGCAATATCCGGTTTTTTGCCTGAGGTGAATCGTTGGTTGGAGGAATCGGGCAGCCCAAAACGCTACCATAACCTACTGGGAGTGACGTTTGGCACTGGTTTTGGCGCTGGCATTGTGTTAAGGGGTAAGCTGTTACTGGGTGATAATTCTGCCGGAGGCGAAATCAACCGTATCAGCAATAAGCTCTATCGCAACATGAGTGTTGAAGAAAGTGTCAGCATCAGAGGAGTTCGCCGGGTGTATGCCAATTACGCTAATATCCCTTTTGAAATGTCTCCAGAGCCTCGCGAAATTTTTAAAATAGCTACAGGCGAAAAACCCGGAGATGCCATGGCAGCAATAAAAGCTTTTGATGAAATGGCTGTGGTTGCAGGTAATGCTATAGCCGATGCACTAACCCTTATCGATGGATTAGTGGTGATTGGCGGTGGGTTATCAGGAGCATGGCCTGTTTTCCTCGACCGTCTGGTGGAAGAAATGAATCAGGCTTTTGTTACCTTCAACGGTAAAACTACCGACCGCCTTGAGATTAAAGTATATAACCTGGAAGATGCTTTGGAGAAAAAGAAATTCATCCAGGGTAATTATCGTGAAATTAAGGTGCCTTTCAGTAACCGTACACTTGTTTACGATGCAGAGCATCGCTCAGGAGTGGGAATTACCCGCCTGGGAACTTCGAGGGCTGTGGCCTTGGGTGCTTACAACTATGCCCTCAACGTTTTAGACCAAACCAATTGATTTGTGAGCCCAACCCTGAGTTTTATTCAACCAAGGGTGTAACTTTGCATCATGCCGGTGACCCAACTTTCTCAGCAACGTAAATTTGCCCAGCGTAGGTATGTCCTCTCGGGCATTGTTGTTGTTGTGGCTGCCATTTACCTGCTGAAAATTTTCTTTATGCAGGTAGTCAGCGATAAATACAAAATCCTCTCTGACAGCAACGTAAGACGCGTAGTGACCATTTATCCCGCCCGTGGGCTTATATTGGATCGTAAGGGGCGCAAATTGGTGGCCAACGAAGAGGCCTACGACCTGATGGTAATACCCCGTCAGGTGCAAAACCTTGATACAGCCGAGCTTTGCCGACTCCTCGATATTGATCGTAAAACTTTTGAGGCCCGCATGAAGAAGGCCAAAGATTTCAGCCGATATAAAGCATCGCCCTTTGTCGAGCAAATCGACAAAGAGACTTATGGCTTCCTCCAGGAAAAAATGTATAAATTTCAAGGTTTTTACGTGCAAAACAGGACTTTGAGAAAATATCCCTTTCCTGTTGCCGCTCATACCCTTGGTTATGTAGGTGAGGTAAACCCTGGTGAAATAGCTGCCGACCCTTACTACAAAATGGGAGATTATATCGGAAAGAGCGGGCTTGAGAAATTTTATGAAACTCAGCTCAGAGGAGTGAAAGGCGAAAAAATCGTTCTGGTTGACGTCTTCAATCGCGAGAAAGGCAGTTTTGAGAATGGGAAATACGACAAGCCCCAAAAACCAGGGTTGGATCTTGAAACAAGTATTGACCTCGACCTTCAACTGCTGGGAGAAAAGCTCATGCAGAATAAAAGAGGGAGTATTGTGGCGCTGGAGCCGGCTACGGGAGAAATCCTGGCAATTGTCTCATCACCCGCTTACGATCCGAATTTATTGGTGGGTCGGGTAAGAGGTGCTAATTTTAATAAGTTGAGCCGGGATCCTTTGAAACCTCTTTTCAATAGAGCTATTCAAGCAACCTATTCTCCTGGAAGTACTTTTAAACTGATAAATGCACTGGTTGGGCTGCAAACTAGTGCAATAACCCGTGATAGTCGTTTTTCGTGTCAGGGGAAAGGGAGTGTGCCTATAGCATGCAGCCATAGCCATTATTCTCCTCTCGAACTCATCGGGGCTATCGAACAATCCTGCAATCCCTACTTTTGGGGAGTGTTTCGAACCACACTACAAAAAACCAGCGAGGGGGATATTCACAAAGGATACAATATATGGCGTAATCATGTGATGAGCCTGGGTTTTGGGCAGGCCTTTGAATCGGATATTCCAAATCAGGCTAAAGGAAATATCCCTTCCAGTAACTATTACGACCGTTATTTTGGCCCCAAAGGATGGAACTCACTGACCATTCGTTCGCTTTCTATTGGCCAAGGGGAAATTCTTGTAACACCCTTGCAGCTTGCCAATCAGGCTGCAGTAATAGCCAATCGTGGGTATTACTTCCCGCCCCATGTGGTTCGAAAAATTAATGGAGTGCCTACCAAATGGCCCCGCAAGCAATCTTCCATCGACCCCAGGCATTTCGAAACTATTATTGAAGGGATGTATGAAGTTTTTCAGGGCGCTTCGGGAACGGCCCGCTGGTATCGGTTGGAAAACATTGAAGCCTGCGGTAAAACAGGTACCGTGCAAAATCCACACGGCAAAGACCATAGCCTTTTTATTGCCTTTGCCCCGGCACAAAAACCAACCATTGCCATCGCGGTAGTTGTAGAAAATGCCGGATTCGGAGCTACCTGGGCAGTACCCATCGCTTCACTTATGATGGAGCAATATCTTACCGGAGAAGTCAAACGCACTGAACTGCTCGAAAAAATGTCAAACGCCAACCTGCTATGAACCGCCGTGACCGCTTTTCCACTTCTTTTGCCCAGGCTGACCGCTTATTGCTCTGGATTTATTTCATTCTCACCCTGGTGGGTTGGCTCAATATCTATTCTGCTGTGTACGATGAAAGTCATCATAGTATTTTTGATATGCAGGTTAATTATGGCAGACAGCTCGTATGGATTCTTACCTCATACTTGCTGGTGGCTATGGTAATGATATCCGATTCGCGATTTTACAGCACTTTTGCTTACATTATTTATTTTTTGGTACTGATATTGCTGGTAGCAGTAATTTTTATCGGAAAAGAAGTCTCGGGTTCTAAATCCTGGATTCAATACGGTGCTTTTCAGATTCAACCTGCCGAATTTGCCAAACTTTCCACAAGTCTTGGGCTGGCGGCCTGGTTGGGTAATATCAAACGAAGGTTTGAGGATTTTTCGACCCAGTTGGTGGCATATCTCATGATTTTTATTCCTGCTGTGCTTATCCTTGCCCAAAAGGAAACGGGTTCTGCTCTCGTTTTTGCCTCTTTTATTCTTGTTTTATATCGCGAAGGCATGTCGGGTCTGATCCTTATTATCGGTCTGGTGAGCGCAGTGCTGTTTGTATTGGCTCTTTTAGTTAATAAATACGTGCTGATATCTTTAATTGCTCTTCTGCTGTCTGTGGGATGGTTTTACCTGAAGCGACACAGAAAAAAGATATCGATATGGCTTGTTTTAGCTGCATTTGTTGTCTCTTCTGTATTTGTTTTCAGTGTTGATTATGTGTTCGATAGGGTTCTCCAGCCCCATCAAAAAACGCGTATTAATGTGCTTCTGGGTAAAGAAGTTGACCTGAAAGGTGCCGGCTACAATGTTCATCAAAGCATGATAGCCATCGGAAGCGGCGGATTCTGGGGAAAAGGATATATGAAGGGTACCCAAACAAAATATAACTATGTACCCGAGCAGAGCACCGATTTTATTTTTTGTACCATCGGTGAAGAATGGGGTTTTGTAGGAAGCTTGGCCATCATTGGGCTTTATGTTGTGCTAATTTATCGATTGATGCAGTTGGCCGAACGACAACGAACCCCCTTCAGTCGAATTTATGGCTATTGTGTGGCCGTCATCTTCTTTTTCCACATGGCTATCAATATCGGTATGACCATAGGTTTGCTGCCTGTAATTGGTATACCCCTGCCATTTCTCAGCTACGGCGGTAGCTCTATGTGGGCTTTTACATTGCTGCTTTTTATATTTATTAAGTTAGATGCCCACAGGCACGAGTATGTCTGATATCATGCCTGGCCATTGCATAGCCCGATAGGTTTGGTCTTGTTTTTCTTTGATGTTTCTTAGATGTAATCCTCTTTGCTGTAAAGCAGGGAAGAATGTGTTTTCTTCAAAGCCGCTCATTCGTTTTATTTCACTCAAACAAATCGTTTTATGGTTTGTTAGAAGTAATAAAGTTTGGTTATGAGTTGGATATTTTACGTAGCAATCATAGTGGTTTCCTTCCTGTTCATGGAGTTTATGGCATGGTTTACACACAAATATGTCATGCATGGTTTTTTATGGATTTTGCACCGCGATCACCACATTCGCGATGGCCGTCGTTTTGAATGGAACGATATTTTTGCCCTTATATTTGCTATCCCCAGTATTTTTCTGATTTTTAGTGGCATTCAGAAAGCAGCTCCGATTGAACTCTCCGTGGGTATAGGTATAGCCCTTTATGGTGTGGCTTATTTCTTATTTCATGATATTTATGTGCATGGAAGGATAAAATTGAGAAACATTCCACAAAATAAGTATCTTCGTGCAACGCTTCGTGCACATCTCGATCATCATCAACCTCACTCCCATCGTAATTTTGGTTTTCTTCTGGCTCCTTTGAAATATTACGCTGCAGAATGGGCAAATAAAGACTAAAAATGCTTACTTATCTGTTAATCAATCTGTCTGTTGTTTTCATCCCTTTTCTCTTTAGTTTCGATCGCAAAGTGGCTTTTTACTCGCGATGGAAATTCGTTTTACCTGCTATCATTCTTGGTACTATTCCTTTTATAGCCTGGGATATTTGGTTTGCCCATGAAGGTTATTGGGGATTTACTGACTCCTATATTTTAGGAACACGTTTTCTGGGGCTTCCTCTAGAGGAATGGTTGTTTTTTCTTGCTATACCTTATGCCGGAATATTCTCTTACGACGTAATGAACTACTATTTTCCGAAAGATTATTCCGATTCGGAGCTTTGTAAAGCGGTTTGCCTGACTATTGCGCTATTAACCTTTTTCTTTCTTGCTTTAGGCAACGGAGGACTTTACTCGGTTATAAGTTTTTCATTGGTTTTAATCATAATGACAGTGGTATTTCTTGTTCGCAGTCTAAGGCCCTTTACCTTGAGGTTTATTCGTTTTTACCTGATACTTTTAGTGCCTTTTATGCTTGTCAATGGAATTCTTACCGGAATGTTTCTCGATCAACCTATCGTGTGGTACAATCCTGAAGCCATATTGGGATTACGCATTATCACTATTCCGGTTGAAGATATATTCTTTGGAATGGCTCTGATGTACTTCATTTTATTTATTTACGAAGCATTGCAGAACCGACTGAATAATCAAAAAGTGTAATGAACGCCCGCCTCTCATTTCGAATCTTGCTGGTTTAAATAAGGAGATAGAGTTTATTTCTGTAAATTTTCGTTATTTGCTCCCTGTAATTTTGGGGAAGAATGATAACGCGAAAGGACCTTTTCAGACGTAAATCAGTCAGTTTGATTCTTGAACACGCCGGTGATAAGCCCCAAGGGAGTACTCTCAATCGCCGATTAGGAGTGGTTGACCTTACTTCGCTGGGAATTGCTGCAATTATAGGTGCCGGAATTTTTAGTACCATCGGTACAGCCGCCTCCTATGGTGGCCCTGCCGTATCGCTACTTTTTTTATTCACTGCTTTTGCATGCGGATTTTCAGCACTTTGCTACGCAGAATTTGCATCTTCTATTCCCATCAGTGGGAGTGCTTATACTTATGCTTATGCCTCTTTTGGCGAATTTATTGCATGGATCATTGGATGGGATTTAATTATGGAATATGCTGTGGGAAACGTGGCCGTTGCTATTTCATGGTCGGGTTATCTTACGGGATTGCTTTCCGGGATGGGATTGCATATTCCTGAGTTTTTGACAATAGATTATATAAGCGCCTATAGGGGGTTTCAGGAGGTGATAAATTCGGGTCTGCCTGTAGATCAGGTGGGTAGACATTTACAGGAAGCCTGGATGGCCTGGCAGACTGCTCCTCAAATGGGCGGCTTACGCCTGATTGTCGATTTGCCGGCTTTTATGGTGGTTGTTCTGATTTCTGTTTTAGTTTATGTAGGAATTTACGAGACCAAGGTGGCTGGTAATCTGATGGTTCTATTGAAACTAATCACCCTTCTTCTGGTAATTGGCGTCGGAGCCTTTTATGTAGATCCGGATAATTGGAGTCCCTTTGCTCCAAATGGCTTGGCCGGAGTTATGAAGGGCACTGCAGGGGTTTTCTTTGCATACATTGGTTTTGATGCAATCAGTACTACGGCCGAAGAGGCCCGCAATCCCCGTCGCGATTTGCCCCGAGCCATGATATTTGCCCTGCTGATTACTACTTTATTATATGTTCTCATTAGTTTAGTGCTTACAGGAATGGCACCTTACCATACCCTGGGTGTTAGCGATCCGCTGGCATATGTTTTTTCATTACATTCTCTGTCGTGGTTATCGGGTATCATTGGTCTCAGCGCCATCATTGCAATGGCTGGTGTGCTCCTTGTATTTCAGGTGGGGCAGCCCCGTATCTGGATGAGTATGAGTCGCGATGGCTTGCTTCCCCCTGTTTTTTCCCGCATTCATCCCCGATTTCGCACCCCTTCGTTTGCTACTATTATAGCTGGCCTTTTGGTAGCTATCCCTTCTCTGTTTCTTAATTTAACCGAGGTTACCGACCTTACCAGTATTGGCACTCTATTTGCCTTTGTTTTGGTATCGGGAGGTGTATTGATTTTACATCCCAGGGGCGTAAAGCCTGACAAAGGACTTACCCCTCGCTTCTATGTGCCTTATTTCAATAGCAGATATTGGTTGCCCCCGGTGCTCTTATTGGCTGTAGCCCTATACTTTTACCTGTATAAGGTGAGCTTAACCGAGTCTGCTTCATCTGTGTGGACAGATAGGATTCCTTATCTGGTGTTTGGATTGATTTCGTTAATCATTAGCATCCTGGCCGTTATCCGTCAGTGGAGTCTGATACCAGTTCTTGGACTGCTCACCAATTTGTATTTGATGTCGGAGCTGGGATTTACCAACTGGATGCGCTTTCTTGTATGGTTGGTTATCGGGTTGATTATTTATATTGCTTATGGATACCGCAAGAGTCGCCTCAAGGAGTGGTTGTCAGTAAAATCTTCTAACGATCGAATATGAATGTGTATCAGATTATTTCCCTGTCATTAGGGGGTGTTTTTGCGGGTTTTGTGAATACATTAGCCGGCGGGGGAAGCATTGTTAGTCTTTCTTTACTTATGCTTTTTGGACTCGATGCCAATATAGCCAATGGAACAAACAGAGTAGCTATTATTTTTCAAAGTCTGACATCCAGTGAGACTTTCAGGTCGAATAAGATCCTTGACCTTAAAAAAGGACGCATGCCGGTGATTGCCGCTACTATTGGATCATTATTTGGCGCCTGGGCAGCTACCGATCTCAACAAAGCCATTCTCGAGAAGGTGATAGCCATCGTTATGTTGGCCATGTTGTTCTTTATTTTCTATAAACCCTCATCCTGGCTGAAGGGAAACCCAGCCAAATACGATAAACCGGTGAGCTTTGCTGATGTCGTTCTTTTTCTCGCAATCGGCTTTTATGGGGGCTTTGTCCAGGTAGGAATTGGCTACCTGCTGCTGGCTGGTTTAGTCTTACAATTGGGCTTCGACCTCGTAAAGGCAAATGCAGTGAAAGTATTTATTACCCTTGTTTATTCTCCTTTTGCCTTTTTTGTGTTCTTGTGGAATGGACAGGTTAGCTGGCCACATGCCTTACCATTGGCCGCAGGTGCGGTAGCGGGTGCCTATTGGGCCTCGCATATGGCTGTTAAAAGAGGTGCCGGTTTTGTAAGATGGGTACTTACTGCAGTGGTTATTATTACCAGTCTGCAATCTTTTGGTATTGTCAGTATTTCGTCGGCAATAGCTAAAATATTCGGGCAGTGATTATTTTACCTCATAGAGTTTGTCTTTAGGTACTTTTTCTACCCGATCACCATTTTTCAATTGACGGGATATGGCCGAATAAGGAGCAGATATCACTTCTTCTCCTTCCTTCAAACCACTGACTATTTCAATATAATTGTTGTCCTGAATACCTGATTTAACTTCGCGCATCCGTGCGTAGCCATTATCATAAATAAAAACATATTCTTTAAAAGATTCGGTTGTGGAAACGGCTTTTTTCTCTTCTTCGTTTTCTTGGCTAACCGATTCAGAACGTTTTACTTTTCCGGTGGAATCCTGTCGAGTTGTTACAGCCTGAATAGGCACCGAGAGTACTTTGTTTCGGCGGCGTGTCTGAATATCCACTGTTGCCGACATACCCGGCCTAAAAGGAATATATTCCGGTTGGTCGGGAGGAATTAAATCCAGGTACGATTCTCTGAGAATCTGAATTTTTACCTGGAAATTAGTCACCTGGTCGATGCTGACACCAGAAGTAGAAGCAGATGTGGCAATTTCTGTTACTATGCCTTTAAACTTGCGGTTGAGGTAAGCATCCACTTCGATTAAGCTGGTGTCTCCCAGTTTTACTTTAACAATATCGTTTTCATTTACATCCACTACGGCTTGCATATTGTCAAGGTTAGCAATACGCATCAGTTCGGTACCAGCCGAAAATTGCGAGGCTCCCATAACCCGTTCGCCTTTTTCCACGCTCAGCTTCGATACTCTCCCATCGGCCGGGGCATATACTGCGGTTTTGTTAAGGTCTTCGCGGCTTTTGCGTAAAGCAGCTTCAGCACTGTTAACGGCAAACTCCGATGCTTTGATGCTTTGCTTAATTGCATCGAGGTCGGCTTTTGCAATTTCGTAGTTGGTTTTTGCTGTCTCGAAATCAGCATCTGATATCACCTTTTTTTCCCACAGGGCTTTATTACGATTAAAAACGGTCTCTGCGTTTTTGAATCGAGCCTCTACCTGTGCCAGCTGGGCACGTGCATTTGCCAGGTTGGCTTTTTGCGAATTGAGCTGGGCTTCTGCCTGTTCAAACGCTGATTTGTATATTTCCGGGTCAATCCTTACTAAAAGATCACCTGCTTTTACTTTATCACCCTCTTTTACAAATATTTCTATTACCTCACCCGAAATATAAGGGGTTATCTTAATATCCTTTACAGGTTGAATTTTTCCCGTTGCTGAAATGGTTTCAATGATATTTCGAATCTGCACCGTTTCCGTTGCCACTTTAATGTAGTCCCGGTTGTTTTTCTTTTTAATGGCCAGTACTATCAATAGAAGCAAAAGAATGCCTCCGGCAATAAATAAGATTTTTTTGTTTTTTTTCATAGTATTAATGATTTACTCAATAACAATAGGTTTCCCTTGATAAAAATCGAGGATGCGTGTTTTGAAAATGAAGTCGTATTTGGCCTGCAGCAATTCACTGCGAGCCTTATTAAGGTCTTCTTTATTTTGATTGTATTCTACAGCGGTAAGCAGGCCAACTGCATATTTTTCACTCGCATAATGAAAACTTTCTTCCTGGGCTTCCATTTTTCTACGCGCTGAATGGTATTTTTTGAGAGCAGCCTGGGCATCAGCATGGGCCTGAGTAATCAGCTTGCGTAAGTTGTTACGGGCCAATTGCAGGTCGAGTTCAGCCGATTCACGGGCAATGCGCGCTTGCTGAATGGAATTGCGTACGCGATAGCCATTGAAAATGGGTATGTTTAAATAAAGCCCAAAAGATTTATTTTCATTGGCTTTCAATTGATCTTTGAAAGGCTTGATTCTGTAAGAATACTGGGTGGTGTATCCTCGAACAGTATCCTGAGAATTTTGGGTAATGCCTATGGGATAAGATAATATTGTCGGAGGGATGTCAGGGTCGATTTCGCGGGCAGCCCCTGAATAGCCTGTGCCCCAGCTGCCTCCCAGGCTCAGTACAGGGCTCAAACCTCCCCGGGCAACCTCATAATCTTTTTCGCTCTGCTGCTTGCGCATTTCCGAGGAGATGATTTCAGGTTGATGCGCTAAGGCATAGCTTACTACTCCTTCAACTTCAGGTATTGGAATTTCGCCTTCAGGAATGCTGATGTCTGGAGCTTTTATGGTAAAACTTTCCGGGTTTTCAAGGTCGATGAGCTGAGCTAACTGCAGAAGTGCGATATCAAAGTTATTGCGTGCTTCCACTTCCTGCAATTCCGCTGCAGCTACCTGGGCATCCATGTTGAGCAGTTCTCCCCGGGCAAGGGTACCCGCCTCTACCAATTGGGCTATCCGTTCGCGCTGCTGGCGCACCAACTCCAATTGGTTTTCCGCGTTTTTTAATACCTCTATCGCATATAGCCCCTGCAAATAAAAGGTAACCACGTTCAGTGAAATATCGTTCATCATCCGTTCTACTTCAATTTCACTGATTCGCAAGGCCAGTTGATTTCGCCGTATGGTGTTCAGCTTCTGAAATCCATTAAATAAGGTCATCTGCGTTGAAATGTAAAAATTGTTAGACCTTACCCTTTCTGTTGCAAACTGGTTAGTGAAAGGGTCTATTGTTTGACCCCAGTTGTAAACATGCGAAGCATTGCCGTTTAGGGTTGGCAGGGTAGCCAGCTTAGATTGATTGAGTTGGTCTTTTTGCAGCTGTACGTTGAGCAGTTGTTTTTTTACATTAATATTTCTGCTTCGTGCGTAGTTAATACACTCCTCCAGTGTCCATGCTTTATTGGATTGTGCAGGCAACCGGCCATGAATAATTAGGGCTAATAAACCGAATAACAGATAATTACGTAGATTGTGCATTTTCATTTTGTTGTTGTATTCTGGCACATACATTACTAAAAGCAGCTATATTGACGCATGAAGAGACCAAAGGTTTCATGTGAACCCATTTTTTTTGAAATTTTATGAATTCCGAGATTCAGCCAACTCTAAAATAGGGCGGCCACATTTGTATGCCCTGATTATTACCGAAAGTTGATCCCCTTGTTTGAGAGAGGCCGTTTTTGAGGCTGGAACCAAAATTTCATAATTCATTTTATTCTCATCTTCTGCAATTATAAATGTTTTAGGCCCTTTGATAAGGTTCGGACGGGTTTCGAAAGTTAAATAATTTAGCTGAAGGGTTTGGCCAGGCATCAAATCAGGCATGACCGGTTCAGCCATCCGGCTCCCTGTTTTGATAAGGCAAAGTTTTGGGGCGTTTGGATGATGATTTTTAGGAAAGCACTTTTCGTACACCATTAAGGGAATATGGCCCCAACTCAGTATAATAATCTTTTCATTTTCTGGTAAAGTTTGGGTTATCCCTTGAAAATGCGTTTCAAATACCCCATTTTTTCCGGGCAAAGGCGTCCTAAGCTGGTGGTCTGCCGGCTCAAGCATTACCTGGCCTTTACGAATGGAAATTATGCTGCATTCTATATTTGAGCTGCCTGTATCTGTTGTCGAAAATAAAACATGCGGGTTGCCACCCGGGTCTGCCACTTCGAAGACAATAAATAAACCGAAAGAACTTCGGTGAACAATTGGAAGTACATAATTTCTGCCTTCTTCAAACCAGGGATGCTGGGGTTCCAGAAAAACTTTCCCGTTGCAGTTTATTTTATCAACTTTGCAAATAATTTTTAAGCCTGGTTTCAACCCGTAATTGGCGTACGGCCTATAGTCTTGAAGAAAGCGGTAACCTTTTTCGTCTTCGAGTACCAGGTATTGGCGCCCGTCTGGAAAAGGTTGTATTGCTTTAACGGTGAATAAATCTTGTTTGCCTTGTTCCAATTTTACTTCTGTGTTTCAATATGTACAAATGTAGTAATTATGAGTTGACGCTACCATGGCAGGTTTTCAGGGATATTGGTTCTTAAAAATAAAAAACCCCGGAGTAATCCGGGGAACCCAGTCCTTACCAAACCAATTGATTAAACCCCACTTGGCTCGGGTTAATTGCTAACCCTAAATTTTTTTACGTTTTCCCAAGGCAAATATATTATTGTAATTTAAGCCAATGCAAGCTGATTTTGAGTGATAATTGGCATTATCTATCTGATTATCGTGAGATATTTTTGAGTTAACGTAGTGTTTTTTGATGGAGCGTTAGTTAGCTGAAATAATAAATTTTTTTAAGTTTATTCAAAATACTGAAAATTAAGTTTTAATGCAAATGTCCAATTCCTTGAATTTCAGATTTTTCATTGCTTTTCCCAATCTTTTTTCACATTTGTTGGCAAATGAATTGGCCGGAAGAAAGGCGATGATTTTGGAAAGGCTATTTTAAATACTGATAATTAATGCCTTATTGTTCTTTCGGTTCAGTGAAATCATTTAACAAGTAGGTTGTCTTGTGGGAAAAGATTAGCGAAAAGATGGGGAAAGTCGTTGTTTAACCATTGGGTTAATTTGTGTAAAAAATTAATAATCATGGCACTACCCATTCATTTAAGTTTTTTTAACTTTTAAAATTTGCACAAATTGCGAAATCGTAGTTTCTTTGCACCCTTGTTTAACTCAAAAACCACACTTATGTCAGACATTGCAACCAGAGTTAAAGCTATCATTGCCGATAAGCTTGGCGTTGACGAAAGTGAAGTGACCCCGGAAGCTAGCTTCACCAACGACTTGGGCGCTGACTCTCTCGACACCGTAGAGTTGATTATGGAGTTTGAGAAGGAATTCAATATTGCTATTCCCGACGATCAGGCTGAAAAGATCAGCACCGTAGGTGAAGCAATTAAGTACATCGAAGAAAACGCCAAAAACTAAACGACACCTAATTCTATCTTCCGATGGAATTGAGACGCGTTGTTATAACCGGGTTGGGAGCCCTGACACCGATTGGCAATAATGTACCTGCTTTTTGGGAGAATTTGCTGAACGGTGTCAGCGGCGCAGCCCCGATTACGTTGTTCAACCCCGAGAAATTCAAGACTCGTTTTGCTTGCGAGGTTAAGAATTTTGACCCGTTGAACTACTTCGATCGCAAAGAAGTACGCAAATACGATCGCTTTGCGCAATTTGGCATTGTTGCTGCCGACCAGGCTATTGAAGATTCCGGCTTTAAAAATGCCGAAAATTTCAACCCGCAAAGGGTGGGAGTTATTTGGGCATCAGGAATCGGGGGTATTATTTCTTTTCAGGAAGAAATCAGAGGATTTTATCAAGGCGATGGCACTCCTCGTTTCAACCCCTTCTTTATTCCAAAAATGATAGCCGACATCACAGCAGGCCACATTAGCATAAAACATGGCTTCATGGGCCCGAACTTTGCAACCATTTCTGCATGTGCATCGTCGGCCAATGCCATCGTAGACGCTTTTAATTACATCAGGCTGGGTAAGGCCGATATCATTATTACCGGTGGTTCTGAGGCATCCATTAATGAAGCCGGCGTAGGTGGCTTCAATGCAATGCATGCTATAAGCACACGCAACGACGACCCGCAAACCGCTTCACGACCCTTTGATAAAGACAGGGACGGATTTGTAATGGCTGAAGGCGGTGCAGGATTGGTGCTTGAGGAATTAGAACATGCCCTGGCACGCGGAGCGAAAATTTACGCTGAAATTGGTGGTGCTGGTCTTTCGGCCGATGCCTATCACATGACAAGCCCACACCCCGACGGCGAAGGCGCTCGGCTTTCTATGCTCTGGGCCATTGAAGATGCAGGAATGAAGCCTGAAGATATTGATCATATCAATACACATGGCACAAGTACGCCACAAGGCGACATTGCTGAGCCCAAGGCTATAGTTCGGCTTTTTGGTGAACATGCCTACAATATTAATATCAATTCTACCAAATCGATGACGGGCCACCTGCTCGGTGCCGCCGGAGCTATTGAGGCTATTGCTACCACCCTGGCTGTTGCCAACGATATTGTGCCACCCACTATCAACCACTTTACCGACGATCCCGAAATTGACAATCGCCTGAACTTTACTTTCCATAAAGCCCAGAGAAGAATTGTCAGAGCTGCGATTAGCAATACTTTCGGTTTCGGTGGACACAATGCCTCTATCCTCATCCGCAAATTAGAACGCTAATCGTGCGTGATGAAAGGCTTGCTAAAGCGATTGAGCATCTGCTTTTCTAAAGATAAAGATTTATATTTCGCTATAAAAAATATTTTCGGGTTTAGGCCCGGAAATATTTTTTTATATAAACTCGCTTTGAGGCATAAATCGGCCGCCTTGAAGCTGATGAATGGGGAGAAACTCTCCAATGAACGCCTTGAGTTTCTAGGTGATGCTATTCTTGATGCCGTGGTGGCCCATTATTTGTTTCGGCTTTTTCCATTGCGCGATGAAGGATTCCTCACCGAAATGCGTAGTAAAATTGTGAGTCGTAACCAACTTAACCTGGTTTCACGTAAAATTGGTCTTTATGACCTGGTAACGACCCAGCGTGATCATCATCCCGGAAAATCAATAAGCGGAGACGCATTGGAAGCATTTATCGGAGCTATGTTTATCGATAAAGGCTACGACTTCACAGAGCAATTGTTGATTAATAAAATTCTTAAAGTCCATTTCGATATCTATGAGCTTGAACACAAAGATTTCAATTTCAAAAGCAAGCTGATAGAATGGGGACAGAAGGAGAAAACACCGGTAGAATTCAGGGTGCTGGCTGAACGAGGCAGTGGACATTCGAGGCAGTATGAAGTGGAGGTATTGATAGATCATCATCGTGTGAGCACTGCCATCGATAATTCAATCAAAGGTGCTGAGCAGCTCGCTGCCGAAAAAGCTATTACTGCCCTTAAAGGACTTGGTATCGAAATAAACAATCATCAGGGATCATGATATTTGGTGTAAATTTGGTGACAAAAATAATCTCCACAATTTATGCCGGCCAAACGCATGCAACTTATTTCCGACCTTGAAATTACGACGCATTTCAGGGTTTTTGGAATTGAGACGCATCTGCCGGATTACAAGCTAACCTTACGTTTGAATCAAAAATTGCGCTGGAGAATGAGGCGCATGCAAGGGTTTAGAATATTTGGAGGGAAACCAGGTGCTTTCGAAGACTTTACGCTTTACCATTACGAATGGAATACGTTTGCCGGTTTGTTCCTGGTTAATCCCATATCTCAAATCAATACCCTTTTGCCGTTTTCTTATTTTATTATCAGGGGAGGCCTCTTACCTCAACAGGAAAAATTAATGCTGGCGATGATAGAATCCGTAGAAGGTGTTGACAAAATTCATAGTATTGATTTGTATTCCGGTCAGTTATCACCCTCTTATCGAAATTGGTTGATTAATTTGCTGATAGATTTGGAATTTCATATTTGTGAACGGCTTAAACCCTTGGCTCATTTGCAGGAGACCGAAGTTTTGTAATTTCCCCTTTGCATAGGGTATATGTTTTACCCAAAATAATTTACTGGTGGTTACCCAAATGTTCATTTCATGAAGACAAAAATCGTCGCAACTTTAGGGCCTGCCTCAAGTAGCCCTGACAAAATGGAAGCCCTTATAAAGGCTGGGGTCGATGTTTTTCGTATCAATTTCTCCCATGCCGATCCTGAAGCTCTCATTAGCCAAATCAAGACACTCAGGGAAATTATCAACCGTTACCATGGCCGCTGTGCGATTTTGGGTGATTTACAAGGACCCAAAATCAGAATTGGGGAAGTGAAAGGTAACGCCGTCAAACTGGAACCCAATATGCAGATTAGACTGGCGGGAGGGAATGGCATTTCTGATGAGTCGTTGTTGTGGATAAGCTATAATGAGCTTTCGAAGGATGTGAAGCCAGGTGAAACAATTTTATTGGACGATGGTAAGCTCAGCTTAAAAGTAGAGTCGCGCACCGAGGAAGGATTTTTAATGGCCAGGGTACTTGTGGGAGGAATATTAACGCATCGTAAAGGTGTAAACCTGCCTGAAAGCCGGTTAACTGTACCTTCGCTAACCGAGAAAGACCATGCTGACCTGAAATTGGCAAGTCAGCTTGAGTTGGATTGGATTGCCCTTTCTTTCGTCAGGAGTGCAAAAGACATTACGGAACTAAGAAAAGAAATCCGAAGGCTGAGCCGCAATTGGAATCCGGGTATTATTGCAAAAATTGAAAAGCCAGAAGCAGTTAAAAATCTTGATGAGATAATAGAGGTAGCCGATGCCCTCATGGTGGCCCGAGGCGATCTTGGGGTTGAAATGCCTTTTGAACAGGTTCCTGCTATTCAGAAAACCATAATACGCAAAGCTGTGCCCATGTGCAAGCCCGTAATCGTTGCCACTCAAATGTTGGAGGGTATGCTTACCAACACGCGTCCCACCCGGGCCGAAATAAACGATGTGGCCAATTCTGTTATGGATGGTGCAGACGCGTTGATGCTTAGCGGTGAAACTTCAACCGGCCAATATCCTGTGGAAGCCGTTGAAGCTATGAGTCGCATTATTGCTGAAACAGAGAAATTTCCTGAGACATATCATCGTCCGCAATTTCATCCAGGAACAAAAACCTCCAGAGCTGTCAGCGATGCTATTATCGGAGCAGCCGTTGATCTGAGTATGCAGCTCGAGGCCAAAGCTCTGCTGACCTACACCCTGACCGGATATACCGCTCGTAAACTATCAAGCTTGAGGCCTTTTGCTCCTATTTTTATCTTTGCCAAAAGCCTCCGTTTGATTCGACGGCTCAACCTGCATTGGGGAATTACTGGTTTTGTTCAAAAAAACTTACACTATACCGACGACAACCTGGGACAAATGTTAGCTTTGCTTTTAAGAGAGCAACAAGTGCAGAAAGGAGATGTAGTTATAAAAATCGCCGGTTTCCCCATGAAGGAAAAAGTTAAGTCGAATATGGTGGTTGTTAGCAGAGTTTGATGTGGGGTGTTATCACGCTCTTTGGTAAACAATTCTTGTTCTTACGCTGTTTATTGTTCAGGGTTAATGTTGAAAATTAGCTCGTAAGCCGGAAAAAAGTCGTAAAATTGCACCCCCATATGTCGCTTGGGGATAATTGTAATCTGATGAGAAAGTTATTGATTCTCTTTGTGTTTTGCATCCTCTCGCCCTTAGTTGCGAAGCCAGCTGAAGGGAAAGATTTTAATGCAGGTCAAATGATTATGGAGCATATTACCGATGCTCATGAATGGCATATCCTGACTTTGGGTCATGTGCATGTTAGCATCCCTTTACCGGTTATTTTATTACACCAGGGACATTTGTACGTTTTTAGCTTTTCCAGGTTTCACCATGGCGAGCAGATGTACAAGGGATTCAAATACATGACACAAGGGCCCTTGAAAGGTAAAATAGTTTATCTTGGCTCTGCAGCCGCAGTACAGCCAATGATTCCCGTAGATCTATCCATTACCAAAAATGTATTGGCGATTTTTTTTAGTGTAGTCTTACTTCTGCTGGTATTCTTTTCTATAGCTTCCTATTACAGAAAAAATCCAGACAGTCCGCCCAGGGGCTTAGCTGCTTTCATTGAACCCATTATTCTGTTTGTGCGCGACGATATCGCCAAGTCATCTATTGGTGAAAAAAACTATGAGCGCTACACCCCTTATCTATTAACAGTCTTCTTCTTCATTTTTTTCAATAACTTACTGGGATTAGTTCCTTTTTTCCCCGGTGGAGCCAATGTGACGGGTAATATCACTGTTACACTGGTACTGGCTTTGTTTACTTTTATTATTACTACAATTAGCGGGAATCGGGATTATTGGCGCCATATTTTTAATGCACCCGGAGTGCCCTGGTGGTTGAAAATTCCCGTACCTCTGATGCCTATCGTAGAATTGCTTGGAGTTTTCACAAAGCCCTTTGTCTTAATGGTCCGACTTTTTGCCAACATTACCGCCGGACACATTATCGTTTTAGGATTCATTTCTCTTATTTTTATTTTTGGAAATATTCACCCGGCTTTAGGCTATGGTGTAAGTTGGATTTCCTTAATAATGTCGGTGTTCCTGAGCTTGCTGGAATTATTGGTTGCGTTTTTACAGGCCTTTGTATTCACATTGCTCTCGGCACTTTATTTTGGAATGGCAACCGAAGAACATGCAAATCACGATAATCATCACTAATTATAGATAAACCCTTTTAAAAACAATAAGTTATGTCTTTATTGAACATTTTATTACAAGCTGCAGTAGATTTATCACCCTATGCAAAAATTGGAGCAGGACTGGGTGCCGGCATTGCTGCCATAGGAGCCGGTCTGGGTATTGGTAACATAGGTGCACGTGCACTTGAAGCTATTGCTCGTCAGCCGGAAGCTGCCAACGACATCCGTTCAAACATGATCGTTGCCGCAGCTCTTATCGAAGGCGTGGCCTTTTTTGCAGTGGTGGTTTGTTTGCTGATCCTTATCCTGTGATAAGGTTTATGTAATTTCGGGCTGCATGTAGCGGTTGGCTGCCTGCAGCCTATAAAAAAATCAATAAAAATAACTGTCCATGGAACTTGTTAAACCGGATGTAGGTTTGATTTTCTGGATGACCGTTTCTTTTGGCATACTGCTGTACATTCTGTCGCGGTTTGCCTGGCCTGTTATTATGAAAGCCCTGAGGGAGCGTGAGCAGAAAATATCGGAGGCTTTGGAATCGGCGGCAAGGGCGAGGGATGAAATGGCACGACTCAAGGCCGAAAACGAACTGATTCTTATGCAAGCCCGCCAAGAGCGCGAAGCCATGATTGCCAGTGCACGCAAAACTGCCGAAAAAATAGTGGAAGAATCGAGACAGCGCGCCCAAAAAGAATATGATGCTATATTGGCGGCTGCAAAGGTTGATATAGAAAATGCTAAACAGGCTGCCCTCATCGAGCTTAAAAACTCCATCGGCTCCTTGTCGGTTGAGATTGCCGAAAAAATACTCAGAGCTAAGCTAAGTGAAGAGGAAAAACAAAGTGAGTTGATTCGTAAACTTGTCGAAGAAGCTCAAATTAACCATTGATTATGCGAAGCATTATTCCTCATCGTTCACTGGCCCATCGTTATGCACTTGCCCTTTGGGATGTAGCAAGTGAAAATAAAGTTGTACAGGAGGTATATAACGATATGTTTCTTATCACCAAGGTGGCCTCCGAAAACCCTGAATTTCGGCGAGTAATGATAAGCCAGGTAATCCCTGAAAGGAAAAAATTTCAGGTTTTCAAAGCTATCTTTGAAAAGTACATTACTCCCATTACGCTTTCATTTAGCCAGCTGGTGATTGAAAATGGCAGGCAGAACATATCCTTGAGTATTGCCGCTGAATACATTGATCTCTATAAATCTTATTTCCGAATTTTCGACATCACCCTTCGTACGGCAGTTCCTTTGCGGCAGGAAGATAAAGCGCTTTTGCTTGAAAAACTTCAACCCGTAATTAAAGGCACTGTGAATATTGAAGAAGAAATTGATCCTGATTTGATTGGAGGTTTTCAAGTGATGTATGAAGATTACGTCTTTGATGCCAGTGTAAAACGTGAACTGGAGAGATTCAGGCAAGAGTTTATGATAAATCTGTTTGAAAAACAATATTAAGAATTTATGACGGACATTAGACCCGCAGAAGTTTCAGCCATCTTGAGGCAGCAATTGGCCGGCCACCGCTCCGAGGCCGAATTGGAGGAAGTCGGTAGTGTTTTGCAGGTTGGCGATGGTATTGCCCGAATTTATGGTCTGGCCAATGCTCAAGCTGGGGAGTTAGTGGAATTTGTTAAAAATGGTCTGAAAGCCATTGTTCTTAACCTCGAAGTGGACAATGTCGGTGTTGTCTTGCTTGGCGACTCCGAAGAGATAAAAGAGGGAGACCTGGTGAAGAGGACAGGACGTATTGCCTCCATTGATGTGGGTGAAGGATTATTAGGCAGGGTTATCAATACCTTGGGAGAACCCATAGATGGCAAGGGGGCCATTGCAGGTCCGCTTTATCCTATGCCCCTCGAACGCAAGGCTCCCGGAGTCATTTTCCGCCGTCCTGTGAATGAACCTCTCCAGACCGGTATAAAAGCTATCGATGCGATGATACCCATTGGAAGAGGTCAGCGCGAGCTTATTATTGGTGACCGCCAGACAGGTAAATCTTCCATTGCCATCGACACGATTATTAATCAAAAGGAGTTTTACGACAAAGGTCAACCTGTATATTGCATTTATGTGGCAGTAGGGCAAAAGGGCTCAACTGTGGCACAGATTGTAAAGACACTCGAAGCCTTTGGTGCCATGCCCTATACTGTTGTTGTGGCTGCAACGGCATCCGACCCTGCAGCCATGCAGTTTTACGCCCCCTATGCAGGAGCAGCTATCGGTGAGTATTTCAGAGATACTGGGCGACCGGCTCTTGTCGTCTACGACGATCTTTCAAAACAGGCTGTTGCTTACCGCGAAGTATCGTTGCTTCTGCGACGTCCCCCCGGGCGTGAAGCCTATCCCGGCGATATTTTCTACTTACATTCCCGCTTGCTTGAAAGAGCTGCACGCATCATCGATAGCGACGAAATAGCAGCTAAAATGAACGACCTCCCTGAGTCTATCCGTCATATGGTAAAAGGCGGAGGATCCCTCACCGCTTTACCTATTATCGAAACCCAGGCCGGCGACGTATCGGCTTATATTCCCACCAACGTTATCTCTATTACCGACGGACAGATTTTCCTTGAAACCAATCTTTTCAATGCCGGAATTCGCCCTGCAATCAATGTTGGGATTTCAGTTTCCCGTGTGGGTGGTGCGGCCCAGATTAAAAGCATGAAAAAGGTTGCCGGTACCCTGAAGATAGACCAGGCCCAGTATCGTGAACTTGAGGCCTTTTCCAAGTTTGGTTCCGACCTCGATGCAGCTACCATTGCGGTGCTCGAAAAAGGAAAACGCAATGTCGAAGTTTTGAAACAAGGTTTACATCAGCCTCTGCCCGTGGAAAAGCAGATTGCCATTATCTTCTGTGGTACCAATAATCTGCTCCGTGATGTACCTCTGAATAAGATCAAAGACTTTGAGGATGAATATCTGACATATCTGGAAACAAATCACAATGACATCCTCGAAAGTCTGCGAAAAGGTCAGTTAACGGATGAAATAACCGCACAATTAAAAGAAATCGTAGGAAAACTTGTTAAACGATATGTTTGATTAACCTCTACCGAACATGCCCAGTCTAAAAGAAGTCAGATTAAGAATAGCTTCGGTAAAAAATACCCGCCAGATTACCAATGCCATGAAGCTTGTATCGGCTTCAAAGTTCAGAAAGGCCCAGCGTTCAATAATATCCACAAGACCTTATGCTCAAAAGCTGAGAGAGCTTCTTGGCAATCTGGCTGCCTCGTCGGGCGAAATGGCTTTTCCATTTAGCGAAAGCCGGCCAGACGAAAGAATTCTCCTGGTGGGTATTTCTTCCAACAAGGGGTTATGTGGAGCTTTTAATTCCAATGTTATCAAGGCTGTAAAAAAAGAAGCCGAAGAACAATTTGGAAAACAACTTGCTTCCGGTTCCTTGCAAATTATGGGTGTTGGACGTCATGTAAGTGATTTCTTTTTCAAAAAGGGATTCCCTTTTGCCGGCCGCTACGATCACCTGGTGGCAAGGGTAAGTTATGAGGCTGCAGCTGTGTTTGCAGATGAGCTTATGGAACGCTGGAAAAAAGGAGAATTTAATCATATTTGGTTGATTTATAATCAATTTAAGAATGCAGCCACCCAAATAATCACTGTAGAACCTTTTCTGCCTCTGAGTGGAACCCCGGAGAAAAAGACAGGCAAACTCGTCGAGTATTTGTATTTGCCCAACCGTTCTGAGGTGTTGGAAGATTTGGTGATTCAAACCCTGCGCATGCAAATCTACAAAGCCCTTCTCGATTCTTTTGCTGCAGAACAGGGCGCCCGCATGACAGCCATGATGAAAGCCACAGACAATGCCTCCGAAATGCTCAAGGATCTGCAACTTCAATATAATAAGGCCAGGCAGGCTGCAATTACCCGTGAAATTATTGAAATAGTATCGGGTGCCAATGCACTTGGCGGAAAATGATTAATTTTGTTTAAAACCTAAAACTTACGATAGCTATGAAAAAGATTATAGAAGATGCTTTGAATGAACAGGTAAAGCGCGAAGAACACAGTTCGAGGCTTTATTTACAGATGGCTACATGGTGCGAAGTGAACGGTTTCCCAGGGGCCGCTGCTTTTCTTTACAAACAAGCTGATGAAGAGCGTATGCATCAACTGAAATTCGTTCACTATATCAACGACAGAGACGGTGAAGCTATTTTGCAAAGCATTGATGCACCTGTATCTAAATACAGTTCCCTGAAGGAATTGTTTGAAAAGGTGCTGGAACACGAAAAATACATCACCGCTTCCATCAACGACATTTATGGCCTTTGCCTGAAGGAGAATGATTTTACTACAGGCAATTTTCTCCAATGGTTTATCAATGAACAGATTGAAGAAGAAAGCACTATGCGGTCCATTCTCGACAAAATAAAACTGGCCGGAGATCATCAGGGAGGCCTTTTCCATGTGGATAAAGAATTAGCAGGATTGGCTGCTGCTCGTCCGGCTATTTCTGGAAGCAGTGAGGCTGCTGCCGAATGAACTTTGAGATTATCTTTTCTCCCAGGCTAATCAGTAGCCTGGTTTTTTTGTTTTAACTGCAAATGGTGATTCATGGAGAACTTGAAGGACATTATTTTAGTAGACGAGAATGATCAGCCAATAGGAACAGGAGAGAAATTGGATGTTCATCGTAAGGCTTTGATGCATAGAGCTTTTTCTGTGATTGTTTTTGATTCGGAAGGAAAAATGTTGCTTCAGCGCAGGGCATTATCTAAATACCATTCACCCGGCCTTTGGACGAATGCATGCTGTAGCCATCCCAGACCTGGGGAAGATACACTCTCTGCTGCCTTGCGGCGCCTCAACGAAGAATTGGGCTTTCAGTGCCATTTGCATTACCATGGCCGTTTTCATTATATAGCCCCATTCGACAATGGTCTGACTGAAAACGAAATAGACCATGTATTTAGTGGTATCTACAATGGTGAGGTGCCATTTAACTCAAATGAGGTTGCAGAAATCATGTGGGTCGACGGATTGACCCTCCGCTCATGGATGAAGGATAAACCAGAAGAATTTACGGTTTGGTTTAGAATTATTTATGATAGGATTGCCCAATTTTACCCTTTAAAAATAAATTTAGATTTTAATGTTGTTGGGTAATTTCAACCGGCAATAAATTGCACAGAAGAGGCCTTGAAGGTAGCCCATACTTTAGAACCCTTTTGTAAATTAAGTTCCCTGAGGGCTGAATGACTGATAAGAGCAGCCAGCGTGAAACCGCAATTGATGATTACTTCGGTACCATGGCGAACAGGAATCAGTTCAATGATATTTCCTTCAAACAAATTGCGGGCTGAGGAATTTATTTTTTCGTTGGAGAGAATAATGTCGCCTGCCGGAATGCTGATATGTCCGGTGGTTAAATGCTCGGGTGTTGGTAAGCAAATCTGAGCGCCTCCCTCAATGCTGGCCCATGCAAGCCCTTCACTGGGCCCTGGCAATAATACACATGGATAAAAATTGCGTATGCCTGCAAAACGGGCCACAAATTCATCGGCGGGTTGTAAAAATACTTCATGAATTAGGCCTGCTTGCTTGATATGGCCGTTTTGGATGATTGCCAAATGGGTGGCCACCGACAAAGCTTCGTCAGGGTCGTGAGTAACATGTATGATGGGTAGGTTGGGCTGACGGATGTTTCGTAAAACATTATAAAACGACTGACGAATGCTGGCATCGAGGCCTGTAAGGGGTTCGTCGAGAAGCAAAAGTCGCGGTTGCATGGCTAAAGTGCGTGCAATGGCCACCCTGCGGGCTTCGCCTCCAGAGATATCGACAGGCCGGCGATGAACCAGGTGCAATATGCCTGTCAGTTCTGCCAAGCGCTTTACCTCTGCATCGATTTCGTTTGGGCTTTTTCGCAATAATCGGAGAGGATAGGCAATGTTTTGCTCTACAGAAAGATGAGGGAATAGGGCTACGTCTTGAAATACCATTCCAAAGCGGCGTTGGTGGGCAGGCAGGCGTGTAATATCTTCATCACGGTAGAAAATATTACCTTCTGACACTTGTCGAAGGCCGGCCAGAAGTTCAAGAAACATGGATTTGCCTGCTCCTGAAGGCCCTGCTACTATCCAATATTCTCCCCCATGGATCGTCATACTCAGAGGACCCAAAACGAAGTCACCGGCTTTGTGTTTTATGTCTTTGATTACGAGCATAGAAGTTGTCTTTGGAAAGGGCGCGGGAAAGTATGAATACACCCAGGCTTACGCCTAAAAGAAGAATTGCAACAGGTGTCGCATATTCGATACCGAAATTGTTCAGGCGATCAAATAAATACACTGGTGTTACCATTGGATGATAAGCCACAATGACTACTGCACCGAATTCCGATAAACCCCGGGCGAACATTAACACTAATCCGGCAATTAATGACCGGCTGGCCATGGGTATTGAAATGGTAAGAAGAATGCGGGCCGGTGAAGCCCCAAGGGTTGCTGCTGCCTGCTCCAATCTTAAAGGTACAGCTTCAAAGCCACTGCGTGCAGCGTTGATAAGGAAGGGTAAACTTACAAAGGCCATGGCCAGACTAATGCCCAGAGGGCTTCCCACCAGATTAAGCCCTGCCATATCCGCAAATCTCCCGATAAGGGTGTCGCGGGAAACAAAACCTAAAATGGCCACTCCCGCTGCGGTGTGGGGGATGACAATGGGAAGGTCGATAATACCCGTTAAAATTCTTTTCAGAGGAAACTCATGCCTGGCCAGCAACCAGGCCAGGGGTATGGCTCCTATTGCCCCCACCAGCGTTGCTGCAGCACTGGTGAGCAGTGTAAGTCGTAAACTCTCCCTGAATTGGGGATCTTGGGCCGTGTCGAATATCTTACTGGTACTGCTACTAAGAACCATCCCAACCATTGGAGCTACAATAAAAATGAGCAACAGCCCTGATAGAAAGATGATTAAAAAATAGAAACCCGAATTTTTTTTCATGTGTAAATTACTACCTGATATTTAAATGTCTGGGTTATTCCGTGTAGCAAAAATACAATGTCACGTCTAATTTTAAGACATGAAAAAACCGCCCCTGCGCGAGGCGGTTTTCTTAATAGGTGAAGATGGTTCAATTATAAACCCAGTTTCTTCCTAATGGCCGGAGGAATTGCATTTTTATGTACCATGATATCCATGGTTTTGAGTCTGACGAAAGGCACAGAGGCATAGAAGTAGCCATCGAATTTATTATCGGCACCCCATGAATTTTTGATATAATAATACTTATTACCAAACTGGTCGAATCCATAGCCCACCATATGCATGCCATGGTCGTCGGTAGTTTGATAATTGTCAAACTCTTTTTGACGCATTTCCTGAGTTACTTTTTTCTCGGGGACAATACGATCGAGATTGTACATTTGTGAAGCACGCTCTTTTTCCGTAAGCTTTTCCCAACGAGCCTTCTCGCTGCCCGTTAATTCTGCAACATCAGTTTCGGGTATTACAGCCAACCCTTTGTTGTAGGCAAACCCTTTCTCGCTAACGTCGGCAGCCCAGGCTACAGAATATCCGTTTTCAAGGGCGTAATCCATCACCTCCATCAATTCGTCAAGGGGTAAATTATACAATTCGCCCCAGGCCCAATTGTCTGGAACTTCCAGGATGAATTTCTTGTAAAAAGGGTGATGGGTGTAAGAAGTTAAACAAATATAGTCGTCTTCTTTGATGCCCAGCATGTCAGCAAAACTGCGAGGGGTGTATTCTTTACCGTTGTAGGTGAATTTTTCGGGTACTTTTCCCAGGTAAGCATCCAAAATGCCTTTAAAGCCTTCCGGCCACACGGTGCTGAGTTTTCGATTCGGATTTTTAATGATGGCATCCACATAGGCCTTAGTAACAGCATCCAGTTCTCCGTGCACATGTTTATTTTCGCCGTAATTGAGTCCGGGGTAGATGTTTTCGGGAACTATTCCGCGTTGCACAATGGTATGCAATACATCATGGAAAGCACCGCCACCACCGAAATTCAATGAGCCCTGCATGCGTACATAACGTTCAGCTTTTTTCTCGTATGCATCTCTTATGCAAAACATTTCAGAGAGATCGAATTCACCCTTTCCCGTACGGATGAGCTCAGACTCGAAAAACGACAGAGTTGAAAAGCTCCAGCATGTCCCTGACCTGTATTGGTCTTTTACGCTGGTGTGAGGAATTTCTTTTTTGAGAGTGAAATGATAAGAGCTGTCGGTTTTTTCCTGCTGGGCCCGACCGGGGAAAGCCAGATTTAATCCTAAGAATAGAATAACCAGTGATTTTATCTTCATAACGAAATTATTTAGGTTAAATGGTTGGATGGGCAAAGGTAGGAAAAAGGGATTGAAAACGATTGCAAGGTCTGATTAAACTTTTAACCTCCATTGCCTTTCCATAACTTTGAATTGGAAAACTTAACCTGTGGAAAATTTCATATACCCTATAAAAATTCTTTCGCGTGAAGAGCGGGAAGCTAAGCTTGGACAACGTAGTAAGGTAATTTGGTTTACGGGACTCTCCGGTGCTGGTAAATCTACCTTGGGTTCAATGCTCGAAATGGCCTTGTTTGAAAAAGGTTTTATTGTTCAATTGTTTGATGGTGACAACATTAGGGCTGGTATCAATAAAGATTTGGGCTTTAGTATTGATGATCGTAGGGAAAATTTGCGACGGGTAGCAGAAATCAATCGCCTGTTTCTTTTTAGCGGAATTATTACCATCAATTGTTTCATCGCTCCGACCGAGGAGCTGCGCCGAATGATTGCAGGCATTATTGGTTCGGACGATCTAATCGAAGTATTTGCCGATTGTCCGTTAGAAATTTGCGAACAACGTGATACCAAGGGATTATACAGAATGGCCAGGGAAGGGAAAATAAGTCATTTTACGGGTATCAGTAGCCCTTTTGAACCACCCGCTAACCCTCAAATACATCTTCGCACAGATTTGCTCACACCCGAACAATGCCTTAAGGAGATTCTGGTTGTAGTTTTGCCTCAGATTTCGCACAAATAGCTAACGGCTCGATGTAAATAATTGTATATTATTTCTTTGGATGATTCTGGCATCACTATACCTTCATCCAAACTAATCCCATAGGCCAGGCCATATACATCCTTGAAGCTCTGAATTCCAAAAACATCATTTCAAATCCCGGAACCTGGAACNTGGAACTCGGAACCTGGAACTTGGAACTCGGAACCTGGAACTTGGAACTCGGAACCTGGAACTTGGAACTCGGAACCTGGAACTTGGAACTCGGAACCTGGAACNTGGAACTCGGAACCTGGAACTTGGAACCCGGAACCTGGAACCTGGAACTTGGAACCTGGAACTTGGAACTCGGAACCTGGAACTTGGAACTCGGAACCTGGAACATAAAATCTCACATCACCTTCAGCATCGTCTTTACTAGGTTATCCGCTCCTTCAGCTATTTCACTTATTCTCGATTCAAGCATGTAACAAGGGGTGCTGAAAATTTTGTTGGCTTTGTCGGAGACTACCTCGGCTACTGAAGATTCTATGTGTTTTCCTCCCATCTTTTCAATATGTGACGCAGTTTGAGCGTCAGTACCAATAGTAGTGGTTACTTTACCCAGGATTTTCGTAATTAAAACAGGGCTTATACACATAGCGCCAATCGGCTTGCCTGCTGTATGCATTTCGCGAACTACTTTTTCGATGATGGTGTTTACTTTGGCATTTACTCCATCGAACGCATACGTAAAGAAATTCTTGGCCACTCCAAATCCACCCGGAAATAGAAGCGCATCATATTCTGCCGGATTAAATTCTTCGGCTCTTTTTATTTTTCCCCGGGCAATTCTGGCTGCCTCCACCAACACGTTGCGTTCTTCATTCATCACTTCTCCCGTGAGATGATTAACAACATGTGCCTGAGGAATATCTGGGGCAAAGAGGTCGTAGGTGCATCCGTTGTTATCGACGGCCAACATAGCCATGACGGCTTCATGAATTTCTGCACCGTCATAAACTCCGCATCCTGAAAGAAAAATAGCAAACTTTTTCATGGCGTCCTTTTTTTGAAATTTCCTTTGCCCAAAAATAGTAAAAATGCCATGAACTGGGTTGTGTGAAGGTTCAAATTAGGCGAGTCGGTGGTTCTATTCTATATTGTATTCCTTCAGTTTGCGATATAAAGTCCTTTCAGAAATGCCCAACTCTTCGGCGGCTTTTCTGCGTTTGCCATTGTGTTTTGCCAGAGCTCTGCGTATAAGCTCAATTTCTTTTTTCTCAATCGAAAGTGTGTCGTCGATCACTTCGGGAACCACAATGGGTTCGACCGACTCATGCAATTCGTCTGACTCGACCGGGCGAGCTGAAGAGTTTTTTACAGGAGGAGTAAATTCTGTTCTTATATCTCTGAGCAGCTGCGCATTTTTCTCTGTTAGTTCAGGGGAAAGATCGCTATGGCTCATAATTTCAAATACCAGTTTTTTTAGCTCGTTGATATCCCTCCGCATATCAAAAAGTACTTTATACAGGAGGTCTCTTTCTGAAAGCTCGTTGCTGCCCTGGGGATGTTCGCGGCTGTAGAGTACCGGTAATTCTGAAGCCGGATGGGCCGGCAGATAGCGCATAAGGGTTTGTGCAGTGATCAACCTATCTTTCTCGATGATAGAAATTTGTTCGGTGATATTTTTAAGTTGGCGGATATTGCCCGGCCAGCGGTACGATTCGAGCAAATGCCGCGCTTCTTCGTCAAGTTGAACCGGGGGCATCCGGTATTTGGCCGCAAAGTCGGAAGCGAATTTTCTGAAAAGCAGGTAAATGTCCTCTTTTCTCTCACGCAAAGGAGGAACTGTGATAGGGACTGTATTCAGACGATAGTAAAGGTCCTGACGAAATTTCCCCTGGGCTATTGCACTTGGAATATCTACGTTAGTGGCAGCAACAACACGTACATCGGTTTTCAATACTTTGCTGGAGCCCACCCTTAAAAATTCACCTGTCTCGAGTACTCTGAGCAACCTAACCTGGGTTGAAAGTGGAAGCTCGGCAACTTCATCCAGAAATATTGTGCCTCCATTCACTACTTCGAAGTATCCTTTGCGCGATTCGTGGGCTCCCGTAAAGGAACCTTTTTCATGTCCAAAAAGTTCTGAATCGATGGTTCCTTCGGGTATCGCCCCGCAGTTAACGGCAATGTAAGGCCCATGCTTGCGAGCACTAAGAGAATGAATAATCTGAGGAAAAAATTCCTTTCCTGAACCACTTTCTCCTGTTACCAACACGGTAAGATCGGTAGGAGCTACCTGGCGGGCAATGTCAATAGCCCGGTCAAGCATAAGAGAATTCCCTATGATGCCAAACCTTAATTTTATGGCAGAAATATCCATTTTAAATTTTTTACAAAGTTACGGATTTTTGTCGTGTGTCAAATTGACAGTATTTTTTACGAGTTATGCTCAATATTTTGGTTTTTACAAATAAGTTCCTGTTTTTTTAGATTGAATATAAATAGAAGGTGGTTACGGTTCAAACCGGTTTTTTTATAATGATTTTTGTATGTTTGAGCTTTAAAAGGAAAAGCCATGGGTAAATTAAATCAGTTTTTTTATGTATTGTTTTTGGTGTGTCTTTTCATGTTAACAGGTTGTGGCAAAGAGGATAATCCGGATAATCCGTCGCCTATTAATACCGGAAACATTATTTCCAAGAAAACAATTGGTCCGGAAGGTGGCGTTTTGGAAGGAAATGGATTTAGCGTTACTATTCCTCCGCAATTGCTGAGTGTTCCTGTAGAACTTACTATCAGCAAACTTAAAGCTGAAGCTATGGATGGTCAGGCAATGAGTGATATTTATTTTGTCAACAATTTGCCAGCTTCTTATAGTGGTGGATTAACGCTTTCATACGAAATTCCTTCAAATGCCAATGACTTTTCGTTGTTGCTTTGCGAAACTCCTTGGGCTCCATCGGCCAAAGGTGAGACCATTAGCTACAGATTGACCGATTATGAAATGAATGGAAAATCTGCGGTTGTCAATTTGCAAATAAGTGGGTATAAATCGGGCAAAGAAATAGAGGATGAGGCTACCCATTTTTCGCTTGGGTTATTGGCAGTAAGCGGAAACACCTCGATACTTTCATCCCAGGGACATTTTAAGATAACTTTCCCTGTTATTTATGAAGAGGGAGCTGAAAAACTCGCCGATTACCTTGAGCAGGCTTTTCAAACAATGACGCAACCCCCCTATAGCCTTAGTGTAGCTAAGCGTACGCGTTGGCCGATTGATGTAACGATTTGCAAATTGCCATCCACTGTTTTTGGTTATTTTGAAGCTTCAGTGTTGGGAGATAATTATGCCAGCTTATTATTCAACAAGGATAAATTGAATGATGAGGTAAACCTTAAGGCAACGGCCACACATGAATTGATGCATTTTTTCCAAAGCCTTTATGACCCTCGCAATCGTTTTTCAAAAGCCAAATTTGAATCACCAACCTGGTGGCTCGATGAAGCAACTGCGGTTTGGAGTGAGGAGCTTACTGCAACTCAGGGGGCCTCATTTATTTCAGCGGCCAGATTGGGAAATGAATTGCAGCCTTATGCAGGAAATTTGAGTGTAAAACCTGATGAGCCTCAAAATTTTGGTTATGGAATGTCGGTAATGATAAAGTATATTGCAAAGAATTTTGGAGGCTCTTATATTCGTTCGATATACGAAAAAGTAGCAGCCGGAAGTAAACCGGCCGATGCCGTCAGGGAGGCGCTGGGTAAGTTTTATTGGGAATGGTATGGACAGTTTATGGCAAATTATACATCCGGAAGCTTGTCATCGGATTTGACTTTAAGCGTCATTCTCGGTTCAAAACCTCAGGCTTACAAATTTGAGAATAGTTCAGATACAGTGAAAGCAATCTCCTTAGCCTTTAATCCGCTTGAAACAAAGCTCTTCAAAGTACAGATTGACGAAAATGCTTTGGATGATGAGAGTAGTCTGGGTGTATCCTCTAATAATCCGGGTTATGAATATTATGCTATTTACAAGTTTAATAATTCAGGAATAGAGAAAATAGCAGAAGGAGCCTCTCCAACCGTGCCCAATGTAAAGGAAGGGGTTATGCAAGGATATCAGTATTTGGTAATGGTCACCAACACAGAATATTCTACAACATCGTCTTCGGCCCGAACTCTTGATTTTAAAATAAGACTAAGCCAAGCACCTGTTTTTAGAAAGTTTAGTTTTAATTTGGGTGTTATGTCTAAAACCGTATACGTATATCAATCCGGCCCTGGCGATTCAACCATTGCAGCCCAATGGCATTCCTTAGACATTCCGACAACAATAAATATTAATGGAAATCAAATAAGTATTTCCTGGAACAATGTAGACTATGGCGGTGAGTTGCACACAGGTACTTTTACTGCTTCCCTTAACCCCGACCAGTCGATGAATTATCAAATACATGATGTGGCTACCAATAGCATCGCTGTGACAACTTACTCCAGTACCGGGTATAACATTCCCTTTACAAATTCAGGCTGGTGGGGAAAAGAATGGAGTGGAGAATCTCATTTGTATATTAAGCAATTTGATATGAAGCAACAATTCGATACGTTTTACATTGCAGCACATGGAGTGTATTATTCCCCTGAATATAGCATCAAGACAATTACCATAAGGTTTAATACATATGCTGATAAATAATTGATTAGCAAGTAAAAAATCGATATACGAAAAAGGGCGGGAGGCTTCAAACATCCCGCCCTTTTTATTTATCAAAAGCAAAACTAATCAAGTCCGAGGACTTCTCTTTTCAGCCTCTGGATATGACCTCTGCCCAAGGCTTTTACTTCGCATCCCAATTCGAAATAGCGGCGTATTTTGTCGTCGGGGAGAATGCCAAAGCAGTCGATTACGGCCAATTTCCCTCCTGCCCAACGTACAACGTCATCCGGGTTTAGTTCTTTATATTGGGCATGAGGTACGGCAAGTATGAGTGCCTCCACGCCCTCAAGTGCTTTGGGGAGGTCTTTTAAAACTTCGAGTTCTTTCAGGTGATTCTGGTTGTGGAAATAACGCTTCCATGAGTGTTCGTTTTCATCCTGAGTGCGGAACTCCCACCATACTTCCACGTAGGGATCGTGCACCTTCATATCAGCTCCCATTTCTGTAAGCCTGCGAACGATGATTTCACTTCCACTGTACCGTGTATCGCCAACGTCTTGCCTGTAACTGGCCCCGCAAAGTAGCACTTCGCTTCCGGCGATGTAACGGCCCATGTTTCGTAAGGCATCCCGGGTAAGTTCTGCCACGTGCAGGCTTCGGGTGTCGTTGATATCAATGGCAGTTGGTGTGATTTTAAATAATTTATCCCCGTCTTCAAATCCCAGGATGTGTTTGTAAGCCCAGTAGCCCAAACCACCGTCTTTGGGCAGGCAATAGCCGCCAATGCCCGGGCCGGGGAATATAATATTGCTGTGGGTAGGTCGCATTTTGATAGCGTTAATAACTTTTATTAAGTCAACACCATTGCGCTCGGCGAAAAGGCTCCATTCGTTGAGAAATGCAAGTATGGTCGCTCTGTATGAGTTTTCAATTATTTTAGTGGTCTCTGATTCTATCGGGCGATCCATCATAGTAAGAGGGTACTTCTTGGTGTTGAGTACTTCATGCAGGAATTTTTCAACACGCTGACGTGCCTCAAGGTTGCAACCCGAAGCCACGCGCCAGAAATCACGGATGCTTGATACATATTCCCTGCCGGGCATCACTCTTTCGAAACTATGAGCAAGCAGCGGTTCTGTTGTAATACCTCTGTTTGCAAATGCTTTTTTCAATATGGGCCATGCCACAAATTCTGTCGTGCCAGGTGCAACTGTGGTTTCAATTAACACCAGGCAGTGAGGAGGTATTTTCTTTCCAATGGTGCGCAGGGTGGCCTCAAGGGCAGCCATGTCGGCAGTCCCTTTACGCATGTTCCCTAATTCAAACTTTGTAAAGTCGCATTGAACATCTACCACCACTACATCGGCCAACTGAAGGCAGTCTTCATTGTAGGTGGCTGTCATCGTCTTTTTTTCGAGAACCACACGGTGGATCAACTCATCCACCTCAGGGTCTTCGGCTTTAACAGGTGATACCCCCTGATTGATTTTAGGAATTTTCCAATAGCTTCGTGTACTCGGCCGCTGGCAGCCAATGACAAATTTCGAATGCTTCCCTTCGCTGTTGCAGGTGTCTGCTACAATGGCCGCCATTACGGCACCTACAAACCCCAGACCCATCACCACTACTATTTCTTTGCCTTCGCTCCGGGCCTGGTCGGCCAAACCCACCAGCCGCCGGTATTCACCTTCATACTCTTCTTTCGTGGGAATTGGAAAGCTTTCTCCCTCCGGACTAACAGAATAGACGAATTTTTTACTTTCTTCCATAAAAATAAAGATTTTGTTGCAGGAATTAAATGATATGAGTTGAAGAGCTAAAGGTATGAAATTTTAAAATACAAATTCACATAAGATATTTATCAAAAAAATTATATCTGTTTATCTGTGTTTTTATGTATAATCTCTTCTATTTGTTTGATATATAATTAATTGAGAAGATGATAATATAAGTCAGAAAAAGCCCCTCCGTGTTGAATGAGGGGCTTGTAATTGTACTTATTTTGCTGGTTCCTCTTAAGACCTGGAAAAAGATTCCGAAAGAGAACTACTTTATCTGACCTGGGCATTGAGTTTGGCGGCAAAAGCTTTCACCAGCCTTTCCATGGCTTTATCAATGGCTGCAGCCGTAAGCGTTTGCGTCAGGTCCTGGAAGGTAAAACTAAGAGCGTAAGATTTTTTCCCTTCAGGTATTTTATCACCTTCGTAGATATCGAAAAGACCAACCTGTTTTAAGATTTTTCCTTCGGTTTGCCATGCAAGGCGTTCTATTTCATCGAATTTTATTTGTTTGTCGAGCAAAAGGGCCAGGTCGCGGCGTGATTCGGGGAAACGGGGTAGTTCTGTATACTCTAAGCGTTGGTTACGAGCTATATCCAAAGTGAGATCCCAGTTTAATGTGGCGACACTGATTTCTTGCTTGATGTCGAACAATTTCAGCATAGTGTCAGAAACCTTTCCAATTATTGCCAGCACCTGCTTCTTATAAGTCAAGCCTATTGCCTGGCTATAGAAGGGCGAGCTGAATTCGCTGTAGCGCAGGTCAGTTAAACGCAAGCCCATGCGACGGAGTACCTGTCGAAGAATAGCATGTACATAATAGAAATCGGCCTGCCTGTTGTCTTTCTCCCAACTTTCGTTTTCTCTGCGCCCGGATGCAACAATAGCTAACCGGTTTTCCTCCGGGTATCTTTGGCTTACTTCGGTATCAATCTGGGTATCTGGCGCAAATTGATAGACTTTACCAAATTCAAAAATCTTCAGATTCTCAATTTGCCGGTTGACATTATGCACAATGTTTTGCAAAAGGCCGGGCAGGAGATCGGCTCGCATGATGTCGAGCTCGCGACTGAGGGGATTGAGGATTTTAACCAACCTTCGGCGGCTTTCTTCATCCCAGATTTCATAAAAGGCCGAAGACGTGAGGCTGTTGTTCATTACCTCATTGAAACCGGCACCAGTGAGCAATCCTGCCACTTCCCAACGCATCAGTTCAGGGTCGGGATGCGTAGAGTAGGAGAGGGAGGTGTGAAGTTCTTCTGAAAAGGAAATATTGTTATATCCGTATATTCTTAAAATATCCTCAATTACATCGGCCTCGCGGGTTACATCGACACGGCAGGTGGGTACTTTAACGCGGATATTGTCTTGGGTTTTCTCTACAATTTCATATTCAAGCAACCTGAGAATATCGGCAACGGTTTCTGAAGGAATTTCAGCTCCTACCAATCGTTTCAATTGCTTAAACCTTAAAACGACTTCAGCCTTATTTACCGGACTGGGATAAACATCCACGATATCAGAAGAAATTTGCCCACCGGCGATTTCTTTAATGAGCAAAGCAGCCCGTTTGAGTGCGTAAAGGGTTATTTCCGGATCGCTTCCTCGTTCAAAACGGAATGAGGCATCAGTGAACAGCTGATGTCTTCTGGAGGTTTTTCTGATGTAGGTAGGGTTAAAGCAGGCGCTTTCGAGGAAAACGTTTACGGTGTTTTCACTTACGCCTGAATGCAGGCCGCCAAAAACACCGCCTATACACATGGGAGCTTCAGTATTGCAAATCATGAGGTCGCCAGAGGAAAGTTTGCGCTCCACACCATCAAGAGTCACAAAAGGGGTTCCCTCCTCCAGTGTTTTTACAATTACTTTTTTCCCGGTAATCTTATCTGCATCGAAAGCATGCAAGGGCTGACCGGTTTCCATCAATACAAAATTGGTTACATCAACCACATTGTTGATGGGGCGAATACCGGCGGCTGTGAGGAGCTCTTTTAGCCATTCAGGTGATTCTCCGACCCGAATACCGGAAAGTGTGACACCGGAGTAACGAATACAGGCTTCGGGTTGTGGTAGTTCAATACTGATTTCAAGGTTTCTGTTGTCTGTTGTAAATTCCTCTACTGGAGGTTTTTGAAAGGCTGCCTGTAATTCGGGCCTGCGAATTTTAATACTGGCAAACAAGTCGCGTGCGACCCCGATATGCGATGTAGCATCGGTTCTATTGGGTGTCAGGCCAATTTCAAATACCCAGTCTTCTTTCAGGCCCAGATAGTGGGCGGCTTCCATTCCAACCGGGGCATCAGGGCTAAGTACCATAATGCCATCGTGAGAAGTACCAATGCCCAATTCATCTTCTGCACAGATCATGCCCTCAGATACTGCTCCCCGAATTTTGGCTTTTTTGATAACGAGGGGTTCGTCTTTTCCATGAAAATAAAGGCTTGTGCCTACAGTAGCCACCAGCACTTTTTGTCCGGCAGCTACATTTGGTGCGCCGCAAACAATAGGAAGTACCTGGCCATTGCCGATGTTCACAGTAGTAAGGCTGAGATGGTCAGAGTCAGGATGTTTTTCACAAGTGATGACCTCTCCGACAACAACACCTTTTAAGCCTCCTTTCACGGATTCTACTTTTTCCAACGATTCTACTTCCAGGCCGCTTTCAGTAAGAAGGGCTGCCATTTCCTGAGGGCTAAGGTCGCAAAGCAGATAGCGCTTCAGCCAATTATATGAAATCTTCATGAGCTGTGCTTTATAGAAGGCGCAAAAGTACGAAAAAGGCCTAACTTATCATTCCCAAAAGGGGATGGTCTTTACGACGACTTGCCACCGCAGTTGCAATACGCTTATTAGCCGGATGGGTCAGGTGAGGGTCTGCATTAAGAATCTTCTCGGCTAATTCTTTGGTCTTGTACAGTAATTCGTTATCCTCCACTATGCTGGCTATGCGCAATTGTTCTGTTCCGCTCTGGCGCGTGCCATTCAGGTCGCCCGGTCCCCTGAGCTTCAAATCCACATCTGCTATTTCGAACCCATCATTGGTTTGTTCCATGGTGCGCAAACGCATCATGGCATCATTCGAAAGTTTTTCTCCGGCAACAAGCAAACAATAAGATTTATCGGCTCCCCGACCAACTCTTCCGCGCAATTGATGAAGTTGGGATAAGCCAAACCGTTCAGCGTTTTCGATTACCATTACAGTGGCATTCGGGACGTCTACCCCCACCTCAATCACTGTGGTTGAAACCATGATTTGGGTTTCTCCTTTTTTAAAACGCTCCATTTCGTATTCCTTGTCCTGCGGCCGCATGCGACCATGCACAATACTTACAGCATACTCAGGCAGGGGAAATTCTCGTGTAATGCTTTCGTAACCATCCATCACATGCTTCAGATCCAATTTTTCCGATTCATCAATCAAAGGATACACTACATATACCTGCCGGCCCATTTTTATTTGCTGCTTCATGAAATGGAATATCTGCAAACGATGACTGTCGGTCAGTACCCGTGTTTCTACCGGTTTTCGGCCAGGTGGCATTTCGTCGATGATGGAATAATCGAGGTCTCCGTATAAGGTCATGGCCAGGGTGCGGGGAATAGGTGTAGCAGTCATTACCAATACATGCGGCGGGACGTCGTTTTTCTGCCAAAGCCGGGCTCTTTGCTCAACCCCAAAACGATGCTGCTCGTCGATAACAACCAACCCGAGATTGGAAAATTGCACAGCATCTTCTATTAAAGCATGCGTGCCTATAAGTATCTGGACTTTCCCTTCCTGAAGACCAGGTAAAATTTCCTGCCGCTCCGATGTTTTTGTGCTGCCGGTTAGTAAACGAATTTCAACGTCCATTTTTCCCAGCATACGGGTAAAAGTTGTATAGTGCTGTTGGGCTAATATTTCAGTTGGAGCCATCAGGCAGGTCTGATATCCGTTGCCAATGGCCATCAGCATAGTCATGAGAGCGACCAGGGTTTTCCCGCTACCCACATCACCTTGCAGCAACCGATTCATTTGATGAGAGCTCTTCAGGTCAGCATAAATTTCTTTAATTACTTTCTTTTGGGCATTGGTTAACGGGAAAGGTAAATGATTGTGATAAAATTCATTGAAGTAGGGCCCCACGCCATGGAAAACATGGCCTTTGCTAAATTTTCGTCTTTGTGTTTTATACTGAAGAATTTCAAGCTGAGCAAAGAAGAGTTCATCGAATTTGAGGCGGGTGCGTGCCTTTTCTAAGATTTCAACATTTTGCGGGAAATGGATTTGCCGCAGCGCTTCAGCCAGAGGAAGTAAATCCAAACGCTGTATAATCCAATCATCCAGTGTCTCAGGTATTTGATTTTCTAAGGTGTCGAGCAAAGTGCGTGTAAGTTTAGCTATCCCTTTGCTGGCTAACCCTCTGGTTTTAAGTTTTTCAGTAGAAGAGTAAACAGGTTGCAAGGCCGAAGCCAGCTCAGCTATTTCTTTGGGGTTATATATTTCCAGTTCAGGGTGTGGAAGGCTATAGCGTCCATTGAAATAATTGAGCTTCCCAAACACAAGATAGTCAACACCGGTTTTTAAGCTTTCTTTTACCCATTTGTGTCCTTGAAACCAAACAAGCTCTAATTCTCCTGTGGCATCCCTCAGCCTGGCCACCAGCCGGGTGTTGTTTCCATTGCCTGCTGTTTCGAGCGAAACAATGCGCCCCACCAATTGGATATAATTCATGTCGGGGCTGAGATCCCTTATGGTGTGTATGACCGTGCGATCGATATAGCGGAATGGGATAAACCAGAGTAGATCGCCAAAAGTGGCAATATTAAGCTCCCGGTTGAGCAGGTCGGAACGAGCGGGGCCTACGCCTTTGAGGTATGCAATAGGAGTTTGCAAGATATTCATCGAATTCAACCGGGTTGTTTTTTGGACGTTGCAAATTTATGATTTACGCGACACAGGAATGGGGATGGCTTTTGCAAATAAATTCACATCCGTCCAAAATAAAATTTTGTAGTTAAAAAAAAGGGAGTTGGAAATATCCCCGTTAAGGAATAGTTTTACATTAACCAAAAAACCAACTCCCATGGTAAAGTTAACGCTATTTTCCCAAATCA
>Ga0067045_1002549_pt1 | contig 79829 bp, 54 predicted proteins | sample TerdegcTABiofilm_FD_59184 | JGI IMG/M metagenome (GOLD analysis project Ga0067045, IMG submission 59184) | Combined Assembly of (Gp0054472, Gp0054536) Wastewater bioreactor microbial communities from Singapore -Terephthalate degrading... | reverse complement strand
CCTGCCGATATGGCGGGTGTAATACCTGTCCAGTGAAACCATGAAGCATCTTCGAAAACTCTTTCCCAGTCGATTATTCCCGGTTTAATTTCAGCAATGGCTGAATGTGCCCGATCGTAGATTACCTTGCTAGGCCGCGCATTCGAGCCTGTTTCGAGAAAATATATTCCGAGCCGTTCCCCTCCCCAAACTATATGTTTAGTTCCGACATTATGTCGGTGCAGTTCCATTATTACTGCCCTGCCTAAATCATTCTGCGGAAGTCTTGTCACATATTCTACCGGCAATCCGAAATTGGCAAGAGATACTGCAACATTTGCCTCGCCGCCGCCGAAAGAAGCACAGAAAGAGGTTGCCTGTGTGAACCGCTGCCGTTCAGGTGTTGCAAGCCTGAGCATTATCTCACCGAAAGTTACGATATTTTTACCAGCCATATTCATGAATTTTACGTTCCAAATCTAATAAAAAAATTCTCCGTCATAGACGGACAATTTATTATTTATTCCCTGTTATGGGTTTAATATGAAGCGTAAATTCGAAAATCTGAGGCATAACCTGGTATTGTGAAAAAACCGACAATGCAGTACAGCCTACACCGCTTGTTGCATAATCCAGATTCAGTGTATTGCCTCTGAACGGCTGCAACTGGTACGTATAAACGGCTTTTGTAAGATTATCAGTATTGAAGGGATAATAATTGTAGTTAAATAATTTATCTCCTCTGAATTCGAGGCCAATACCATCAGGGTTAGTTATTCTCAACCACCTGTTCTCGGTGCGCAGGCCGTAATCCTGAGGAATAAGATAAGGCTCGTACATTTCGTTTACATTCGAACTGTAAACACCAATTTTATAGCCTGTCTTCCTGTCGGGATAGTTTTCCTGAGGGCCCCGCCCGAACCATTGTACATTCTGATATTCTTTACTTAACACCATCGTCAGTCCTGCGCGCGGGAGCCAGGCAGGCATATCTCCTTCAGGTATTATTTTGTGTTCAACAACTATCTCACCCGAATTATATACAAAATAACAGAAATCATTTATGAAGGCACTTCTTCCGCTGTTTATAAGCCAGAGCAGACGGGAAAAAACATGAACCCCCCGGGTGAATTTCATTACCTTAAAATCCACAAGTTGGGGAACAGAAGCATCGAGTCCGGTGGCATACCATTCACTTGCTGCGAACCTGCCTGCCCACTCGGCCATATGTTTTCTGTTGGATCTCCGGAAGTTCCATTCATCAGTTTCATTGGCAAGCGGAGCCCTCCAGAAGTTTGGTAACAGTTCCGACTCCAGCAATTCCTTTCCTTTTATCTTAATTGATGCAAGTTGCCCTGTCTGCCTGCTGAAGGCATATTCAAAACCATTACCGGAAATAATCACACTTTCATCATGCTCAGCAACCTCAATGCTCCCTTCAGGAATATCCGGATGCGTTTCACCGGCAGCAACATACCACGGAAATCTGAACTGCTCCCAAGCAACCTCAAAGCCAGGTTCGGCCCATAGTGTCTTTTCTTTAAGCCTGAAACTTACCAGCAGAAAATACTCTTTTCCAGGTTTTATTTCCGGCTTCCTCCAGGGAATAACAAATACCGCAGTGTCGAGCGGTTCAACATCCGCTTCTATTTCACCTGTCTGTATTATATCACCGTCTTCCGAGAGGCTCCAAACTGTGGAGTACCTTCTGAGGTTTGTGAAAAGATGGCGGTTGATGATCCTTACTCTTCCTTCGCCTGACGATAAAAGCTGAACTGCCACCGGCTGACCCGATTTTTTTATCTGCCACATCTCAGGCTGGGGCCTTCGGTCGGGCCAAATTGAACCATAAGTCCTTGCTCCGATACCATAACTGAAAAACGAGCCTTCTGTCTTTTCTTCTTCAAAATCAAGCCATAACAACGACCTATTCCTGACTGACACATCGGGGTTACTTAGTACATCAACAGGCATTACCTCACCGAATATACCAACCTCATCTATTATTGCATCACAAAGGTAAACGGATGTTTCCTGTCCGTGTATCTCTGCATTTCTTCCAATGTTCACCGGGAAAGGCGTGTTTCTTATGTTGCCCGTTACGGGTATTCTGTTGCTCTCTTTGCCATCAACAACAAGATATATTGATTGTCCGTCGTAAAAAGCGCATACGTGGTGCCAGTTGTTCTCCCAGCCTGAGGGCAGAGGCACTGAAACTGAATATCTTCTGTTTGTGGTAAGATAGAAACGGAGAGAATCGTTTCTGACCTGGTTAATACCGAACTGCCAGTTGCCTTTTGTTATCAATGTTCCCGACGAATTATTTAGTTTGCGCGGGAATATTCTCAGTGAAATTGAAAGACTCTGTCCATTAATTTCCAGGGCATTGTGACGATACACCTCAACCCACTGATCATGTCCGTTGAGGTCAATACCCTTTCCACTAAAGCCCACAACCAGTTTTGCATTGCCCATTATATTAACCTGAACATTATTTGGCGACCTGTCGTAGAGACGTCGTATCTTTTGTGTTATGCCCGTGCTGACAAAATCCCATACGGCACCTCCCATGCTGCGGGGATATCTTTTGAAAAGCTCCCAGTATTCGTCAAAACCTCCTCCGCCGTTCCCTGTTACTGCCAGATATTCATCAAGAAATGATGGTCGCGGATCATCTGAAGCGGAAACGTTGTAAACACGGGTAAGGAGTGTCAGAATGTTCGGATAGCGCGGACCTATGATATCCTCACATTTGTGTGAAAATGCATTGCCTCCGTACATCCAGTAGCGGGTCCTGTCGTATTTCTTTCCTTCCTCTATTACTGCACAGATATTATCCCCCTCCCCGCTTTCGTTGCCTGCACTCCAGAAGAGGATGCACGGATGGTTTCTGTCGCGCAGAACCATTTTACGTGCCCTCTCCCTGTACATCGCCTCCCATTCTTTGCGAGATGAAAGATACTCGGTGGCATGAGCCTCATCGCCTGTTTCGTCAATAATATAAAGCCCGTATTCATCGGCCAGCTCAAGGTATCGCTGAACAGGGGGATAATGTGACGTACGCACGCAGTTAATATTGAATTGTTTAAGGATAGTAAAATCTTTTCTGATTGTCTCTTCGTCCATTGTATGTCCCTTATCGGGATGCTGCATGTGGCTGTTGATGCCGTTAAGTTTTACCGGTTTACCGTTCAGATAAAATACCTGGTTCCGGATTTCGGTCTCCTTAAAGCCGATTCGTCCGGCTGAAACCTCAGTCACTTTCCCGTTGCGGTCAAGTATTTCGAATACGAGACGATAGAGGTAAGGGTCTTCAGCCGACCAGAGGCGCGGCTGTTTTACGGTTCCGGAAAGGATTACTTTTGTCACGCTCTGTTCCGGAACAGTTATGTTTTCTTTTGCGAGGCGTATAACCTCTCTGAGGTTGCTGTCGTAAAGAACTGCCCGCAGTGTCATACCCTCTGCCGGTGTGACCGAATAATTGTGAAGGTCTGTCTCTAAAATAAGATCAGCATCCCTGTAACCGGCATCAAGGTCGGTTACTGCATACCAGTCGAAAAGGTGGACTTTCGGCCGGGCAATAATGAAAACATCGTCAAATATACCGGCCAGCCTCCAGTAGTCCTGGTCTTCGAGATAGTAGCCATCGGAGTATTTGAAAACCATTAAGCATAACGTATTGGTGCCGGGCTTTACATATTTTGTGATGTTGTATTCAGCCGGTTCCTGTGCACCTTCATTATAGCCGACCTCTTTCCCGTTTATCCATACAAAAGATGCCGATGCTACTTTTTCAAACCGAAGAAATAGCTCTTTGTCTCTCCATGATGCCGGTATTGAGAATACTCTTCTGTAGATACCTGTTGGATTATATTCGCGTGGTATCCCGGGCGGGTCCGGCCTGAACGGTGTAGTTACGTTGCGAAACAGAGGGTCTCCAAAACCCTGCATCTCCCAGTTGGAAGGCACTGTAATCGTTTTCCATCCTTTATCGTTGAAAGAGGTCTCGTAAAAACCTGCAGGAAAATTCGAGGGCACATCCGAATACCAGAACTTCCATGTCCCGTTAAGCGTCATAAAGCCTGAAGATTTATTCCGGTCACCGGCAAGAGCATCATTGACTGAATTGTAAGGAATTATAAGTGAATGTCCTTCGGTCTGGTTGAGTTCAAAAACAGCAGGATTTTCCAGATAATCGTAAATATTTGATAGAAAACCTGTTTGCTGGGAAAATGTTGCTGTTGAAAGAAACAATAAAATAACAATAAATAATGACGAATTTTTCATAAGTTATTATTTCATTGATAAACTACCTTTGAGTCTACACCAAAAAGTCTGAATTTCAATTTTTAGTTGTCATACCCCCGGCCCCCTGAAGGGGGAGTTTTTGAAAATGAGCAATTTGCAAAATGTCCCCTTTAGAGCCTGTCCCGAGTACTCAGGAGGATATAGGGGTGAAATGACTTTTTGGAGTGGACTCACCTTTTAATTTAAAATTATGTTTTTCAAGGCATGCAAAATTTAAGAAAGGTCATCGGAAAAATCAGGCTGATAAAAGGACCCGGCTGTTCTCAAATTACCTCTAAGAATTCAACCTTTAAATTCAATCAGTGCCTTACGGTTTTTGTAGATTTTTGTTATTGCATTAACGATATCATCCATGTCTTTTCTGGTGCCGAGCAGGATATTCTGATAGAATATTACTGCTTCGCGGCAAAGCTGGTCGTTGCCGGGCAGTACATTTTCCTCGCGCCACTGTTTCAGCCGTGATTCCGGGAAGAGCCTTTTGAAACCTTTTGAAGTCAGCATCTGTTCAATGAGTCCGTCTTTGTTCTGCGGGCCATAGCCGGCGCTGCACGGTATTCCTTCGGCGTTAAGTGCCCTGATGAATGTTTCCCTCGGCATATCATCGAACTCCCGGCTGATAAATCTGAACGGGTAAAAATGGTAAGCCGATTTTGCTGATTCATGCACAAGTTTGCAGGTTCTTATGCCGGGTATCTCCCTGAGTCTTGAATCGAGGTATTTTGCGTTCTCAAGCCGTGTTTCAGCGTCGCGGATGATGCGGTTCATCTGTGACATCAGGATGAGTGCCTGTATTTGCTGCATGCGGTTATTTCCGCCGTTAATGGGGTAATTTGAGGTTCTTTTTACACTTCCGTAAGGTCTTCCGCAGTTGTGTATCGAATGGCAGAGGTCCATCAGTTCATCATTATCGCTTATTATTGCACCTCCTTCGCCGGCGGGCAGGTTTTTAGAGTTCTGGAAGCTGAAACATCCGGTATGACCGAAGTTACCTACTTTTTTTCCTTTATATTCGGCAAGCCATGCCTGGCATGCATCTTCGATGACTTTAAGGTTATGTCTGCGTGCCACTTCATTTACTCTGTCCATGTCAACAGGCAGGCCGTAGATATGTACCGGTATAATGGCTGTTGTCCTTTCCGTTATTCTCGACTCAATTTTAGACGGATCGATAAGGAAAGTCTCTGGGTCGGTATCCACGAAAACCGGCAATGCTTTCTGGTAAAAGACTACATTATATGTGGCTATGAAGGTGAAAGGCGACACCAGTACCTCATCGCCGGCGTCGACACCAAGAGCCTGGAGTGATACCATAAGAGCTGTTGTGCCGCTGGCGGTTGCAAGGCATCGTTTTGCACCCATCAATTCGGCATATTTCTTTTCGAATTCGACCACGTGTTCGCCGTTGCCGCGCCACCACCTTCCCGATCTGAGCATTTCAAGAATGCTGTTTTCCGCTTCACGGTCCCACACAGGCCACGAAGGCCATGGAGCCGTTCGGACTTTTGCCCCTCCGAGAAGGGCAGGTTTGTCCTGGTCATTCCTTATAATAGTGAATGAGGGAAAGGACCATTTAATAAAAGAACCGACTGCTCCGGCAGAGACTGCCATTAATGCTTTGCGTCTGTTAAGTTTCAGTTGTTTCATGGCCGGGATATTTAAAAATTTATCTATCAGAAGTACAATAACTTAAGAACCCTGTTTATACAGTAATTATTTTTAACAAGTTAATAAAATTCTCTGAAAATAATATAAACAGGGCAATAAATTGTACTTTCCGGCAGATGCGGGAAGTAACTGTTTTTATTCCAAAAGGAAAACGTTAAGTGTATGCTTAAGGTTTGATTTCATTTTCCCCTTTTACATACCCGAAGTTTGCAAGAATGCCGCCGTCAACATACAGAATATGACCATTAATAAAATCACTGGCTTTCGATGCAAGGAATAGTGCTGCATTTGCAACATCTTCAGGAGTACCCCATCGGCCTGCCGGAGTGCGGGTCATCACAAGGTCATTGAACGGATGATTACCTTCCCTTATGGGGGCTGTCTGTGCCGTTGCAATATATCCCGGACCAATACCGTTTACCTGGATATTATATTTTGCCCATTCGCACGTCATATTCTGAGTAAGAAGCTTTAAGCCACCTTTTGCGGCTGCATATGCCGAGACCGTATTACGGCCGTAAACACTCATCATCGAACACATATTTATTATTTTGCCCGAGCGTCTTTTTATCATACCGGGAGCAACCCTCTTTGAAACAATAAATGGTCCGACAAGATCAACCTCAAGAACTTCCCTGAACTCCGAAACCTTCATCTCAAGAATCGGAATTCTTTTTATTATCCCGGCATTATTTACAAGAATATCAATTTCACCAACATTATTTTCAATCTCGGTGATACCCCTGTCAACATCCTTCTCATCAGTAACATTGAATTTCAGGGTATAAACCTCAAGACCTTCATTCTTAAATTCTTTCTTACAATTTTCAAGCTTTTCCTCGCTGAGATCATTCACACATACCTTAGCTCCCGCACTGGCAAAAATCTGTCCAATTGCAAGACCGATACCATGTGTCCCGCCCGTCACAAGGGCTACTTTTCCCGTAAGATCAAATAACTCTTTAACATCTTTCATAACTCTTTTATTTTAAAATTCCGTTTTTCAATTAATAAATAAGGGATACGTTTTTCAGTTATAAACTATACCCATCCGGCAATCAGAACCAGAAACCAGCACAAGGTACCCAGCAACGAGGACCCGGAAACCAGGACCCGGGAACCAGTACCCAATTACCTGCTCCCATATCACTTCAACGTATCAGGGTATCTGACATCCATATCACCGTAATCGAGGTTTTCGCCTGCCATACCCCAGATAAATGTATAATTTGAAGTGCCTGCCGCGCTGTGTATGCTCCACGATGGTGATAACACTGCCTGTTCGTTAACCATCCATATATGGCGGGTTTCATCGGGGTCGCCCATGAAGTGGCATACGGCCTGTTTCTCAGGTACTTCAAAATAAAAATATGCCTCCATTCTGCGTGCATGGGTATGAACCGGCATAGTATTCCAGACACTTCCCGGTTTGAGTTCTGTCATGCCCATCTGCAACTGACAGGTTTCTATTACACTGTTAACCAGAAGTTTGTTGATGGTTCTGTGGTTTGATTGTTCCGGAGTGCCAAGCTCAACGACCTCAGCTTCGGCGAGGGTAACCTTCCTGGAAGGATATGCATGATGTGCAGGTGCCGAATTGATGTAAAGCTTTGCAGGTTTAAGCGTGTTGATAGAGAGAAATTCCACCCCCTTTGTTCCTTTACCCAGATAAAGAGCCTCTTTATATCCAAGCCGGAAGACTCCGTTGAGAGTTCTAACCTCTGCATCGCCTCCAACATTTATAATACCCATCTCACGCCGGTCAAGAAAATTTTCCGACTTCAGCTCATTAAAAGTCCCGAGTACAACAGGGCTGTCAACCGGCATTGCTCCGCCAACAATATACCTGTCGTACAATGAATAAATAATTATAAGCTCATTTTTCTCGAACAATCTTTCAATAAGGAATTCTTTTCTTATCCTTTCGGTATCATATTGCCTGAAATCGGAAGGATGGACCGCGTATCTCAATTCTGTTTTCATGGTAAACTTTATTTTATAATTATAGTAATGCAAAATAATTCAGCAGTAAAAATAAATACTTATGCGGATTTTTTTTGCATAATTTAGTTTAATTTGTATTTTCGTGTTCGTTAACGAAGAATTATTCCGTATATATTTTTAAAATTCAATACTATGCCATTTATTCATCCTGAATTTCTTCTTACGAACAAAACAGCCGGCAGAATTTATCATCAGTATGCTGAAAACAAGCCCATAATTGATTTTCATTGTCATCTTTCGCCTCAGATGATAGCTGCTGACAGGCAGTTTGAAAATCTCGCGCAGATATGGCTTGAAGGAGATCATTACAAGTGGCGGGCGATGAGAACCAACGGGGTACCTGAGAAATATTGCACAGGAGATGCCTCACCACTTGCAAAATTCAGAAAATGGGCCGAGACTGTTCCATATACAGTCGGTAATCCGCTTTATCACTGGACTCATCTGGAGCTTGCCAGATATTTCGGAATATTCGATCTGCTTTCACCTACGACTGCCGACCGGATTTATAACCAGGCAAGTGAGATGCTGAAAACAAAGGAATTCAGTACAAGGTCGCTGATTAAGAAAATGAATGTCGAGGTTATATGTACAACTGATGACCCGACTGATACGCTCGAATATCACAGGCAGATGAAGGATGATTTTGAAGTGAAGGTTCTGCCGACATTCAGGCCCGATGCAGTTCTGAAGATAGAAGATGCCGAAAAGTTCAGGCAATACATAGGGAAACTTGAGCAGAGTGCGGATATTGATATCCGTGACTTCAGGTCGCTGGTCACCGCACTCGACAAAAGGCATAAGTACTTTCATGACAACGGCTGCAGGCAGTCGGACCACGGGCTCGACAGGTTTTTTTATGCAGAATACCGTGAATCTGAACTGGACAGAATATTCAGCCGGCTCATCAGCGGCAAGCCTCTGAATGAAAATGACCCTGAAAAATACAAATGTGCCATAATGCTGGAGCTTTGCAGGATGAACCATAAGCGAGGGTGGACCCAGCAGTTCCATGCAGGCGCAATGAGAAACAACAATCTAAGGATGTTCAGGCTGATGGGACCTGATACGGGCTGGGATTCCATAGGCTCACCGCAGGATGCTCTGAAAATGTCGAAATTTCTCAGCAAACTCGATGAGGACGACAAGCTTGCACGAACGATACTGTATAATCTGAATCCTGCCGATAATGAAGTTATGATTACAATGGCTGGTAATTTTAATGATGGTACAGTGCCTGTTAAGGTACAGTACGGCGCAGCATGGTGGTTCCTCGACCAGAAAACCGGAATGGAAAAACACCTCAGAGACCTTTCGGCTCTTGCGCTGCTCAGCAGGTTCATCGGTATGGTAACCGACTCAAGAAGCTTTATGTCGTATCCGCGCCACGAATACTTCAGACGACTGGCATGCAATTACCTGGGTGAAGAAGTAGAAAAAGGACTTATTCCGGATGATGAAGAACTTTTGAAAACCATCGTCGAAGGTATATGCTATAGAAATGCAAAAGAGCATTTCGGATTCTAAGAAATTACAGAAAATCATTCCAGGAAGTCTATCAATCAAATCAAAAACAGCTACAAATGAATGATCTGCTAAATTTAAAGGACAAAATAGCCGTAGTTACCGGCGGTGCAGGTGTTATTTGCTCATGTATGGCAAAAACTCTTGCAGCACATGGAGTAAAGACAGTTATTCTTGATCTGAACGGCGAAGCCGCAAGGTCAATTGCTGAAGAAATCGAAAATGATTTCAAAGTTTCTTCCATCGGATTGTCGGCCAACGTACTCGACAGGGAGTCACTTATGAAAGCAAAGAAGGTCATCAATGATAAATTGGGTACGATTGATATACTTATAAACGGTGCCGGAGGAAATTCACCTGCAGCCACAACAAAAGTTGAGAGGATAGAAGGAACTGAAAACGAGAATCTTGAGGACACTTTTTTCGGCTTAAAAATCGAAGGGTTCGACAAAGTGTTCGATCTAAACTTCAAAGGGACCCTCCTGCCCTGTCTGGTTTTCGCTACCGATATGGTGAAGAAAAAATCGGGTGTAATAGTAAATATCTCCTCGATGAATTCATACAGGCCTCTGACAAAGATTCCGGCCTATTCGGCCGCAAAAGCTGCAATAAACAATTTCACCCAGTGGCTGGCTGTACACTTCGCAAAAACAGGTGTAAGGGTAAATGCAATAGCGCCGGGATTCCTTCTCACAAACCAGAACAAGTTCCTGCTAATTGACGAAAAGACAAATGAACTCACGCCGCGAGGTAAGAAGATTATCCATGGCACCCCGATGGAACGGTTCTGTAAACCTGAAGAGCTGACCGGTACTATGCTGTTCCTTGTCTCGGAAATGTCATCCTTCATAACAGGAGTGGTTATACCAGTTGACGGAGGCTTCAGCGCTTACAGCGGAGTATAACGTTCCGCGTTCCGCGTTCCGCGTTCCGCGTTTTGCGTTCCGCGTTCCGCGTTTCGTGTTCCGCGTTTCGTGTTCCGCGTTCAGTGATTCACGATTAAAAAATAATAAATGACAATCAATGACAATCAATGACTATAAATGACTATAAATGACTATAAATGACTATAAGTGACTATAAGTAACCATAAATGACAACCAATGACCATAAATGACAATAAATGACAATAAATATCTATTCTGAAGAAAAAAATCAAAACGGAATGATCTACTTCGGTACAGGTTCGGAAAAGTCTGTATTAAGTTCCGATGACTTAAAAAACGGGTTGTTTACGGCACTTGATAAAATAGGCAGGAAAAAGAAGGTACTGGTTATACCTCCCGATTTTACAAGATTTCATTCCAGAGCTGGTGAACTTACAAGATATATTTACGATTATTATGGTGACAGACTGAGTGACATTCTTCCGGCCCTGGGCACCCACAATCCCATGACTGGCAATGAGATTGAGACCATGTTTCCGGGTATTCCCCGGAATCTTTTCAGGGTACATGACTGGAGAAATGACGTAGTAACGGCCGGAATTGTTCCCGGAGACTATATCAAGGAAATTACAGAAGGAAAACTCAACTATGATTACCCGGCACAGGTTAACAAACTGCTTAAATACGGAGGTCACGACCTTATCCTGTCGGTAGGACAGGTAGTTCCTCATGAGGTGACGGGAATGGCAAATTATACCAAAAACATACTTGTTGGCACCGGCGGTTCAGAAGGAATAAATAAAAGTCATTTTCTCGGTGCTGTTTACGGTATTGAAAAACTGCTTGGCAAAGCCGATAATCCTGTAAGACAACTCCTTAACTACGCAGCTGCAAAATATTTAAGTAACCTGCCTATTGTCTATGTCCTTACTGTCATTGGCAGGGATGAATCAGGCAAACTGGTGGCAAGAGGCCTGTATATCGGAGATAACCCCGATGTGTTTAAACTGGCTTCCGATCTGTCGCTGAAAGTAAATTTTACCGTCCTTGAAAAACCTCTTTTAAAAGTTGTTGTTTACCTTGACCCGGGAGAGTTCAAAAGTACATGGCTGGGCAACAAGAGTATTTACCGCACAAGGATGGCAATGGCAGATAACGGGGAGCTTATTGTTCTGGCTCCGGGTTTGAAGGAGTTTGGAGAAGATAAAGAAATAGACAGATTAATAAGGAAATACGGGTACAGAGGAACGCCTGCAACACTTAAAGCACTCAGCGAAAATAAAGAGCTTCAGGATAATCTGAGTGCAGCGGCTCATCTTATTCACGGCAGTTCAGAAGGAAGATTCAGCATTACTTATTGTCCGGGTCATCTGAGCAGGGAAGAGATCGAATCAGTCAATTTCAGATACGGAGACCTGAATGAGATGATTAAGAAGTATAACCCGGAAAAACTTAAAGAAGGCATAAATATTATGCCCGATGGTGAAGAAGTTTATTATATTTCCAATCCGGCAACAGGATTGTGGTCAACGAAAGAAAGACTATTCAATTAGTTGATGCTTATAAATATATTCCTGTATGGTTGAATAAATGAATGAAAAATGATAAAGTGGGGCATTATAGGATGCGGAAATGTTACTGAAGTCAAGAGCGGGCCGGCGTTTAATAAGGTACCTGGCTCAAAGCTTGTTGCCGTGATGCGCAGAAACCGCGCGCTTGCCGAGGATTATGCCAGAAGACATAATGTGCCCCGTTTTTACGACCGTGCCGAAGAACTTATTAACGACAGTGAGGTAAACGCAATATATGTCGCAACACCACCCGGAAGCCATGCCCAGTATGCAATAATGGCAATAGAGGCCGGAAAACCTGTTTACATCGAAAAGCCGATGGCATTAAACTACAGGGAGTGCCTGATGATAAACGAAGCTGCGGAAAAACACAAAATCCCTGTCTTTGTTGCGTATTACCGCCGTGCCCTGCCGGGTTTTCTGAAAGTAAAAGAACTAATCGAAAACGGAGCTATAGGTAATGTAAGGTTTTTCAGCATACAACTATTTAAAGCTCCATCGGAAGATGAAAAAGCAGGAAAGCTGCCATGGCGTGTAAAACCGGAAATATCAGGGGGCGGACATTTTTTTGACCTTGCATCACACCAGATAGATTACCTCGATTTTCTGTTCGGCCCGGTACAAAAGGTAAAATCTGTCGTTCTGAACCAGGGCGGACTTTACAAACCTGAAGATTATGTATCGGTGCAATTTATGTTCGAAAACGACATAACAGGTACAGGAACATGGTGCTTTTCCCTGCACCAGAGCTCAAACCGCGACATTATGGAGTTTTTTGGCGACAGGGGCAGTATAAGGCTGTCATGTTTTACGTTCGAACCAATAGTTGTAACAAACAACTACGGAACAAGAGAATACATAAATGAGCGTCCGGAAAACGTTCAGTACTACCTTATTGAACAGGTAGTTAACGAACTGCTCGGGAAAGGGAAAGCTGTAAGCACAGGCATTACAGGAGCCAGAGCCAGCAAGGTAATGGACGAGATTGTTAAGGAGTATTACGAAATAAAAAATTAGGGAAATGAAACAAGATAAAAGATAAAAGATAAAAGATAAAAGACAAAAGGAAAAAGATTTAAGAATAAAGTTGAGTGAAATAAAATACTGGGAGTTAGTTCCGTGAATGTAAAAAATAATTTACCTGAAATGATAAATAACAAATAACAAACAATTTAAATAATTAACTATGAACAACTTATCAGATATCGGATTAATTGGTCTTGCGGTTATGGGAGAAAACCTTGTTCTGAACATGGAAAGCAAGGGTTTCAGAGTTACGGTTTATAACCGCACCGTACAAAAAGTTGACGATTTTATTAACGGAAGGGCAAAAGGTAAAAACATTGTCGGGGCCCATTCAATACCGGAACTTGTTGCCTCACTTAAGAAACCAAGAAAGATTATGATAATGGTGAAAGCCGGAAGTGCAGTAGACGAAATGATTGAGCAATTGCTGCCACATCTGGAAAAAGGTGACATAATAATTGACGGAGGCAACACTCATTTCCCCGACACCAACAGGCGGACTGCCTATGTAGAGAGCAAAGGACTTCTTTACATTGGAACGGGTGTTTCGGGTGGCGAAGAAGGAGCCCTTCTTGGTCCTTCGATAATGCCGGGTGGTTCAAAGGCTGCATGGCCTGAGGTAAAGCCTATTTTCCAGGCTATAGCCGCCAAGGTTGACGACGGCACTCCATGCTGCGACTGGGTAGGTGAAAACGGTGCAGGCCATTTCGTCAAGATGGTTCATAACGGAATCGAGTATGGCGATATGCAGCTGATTTGCGAATCGTATCATCTGATGCGCAGTCTTCTCGGCATGACTCCCGACGAAATGCACCTTGTTTTCAAAGAATGGAACGAAGGAGAGCTTAACAGCTATCTGATAGAAATAACAAGAGACATCCTTGCCTTTAAAGATACAGACGGGCAGCCTCTTATTGACAAGATTCTCGATACGGCAGGACAGAAGGGAACAGGCAAATGGACCGGTATCACTGCTCTTGAACTTGGAATACCTCTCACTCTAATAGTGGAAGCTGTTTTCTCAAGATGCCTTTCTGCCATGAAAGATGAAAGGGTTACTGCTTCCAAAATTCTGAAAGGTCCGGTTCCCTCATTTAATGGCAACCGCGAGGAATTTCTAAGCAATCTCCGGGAAGCTCTCTATGCCAGCAAGATAGTGTCATACGCACAGGGTTATTCGCTTATGAGAGCTGCTGCAAAAGAATATAAATGGGATCTGAATTATGGTGGGATTGCCCTGATGTGGCGGGGAGGATGCATAATCAGGTCAATATTCCTCGGTAAAATAAAGGAGGCTTTCGACAGAAACCCCGACCTTACCAATCTCCTCCTTGATCCGTTCTTCAAGGAAAAAGTTGAGAAAGCACAGAAAGGGTGGAGAAACGTTGTAGCCACAGCAGCGCTTAACGGAATTCCGGTACCGGCTTTCTCATCGGCTCTCAGTTATTACGACGGTTACCGTTGCGAAAGACTACCGGCAAACCTGTTGCAGGCCCAGCGTGATTATTTCGGTGCTCATACCTATGAAAGAATTGACCGCCCGCGCGGCGAATTCTTCCATACCAACTGGACCGGACGAGGCGGAACAACAGCCTCTACAACCTACAATGTTTAACATTCAATCAACCAATCAATCAGTCAATCAACAAATCAACCAATCATACGCCTTATGACAGAAGCAGTAAATAAAATCGGCAACTACAGATGGACGATCTGTGCACTGATATTTTTCGCAACCACCATCAACTATCTCGACAGGCAGGTTATCGGAATTTTGAAGCCCCTGCTCGAGAGCGATCTTAACATCGGAGAAAAAGCATATTCGCATATAGTAATGGCTTTTCAGTTCTGTTATGCTTTCGGCATGCTTCTTACCGGTCGCCTGATAGATAAATGGGGAACCAAAATAGGTTATGGTATAGCTGTTGTGATATGGAGTCTGGCAGCAATGGGACATGCTCTTGCAAAAGGAGCGCTGGGTTTTGGTTTCTGGAGGTCGTTGCTCGGACTTGGGGAATCGGCAAACTTTCCGGCTGCAAACAAAGGTGTGGCAGAATGGTTTCCAAAAAAAGAAAGAGCACTGGCATTCAGTATATTAAATTCAGGAACCAATGTAGGAGCTATAGTCGCACCTCTTGCTGTTCCTGCCATAACCGCAGCATGGGGCTGGCAGGCAGCTTTTATAATTACAGGTGCGATAGGCTTTATATGGCTTATTTTCTGGTCCTGGATGTATGAAGTACCGGAAAAAAAGAAGAATCTTTCTAAAACAGAATATGAATACATTCACAGTGATGTGGAAGAGCAAAACGAATCAAAGGAAAATATCCCATGGATTAAACTTCTGAAATACCGTCAGACATGGCTCTTCTTCATCGGTAAGGCAATGACTGACCCCATATGGTGGTTCTACCTTTTCTGGATACCCGGATGGCTTGCCGATGTAAGAGGTACAGGTCTTAATATTAAGTCGTTCGGCCTGCCGCTTGCATTCATTTACACTTCGACTACCGTGGGAAGCATCTTCGGAGGATGGCTTTCATCATACATGATCAAAAAAGGACTGTCGCCTTTCAGAGCAAGAAGTATAGCCATGCTGATATTTGCAATTCTGGTAACTCCAATAGCCTTTGCCTCATCACCTTCAATAAGCACGTGGGGTGCCGTTTGTCTGATAGCTTTAGCTGCATCGTCGCACCAGGCCTGGTCGGCAAACATCTTCACAACCGTTTCTGATGCATTCCCGAAAAGAGCAGTAAGCTCAGTCACCGGTATTGGTGGAATGGCCGGAGCACTGGGCGGACTGGGCGTATCATATTTCGCAGGTTTTATCCTCGACTTTTATAAAAAAGCCGGACATGTTGAAACAGGCTACGTCGTAATGTTTACCATTGCTGCAAGTGCCTATATCATCGCCTGGCTGATTATGAATATTTTCGCTCCAAAAAACAAAAAAGTAGTACTCTGATAAATTCTGCTTAATTACTTTATATCATGTTCAGCAGGAAGGCAAGGTTAAAGGATATTGCTGCTCTGTCGGGAGTTTCAATCGGGACTGTTGACAGGGTTCTCCATAACAGGGGGCAGGTTGCTGAAAAAACAAAAAGAAAAGTGCTGAAGGTCGCCCAGGATTTAAATTATACGCCCAATATTATGGCAAGAGCCCTGAAAACAAAAAGAAGTTATAACCTTGTTTCTTTGCTTCCAGGCGCGACCGACGCAAATTCTTTCTGGAAAAAGCATCCCGAAGGAATGATGAAAGCAATATCTGAACTCGATCAGTTTCCGGTAAACATTGATCAGCTCAATTTTGACCTTGATTCCAGTGAAGAATTCCAGGAACAGGCTGCCAATGTATTTGAAATGAATCCCGACGGACTTATCCTTGCCCCTGTGCACAGGCGAGAGTCAATAAAATTCTGCGAGAAACTTAAAAAGAAAAAAATCCCCTTCATATTTGTTGACAACTTCCTCACCGAAACGGAATTTCTTTCATATGTCGGGGAAGATATATTCAGAAGCGGCAGGGTAGCCGGGCAACTCGCAGGAATAGTCACACCTGCAGGAAAGGATATTCTGATTGTCAATATAGCAAAGAATATTCAGAACATGCATCACCTTAACAAGAGGGCAAAAGGCTTTCTGAATTTCTTTTCCGAAACAGTTGAAAAACATCATAAAATATTAAAACTAAATATTCCGGATATCGAGTATAAAACTATAAAAGTACTGATTGACAGAACTTTCAATAAAAACCCCGGAATTTCTACTGTTTTTGTCACCGGATCAAAGTCATTTGTAATCGCTGAATATCTTTGTTCTGCAGGATATGACCCTGTTAACATCATAGGTTATGACCTGCTCGATAAAAATGTATTTTATCTGAAAATGGGGATTATAAAGTTCATAATCGGCCAGAGACCGGAGGAACAGACATACCGGGCTGTAAAAAAACTTTTTGATTATCTGGTACTTAATAAAGTTCCTGATAAATTTGATTATCTACCTGTAGATATCGTTACGTCAGAAAACGTTGATTTCTTTATAAATCATTAGTGCCCAGTAAAAATTAAAAGACTTTTTGATGAAAAAACTAGGAAAATACTCCATGGGAATCGGCGACAGATTCGGTCGCCAGGCAGGCGCCCAGTTAAAGGCAATAATTGACGCGGGGAAAAAAGGTGTCGAGATTACGCCGGTCTGGAACAAATCAAATCGTGAGCATATTATTATAGGAACAGAACCTGCCGATGTGCGCAGGGAGGCTGATGAGGCAATCAGGGCTGCAAAATTCAGAAAACCCTACTTCGTTGATGCTGATCATATTAACTTCGATACAGTAGGAAGGTTTATCGAGGCTTCTGATTTCTTTACGATTGACGTAGCTGCATACATAGGTCAGAAATCCTGCGAAGAAGACATAAAAGCTTTTATAAAGAAAGCCGGAAAGTATAAAGGGAGGCTTCGCATTCAGGGTATTCCGAAACCATTCAACATAACTTCTGCTTATCTTAAAAAGGTTGCAGAGAAATATCTCTTTGCAACCAAAATGGCAGGTGTAATCTACAGAAAAATCGAAAAGCTTAAAGGAGCCGGCAGATTTGTAACCGAGGTTTCGATGGATGAAGTTCCGGAGCCGCAAACACCCGCAGAACTCTTTTTCATTCTGATGATGCTATCCATCGAGAAAATTCCGGTTCAGACCATTGCTCCGAAATTTCAGGGCAGATTCAATAAAGGTGTTGATTATGTGGGTAATCCTGAACTTTTTGCACTTGAGTTCGAAACTGACCTTTTAGTTATCAGAGATGCCGTAAAACTGTTTAAACTTCCCGAAAATCTGAAGATAAGCGTTCACTCCGGCTCCGACAAGTTTGCTCTGTATCCGCATATCGGCAGGATAATCAGAAAATATGATGCCGGCATACATCTGAAAACAGCAGGAACGACATGGCTGGAAGAAGTGACGGGACTTGCCCTCTCAGGCGGGGAAGCTCTTGCATTTGTGAAAGAAATGTACTGTCAGGCCTATGAAAAAATTGATGAACTCTGTGCACCATATGCCGACGTTATTGACATAAAGAAAGAAAGGCTTCCCTCACCTGCCGAAGTGATGAAATGGGACAGCAACAAATTTGCTTCATCCCTGATCCATAATCAGGAAAACCCTGATTATAACCCTGATATGAGACAGTTGATTCATGTGGGATACAAGCTTGCTGCCCTTAAAATGCAGGAATACCTGAGCCTTCTTGATAAGAATAAAGAGACAGTATCCAGATGTGTTTATGAGAATATTTATTACAGGCACATATGCAGGTTATTCGGAATAAAATGAAGACACACTTCTGCCGGCCTATGGTTTTTTAATATATGATGAATCTTGTTTCAGGACTCCCTTCTGCAGGTCAACCTGATCCTGCGGCAAAGGCCAGTAATCATCCTGTTCAGGATCAAAGACAACTCCACGCCAATACCAAACATCTGTGGTATACCTGAATTTTCTGTCACGTTTCACAAAGTCATCCAGCACCTGTTTGATAATACCCCAGCGTCTAAGATCGAAAAAACGGTGTCCTTCGGTCGCAAACTCAAGCCTTATCTCCTCCCTTACCGCTTTCCTTGCCTCCTCTTTCGATGAAAATGCCGGATGACCTTCAGGGTAAGGCTCAACTTTATAATTTGCAGCAGGCTTGTTCCAGTCAACAACAGGATTTACACCAAGATTAGCATAACTCATGCAGAGTCCCATTATTGGTGTAGTACGTTTAGCACGTTCCCGTATCATATTTACCAGCCGGCGTGCATAATCAAGCTGGCCATCTTCCACTGCCACCTCTGCTCTCCATAAAATAATGTGGCTTAACCTGTACAACCTGAAATTAATACCGGTATAAGCGCCGATACCGTACAAACACAGAGGATGTTCAGATTTTAACTGCATGAATTTTTTTGTCATATAAGGACCACCAAACTTTTGGTACCGGATCCAGTCAAATCCGGGATGTATTCCCCAGCCCTTGAAATCAATTCCCCTTCGGGCAATGGTATAGTCAACACGCGGATCAAGCAGATGTTCTGTGGGATGAAATTCATCCTTGCTTTGGAGTCCCATATCCGTAGCAAGTGAATCGCGCAGGGCAGGATCAAGAACAGGCAATCCGTCATCACCTACCTGAAATGCCTCAAAAAGACTCTGCGTAGGCTGAAAGAATCCCCATCCTCCACAGGAAGCAGGTCCGTATAAATGCTTTACGGCAACTGCAAGAAGCATACTCGTATGTCCAGTCGGAGTAGTTGAACACTGAAGTTCAAAAACAGACTCAGAATTATTTTCGTGAGTCATATCATAATTCCAGCCATACTCATCTGCAAGACTGAACTGCCCGCTGTTGAGAATGTCATCAAGAAGCGGCCTTGCCTCAGCAAATTCATTCTGATACATGTGTGCCTGGGCTTTGGCAGCCTCTGCAGCGTAGCGGTGAATGCGTCCCACCTCTCCTTTTGGCCTTGTAACAGGTAACAGATTTATAGCATCCTGCAGATCAGACTCAATCTCGTCCCAGCAGGGTGATAAATTGGGAATTTTCTCAGGTTTTATATCTCCAAGTTCAGTTTGTGTTTTTATATAAGGTATTCTTTCAAATATCTTGTTTGCCTGAAAATGAAACCATGCCCTGAGAAATTTAGCTTCGCCCTCTATCTCCCTCGCCCTGCTCTCAGGAATGGGTCTGGAACTATTCCTGTTTGCCCGTAAAAGATCAAGAACCAGATTGGCCATTGCAACACCATTGTAACAATCCCTCCACCTTTCCCGAAAATATGGATTTCCAGGATAATAATCCCATCTTTCAATTTCAAAACTGTAACCTGTGCCGCTTGCTTCAGTACCAATATAGCAATCATCAGATGCAACACTCCCGTAGATCCAGTCGGTGCCCATTGAAGATCCGAATATAGAGCGTCCTTTCATGGCCTGGTAAGCAGCTGCCAGTACCGATTCTATACCTTCAGGGGTTTCCATTACTGAACCAGCCGCAGCACCGTATGGCTCTTTTATCAGAAACTCCTCACTGCATGAAAACAGAACCTGAAACAGACTTAAATAAGACAGAAACCTTATTAAACTTATTACTCGTTCCATAATTAAATTACAAGTAATACAAAGTTACGAAAATTACTCAGGGTATATAAGTTATTTCTAATACTTTAAACTACTTTATATGAAGTAATTCCGGCAACGGAATGCTTTCAAAAACCAGGTCTGCCTGGCTGCTTTCGTAAAGAATTCCTATCGTTTTTTCATCAAGCGCCGTAAGGCATGAATACCCTCTGCCCGTACCTTCATCAAGTAAAAGGAAGTACTCTTCGGGCCAGGTCATTCCTTCATCAAAACTAACTTTTATCGTAATATTTCTTCTTGGATTCCTTTCAACATTGGGATTTGAAAACAGCAGGATTGCTTTTTCACCGCCTCCTGACCCGTAAACATGTCTCAGAAGTGAACCCATGCAGACCGGCTCGGTGAGCAGAGTTCGTGACGAAGGATGTTCTGTCCATGTTTCACCCATATCAGTTGTTACCGACACAGTACGGCCTGTTTCTCCTGCTTTTCGCTGACCATACCTCATGTTGAGCATAAGAGATTTATCACCAAGCTGGACGACAGCACACTCGTTTGTTCCGGAGAATGCAGGATTACTGGTTTTCCATGTATTTCCACCGTCATGGCTGTAAGTGATATTTGAGAAAGGAACTCCGTTCTCATCCCTGCCCTGAGTGGGGAAAACAAGCGTGCCGTCATCCATTGTTATCCCTCTTCCCGGAGCAGGTGCCAGCAGCCACCATTCATATCTCTTGCACATCCTTGTTATATTCTGCGGCTGACACCACGTTATGCCGTCATCTGTGCTTTTTGTTATTAAAAACTGTGATGTTTGCCTGACGTCAAACCCAGGTTGGGAGCCCTTCCTTCTCCACTGATGTTCCCATGCATTGCTGTTTTCTGTAAGACCTTCAATCCAGCGGCCGGTGGTATCAAGAACACCATGCATCCAAAGACCTGCAACAAATATATTTCCTGAATTTTCATCAACCAGTATACAGGCATCACTTACCCCGTTGAATTTCTGAGGCAGGCCACCCCACTCATCCATATCCAGCACTATCCTCATCGGCTCCCAGGTGTTCCCTCCATCAGTACTCCGGCTCAGACCAATGTCAATATCCCCCTGCAGATCTCTGCTGCTTAATCTCCGCACGTCGTAAATTGCCAGAAGCGTACCCGCTTTCGTTGTTGCCAGTCCGGGTATCCTGTATGTGTGGACACTGTCATCCATATGTTTGCGCACTGCCACACCTATCCTTTGCCTTATGTCCGGGTTTATGTTGATATAGCTTATCTTCCTGCTTCCTTTAATCCTGACATATCTGCATCCGAAACCAACTTTGTTATGCAACCCGGCATTGCTGTTCAGATTACAAACTAACCAGAAGTAATTGTCGCCCGGCAAAAGAGCCTGCTGTCCAATGAAATTTATTGAACGCATTGCCTTTTTTTCTTCACCGAAAATTCCTTTAACAGAATTGCCGGCCGGCCATAGTGAATCGGCTCCTGTGTAAAGAATTCCAAGGCTCTCAATATCATCAATATTGTCTGTGCCCGAAGAAGTTATTTTAAACTTCCTGACAATCAAACCTGTATATTTATCAGTAAGTGAGACTTTTACTTGCAGAACGGGATTGTTTTGCTTGTTCTTAAGTACAGGTACCTGAAATTTCCTGACAGTGATGGTAATCTCTCCGCTGTTTCTGTCACATGACAGGGTTAATATAATGGCAGGAACCAGTAATATTTTATTCAGGATGTAAAGCACATTTTTCATAACAACGTGTTTTGTTTACTTAATCCGGATAAATTTATTTAATTTAGTCTCAGAGTTAAGAGAGTTCCATTAAAAATTTTACAGCCATGGGAAAAAATAATCGTCGCGATTTCATCAGGAAAAGTCTGTTGGGAGCCTCAGCAGCAGCATTTTTACCGGTTACAATGAGAAATCATACGGGGAACACTATTTCTACAGTCCCTGAATTACCTGCCCGTGTTTTAGGGAGAACCGGTATCAGGACACCTTTGATAAGCTTCGGAACTGCGGGAATTAATGACACAGGTTTGATAAAGGCAGCCTATAATTCGGGTATAAAGATTTTCTTTTCCGCGACATATTATGGAGAAGGAAACAACGAAAGGATTCTCGGTGAAGGGCTTAGAGGGTTGCCCAGGGATACCTTCGTTGTCGGAACCGCAGTGCCTGAAGAAAGACTCGACCGTCGTTCCGGAGTTTTTACGACTCCTTTCGATATAAATGCTTACATTAAAAAGGCAGATGCCTGCCTCGAACGTTTCGGCATGGATCATGTTGACTTTTTCCTTTTCCCTTATGCTTCGAAAAGAGAGACACTACTGAACGAGAGTCTGATAAAGGCACTTGAACAATTAAAGAAACAGGGGAAAACACGTTTCGTTGGGATAGCGTCACACGGCGGAACAGAAGAAGCATTGAAAGCTGCCGCCGACGCAGGGATTTATGACGTAGCTATGATTTCCTACAATTTCAGAACAGCAAATAAAAACTCACTTGATGAAGCCATAAATTATGCTGTAAAGAAAGGGATGGGAATCATTGCCATGAAAACACTCAGCGGTGTAATGAGCAGCAAAAACGGAACTGCAGTTAATACCAGTGCGGCTCTTAAATGGGTTCTGCAGAATGAAAATATAGCAACAATTGTCTCAGGCATGACCACTTTTGATCAGCTGGAAAAGAATCTGGCAATGCTTAAGGATGTAAGGATGACCGATCAGGATAAGAAAGACCTCGGAATAGCGGCAGTCAGGAATGAGTACGGATTATATTGCCAGCAGTGCAGGGAGTGCCTCCCGCAGTGTCCGCATAATATTGATATTCCAACCATTATGAGGAGCTATATGTATGCATACGGGTACGGAAATCTGGAACAAGCGTGGTACACTCTTGCCGAATCGGAACTGAACGGGAATCCGTGCAAAGAGTGTAAGAAATGCTCTGTCAGGTGCGCTTCAGGTTTCGACATCAAAGGAAAAATAACAGATATAGCAAGACTGCGGGATGTGCCTGCGGATATGCTGCATATAGCATAAAAAAACAAGACTTTAACCAGAATATTTCAGTTTACAGCTTGACGGGTTTTAAATTACTGTCAAGTATTAATGGTTTATTTTTGGTCAGCTTCAGTTTTGTTTTGATTGTTCCGTATCTTACGGTAACAGTTGTGTCAACTGACGATTTAAGCATTGCTTCTGCAAGTCTGTTATTGTTCCATTTGATTCCGACTTCAATATTTCCCCGTGCTTTAAGTCCCGATATCTCCCCTTCTTTCCAAACATCAGGCAGAGCCGGCAGCAGTTCTATCTCACCTGCGTGGGACTGAAGGAGCATTTCGGCTATTCCGGCTGTCAGGCCGAAGTTGCCGTCAATCTGAAAAGGCGGGTGGGTATCAAAAAGATTATTAAGTGTTTTTTCCCGCTGCATTTCGAGTATTTTTTTCCAGGCAGCGTTACCGTCCTTCAGTCTTGCCAGGAAATTGACTGTCCATGCTTTGCTCCAGCCTGTGGATGACCCCTGTCCTTTTGCTGCGTATGTCTGTCTGCGTTCTATGGTCTTTTTTGCTGCTTCAAAAAGCTCGGGACTGTCGGCGGTTATCTGCGTACCGGGATGCAGTCCGAAAAGCTGTGACATGTGTCTATGACCCGGCTCCGCCTCCTCATAATCCTCAATCCATTCCTGTATAATTCCATATCTTTTACTTACACGGTTTGGGGGCAGATCTTTCAGAACAGCTTTCATCCTGTCAAGTAGTTTTTTATCTTCACCGAGAATCTCTCCTGCCCTTACACAGGCATTCAGTAATTCTCTGATAATCTGAATATCCATTGTAGCGCCGTAAGTAAGGTTGTATCTCTCGCCGTTTGGCAGGCGGTAAGTATTTTCAGGCGAGTTTGAAGGGGCTGTCACAAGATAGCCGTTCTTATCCCTGATAAGGAATCCCATCACAAATTCGGCACTCTCTTTCATCGTTGGCCATGCTTCATTTTTCAGGTAGTTCATATCCTGTGTAAACAGGTAATGTTCCCACTGGTGCAGTACAAGCCACGGGCCAGCCATCGGGAAAGTACCCCACCCTACACCGTCAGATATTGAGGTACGACCAAATGGGTCGGTCAGATGATTTACTGTCCATCCTTTTGAATTATAGGTTTTCTGAGCCGTAACTCTGCCAGGCTCCTTCAGACGGTTAATCAGATCCGAAAGCAACAAAGCGGTTTCTGACAGGTTACATACTTCGGCAGGCCAGTAATTCATCTGGATATTTATGTTGGTATGGAAATCGGAATTCCATGCCGCTGCATAATCCTGGTTCCAGATACCCTGCAGATTGGCGGGCAGTATTCCCGGCCGGCGGGAAGAACCCATCAGAAGGTACCGGCCATATTGAAACTGCAAAACGGCAAGACCCAGATCTTCAGCCCCTTCTTTCACCTGCTTAAGGCGAAGGTCTGTGGGTGTATCCGATCTGTCATCTGCTCCAAGAGAAAATGCTACCCTTTTAAACATTGCCGAATGTTCCGAAATATGGTCTGCCCTAACCGATTCAAATGTTTTTTTCTTTAACGGTTCGAGTATTACCGAACATTTTTTAAGGGGATCAATTGTTCTGTCAAAGTTCAGTAATGAAGGATTATAGTCGGTAGCAGATGTAAGATAAAAGACTGCTTCGGTAGCGTTTTCGACATAAAAACTGTTGTTAACCGTCTGCATTGATCCGCCGGTGGTTTTTCCCCACAGCCGTGCTGCAAATTTCATGTGCAGGCCGGGCGGACAGACATCCCTGTCGGGAAGGTCAACAATCTGTCCGGTCATTACAAGTTCATCTTCTGTATTGGGCATAATCACTGCGTCCTGTGCCCTTGAAAGGGACAGCCTGAAAGTTAATTTGCCCGGTTGTGATGAGGTTATTCGCAGCGCGATGATGTTATCGGGGGCTGATGCAAATACTTCACGTGTAAATGTTATTCCCTCCCACGACCATGTTGTTGTGGCGATGCCGGTTTCGAGGTTCAGTTCGCGGCGGTAGCTTTCCCTTTTGGGAAGGCTGCGGCTCTGGCTGAACATATCAATATAAATGTCACCGAGAGGCTGGTACGAGCGGATGCGCATCGGGTTGCTTCGCAGGTGTTTTTCTGACAGTTCCATCGCCTCTTTTATTTCTCCGTTCAGCAATTTCTGCTGAATAACTGGCAGATATTCCCGTGCATCGGCGTCGGCATTTTCGACCCTCATACCTGCCCATATACTTTCCTCATTAAGTTGAATCCGTTCCCGCATTATGTCGCCGAATACCATTGCACCGAGGCGGCCGTTGCCAACAGGCAGGGCTTCGTTCCAGTCGGCCGCAGGCTGGCGGTACCAGAGAACCAGGCTGTTGCCTGTCTGGCAATTAATTGAAGAAGACAAAATTGAAGCAAATAAAATGCAGAAAAGTTTTCTGAGTGCCATAATGAACTTGATTTACTGGTATAAATTAGGAAACAATTTTTTTCTAATATAATAATAATTGATGGTCTGATTTATCTCCCTTTTTTCACTTTTCCCCTTCTTTCCTTTTAATTCCATCCCGGCAGGGAGACAGTTGCCTGGTAGTTTGAATAATTATACAGCGGGTTTCTTACAGGCCGGTAAAGCCTGCCAGTTCGTGGATTATCACTCTGGGTATAAACCCATAACTCATCCGGATCCCAGACGACAATCTCATCGCGACAGTCGCCGGTGAGGTCGAGAACTGCATTACACATCTCCGGATGCCCGTCATCAGGAAACTGAAGCACCTTCCTTCCCCATCCGTCAAACACCCCACCTTCCTTTACACTTGCATTGTGCACAAAATATTCTTCACCATCTCCTTTCCAGTTCAGCGGCAGACACATGCTGCCGAACTGGTACGGCTCAAAATCGTGATAAATCCTGCCCTCTCTGTCAAACAGATGAATTATTCCCTGATTCCCCCAGAAATTAATTGTTACCATTTCAAGACCTGGCAGATCAGATCTGAAATTTGCAACAGCGGGGTTCTGCACATGACCAATAAAATACCTCCGGATGATATTACCTTTCAGATCAACCCTCAGATGTCCGGCATTGCTTGCAGCATACATGATAACAGGTTCCGTTGAAGGATCCTCATCAAAATCAACTATTGCCACCCCGTCGCAGTGGTCTTCAATCTTATCATCAAGGCACCACAGTAGTTTACCGTCGTTATCATATAATGAATAACCAATTGCAAGTTCTTCCCTTCCATCGTTGTCAATATCAAAAGCAAAAGGATAATGCCCGGTTTTACAGCTTCCTTCCCAGATTACCCGGAGCTTGCTGTCCATCACCCAGAAATTTGTGTACCTGTCTTTTATCAGAATATTTGAAGGATAGCCTTTCCCGTCGGCATCAAAGAAAAAGAGACAATCGCCTAATATCTGAGGAAATTTATCGCCTTTTATCTTTGATCGGGGTGTGGGAGCTTTATATAATGTTTTCCCTGTGGCTCCGTCGGCCACGATTATTTCGAAGTTCATGCAATAAACCACCTCGTTTCTGCCGTCATTGTCAAGGTCAATTATCTGAAAGCCTACATCATTGGTAAGATGATTCTTTTCAGGATCGGGCTTTCCTACCTGCCAGAGTATTTTGCCATTTAAAGTCATTGCTGTAATGCAACTCAGTTCGCTGTGGCTGTCGCGGGGCCATGCATGATGCACTACCTGTCCGATAAGCACATCTTTGATTCCGTCGCCATCAAGGTCACCAAACCGGAGGTTGCGACCAACACCAAAGCCTGATGTATTTATCTTCTTCCAGAGTACCATCTTCGGGTTGGCATCCTGAAGCTTCAAAGATTCGAGCTCATATTTTGCCTTCAGGTTTTCAAGTTCAAGGAGTTCCTTTTTTGAAGTCATGACTTCCACCAACCTGTAGACAGCTTTTGTGTTTGATACCAGTCCTATTTTTCCGGACAGGTAAGTGTCATCCTTTGCTTCAAGTTTCAATGTGTTGTTGATTGATGCGGTTATTCTGTTTCCATCGGCTTTTACTTCAAGCAGAAGTTCGGAGCCGGGATTAAATTTAAAATCATGTTCTGCCAGAATGATCTCTTTCAAAGAGTTAAAATCTTCAGCATGCTGAAATTTTGAAATATACGCTTTTGATTCTTTTATCCCGAAAAAGTAAAAACACCTGTCATTTCTGTACCTGAATGCAATGCCGGTATATTGTGAATCGTCGGACGGGGAGAATTTCACCCGCAGTTTATAGTTTTTCCACAGTGAATCACCTGCTATTATCATCGGGTGGGTCCAGCGAGCAGACTTATTATATAAGGTCTGGTGCATGGCTTTTCCTGTGCCTTCGCTTTTCACCTGCCATGCCGTACCCCATCCCGAGCCGGAGGCAAAGCTTGAGACGCACCAGTTACCTTTCTGACCTGCTTCAGGCAGGTAATGATACTCTGTATGTGCCCCTACAGGTGCAGAGAAAAGGCCAGTATCAAGCTCCGAAAAATCGTCTTTCAGAAGAACCTGATTGTAACGGTTGTAACTGCAGGAACAAAAAAGAAAAGCACCCAGGAAAATACTGCATAACAGAATCGTCTTCATAATTATTTTATTTACAACTACTCTTAAACCTTGAATCGTTAACCTCATTTTCCGAGTTCAATGGCAGCAAGTATAAATGGTGCGACACCCTTCGGGTCATTATCTACTCTTTTTTCGGTGATATAATATTCATATGAGCCGTCCCTATAGGGGTTACCGCCCAGGCCACATGCTCCGCAGATATTGTGTATAGTCACCATTCCCTTCTCGTCAACCGTAACAAATTCCCTTATGAAATTGTCGAAGGCTTTTTCTGCTATTTCCCGGAATTTTTTATCGAGATAGCCGAGTCTGGCACCTTTAGCGAACACATATATATACATTGCCGAGCCGGAACCTTCGAGATAGTTGCCTTCTTTTCCTCCCATGTTCAGTACCTGATACCAGAGGCCTGTTTTCGGGTCTCTTACTTTAAGAAGAGCCTCACAGCTGTTCTGCAGGATTTTTATCAGATCGTTTCTTCCGGGGTGGTTAGCAGGAAGGCACTCAAGGATATCAAGCACAGCCATTGTGTACCAGCCCATGGCACGACTCCAGGGATAATGAGATTTACCGGTTTCCGGATCGCACCATTTCTGGGTACGGCTCTCATCCCATGCATGCACACATAAACCTGTAGTTGTGTCAAGAGTTTTTTCATAAATCATTTTTGCCTGCGTTACTGTTACGTCGAACCATTCAGGAGCATTGAATTCTTTTGCGTAGTGTGCCATGTAAGTTGAACCCATAAAAATTCCATCGAGCCACATCTGCCACGGATAAATTTTCTTATGCCAGTAACCGCCCGACTTTGTTTTAGGATGTGTTTTCAGTTGTTCTATAAAGTTATCAAGCGCTTTCCTGTACTTCGGCAGAGGATTTCTTTTATAAACAGTAAGAACATTTCTTCCGGGGAATATCCGGTCGAGATTATATTCTTCGATTGTATAATCTGTTACTGAGCCATCTTCCTGTACAAAATAGTTTACCCAATCCTCCATGTATTTCGAATACTTTAGGTCAATATTCCCCAGCCTGTCAATGGCCATTCCTAGGAAAGCCACATCATAAGCCCATTTTGGTTTTCCCGATACATAGTGAATGAGACTGTCAGCCTGCGTCATGACGGTGTTTGCCATCCTGAGCGACCATTTTACCGGAGGGAGTTTCTGCTGCTTATTGCTTTTTGACTGAATATTACACGACGTGTTTAATAATGTCAGGAGTATAAAAATTAATGCTTTCATATTTTTCACTTTTCTTTTGATAAAAATAAACAAAAATGAGTTATGTCTTAAAAGGTGAAAAGAGTCCCGTTTTCCGGGAACTCTTTTCACATTAACCTTTACCGGCAATTTAATCCGGCATATACACTAACCTAAACCCAGACCTATATTTAAGAATTTTAGTACCCGGGGTTTTGCCAGAAGCCTTTTGGATCGGGACCGCTTGTTCTGTTTGTGATTGCATCCATTTGTGGTTGTGGTATCGGGCGAAGCACGTGGTGGTCTTTGATATTGTTTTTTGCAAATCCGTTGTAGAGCTTAACCCTTTCAAGCAGTTTACCGGTACGTTTCAGATCGAACCATCTTTGCTGTTCGCCGCACAGTTCACGTGCTCTTTCATCCAGTATGACATTGACATCTTTTGCATTTACCTGTGCCTCCTCGGCAGGTGTAAGAACATTCGACTTACCAGGGATAGCTCTGGCTGTTCTCAGTTCATTCAGCTTCTGTATTGCCTTAGCCGGTTGACCCGACATCATATATGCCTCAGCTGCAATCAAGTACATTTCTGACAATCTGAACACAAATGCATCTCGTGAACCAAGGTCCCGGATGATTGACCCATTCAGGTCGTCAAATTTTTTAAGCTGGATAAACATTCTGTTACCCTTGAAGTTTTCATTACCAGCAGTACCTGTCGCAATAGTAGGCAGGGTGCCAGCTGCATCCTGATATAGAGGTTTTGCAATTGCGTTACCCACATCTGTTCTTGAGAAGAGGACATACCTGTTTGTTGCGCGGTCTATCTGGCTCTGTGTAACAGGTTTCTTGCACAGATATATTGCTGTGTCCCTCATCAATGAAAAGCCTGTAGGCGGTGTTACTCCTGAAGCAAAGGCGGCCTGAAGTGCCGGGGCTACGTAATATACATCCCTGAATGAAGCCTGATATCTCTGGTCGGTCTCGTCATTAAAAAGGTCAAGCAGGTAGCCTGAAGGAACATATCTTGTAAACCCTTTGCTGTAAGGCTGGTAGAAAGTTCCGAGGTTATAATTTACTCCGAGGTATTTGAGAGTTTTCTTTTCTTCAGTATCGGTTCGGATGAGTACCGTAGTCAATCCGGGAACCATATTCCATACCCCTACAAACATCAGATGGGCAGCGTTACCTCCAATGGTATTTGCAGAATTTCGAAGAATCATTTGTGCATAGTTCATCTGGGTTCCTGCCGAAGTAAGTTTAAGGCGTTTGGGCAAAATATTATTCTCAAGAACATCTGAATAATCCACCCACCAGATGACCTCCTTATTGTTTATGCCGTTTTCGTTGGCTGCATTCCAGCAATCAGCATAATTTGCATAGAATGAAAGGCCACTGCCGTTTATAACTTCTTCGGCTGTTGCTGCGGCATCGATATAAGCCTGGTTGTCGTTGAATTTACTTGCCTTGTACAGAAGCAGGCGGGCTTTGAGGGCTTTTGCTGCCCACACATTTATGTGTCCGGTTTTTGCTGTTTTACCTGCCAGTTTTGTAATAGCATCATTAACATCTTCGAGCATAAAAGCATATATGTCCTGCTCGGAGTCACGTCTGGCTTCCGTTGAAGCATTGCTTACTGGTTCCCTGTTTATCTGAACCGGACCCCACGTCTCCACAAGGTGCCAGTAATAAAATGCCCTGAGTGCTTTAAGTTCGCCAATATAGGCATTCTTTTCAGCAGGACTCAGAACATTATCCTTGATGAGAGGAACATTTTTCAGACCAGTGTTTACGGTATTTACTGCAGCGTAAAACATTTCCCAGTATTCATCGAAGCATGCATTCATTGTCTCTTTTGTGCTTGTTGCAACTTCAGGTGTAATACCAGAATAGTCAACGAGCACTTTCTGTCTGTTATCATAACCTGTGAGCCACAAATCAGTTCCTCCTTCGCTCAATCCTATTCCAGCCTCTTTGCCATACCAACCCCTCATGTATGAATAACTTGCTGCAACAAGGCCATCGATACCTGATTTTGTTGAATAGATGACGTCTTCTGTTGCCCCTGTTCTGTTTTCTTCTTCCAGAAAATCAGTGCAGGCGATATTTGCTGACAGCAGTATGATCAGCAATGCTACAGGATATTTTATCATAGTTTTCATTTTTCATCAGTTTTATTGTTAAAACTCAAGATTAATCCCGACAACAGCCTGTTTTGAAAGCGGATTGGAAATTGCACCTCCTCGTTCGGGATCATAATTATCAAGATTACTGAAGATAAAGTAGTTCTGAAGCGAACCATATATCCTCAGACTGGAAATACCTGCCTTTCCGAGTATATTCGACGGCAGTGAATACGAGAGAGTTACTTCTCTTATCTTTATAAAGCTTGCTTTTTCAAATCCCAATGCCGGCATATCATTCTGTGAAGCTATACCTGGCCTCGGAAACTTAGCGGACTGATTCTCAGGTGTCCAGAAATCAACAGCCGGTGAACCATCCTGTTCTGTAGGTTTGTAAGCCAGATTGTAATCATATCTTATGTACTGTCCTACCCTTGCATGAGTAAGGGCTGAAAATGTAAAGCCCCTGAATGAAATGGTGTTATTCCAGCCCGCAATAAATTTAGGGCTCTTGTTATAGATTCTTTTATCATATTCGTTAATCACCCCATCATTGTTTCGGTCAACAATTTTTATGTCTCCGGGTATTTTACCATATGTTGCTGCAATATCTTTCTCTGCGATACTCCAGCATCCGTCTGCTTCGTAATTATAAAACGCGCGTACCGGCTGGCCTACTATCAGAGCTTCATCAGGCCTCGATACATCACGTTCTTCACCTGAAGCGAGTGATACTATTTTGTCCCTGTTCATTGCAAATGAGAGATCTGCTGTCCAGATAAAGTTTCTGGTTTCAACCGGCCTGACCGTCAGAGCAACTTCAAATCCCCTGTTTTCGGTTGTTCCGACATTCTCCATAACCTGAGGGAAAACTGACGAAGCTGGCAACCCTTTGTAAAGAAGCAGATCATACGTTTTTGAATAATAAAAATCTATTGTTGCCGATATCCGTTCCTTTAACATTGAAATATCGAGACCTGCGTCGTATGTTGTGGTGGTTTCCCAGGTAAGGTCTTTATTTCCCAGGTTTGCAGGTATCTGGCCAAGAACAAGTGTATTGCCGAATGTATAAGGTATCTTATCGCCTCCAAGAAGGGTAAGGGTCTGGTAAGGATTAATTGCTGCATTACCCGCTTCACCCCAGCTCAGACGAAGCTTAAGGTTGTTGATCAGCTGTACCTGCCTTAAAAATCCTTCCTCAGAAATAATCCATGCTGCGGCAACAGACGGGAAATATCCCCATTTATGTCCCTCGGCAAGTACTGAAGAACCATCAGCTCTCAGTGTAGCAGTGAGTAGGTACCTGTTCAGGAATTTGTAGTTAATCCTTCCAAAGTACGAGAGCATTGTGCTTTTAACATAGGAATTATTAACTGTTCTTCCTGAAGGAGGAATAAAAGTAAGGTCGTAAAACGAACTTACAACGTAGTGGTCGAATCCTGCGATACCGGAGACACTTCTCTCTTCCGACACGCTTTGCCTTGCACTCTGTCCGGCAAGAAGCTGAAAATCATGTGCTCCGCCACCGATATGGAATGAATAGTTCAGAGTATTTTCGAAGGTAAGTGCATTCGACTTTCCGTTGCCCGCTGATATTGATGAACCTCTTCCGAATTGGAAATTTGACGTACACATATAATCTTCATAGGTTCCTCTCCGGTAAGATTCCTGATCCACACCAAGCACGCTTCTGAACCGGAGTCCTTTTATAACTTCCCATTCGAGGAAAGCATTTCCAAATAATCTTCCGTTTAATGTGTTGTTTATATAATAACCTTCAACCTCGTTAAGCAGCGGATTTGTATGACTTATTGCAAGTTCCGAAGGGGTATTCAGTATTGTTCCGTCTGACAGGTAGGGTTGTGCCATTGCATGCATTTTAATCAGCTGCGAATAGACATTATCCTGCCTTCTGTCCCAGTCGCGGTAAGTGTACTGGAGATTCATCCCTGCGCTGAGGTTGTTTCTGATTCTGTGTTCCACGTTTATCCTGCCATTATATCTGTTGAGCGCGTCATTTCTGAGCAGGCCCTGCTCATTCATATATCCGAGTGAAATAACAAATGATGTTTTGGGATCGCCCGATGACAATGATATTTCATAGTTTTGTGTCACACTGTTACGCATGATAAGTTTAAACCAATCCACACCTCCTTCCTGATAAAGCTGGTATAATGATTTTTCAAAAGGTGGACTTACAATATTCGACAACACAACTTCAGGTGGATATTCGCTCAGATTAGTGGAACCCCAGTTTCCCGTCGCCTTTTCATCATTATAGCGTTTGCGTTCGGCAATAAGGCGGTAATCCTGTTCCACGCTCATTGTTTTAGGCAGGTTGGTAGGGCTATTGAACGAAAGGTATGAATTTACCGAAATTCTTGATTTTTCAGCTGCACCTCCTGCCAGTCCTTTTTTTGTGGTAATAATAATAACACCGTTAGCTCCCCTTGTACCATAAATTGCAGTAGATGAAGCATCCTTCAGCACTTCGATTGATGCTATATCCGATGCATTTATGTCGAGTGTCGACCCGTATTCGATGCCATCAACAAGAAACAGCGGTGCATTGGATGCATTAATCGAGCGGTTTCCTCTTAAATTTATCGTAAGGCCGCTTCCCGACTCACCACTGTTTTTAATTACATCAACACCCGGCACCTTTCCCTGCATCGATTGCAATGCATTATTCGATGCTGTTTTGACAATCTCAGTCGGTTTTATTGAAGACACTGCACCTGTAAGATCTCTTTTCCTTACAGTTCCGTATCCGACAACAACAAGTTCATTTAATCCAACAAGTTCCTCTTCAAGAATCACGTTTATCGTGCTCCTGTTTCCCACAGGAATTTGCTGTTTTATATAACCGATAAACGTGAATTCAAGAATAGCTGAAGCCGGACTTTCAACCTGAATAGAATAATTTCCGCCTTCATCGGTCTGAACTCCTCTGGTTGTACCGGCGATTACGACATTAGCCCCGGGCAGAGGCTGACCACTCTTGTCGGTAACCCTGCCTGTGACTGTTCTGGGTGCCTGTCCGGAAGACATAATAGTTACCATTACCAGGAACAAGGACACCAGATAACGGAATAAATACTTTCTGCTCATAATACATTAATATTTAATTATTCAGTTGATGTTTTTGCTGACAATATATTGTTCCGTATTATTATATTTCTGGCTTTACCACTGACCAGTGACAAGGTTGCCGGTAAAATGTTGTTAGTGAAATAAATATCACTGGTGTTTTCGTCTTCATTAATATATAGAGGTATATTCTCAGTTTGCTGGCAGTTCGACACTCTGATTCCCTTAGTGTTAGTAAGCCTTATAATCGAATGGATCTTTGGAGAAATAACCGACACCATATCCCAGCCAATATTCTTCGAGTCCCTGGCTTCCAGGGCAGGGCCTTCAGATATCTCAATCTTCATATCGTGAAAGCTGATAGCAGAAGTATTCTCAATCAGAATTCCCCTTCTGGTAGAAGACTCTATATTACTGAATGATATTTCCGTGACATCTCTTTCTTCCAGCCCGTAAACTGCAACCGGGCGTTGGCCACCCCTGATAACAACTCCGGATATCCTTACGTTTTTGCATGCGGGTGTTCTTTCCGACACCGGTTCTGGCCTGGTAGCCTGATACCTAAGTGTAATCAAAATCCCCTCATTTACCATATCCTTCATAATAATGTTGGATACAAGCAGATCCTCAACTACACCGCCTCTTCCTCTCATAGTCTTTACTCTAATTCCCCTGTCTGTTCCTTCAAATACACAATTTGTAACCACCACTCTTCTCACTCCTCCACTCATTTCACTACCGATAACCACACCTCCATGTCCCTTTAACATTGTACAGTTGGTTATAGTAATATTTTCTGTTGGTCTGCCGGCTTCACGTCCATCCTCATCACGGCCCGATTTAATGACAATACAATCGTCACCAACAGAAATATGGCAATTGGAAATGTGAACATTTCTGCAGGATGAAGGATCAATACCGTCTGTATTCGGCGAATCTTCCGGATTTTCAATAGTAATTCCGTCAATTGTAATATTTTCGGAATATACGGGAACAATCGTCCAGAAAGGTGGATTTGAAAAACTGACTCCCTGTATGAGAATATTTTTGCATTCGTACATCAGTACCATTGGCGGACGAAGGAAGTTGTTTTTTGTTCTGATGTATTCGTTCCTTGCAAGCAATTCGGCATTTGTTTTTCTGAATACTTCCTGCCATTTGCTTTCGGGTTGCTGCTTTGAATTGATAACCTTTAAAAAGTCCCACCACTTCTTGCCCTGCCCTTCAAAATGCCCCCTGCCGGTTATGGCAATGTTTTCGCACCGGAAGGCATAAATCTGAGAACAAAAATTTTTCACACGTACGCCTTCCCAGTAGGTAGTCACCATTGGGAGATAATCATCAAAATCATCTGAAAATTTCACAAGAGCACCTGCATCAAGATGGAGGGTGATGTTACTTTTCAGTATAACAGGACCGGTCAGGTAAATACCTGCTGGAAAATAAACTGTACCCCCTCCTTTTTCTGAAAGTTTGTTTATCAAGCCGTTAATTATTTCGGTGCATTTTACCACACCTCTACGGTCAGCACCCTGTTCTGCAACATTCATCCACGAATTCTGGGATAATGCTGATAAATACCAGAATGAAAAAAAACCTGCAAAAAGAAAAACCCGTTTCATACCATGTTTATTATAGTACAGAAGAACTGTTAAAGTTTATTCAATTTACCAATAAATCTTATTCAGCACAGGATACAAATTATCATATTTAGGGGGATAAATCGTCGGAAAATAGAGGTAAATGCAATAGTTTATGTTAAATTTGTGTAGTAAAGATGAGATGAAGGGTATAATTAAAATATTGTGTTTTATACTGTTGCTTCCTGTTAACCTCAGCGGGCAGAACATCTTCAGATTCGTACACATGGGCTCCGAAGACGGTCTATCACAGAATACAGCTTTCAGCATCCTTTTCGACAGCAAGGGTTTCATGTGGGTCGGTACAATGAACGGACTTAACCGCTACGACGGATATGAATTCAAAATATACCGGAGCAGCACCGGAAACATCGGAAATTTCACAAACAACAGGGTTGTAAAACTCTGGGAAGACAGAAAAAAATTTATATGGCTCGAAACATATGATGGCTACTATCATTTTTTTAATCCTGAAAATGAATCATTTACATCTATTCCACCATACGAAGGAACGGCTGCTAAAAATGTTTCAATGGAGAATTTTCTGCAGTATTCTGATGAAATTATACTAACAGGATGTTCATATACAGGGTTATACATTCTTTATTACAACAGTGAACAGAACACCTATAATATTAAACATTTCACTTCAGAGACAAGTAATCACCTATCGGGCAATAATATCAGGTTCATCTATGCCGATAGGGAGAGAAATATATGGGTAGGAACCTCAAAAGGATTAAATTTTATCTCAAGAGATGAAATCAAAAAACGGGAACCTTTACTCAGTGAGTTTTTCAAAGGTATGCACTTTACTTCAGTTTGTGAACACGGGAATGCTTTATGGTTCGGAACCAGGGAGGACGGGATAAGAATTTTTAATAAAAAAACCGGTAAATTCCTTGAGATAAACACATTTAATACCACTGAACTGGTATCCGACAGAATTAACAGGCTTTACCGGACATCGGCAGGCAAAATTATTGCAGGTTTTGAAAACAGAGGGATTGCAGTAACCGACAGTTCAGGAACTTACTGGAAAAAGATACCATTTCACGGAAAAAACATAAACAACATTTACGAAGACCGTTACGGACAGGTCTGGATTACTGCCGTGGAATTCGGCATTACAAAACTTGACCCCTTAAGTCTGATAACCAGATATTATGAACTGACACCCGACGAAATAAAGCCCCTTACCGACCTTGAGAGGCCACAATTTTTTGAAGACAGTTATAACAACCTCTGGATTGGACTTCATGGAGGGGGTCTGGCATTGTACAACAGAGAAAAAGACAGTTTTGAATTTTTCAGAAACAATCCTGAGGATCCTAATACCATATCTTCAAATTTTGTTCATTGCATAACAGAAGACCAGAATGGGCATATATGGCTTGGAACAGGTCAGGTGCTGGGTGGGATTGAAAAGGTTATTCCTAAGAACCCTGCATTTGATCATTATATGCCCGTGGAGAAACCAGGTGATATTTTAGACAATGTCGCCAGGGCTATTCATGAAGACCGGAACGGAATGCTCTGGGTCGCCACAAAGGCTGGAAGAATACACATATTCGACAGTAATTTCAAAAAGATATATACTTTCACCTCATTACCCGGAGCAGGAGCAGGTTCTCTCCGCAATACTGTATACTCGATATTTAACGACAGGCAGGGTTATCTGTGGATAGGTTCAAAAGGACATGGAATATCAGTAAGCAAAACTCCATTACCATCAAATGTAAAAGACTATGAAAGGCTGAATTTCAAACACTTTGAATACAAAGAAGAAGATACCCTCAGCCTCAGTAACAACAACATTTATTCAATCTGCCAGGATAAATTCAATAACATCTGGATAGGTACATACGGAAACGGAATAAACCTTATTAAGAATCCACACAACGACAATCTGAAATTTATTAGAATCAACCAGCAAAACAGTAACCTGTCAAGCAATCTGATCAGGCATCTGATGGTGGATTCTTCAGGCAATTTATGGATTGCAACAGCGTTTGGACTCAATCTGCTGAAAAAAGAGAATATTGAATCGGGTAATTATCATTTTATTGTTTTTACAAGAAATCCGGCAGAAAGCAACAGTCTTACATACAATGACATAATTCATATTTATGAAGACTTCAGGGGAATTATCTGGTTTGGCACTTTTGGCGGAGGAGTAAACAAACTTGAATACTTCGACGGAGTTAATGCCAGATTCAGACATTACGGACCCGAGGGCGAACCAGGTCATGGAATAATTTTCGGTATCCTGGGTGATTCTGCCGGAAACATATGGCTAAGCACCGAAAACGGTATCATATGCCTCAATCCTGAAACCGGCTCTTCTGAAATATACAACACCCTAAGCGGTCTTGGATTCAATAGTTTCTCGGAAAATACATGCTGCCAGCTTAAAAAAGGAACCCTTATATTCGGAGGTAACCTGGGTTTTGAAGTAATTAATCCTGATAAAATTGTTTCAAGGCACCCGGAATTAAGGATTGAACTCACAAAACTTATGCTCTTTAACGAAGAGGTACAGATAAATCAAAAAGATTCTCCCATTGGCAAAAGCATATCATTCCTGACAGAACTGAAACTTAGACATAATCAGTCAAGTTTCAGTATTGATTTTTCAGCTCTTGAATTCAATGACCCTGAAAGAATTCAGTATTCATATAGACTTGATAATTTTGAAAATAAATGGATTAATGCGGGCAATCAGCACAGAGCAACATATACAAACCTGCAACCCGGAAATTATGTTTTCCGTGTTAAATCAATATCTTCCGACGGAAAATATTCTTCACCTGAAAGGATTCTCAATATAACAATAGCTCCTCCCTGGTGGAAAACAACGCTGGCATACATTTTATATTTCATTTTTCTGGGAATCATCGCTGTATCGGTATACAATACAATTAGAAGAATCAACAGATACAAGAATCAACTCGCCGTGGAAAAGAAAATCAATGAACTTAAGCTTCAGTTCTTCACCAATATTTCACATGAAATCAGAACTCCTCTTACACTTATTATAGGACCCCTTGAAGACATCCTGGCAAATAAAAGCATTTTACCGAAACATAGGCTCCAGATGGAAATTATGCTCAAGAATGCAAGAAGAATGCATCAGCTTACCACACAACTTCTCGATTTCAGAAAGGTACAGGATAATAAAATGGTTTTAAAAATTAAGGAAATCGATATTGTAAGGTTTACCCGGGAAATTCTGAACACATTTCAGCCTCTGGCACAGCACAAAGGAATTTCATGCCAGTTCAGTACAGAATTTGACTCATTCAGAATATTTGCCGATCCCGATAAACTGGACACAATTATTTACAATATCATTTCCAATGCAATAAAGTTTACCGGAACAGGTAAAAAAGTTACAGTCAGCATAAGGGAATCCGAAAAAAAACATGGAATCGATATAGCTGTGATTGATGAAGGACCCGGTATTCCCCAGGAAAATCTTTCCGACATTTTTACAAGGTATACAATTCTCAGCAATAAGGATCTTGCAGGAACAGGAATTGGACTGGCTCTGTCATATGAACTGGCAAAACTTCATGGAGGTGAAATACTTATTTCCTCTGAGGTTGGAAAAGGAAGTACATTCACTATCAGACTGCTGAAAGGAAAGGAGCATCTCCTTAAGGCAGGTAATGTTGAAATTGCTGAATCTTACGAATTATTTGAAAAGAATCCGGTTCTCTCAGAGCCAGAAGAAAGCAAGGATACAAAGGAGTTAATACCCCTTTCAGAATTATCAGGAAAAAATGTGTTACTTATAGTTGAGGACAATCCGGAAATTCTCAATTATATTTCACAATCACTCAAATCACATTTTGTGTGCATAGGGGCAAAAGACGGACACGAAGGCCTCCATCTGGCAAGAACAATGAATCCCGACATAATAGTGACCGATATCAGAATGCCCGGTATTGACGGGATGGAAATGACAAGACTGCTGAAAGAAGATTTCAATACATGCCACATCCCGGTAATAATGGTAACTTCAAAATCGGATATGAAAGACCAGCTGGAAGGAATTGAGACAGGCGCTGAGGCTTATATAGTAAAGCCATTCAATATGGAATATCTTAAGATAGTAGCTTGCAATCTTATAAACCAGAGGAACAAAGTAATAAGAAAATTTATTCTTAATAGACAAATTAATGACACAGAAAAGCTTAAGGTCACATCAAAGGATGAAGAGTTTCTGGAAAAAATTGTTGCTTTCATAAAAGAAAATTACTCAATGGACTTTACAATTGAGAAACTGGCAGAACACTGCAATGTGAGCCGAACTGTGCTATACAATAAAACAAAGGGTCTGACAGGTCTCAGCCCGCTTGAATTCGTCAGAAAAGTAAAACTAAATATAGCAGCACAGCTTCTTGAAAACGGGTTTAACGTCTCGGAAGCTGCTTACAAAACAGGCTTTTCCGACGTAAAATACTTCAGCAAACTTTTCAAAACTCAGTTTGGTCATCGTCCAAGCAAACACAGGGCACATACCTGAAATTAGAAGAGATTCCTCAATCATTAATCTTTGCCCCACAAATAACCGGGCTTCTTTCCCATTCTCAGAAATAAAGTTCCACCCTCCGTAATATCTTTATGGGTTATTATTGTCTTGCTAAGATTCTTCCCATTAAGCTTTGCTGACTGAATATATATGCACTCATCACTGTTATTTGCGGCCTTGACTGTAAATGTCTTCCCGTTTTCCAGATGTATTTTAATTCTTCTGAACAAAGGACTCCCTATCTGATATTCAGGCACTCCGGGTGTGATGGGATAAAATCCCATTGCTGAAAAAACATAAAATGCCGATAAACCTCCTCCATCCTCATCGCCCGGAATACCCATCAGATCGTTTCTAAACCATGTATTCATAAGCATGCGGACCCTTTGCTGGGTCTTCCATGGTTTTCCTGCAAGGTTATAAAGATATGCAATATGCATCGAAGGTTCATTGCCCATCACAAACTGCCCGACATTGCCGGTTGCGTCAGGCAGTACAGCATAATACTGCCATTTTGATCTCCCGAGCGGAGCAGTGAAAAGCTGGTCGAGTTTTTTCTCAAAATTCTCAGGACCGCCCATCATTTTTATCAGATCGTCAAAGGCATGGTAAGGCTGCCAGATATATGTCCAGCCGTTGTTCTCATCGTAATAATCCCTGGCACCAAGACCACCGTCGAACCTGTAATCAAAAGGCTCAATCCAGTTGCCTTCGCTGTCTTTCGGATGATAAAAGCCCGTAGCTGCATTAAAAAGATTTCTGTAGTTCAGACTTCTTTTTCTGAAAAATTCATAATCATCTTCCTTTCCAAGTGCCTTAGCCATTTGCGCCATACACCAGTCGTCGTACGACGATGCGAGAGTGACTGCTACAGACTGACGCTTTTCAAAGGGATGAACTTCGGGCACAGCCTCAGTTTCTCCTTTTTTCAAACCCGGAAACCAGCCGTGCTCATCGTAAAACTTATCCAGCACAGTGGCAGGTCCCTTTACCCACGGTAACTTTGTCTCTTCCAGAATGGTCTTTTTCAGATAGTTATAAGCTTCTTCCAGACTGAATCCCCTTATACCTTTATTCCATGCATCAAGCACAACCGCCGTAAAATGATTTCCGTTCATTGCATGATTATCCCCCGTTACTACCGGAAATGTCGGCATCCATCCGCTTTGCCTTGCACTGCGGATATATGAATTAATTTTTTCGTCCTGCTGTGAGGGATTGAGGATTACCTGCAAAGGATGAAGAGCCAGATGCGTATCCCAAACCCAGTCGTCGGTATAATATGTTGTATCCCCGGCAGGTTCGGGCTTCCCGGTCCACGGGCTGTAATACCATCCATCTTCGGTAATATCTATCATCCTCTCAAAACAACGATACAGAGATGTATAGAATACCACACGCTGGTTGTGTGTGCCGCCTCTGACTTCAATTCCGGAAAGGGTTTTATTCCAGCATTCCCGGCCTTCTTTCATTATTGCTTCAAAATTCCACCTGTCTCTGCTTTTGTAAAGATTCTTCTTCGCCTGCTCGGCGCTTATGTATGAAATTCCGTATCTGATCCTGAGCCCGGCAGGTTTTACTACCCGGCCGAAGGTTGCATACAGCGCCACCCTGTTACCCGTAACTGAACTCATCACCGACAGTGTATCGTTCCGCCTTACTGCAACACTTTCTGGTTTTTTGTCGAACTCAAGCCACAACCATGTTTTTACACCGTTAAATGTATCGTATCCCGTAATGGTATTTTCATTAAGGATTAATTCTCCCTGCCCGTTAGTGCGGATAATTATCCCCGCATCACTTCCTTCAGGAAAAACAATTCTGAAAAATCCTGCTTTCTCTTCGGGTGTAAATTCAACTTTTATATCAGGTTCGGTAAGAGTTACTCTGTAATAATAAGGTGTAATCTTCTCATTATCATAAATATATGAAATATTTACCGGCGTCTCCTCAGGTTTTCCGGTAAATGGTGTCAGTCCGAATATTTTTCCCGAGCGGTGCGAAATAATGTTCAGGGGAAAGCCCGGCATCTTATATGCGGTATAATCAGCCCTGTCGGGATAAAACCTCAGCATGCTGTTCGGCCTGTGGACTGTGGGGTAAGTCGGAACAAGCAGATGACTGATGTTTCCGATGTAAGGATTGACGAGGTCAACCGGCTCCTGCTTTTTCCTGCAACAACTTAACAGAAGGGTAGCTGAAGCAAGGGAAAAAATGAAAATTTTTAAAACAAACATATACTGTTCGATTAAATTTTTTTTAACCTGGTCTTTGCAAAAAGTTGTTAGTTTAAAATTATAAATTTATTTAGTATAAGGGAAAAATAATCGGTATGAAAAAGTTAAAGCTTTTTCATCGATCTTGATTACTGCTACAATCTAATGCAGGGATAATTTTGTCGCTTATAGGCTGGAAACTCAGATAGCCTGATAGCTGTGCAGGCGTCTGTAAAATCCTTCTTCTTTTGCCATTAGCTCCCTGTGAGTGCCTGTTTCAATTATGCGGCCGTTGTCAAGCACAACGATAACGTCGGCGTTCTGTATAGTTGACAACCTGTGTGCTATAACTATTGAAGTCCGGTTTTTCATCAGCCTGACTATTGCTTCCTGCACCAGGCGTTCTGATTCGGTATCGAGTGACGAGGTTGCCTCATCGAGGATAAGTATCGGAGGATTAGCCATTATTGCTCTGGCGATGCTTATTCTCTGCCGCTGCCCGCCGCTCAGTTTACACCCACCCTCCCCTACGGTTGTCTCATATCCGTTTTCTGTCTCCATTATAAATTCATGGGCATTTGCTATACGAGCCGCATTTATTACATCCTCCATAGAGAAAGATTCCATCCCGAACGCAATATTTTCCGCAAATGAAGTGTTGAACAGAATCGGATGCTGGCTCACTATGCCCATCAGATTCCTGAGATCCTTTATCTTTAAATCCCTTATATCAATCCCGTCCAAAAGAATCCTTCCTCTGTCAACATCCATAAAACGCGGTATAAGATCAACAAGTGTTGATTTGCCGCTCCCCGACTTACCCACAATTGCTACTGTCTGTCCCTTTTCTATTTTCAGGTTAATGTCTTTCAGAACAGGCTCGGTATTATATGAAAACCATACATTCTGAAACTCGATTGATTGATTAAATGATTTTACAGGCTGTGCATTTTCTTTTTCTTTAATTTTCTCTTCAGCGCTGAGGAGCTGATCGAGCCGTTCGATTGAACCAAGTCCTTTCTGTATCATGAAATATCCGGTCGTAATGTTCTTTGCCGGAGGTATTATCTGGGAAAAGACTACCATGAAAGTGATAAGCCTGTCGGGTGTCATGTTTCCTACCCCGCTGATCGCAAGTCTGGCGCCGAAATATAACAGTATCATCACAACAATTGTTGCAAGGAATTCACTGAGTGGCGAGGCAAGGTATGCCTTGCGTGTCACACGTCTGAATATTTTGGTATATTTTTCATTGTTGTCGGTGAACTGTGAAGTCACCTTTTTCTCGGCATTAAAACCTTTTATGATCCGCAAGCCCGACAGGGTCTCCTCCACCTGCGACAGAAGTCTTCCCAGACTCTGTTGCCCGGCAAATGAGGCTGACTTAAGTGTTTTGCTTGCCTTTCCTATCAGCCATCCGCTCAGGGGCATCATTATAAGGGCAAAAAGTGTAAGCTCCACACTTGTTATCATCAGGTAAACAACAAAGATTATTATGTACAGAGGATCCCTGAACATCATTGTCAGCGACGACATTACGGAGAGTTCAATCTCCTGTACATCATTCGAAATCCTGGTCATTACGTCGCCCTTACGTGCATCGTTGAAGTAAGAAAGAGGTAATCTGAGAACTTTATCATACAACTTCTTCCTGAGGTCGCGGACAGTTCCTGCCCTGATATATGCCATATTATTGTTTGCAAGGAATATAAAACCGTTCTTCAGCAGGCTTGCAATGATCACAATAACACAGACAAGCAGGATAGTTTGAGCCTCACCGTGTTCAGAGACATACGAATAGAATTTGTACCTCCCAAAAGCCATAAACCACTGCAGGCTGAAAACAAACTCACCGGGGTCAGGAGCGGCTTTTACTCCCTTAAACAGAAGATTCAGGAACGGACCAACAAGCGTATAGGTAAATAGTGCAAAAAAAGCACTGAGAATATTGAACAGGACATTCTTTATTGCCTGCCACCGGTAAGGTGAGATGTACTTAAAGAGTATCCGTATCGTATTCATTCCAGCCCGTAATTTAAATGCCCGTATAATTAAACGGAGTAATCTCCTTTAATTCTTTCTTTACTTCTTCGCTTACGTCAAGACTATCTATAAAATTAATTATTGTTTCCCGGGTAATTCCTTCTTCTTTTCTGGTAAGTTCGGCAAGCATTTCATAAGGTTTTTCATAGCCTTCCCTTCTCAGAACCGTCTGAATCGCCTCAGCAACGACCACCCAGTTATTTTCGAGGTCCGATTTAATTTTCGCCTCATTAAGCACCAGTTTGTCAAGTCCTTTCAGCAGTGAGTTAAAAGCAATTATTGTATGAGCAAGAGCCACACCTATGTTTCTTGTGACCGTCGAATCGGTAAGATCGCGCTGAAGTCTCGAAACCGGAAGTTTTTCAGCCATAAAGGCTAAAAGTGCATTCGCAATTCCGAAATTACCTTCGGCATTTTCAAAATCTATCGGATTTATCTTATGAGGCATGGTTGATGAACCAACCTCGCCCTTCTTTGTTCTCTGGCCGAAATAGTTCATGGAAATATACATCCAGATGTCTCTTGCAAGGTCGGTGAGTATGACATTTATTCTTTTGATGTTATCAAAAAGTGCAGCAAGATTATCGTAGTGTTCTATCTGTGTGGTAGGATAAGATCTTTTAAGTCCAAGCACCTCATTTACGAAATTGTCTGCAAAAGCGTTCCAGTCAATATCAGGATAAGCGGCTTTGTGGGCATTCATGTTACCTGTTGCCCCACCGAATTTTGCAGAGTAAGGTATCTGCGAAAAATACTTTATCTGCTCATCGAGCCGCGCAACAAACACGGCTATCTCTTTCCCGACTCTTGTCGGGGAAGCCGGCTGACCATGAGTATGGGCAAGCATCGGAACGTTTTTCCATCTCTCCGACATCTCTGCAAGCGTCTCCCTGATTTCAAAAAGCAACGGGGTATAGACATACGCCATGGAATCCCTTACCGAAAGCGGTAAAGCCGTATTATTGATATCCTGAGACGTCAGGCCAAAATGTATGAACTCTTTCCATTTTCCGAGACCAGCGTTCGTGAATCTATCCTTAAGATAATACTCGAGAGCCTTGACATCATGATTGGTTGTTTTTTCGTATTCCTTAATCTTTAAGGCATCTTCTGTTGTAAACTCCCTGTAAAAAGAACGAAGCAGATCGTACATCTCACGATCAAAATCTTTCAGCTGAGGCAACGGTATATTGCATAGAGCAATGAAATATTCAATCTCTACCATTGCCCTGTATTTCATCAGGGCGAATTCCGACAAATACTCAGCAAGTTCTTCAGTTTTGTGCCTGTACCTGCCGTCAACAGGTGATATCGCTGTCAGGGAATTCAAATCCATATCCTCATAATTTATTAACGAAGTCATAAACCTTTCAGAGCAAAAGTAGTATTTTAGTCGCGAAAAAAATCACTTTACCCGTTCAAATAAAATTAAAAACGGGTAAAATTGTTAATTATGGGCAAAATCAGGATTTCGATCGTTAAATATGCAAATTCGTATCCCTTTGTATGGGGTCTTAAAAACAGTAACCTTGAAAAGGAAGCGATAATTGAAACAGATCATCCTTCTGTCTGCGCATCGAAGCTTATTAACGGAGAGGCTGATATAGGGCTTATTCCGGTTGTTTCCATTCCTGAAGTGAAAAACTGTGAAATTATCAGTGTTTACTGCATAGGTGCCCACGAGAAGGTAAAGACTGTAATGCTTTTGAGTAACAGCAGTTTCGAAAAAATTAAAACCATTTATCTGGATTACAGGTCAAGGTCGTCAGTTGCCCTTGCTCAGGTTCTTGCAAAAAACATGTGGAAAAGGGAATTTATCTGGAAAAAAACGGACGAAAGATTTGATTTTCTAAATATAGCTGATAAAGAAGCTATTGTGGTTATCGGAAATCAGTGTTTCGAATTTGAGCCACATTTCAGTTTCGGTCTTGACCTTGCAGAAGAATGGAAAAAATACACGGGATATCCTTTTGTTTTTGCCTGCTGGGTGGCCGGTAAGAAAATAGAAAATGATTTTCTGGAAAAATTTAACAGGGCATTAAAACTGGGACTCGATAATATTGACCTGGTAGTTGAAGATTTCGGTAATTCATCTCCCATGACAGGTGAAACGCTGAAAAAATATCTTACCCACAATATTGACTTCATTTTCGATGAGAAGAAAAAGGAAGGATTGAAATTGTTTATGAAGCTTGTAAAAGAATTGTAACAGTTTGTAAAGTTCTGAATTTCATTATTTTAATCAATAATATACTTTTTGTCCGTCAAATTTTTTTCTACGGCTTATTTTTATTACCTTTGGTTTATGGAGGTTTAACAAAAACGAATGCAGGTCATGAGCAGAACACTCACTTTCAATGAATTAAGAAGCATCAAGGATCGGCTTCCGGCAGGGAGCATTAAAAAGATTGCCGATAAGCTCAATCTTAGTGAAGAAACGGTAAGGAATTATTTCGGAGGCTGGAATTTTGAAAAGGGTGAGAGTGCGGGGTTGCACTATGAAAAAGGTCCGAACGGAGGCATTGTGGTGATTGAGGATACAACAATACTCGACATGGCAGAAAAAATAATAAAAGCCACAAGATAACATATACCCTTGTTTCGGTTTTCTCTGTAAGAATTATTTACGGTTTTTTCAAAACAGATGGATATTCAAAGGGCATTTATTAATGCCGAAAAAAAGCATCTGAAAAACCTTGAGCAATTTACCGAAGAGGTGTTCAGGGATACTTTTCTGCCGTCTCATGGCCCGGAACACCACAGAAGGGTATGGCAATATGCCGTTGAGGTTGCTTCGGAAAGTGATTTTTCCGGTTTTCAGGATCCTGAAAAATTTGCCGACAGACTGATAATTGCATGTTACCTTCATGATACAGGAATGGCCTTCGACAGGGGTGAACGCCACGGTATCAAAAGTGCTGAACTGTGCATAAGATTTCTTGAAAAACACTCTCTGCCTGCAGAGGAATACACAGAAGCAATTGAAGTAATTGAAAAACATGACCTCAAATCCGGCCATGACGGTAATCACAACAACTTGTTAAGTCTGATTCTAAATATTGCCGATGACCTCGATGCTTTCGGCTTTACCGGAATCTACAGATACCTTGAAATATATCTTGAAAGAGGCATTCCATTAAATATTCTGGGAGAAAGAATATTAAACAATGCTTCCGGAAGATTTGAAAATTTCAAAAGATTTTATGCCGGCAGCAAACTATTGTATAACAGGCATCTGAAAAGGTTCAGGATTGTCGAAGAATTCTTCAGAAACTACATAAATGAATCGGGGAATTACCTTTTCGGGACAGGTAAACCACATGGTTATTGCGGCGTTGCGGAAGTTATCGAATTAATGTTGCAGGAACGGTTACACCCGGTGAACGGACTGGAACAATCATATATAACCGGTAATCTGAATGACCCTGTTATCAGATGGTTTTTAAGTGAACTTAAAAAGGAATTAACTGCAGTATAAGTTTCAGATTTATTTAATCATAAAATCCAATACGGGAATATCTTCAAGCCAGGCGACGACGTGGTCGTTACGGCGGAGCGGACCCACCCCCGGGGGGGTGCCTGTAAAAATCAAATCTCCGGTTTTAAGAGTGAAAAAGACTGATACATACTCTATTATCTCCGCTATACTGAAAATCATATCCGAAGTGTTCCCCTGCTGGACAACTTTGCCATTAATCTCAAGTCTGAAATTCAGATTATTTAAATCTTTCAGGCTGCTCACCGGCACAAATCTACCTACCGGTGCAGCTCCGTCGAAACATTTCGAGAGTTCCCAGGGGTGATTAAGCTTCCGGAGTTGTGTCTGAATGTCACGGGCTGTTATATCAATACCAAGTGTAACCTCACTGAAATAACGATGTGCATATTTTGCCGAAATACTCTTACCGAGCCTGTCTATCTTAACCACCAGTTCAACTTCGTAATGAATTTCTGCGGAAAAATCCGGAAGAAAAAAGGGTTTGTTGTTTTTCAGCAGTGCCGAATCGGGTTTCAGAAAAATCACAGGCTTATCAGGCAGGCTCATATTCAGCTCGGCAGCATGCTGTTTATAGTTCAACCCGACGCAGATTATTTTCATAACTCAAATAATAACAACTTAATTTCCAGTCCTTTCAAAATTATATATTGTTCACAGGTGACTAAAATTCTCATGCAGGTCAGATAAAAAGAGGACAATAAACAGTAATCATAAGTTATTTCCCAAACTGCCTCAGTTTTATTTCCGTCAGAACTTTTTTTGTGTACAGCGAAAATTCACCGTTCATCATCCACGAATAATATGCTGGATCTTCCCTCAGCACCTCTTCCACCAGCCTGCCCTTATATTTTCCGAAATTAAAGACTTCCCTGCCCTGTTCATCGTAGATAATCCTTCCCACAAAATCCGCATTATTGTTATATGAGCTGTATTCGGCCAGTCTGGTTATATCATTTTCAAGGTCGGGATATCGTTCGAGCTGGGCTTTAAGGATCTCATATGTTGCCTGTGTGTCGGCTTTTGAGCTGTGAGCCCCTTCGAGTTCCTTCCTGCAGTAGAACATATACGCTGCGCTGAGGGTTCGCTGTTCCTTTTTATGGAAAATAACCTGTACGTCCACATATTTTCTTCGCCTGAAATCGAAATCAATATTCACCCGCAGGAATTCTTCCGCAAGTAAAGGGATGTCAAATCTGTTTGCATTATAACCTGCAAGGTCGCAGCCTTCGAGAAAGCCGGCCAGATTCTTTGCTATTTCCGCAAAGCGGGGGGCGTCGGCAACATCTTCATCGGAAATTCCATGAACGGCAGTCGCTTCTTCCGGTATCGGTATTTCAGGATTAATCCTTGTTGAAAACCATTCCTCTTTTCCGTCAGGTGATATTTTAAGCACGGAAATTTCTACTATCCTGTCCCTGATGATATTTGTGCCGGTGGTTTCGAGGTCAATGAAAGCCAGAGGCCTTTTGAGCTTCAGTTCCATCTCAGGCATTTATCATCATGGGCATCAGAAGCATCAGCAGGTCCTCCGATTCATTTTCCATTTCTGATGGCAGGAAGAGTCCTGCACGTGTCGGATCAGCCAGTTCGATAATGACTTCCGGAGACGACAGGTTTGCGAGAATCTCCAGCAGGAAGGCTGCCTTGAAGCCAATCTCCATTTCGTCTCCTTCATACTGGCATTTTATCCGCTCATAAGCCGATATTGAAAAGTCAATATCCTGTGCAGAAACAGTAACCTGATTACCTGTAAGATGCAACCTCACAAGGTTGCTTGCCTGGTTTGAGTAAACCGAGACGCGCTTCAGTGTGTTATAGAGACCTGCCCTGTCAACAATAAGCTTACGCGGGTTGTTTCTCGGAATTACCGAATTGTAATTGGGATAATTTCCTTCAACCAGACGGCATACTATCTTGTAATCAGCCAGAGTGAAGAAAGCATTCTTGTCGTCAAACTCAACCGATACCTGGCCTTCTTCTTTCAGAAGTATATTCTTCATCAGGCCGGCAGGTTTTTTCGGCAGAATAAACGAGCAGGGGGCATCAGCCTTCGCGTCGGTTCTCTGGTATCTTACCAGTTTATGCGCGTCGGATGCGACAAACGTCACTTTTTCAGGTGATGCTTCTACAAGGATTCCGCCCATCACAGGTCTCAGTTCATCATCGGCCGTTGCAAAAATGGTCTTGTTTATGCCTGAAAGCAACACATCAGCACCCATGGTATAGGCAAACCTCTTTTCCTTTTTTATTACCGGGAGGGCAGGAAAATCGATCCCGTTCTGACCGACCGCATTGAACTTACCATTTTCCGAGATAATCGTTACTGCCAGTGTATCAAGGTTGATATCGAAGGTAAGAGGCTGGTCGCTGAACTCCTTTAAAGTCTCAAGAATAAGCCTGGCAGGCACAGCTATGACTCCCTTGCCTTCAGCATTCTCTATCTTCAACCGGGTTATCAGTGTGGTTTCAAGATCAGACGCTGTTATTTCAAGCTCATTATCACTGAGGTTAAAAAGAAAATTATCCAGAATAGGCAATGTGTTTTTTGAGCTTATTACTCTGCTTATCGACTGCAGATGCCCTAAAAGTTTACTGCTTGATACTACAAATTTCATATTATTGCATTTAACGTTTAACAATATTTTTCATAAAACTTACTTCAACACTCATCACTCCTTCACCGCAGATGAAGGGAAAATTACCGGTTAAATAAAAACAAATGACACTGAATATCAATAAAGTGCCTTATTTTTTCCGGTCTATCAATATTACAAAAAAACATAATATCATAATATCATTCCCCGCAGAAATATGAAATCTTCTTCAAAACCGGGTCAATATCAAAATACCGGATTACAAATATATCGTCTGCATCATCGGTCTTTCCCCATACTCTGTCATTATCAATCACCTCCCTTCCTTCATCCGCAGTCTTTAACTTCTGCCAGACGGTCAGGTTAACTGTTTTCCCTTCCTTTGTTTTCAGTTCGATTTTCCAGAGAGGTTGCGAAGACTTAACCTCTTCTTTCTTCTGCGGCGTCAGTTCCGTTGCCCACCTCTCAAACGGAATATACGTAAAATATGAAATATATCTCCTCACCCTCATTGTGTCACAACACGCGGCAGGCGCCCCATCTGCAGTCAGAAGAGATATGTTTTCAGCACCACATAATACTCTGAATGATGCCGATGTGTCGGTATAATTCTGCAATGTAACTTCCTCAATTTCAGATGGCATGAAATTAAAAATAATGAAAGGCTGCCAGAAAAGCTGGTTTGCCGTAAAGTATGAACCTATATCGGTTTCATATCCGGGAACATTCACTATATATGGTTTGGATGATGGCCTCATTTTCATTATGTTACCATAAGTATTTGATTCAGTGCGATAAACAAAAAAACTTTTCTTCAGTCGTCTTTTCTCATAGACATGAACTTTCACAGGTTCAATCTTCTTTTGAACAATCTCTTCAGAGAAAGTTTCCGAAGAGACAGGGGATTTTACCTTCATCTCTTTCAGAACCTTGAGAAGAAAACTGACCGCCTCATCCCTGGCAGAAATCCGGTTACCGATAATCCATTCGCCTTCACTGTCTTTTGACAGAACGAGCTTCATATCTTTTTCAAAGAAAACTATCCTGGTAATTTCCGTCTTACTGTCAACAGCAAATGCCGTGTTACTTTTGCCGAAAGGAAATCTCTGCCGGAAAAGCATGAAAAATGCAGCAACACATACTACAATGACAGCAAGGTACACCGCAAAATTACTTCTCCTCTTCATTTCCTGACGTACATTTTTCTTCGTATAAGAGTGTAAAGAATACCTCCCGCAATAATGAGCAGTACAGGAGTGCATGTGTTAATAATCTGTATCAGAATCCTTTTCTCACTGATAAGTTTTTTATCAAGAAGCCGCAGTTTCAGTTCCCGCGAGCGTAATTCCATCAGACCGATATCGTCGGTCAGGTAGTTTATGCAGTTAATAAGGAAATCCCTGTTGCCGAAAGTCTGCATGGTGTACCTGTCCTGTCCCAGAGGAAGAGGCATTTCACCGGCAGCCGTTCTTTTTACTTCGTTTCTTATTATATCCCTGTCGGCAATTACAATCATTTTAGTTGGCTTGCTCCCGGGAATTGTTTTATATTCTCCGTTATCTGTCAAACCGGCAACCATTCTGTTTCTGAAAGCAGACTTAAAGTTTCCCGAGAGAGCCACCGCCACCGGCAGATGTGACCTGTTGAACAGACTTTCATCGGGTATTCTGTCTGCGTCTTTCAGTCTGATATAAACCGGCGGGCCGACAATTCTTGTGCGCCGGCTGGTTGTAAGCAATATCTCCTTTCTGACTTCAGGATCATTTCCAACGGTATCAATGTAACTGGTATATTTTCCAATAACTCTGTTAAGGTTGCGCGTAACAGGATGAGTGGGTGACGGCGTAAGAAGCGGATAATAAACCCACGGCATGGGTACGTATTGCTGCTGGGTTCCTCCGGTTATTACTTTAACGGGTATCAGCATGCACTCCAGATCCTGTATGAGTACAGGGTTGACTCTCACACCATACCTGAAAAGTATCTCCTGAAGACCCGCAGGTTTGTATAATCCGACAGTTTCGCCGTAAACAAGACTGTCGGCGTTAACGTCAATCTCCTCATAAAGCCACAGAACCCTGCCTCCTTTCATTATGTACTGGTCTATCACAAAGAGGTCTTTTTCATCAAAATTTTTCGAAGGACCTGCAACAACCACCGCTGCATAGTTGTCGAGTATTCCGGGCTTGCCTGCGGGAGTTCCCCTGTCGACTGTGAAATATTTTGCAAGATGAAGCACAAGGTCGGCAACTTCAATCTCTGGCACCTCTCCGTGACCTTCTATAAATGCAATTTTATAGACAGTATCGGCTGTCAGTGTACGAATAGTCTGAATAAGTTCATATTCGAGTCCTTCCGCAGAATGAAGCAGATTAACTTCAGGAGAAAGTGCGGGATTATTCTTCAGAAAATTAACCGGGACCTCAGCATTATTATAGTTTATTATCATTCCCGGATAAATCATCTTCTGGCTGGAACCTCCCTCTTTATCTTTCATCATAACGTTTACCGGTGAAATCCCTTTCGAAATCAGCTCTTCCTGAAATTTTTCCATTGCCTGCGGATCACTTCCTGCGGCCGGATTGATAAATTCATAGTCAATCCGGCGGTACGAAGCTATTCTGAATTCATCCAGCAGTTCCTTTACCGACCTGCGGAGTTTCTTGAACAGAACAGGCATATCACCTTCAAGGTACACCTGAATGTATATGTCTTCTTTCAGACCTCCCAGAATCTTTTTTGTATGTTCCGAAAGCGAATATCGTTTATCTTCGGTAAGGTCAATGCGGATATGAATAAAACCTGAGGCAGCAGCTATCAGAAAAGCTGCAAGGCTGATGAGGATAAAATCTGTCCAGCTTCTCAGCCGCACATCATTTCTTAAGATATTTTTCAGCTTCTTTTCTTCCATTTTCTTGAAAGTAAAGAAAGACGTGATGCCTCATTAAAGATAACCGCCCCCGAAAGGAAATATACCAGATCCCTGAAATCAATCACTCCACGGCTCATTGATTTATAATGTTCGTTAACGCCGAGGAGCGATACAAATTCGTCAACTTTCTTCAACCCGGGCAGGTATGCAAAAGAATCGAAGCCTGCAAACAGGAAAAAGCATATAAATACCGAAACGACGAAAGCCACAACCTGATTTGAAGTTAGAGACGAAGCAAAAATGCCTGCTGATGCATATATTGACGCTAAGAAAAACAGCCCGAGAAAAGAGCCGAATGTGCCTCCCCTGTCGAGGTTCCCCGGTGTTTCACCTGCCAGGTAAACCGTAACATAAAACACCGCACACGGGAGAAGGGCCAGAAAGACGAGAGCCACGGATGCAAAAAACTTGCCGTAAACAATCTCACGTTCCGATACCGGTCTGGAATAAAGCAACTCTATGGTTCCGAGTCTTTTTTCTTCGGAGATCATTTTCATCGTTATTGCCGGCACCAGAAAAAGGAAAATCCATGGTGACAGCTGAAAAAGAGTATCGAGACCGGCATAACCGCTATCCAGTATATTCCATTCTCCCGGCAATATCCACATAAACAGGCTGTTTACAAGAACAAAAACGATAATTACAAGATAGCCCGTAAGAGTACTGAAAAAACCGCTGATTTCCTTCCTGAAAATGGCAAACATGTTCCTGCAAATGAAAAGCAAAAATAGTCAATTACCTTTTATGAAACTTACTTTTTAAGTTCAACAGGCATTTTTGCATCTCTGACGTCAATAATTTGTACTCCCGGATAATAAAACCTAATGATATCTTCATATTTAATTCCTTTGCCGGCCATGACCATTGCGCCTTCCTGACAGAGTCCTATTCCGTGCCCGTAGCCTCTTCCCCTCAGAAGCAGGGAGTCGCCCGCAGCATATACCGAAAACCATGCCGACCTGAGTCCCAGAGCATTACGCAGTACATAAAAAGGTATTCTAAATGAACCGATTGTGTAATGCATAGTCCTCGAATTCTGATTAAAAACAAATCCTGATGCAACATCTGTATTACCTGTATAGCCGTATCCGGCGAGAACATTTCTCCATTCCTTAACGCTTACTTTCTTTTCCCATGTAGCGTTTCCGGAGGTGGTACAGTAAGGATCCTTTACACTGGTAAGATAAGGAACGGATATAACCCATACATATTCAGACGGGGAAGTTTCGCCTCCGCAATTGGAATGAAAAGCAGAAATAATCAGTGTACTATCGGATGTTACAATCACCCTTCCTGCAGTATGGCGAACTGCATTGATAATGGTACTGTCGGACGTTATACCGTGGTAAACCTGGCAATGGGTACCGTCACAGAGATTATACCGGTCTGCTGAATGTCTGTTGATATTCCTGTATGTATATGTCCGGGTTATTACCGCCTGGGTTTTAAAATATTCCTCATTTTTTCCCGTCCCGCCTTCAGCTCTTACCACCCCTGCTACATATTCTTCAATATCGCAAATGTTTATCAGGAGAATTGTTTCCATGTCGGGAAGACAATGTAAATTGCCTGAACAGATAAACTGCTGTTTGCTGCCGTTGTTCAGGCTCAACGAAAACCTTTCATCTCCCGTCAGACCGGTGAAAAAGATAGAATCGGCTATTAGTGCCCTGCTGCCGGTACTCCTTACCGCAAGTCTCCCGTTATATTCCATCATCACAACCGTTTCTCCGGACCTGACTTCACGTGTGTACCCCGGGAAAAGTGTCATATTATAACTGCCCGAAACCGGATAAAAAAATATTATATCCGTATCGGTTTCCGAAAAAAGACGTATCCGGATTTGCGAAGGAATGGTATCTTCAGGAAAGAGATTAAACGGATGAACAAGTAACAATACTGCTGTAAGAATTGCTCCCGGAATTTTCTTTATAATTTTCATATCAGTTCTTTAACAGGCAGGATACCATTTCAGCAGCTGCACGTTCCGATGCTCCTGCCGGACCGAGTATATTTTTCAGTTCCCTGTAATCGTTCAGCATCCTTTCCCTTTCTGGACCTCCCGGCAATATTTCTCTGAGTGAGGCTGTAAGGTTCTCTTCAGTCAGCAGGTACTGTATAAGTTCCTTAACCACTTCCCTGCCGGTTATAAGGTTTACCAGCGATATATGGCGGACCTTAACCAGCAACCGTGCTATCGCAAACGAAACAGGATCACCTTTATAACAGACTACCTGAGGAACATCGAACAGTGCGGCTTCAAGTGTTGACGTTCCGGATTTTACAAGGGCAGCAACGGATACCGAGAGAAGATCATAGGTACTGTCGTACAGTATCTTAACCGGCCTGCTGCCAATAATTTCCTTATATACAGATTCATCAACGGTGGTTACTCCTGCAATGACAAAATTGTACTCCGGAAAATGGTCTGTCACTTTTATCATTTCCGGCAAAATATACTTTACTTCATGTTCACGTGAACCCGGTAATATGGTTATAATCTCACGTCCGTCCAACCCTGCCTCTTTTCTGATGTCCCTTTTTGTTTCCTCCTGCTTCTTTTTCCATTTTTCTATCTCATCAACAAGCGGATTGCCATAATATCCGGCTTCTATTCCATGTTTTGCATAGAACCGGACCTCAAACGGAAAAATAACGAACATGCAGTCGGTGTATTTTTTGATTTTCTTTACCCTCGATTCGTTCCAGGCCCAGAGTTTCGGGGATATATAGTAAAAAACTTTTAAACCCGACGATTTTGCAAATTTTGCCATCTTCAGATTGAAACCCGGATAATCTATCAGTATTACGACGTGGGGCCGGTATTCCCGGATATGTTTTTTACACAGTGAAAGGTTTTTGATTATTGTCGGAAGCTTCATAAGCACATTTACGAATCCCATTATGGCGTGCGAACGGTAATGCATAAGGAGGTGTGCACCGGCTTCCCTCATTTTATCGCCGCCCCAGCAACGAAATTCCGCATCGGGGTCAGCTTTCAGGATACCTCTGATAAGGTTTGATCCGTGAAGGTCTCCTGAAGCCTCACCTGCAATCAGAAAATATTTCATATCAGGACAAGCTTATTTAAAACCATCACCAGCACCCAGAAAATTGTTGCACCGAGCATTCCCCGCGCTGAATTCAGCATGTCGGCACGGTTAAAAACAAAAAACAAAATCACGTCAGGAATCACGCATATCGTTATGCCGTGAGTCATGAAACCCCTCTTCAGGATTTCAAAATAGTACTCGGTAAGCGTCTGGTTTTTCGAAGTAAACAAAAAAATTAGCAGTGCAATAATCAAAGGCAGAATGATCCCGGGAACGAATCCCGTTAAAAATTTATCGTATCTGAGTAATCTGTTCATTCCGGATTATTAAACCATTTTTCGAGTTCTTTTATGTATGCATGAGCGGTCATGTCAACCTGTACCGGTACTATGGACACGTAATTATTAGCAAGAGCCCATTCATCGGTATCGGTGGCATCCGGTTCAAGATTCCGGAAATATCCCGTAAGCCAGTAGTATGTTTTACCCATGGGATCTTTCCGTTTTTCGAATTCTTCTTTCCAGTTGCCTTTAGCCTGGCGGCATATACGTATTCCCTTTATCTCATCTTCGGGAACAGAAGGTATGTTTACGTTAAGGCACACTCCGTAAGGCAGTCTGTTCCGGGAAAGAGCATCCAATATTGTTCGGATATATTTTTTACAGACAGAAAAATCGGCGCGGGAAGAAAAATCGTTAAGTGAAAAACCAACCGACTGAATATTGTACAAGCACCCTTCGAGTGCCGCAGCCATAGTTCCGGAATAGAGTACGCTTACCGACGAATTTGAGCCATGGTTAATGCCCGAAAGAAGCCAGTCGGGCATACGTTCCGTAAGCTGGTTTATAGCCAGCTTCACACTGTCGGTTGGAGTTCCGTTACAGGTATATATACGATGTTTGTCATTCTCTTCCAAAAGTTTAACGCGAATAGGAATTTTAACCGTAAGAGCCTGCGACATACCCGACATGCTTTCCATTGTCGAAATGAGAATAACCTTCCCGAACTCTTCCGCTATTTCGAGTAACGTACGCAGCCCTGCAGCATATAATCCGTCATCGTTTGTTATGAGAATGAGTCTGTCGCCCTGTTCAACAACCATAACTTACCTATTTGCTTGCAAATATATTTAAATCCTGATGACACACAGAATAATCTTTTTCCAAATCCTTTATCTTTTTTTAAAATTCTTACTTTTGCAATCTTGTAAAACATTTTTTTGATTTCCGAGATGAAGATTTCATACAACTGGCTTAAAGATTATTTACCCGTAGATCTTGATCCGCATGATATTGCAGAAATACTTACCAATACAGGGCACGAAATTGAAGAGACCGAAGAGTGGTATTCTGTTGAAGGGGGTCTTGAAGGCATTGTTATAGGAGAAGTATTATCGTCGCAGAAGCATCCCGATGCAGACAAACTTACTGTAAATATTGTGGATATCGGCGGTGAGAGGCCTCTGACAATTGTTTGCGGTGCACCCAACGTGGCGGCCGGACAGAAAGTTCCTGTTGCATTACCAGGCTCTTTTATATTCAAGGGTGATGAAAAAATTGAAATAAAAACAACAAAAATAAGGGGACAGGTTTCGGAAGGAATGATATGTGCCGAAGACGAGATCGGAATGGGCACATCACACGAGGGGATTATGGTTTTGCCTGACGATGCAAAACCTGGTACTCCGGCAGCAGAATATTTCGGGATTGAGAAAGATTTTATATTCACTATAGGGTTTACACCAAACCGGATTGACTGTGCTTCCCATATTGGCCTTGCACGGGACCTTGCAGCATATCTTGCTGTAAACCGGGACATGGATGTTATACCCGGCATACCCTCAACCGAAAGTTTCAAACCCGATAAAACAAAAGAAACATTTGATATAATAATTGAAAACACGAGAGATTGTCCGAGATATACCGGTGTAAATATCTTTGACGTCAAAATAGCCGAATCACCTCAATGGCTCAAAAACAGACTCAGGGCTGTCGGCCTGACTCCCATAAACAATGTTGTTGACATCACAAACTTTGTACTCTACGAATGCGGGCAGCCTCTTCATGCCTTCGATGCCGATAAGATAACAGGACAAAAGGTTATTATAAAAAACCTGCCCGATGGCACAAAAATCACCACACTCGATAATGTTGAACGTGAATTATCGTCAAAAGACCTTATAATATGCAATGAGGAAGAAGGAATGTGTATTGCGGGAGTTTTCGGCGGATTGAAATCGGGCGTAACGGAAACCACCAGAAATGTCTTTCTCGAAAGCGCCTATTTCAACCCGGTATCAATAAGGAAAACCTCAAAGAGGCATGGACTGAATACCGATGCCTCGTTCAGATTCGAAAGAGGAGCCGACCCGGAAATTACGGCATGGGCTCTCAAAAGAGCCGCAATTCTTATCAGAGATATTGCCGGAGGAAAACTCCTTGCAGATATTAAAGACATCTATCCGGTGAAAATACCGAACCCTGTAATCACAATTTCGTGCGACAAAATCAACAGACTTATAGGGAAAGATCTGCCTTACGATAAAATAAAGAAAATCATCTCCCTGATGGACATTAAAATCCTTTCCGAAAATCTCCCCGAAATGAAAATTGAGATACCGGCGCGAAAGGTTGATGTTCAGAAAGAAGCCGATATTACTGAAGAGATACTCAGAATATACGGATACAACAATGTTGAAGTGGGTACCCATGTTAATTCCACACTTACATACACAGAAAAACCCGACAGGCACAGGCTGATGAATTTAGTGTCGGAAATGCTGACTGCCAACGGTTTTTCAGAAATAATGTGCAATTCACTCGTGCCTGCCTCATGGTTCGAAAATAATCCCGACTTCGACGATTCAAAACTGGTAAAACTCGCAAATCCTCTCAGTTCCGACCTTAACGCATTAAGACTGTCATTGCTGCCCGGTGGACTGAGTACCATAGCGAGAAACATCAACAGGCAGAATTATGATTTGAAATTTTATGAATTCGGGAATTGTTATTTCTATAACAATAACCTGGAAAAAAAGCGTGTTGACCAATATTCGGAGAAAATAAGCCTTGACCTGTTCATGACAGGAAACAGGACAAAGCATACCTGGAACTCGCCGAAAACACCTGCAGATTTTTATTACATGAAGTCGTTTGTCGAAATGGTGCTTGAGAGGACCGGTCTCGATGTTGATTCGCTGAAGCTGACTGAAAGTAGAAAAAGTTATTATACCGATTCGCTGGTTTATCTGGTCAATAACAGGCCGGTTGCCGAAACGGGCAAGATATCGCCTTCTTATTTAAGAATGTTTGAGATTGAGCAGGAAGTTTTTTACGGACACATCGAATGGGATTATCTGCTCGGGGTGATAAAAAACAACGTTATAACCTACAGGGAGTTGCCGAAATTTCCATGGGTCAGAAGGGATCTTGCACTTCTTATCGACAGTAATGTCAGGTTCAGTCAGATAAAGGAACTGGCTCTCAGAACCGAAAAGCAATTTATCAGGGATATCTGTCTGTTTGATGTTTATGAGAGTGAGTCACTCGGTAAGGGTAAAAAATCATACGCCGTGAGTTTTATTCTGCAGGACGAAAATAAGACTCTTACTGACAAGCAAATAGACAGAATTATGAATAATCTGATAAATGTTTTCGAAAAAGAACTTGGAGCTACAATAAGGAAGTAGTATGAAAACGGACAGATTATCGGTAATTAAGGGTGACATCACAAAGCTTGAAGTTGATGCCATTGTGAATGCGGCAAACAGGTCGCTGCTGGGTGGCGGCGGCGTTGACGGTGCCATACACAGGGCTGCAGGGCCCGGCCTGCTGGAGGAGTGCAGAAAACTTAACGGCTGTGAAACCGGTCAGGCAAAGATCACATCAGGATACAACCTGAAAGCAAAATATGTGATTCATACAGTAGGGCCTATTTGGAAGGGCGGAATAGAAGATGAACCCGAACTGCTTGCTTCCTGCTATCAGCAGTCACTTGCCCTTGCAAAAAAATACAAAATAAAAACAATAGCATTCCCGGGAATCTCGACAGGCGTTTACGGCTTTCCGAAAGACCTTGCCGCAGTTATTGCCGTGACGGAAGCAAGACGGTTTATCTTAACAAATAAAATCCCCGAGAAAATAATATTTGTAGCCTTCGACGACGAAAATTTCAGAATATATAAAAAACTCCTTGAGGAGGAATGAAACAGGTTAAGACAACCCTCAGCCGGTATTTTTCGTTTGTTAAGTTCAGTCATACAGTTTTTGCGCTTCCCTTTGCAATAACGGGATATTTTCTTGCGATTTCGCGTGAAGAGTACGATTTCAGCCTGCGGATACTCATTCTGGTGGTTCTGTGTATGGTTTTTGCGCGTAATGCCGCCATGGGATTTAACAGGTATGCCGATGCCGTATACGATGCAATGAATCCCCGTACAGCATCAAGGGAACTTCCGACAGGGAGAATCAGCAGAAAATCGGCACTCGTTTTTGTTATAGTCAATTCGGTTTTGTTTATCGTTTCAGCAGGATTTATTAACCGCCTCACGCTTATTCTTTCGCCTGTTGCACTGGCTGTGATACTTGGATACAGCCTTACCAAACGTTTTACGGCTCTGTGTCATTTCATTCTCGGACTGAGTCTGAGTCTTGCACCTGCCGGAGCATATATTTCCGTTACCGGTCGTTTTGACCTTCTTCCGGTGGTTTTCTCGGCTATTGTACTTACATGGGTAAGCGGATTTGATATTATCTATTCACTTCAGGATGATGAGTTTGACCGGCAGGCAAATCTTTATTCTATACCATCGGTAACCGGTCGCGGAAAAGCATTGCTGATTTCAGGCGTGCTGCATCTTCTGACTATCCTGTTTGTTATTTATGCGGGAATTTTACTCAACGGAGGATTTCTTTACTGGGCAGGTTCTGCTGTTTTCATCATACTGCTTGTTTATCAACATATTATAGTAAAACCTGATGATATCAGCAGGGTCAATATTGCTTTTGCAACAACCAATGGCGTCGCAAGCATATTGTATGCAATATTTGTAATTACCGACCTGCTGATTAAAGGTCAGTAAGGTTGTACTGCCGCAATTTTTCGGGCTCTGTTCAATTATTTCCCTGCGTTTTTTCCGGGTTTGGTATGATACAGAGAAACTCGAAATCGTTGTCAAACGGGTTTCTGAACTGATGTTTCTCGTTGGGTTTTACGAAGAGGCTCTGGTTTTCATGGACCTCATATTCATTACCGGCGTCATCAACAACTATTCCTCTGTTTTTAAGGATTTTGACCACATGTTCGTAGTTATGCTGGTGGTAAGGTGTGTTTCCGCCTGGTGCGATGATGAAGTGTCGCATGATGATATTATCCGAGCCGTCGGCCGGACCGATAAGGATTTTCATTTTCACGTCCTTTGCTCCTTCGACGTTCACTGGAGCTGCAGGTATTAAGTCGTTGTTGTTGATTTTCATGATTTGGTGTGTTGAAGTTCAGGCAAAGATAGGTATAATCTTTTCACAAAATTATTTTTTCCCGCAGATAGCGCAGATGGACGCAGATTAAATAAAATCAGCGAAAATTAGCGAAATCTGCGGGAAACACTAAAGAATGATGACAAAACCGGCAATTCAATTATCTGACATATCAGCAGGTTTTATAAATATAGAGGTAAAACCGATTGCACCTACCATTTTCCTGATTTTTCAAGGGAAGAATATTGAATTTTCAGAAAATACTTTCAATTTTGTTTACCTCGTATAGAGAAAAATGTAAAATATTCATACTGTCCGGATAAATGTAGCACTTCTAGTTTCATAAGCCCAAATCAAGAAGAAAAAGTAATTAACCTGATTATTAACACTGATCTTTACTCGGTGCTTCAATTGTATTTCTGGTTGGATTCCAAATCTCTTCAGGCTGAGGTATCGGAACATCTTTAGGGTAAATAAAATTAGCAAGTTCGCTTCTTTCATATGATAAACCATATGCGACCGAAAGTCTTTTCATCCACTCATATTGATTTTGTTTTAAAACCAAATCGTGTGGGGGAGGCATAGAAATTATCAAAGGATAAATAGGTTCCGAAAAAATCTGACCGGAAAAAGGATTAAGTATTGCACGTCCGTAAGGATTTTCGCAATAACCTCCACCACCAAAAATTAATTTTATTTTGTTGATATCTTTTTTTACACGTAACTTATTTTTGGCGTTAGCCAGGGTTTTTTCAGCCTCCCTTATCAGTTTTTTTTCAATTTCTTTACGTGCTCTTAATAATTCTGAATTATTTTCTCCTCGTTCTTTTAATAATCTTAAGTATTCTAGATAGCCAGGGTCATTTTTTCCTGATAATTTAGCAGCAATCATTTCGATTTGGCCTGCCCCTAACGGAACAACATGTCCACAAAGATATGTCAACATCTCAGTATTATTATAATGATGAAATATAAATACGCTAAGATCAACATTTCCTGCCCCAATGTCAGAAAAAAGATATATTCCTTCAGCAGAAAAACGCGATCTTACAAAACCTTGTACATTTGCGCTAACTTCAGGATACACATAACAGGCACTCTCAACATATTCATTTTTTTCATTTTGTATTTCTTCACGTAAAGCACCAATTTGTTCAAAATTCATATAAGGTTCATCAGAAATTAAATCTGCAAGTAACCAGGCATCTATAAGAATCTTATGAAATAAATTATTGATCTCCATTCTTTCTGCCTCACATACAGGAATAGCGAGATTTATAGCCATATAATCCTGCTCATGAGTCCCGAAATCCTTAAATTGATTCCTTATATTTCGTTTTATAGCTCCAATCGTTTTTGCAATGCAGAAAACGGCACAATTTTCAATAAATTTATATAAATCTTCTTTCTGGCTTAAACCAGTAATATTTTTATATGAATTCAATAAAGGATTAAACCAGTCATCATTAGCTGTTGCTACTATAGCTCGTTTAATATGAAATAAACCATTCTCAATATAATGTTTATCTGTAGAATCAATTAAACTTATCTTCCCGTTATTATAAAGAATAACATTTGAAATCAAAAAGGGCAAATTCTTATTGATTACTTTATCCGGTATATACACCCATGCTTTCTGTGTCATTATGTCGCGATAAATACATTTAGAGTAAGAGGTTCCAAAATCAAATCCTATCTGAATAAAATAGGGAGAACGTTTTTTAGATAACCTCGATTGATTTATTTTCTCAAAATCTATTTTGGTTTGTTCACTCTTTTTTTTTTCTTTTTTCAATAAATAAGCTATTAATTAATTTTCTGATATTCCCAATTATCTTATTCATTTTTCATAGAATTTCTAAATTTTACGAAAAATGCCTCCAGCAATTTCTGCCCTCTCAAAATCTAATTCTTTATTTTTTCTTAATTCTTCAAGCTTTTCAGATTTATTCTTTTCAGCCATTTTTAGTCTGCCTTCAGCTAGCTTTATCACTTTATCATTTGCATTGGAATTTTTCAGAGTTTCTATTCTCTGTTTATCCTGTTCAATCCTACGATTATAGAATCCATTTATACGTTGCTCTTTTATCTGAAAATTAGTATCATTTTCCATTTCAAACTCAATTAATGCATCCGAGAATCTTTTGTTTAAATCTTTCTCAAGTAAATCGTATGCATTTTCTATAGAAAATCTGTCATATTCAACATAGTCCCAGTCAATACCACTGTTAACAAGCTCTTTTATTATTTCTTCTGATTCGTCAGCGTTAAAAACGTTAAATTCAGCGAGAGAAATTACACCATATGCAAATAATTCTTTATTTTTTAGTCCTTTAAATTTCCATTTTTCAATTCGATAAAGATAATCACCGGATTTCAAATCGATATCTTTTATTTGAATGGCTGATGCATTATAAAAGTTATGAGCATTCGATGTATTAATTTTTGTAATCCAGCGGATTAAAGGAGAAATATGATTTATAAAGTGAACATCTCGTTGCTGACTAGGGGTAAGACGTTTCCTTACATCGTTTCTGAATGTTATTATAAATTCACTTTGAAGAAATGGATTTGCTTGTAAAGACCAATCATCCTCTATAAACTTCTTGAATGAAGTTTTTGCTTCAGAGCTTAAACGAATTCTAATGCATCCCTCATATGGCGTATTATAATTAACTTCACATCCTCTAAATTCCCTTTCAAAAAAGTCTAATAAATAATCTTCTAACTCCACAGGTTCAATATAGCGTCCTTTTGACTTGTCTTCTTCTATTTTTTTCTGTATATAGTCTGAAAAAGCAATAAGTGTATCACCTGATTCTTCCAATTCCTGAACCTGTAAAATTTTCCCTTCGATGACTGATAATTTTTGCTCAATTAATAAATTTTCTTGTTCAGGCGTCAGTTCTTTACTGAAAAGTTGGACTGAAAGATCTTGAATTTCCTTGCCAATAATGGGTTCCAGATCGCCAAGACTATTACCAAAAAGCATGAGTTTAGAGTGGAGCCGGTCATAAACTCTTTCCTCAATGGTATCTTTAACTTTCAAATTTACAATGGAAAGTTTTTTCGCTTGTTGACCCACTCTGTCAATACGTCCAATACGTTGCTCCAGACGCATTGGGTTCCATGGCATATCATAATTAATTATTATTCTGCAGAATTGTAAATCAATACCTTCACTTCCAACCTCTGATGAAAGAAGGACCCTGGGCCCGTCGTGTTCTTTAAAACGGTCTATTATTTCCCATCTGCTCTCATTGGGTATGCCCCCATGGATCATTGTTACTTCGATACCATCATTAGTAAGTCTCTGGTTTAAATAATTAAGAGTTGGACGGTAATATGCAAAAATTATAACCTTTTCGTCAGGTATAGTATCTAAAACATATTTTTTTAATGCTGCATACTTGGTATCATTTTTTTCAAAATCATATTCAAAAAAACTTCTAAAATCACTTATTTCATTTAAATCTGGAGATTCAAAATCCTGAATATCATCCATAAGTTCTTCATCAAATACTTCTCCTATCAGATACCCATCATTTTCAAAACTTCTGTTTTTTATTTCCATGGCCAGAACAGGTAAACAACTTGCTGCTCTTAATTGCAATCCCATATTCTGAAACACATGAAAAGGCCTGTTATCAAAACGGCATTTATATCGGACAAATTTGGTAATTGCTTTATAAAAAAGCATTTCTTCCGGCTTAAAAATTATAGGCAAAATTACCGGGTCACGGATCGGACGATTTTCCATTACCTGAATTCGGCGGGTTCTGTTAATATAATTGCCAAGTAAGTTTAATTTTTCCGCTAGATCCTGACATTTAGCAACCTGAGATTTATCATCTGTATCCAGTTTGTTTACTTTTTCCAAAAAAACTTTAAGCATGGGTGAATCCTTAATATATTTACTACGTTTCATCCCTTCTAATGCATTATAAAGCAACCTTTTATCAACAGGAATCCTGGAAAGGGCATTTGCTGCTTGTACTGCAAATTTGTTGGCCTCAAGCAGTTCTTCAAAAAGACTGTAGGTCTCAAAGAAGTCTCTGTCAGTTAATCTTAATAAACTATGCAAGTCTAAGTTAGTATTATTAACCGGAGTAGCAGATACACAAATTACTGCATCGGCATTCTGAGCTATGCATTCACCCAGGTGAAAAGTCGAAGTGCCAGGATTACGCATGTAGTGAGCTTCATCAAATATAACCATATCAAAAGGCATATAATCCCTCTGCCAGTGAAAAAGTCCCCTTAAAAATTCAGTCTTTGGTGAATTAACAGTTTGAATATCAGGTGGTTCATCTAAAAGATTAATTTCGGACTTCGGTGGACGTAAGCCCGAATATGTTGATATGAGAGCAAAAGAATAACCTGGACCTATCTTTTTCAATTCTTCAATCTCCCATTTAAGTTCGCTAAAATCAACGATCCTTGCCTTAATGGAAAATTTCCATCTTAATTCGTTTCGCCATTTTTCGCTAAGCATCTTAGGACAGATCACTAATAACCTTTTTGCCTGCTTTCGTGCCTGAAGCTCAATCCAGATAAGTGCAGCCTCAATTGTTTTTCCAAGACCGACCTCATCAGCAATGATAAGTCTGTAAGTTGGAGAATTGATAAATTTTATAATTGGCTTAAATTGATAAGGATAGAAATCAATTTGAGCAGATTCCATCGAATAAATGATATTATGCAATGTCCCTTTAAGCTTTTCATAAGTTAAAAGCCTTTGAAGGTCACGGATTCTTCCAAATCTGCCTGCCAGAATCTTGTCAATAATAGTTTTGAATTTATGGTTTGGCATCTTTTCCAGTGAAGCTAAAGGCCTATAATGTATACTGCCATCAGGATATATAAGTTGAATCATTATATAAGGACCCGCTTCACGACATTCACCTGTGAATTGACCTGGCTGACCTGGATTATGGATGTCAAAAATCCATTCTCCAACCGAAAAAGGAATTGAATCCATATTGTTTATCTTTTTAGTTCAAAATTATTAAAAAAATTTTGCCTTTTTCTCTTGATCAGATTATCTTTTAATGTAAGGAAATACGTGTTAATATTTTGTAATAATGTAATTAAAGAAATCTACTTGAATAAAAAAGGGAATTTAATATCAATTACCTTATTAATTATTTTATTTTTTGATGTAGCTTAATTTTGTTGAGGCATACTTCAACCAAGATTTAATGTTGAAGTATTTAGATTGAATTTGAACCTGCAACAAAAAACCGGACAATTTATTAAGCCACTAATTGATTTATAAATTTCTCTTTCATATTTCTTATTGATGTCTTTATTGTAGTGTGAATACGGTTAATATTATACCAGGCTTCAATATATTCAAATACTGAAAGTTCGGCTTCTTTAAATGTCTTAAAACTGTGATGATAAATATGCTCGACTTTCAGTGTTTTAAAGAAGCTTTCTGCAACTGCATTATCCCAGCAGTCCCCTTTCCGACTCATGCTTCTTTCGACATATTTGAACGATGAAAGTAGATTTGTAAACTCATGGCAGGCATATTGAATGCCTCTGTCAGAATGGAAAATAAGCTTATCTGTAATTATTCGGTTGCGGACAGCCATATTCCATGCCGGAATGGTTGTGTGAGCCGCCTTCAATGATCTACTGAATGACCATCCGATTACTTTCCTGTCATAAAGGTCAATAATAACTGTCAAATAGAGCCACCCCTGGAACGTTTTTATATAAGTGATATCAGACACCCATACTTGTGCGGGACGAATCGCTGTAAAGTCCCTGTTGAGCTTATTTTCAACAACCGGATAGTTATGTCTGGAATCAGTGGTAATAACCCATTTCTTACGGATAATACTCCTCAGGTTCTGCTTTTTCATCAGCCGTGCTACCCTCTGCCTTGATACGTGGAATCCATCTTCCTTAAGTTTTATAGTTACCCTCGGACTGCCATAGGTCCTTTTACTCTGATCATAAATCCTTTTTATCCGTTCAGACAACTCCTTGTTCTCAACAGACCGCTTGCATGGATTGCGCTTCAGCCAGCAATAATATGAACTCCTGCTTACCTTTAATACTTTACACATCTTCTCAATGGGAAATATGGAGTTATTTGCCTTTATAAATTGGAATATTTGCCATCGCTCCTGGAGAAAATGCTTACAGCTTTTTTTAAGATGTCCCGCTCTAACTGAGCATCCCGCAGCTCCTTCTTTAAACGGGCTATCTCCTTTTGTTCCTCTGTCATCGATTTGTTACCCTGGCCCGGGAAACTGGCACCCAAATTTGCTAAAGCTTCCCGTCTCCAACGATAGATCAGATCTACACGTAGATCCAGTTCCGCTGCCAGTGCAGAAATGTCTTCTCTGGCATTGGCCAGTTTAACAACCATCTGTTTGTACTCTCGATCAAATTTTCTTCTCTTTTTCATATCCGTTAAATTAAGCGTTTTTAGCTTAACCTACTGTCCGGATAAAGATAGCAGTTCCAATTTAGTTCTGATAAATATTAATTAATTCATATTTAAAAACAATTTAAATTTGACAATAAAAAACAATAAAATTTATCAATAATCTTAATGGCTAAGCGAAAAACAAATAGAAAAAATCCACCATCAGGCAGTGCAGCTAACCTTGGTTTCGAAGCCCAGTTATGGCAGGCTGCCGATGCACTGCGCGGAAGTATGGATGCCGCAGAGTATAAACATGTTGTTCTGGGTTTGATTTTCCTCAAATACATCTCTGATGCTTTTGAAGAACTTCATGCCCGTCTGGAAGCAGAACGAAGTGAAGGTGCCGACCCTGAAGACCCTGATGAATACCGTGCCGAGAACGTCTTCTGGGTACCACCGAAGGCTCGATGGGAATACCTCAGAAATAATGCAAAACAACCTGTAATAGGTCGCCTTGTGGATGATGCTATGGAAGCAGTCGAACATGATAACCCTTCATTGAAAGGTGTGCTCCCTAAAGACTACTCTCGCCCTGCACTCGATAAAACACGTCTTGGACAAATAATTGACCTCATTTCCAGTATACCCATGGGCGACGAAGAGAGCCGCTCCAAAGATATACTCGGCCGTGTTTATGAATACTTTTTATCGAAATTTGCCAGCGCTGAAGGAAAAAAAGGCGGTGAATTCTATACTCCACGATGCATCGTAAAACTACTTGTAGAAATGCTTGAACCTTATAAGGGTCGGGTATACGACCCTTGCTGCGGCTCTTCAGGAATGTTCGTTCAATCAATAGAATTCATACGCGCACATGCCAATGGTAATAATAACGGCGGAAATGCCAGAGGTGATATTTCGATTTACGGACAGGAATTAAACTATACAACATGGCGGCTGGCATGTATGAATCTCGCTATACGTGGTATTTCAGGAAATATAGCTCATGGCGACAGTTTTCACGACGATAAATTCCCTGACCTCAAAGCCGATTACATCCTCGCCAATCCGCCTTTTAACGTCAGCGACTGGAGAGGGGAATTACTGCGGGAAGATAAACGTTGGAAATACGGAGTGCCTCCAACCGGAAACGCCAACTTCGCATGGGTACAGCACATGATATACCATCTTGCCCCTTCAGGTTATGCAGGCTTTGTGCTCGCAAACGGTTCAATGTCGTCAAACCAGTCGGGAGAAGGAGTGATTCGAAAGAATATCATTGAAGCAGACCTTGTTGACTGTATGGTAGCTCTGCCGGGTCAGTTGTTCTATTCCACACAAATACCCGCATGCCTGTGGTTCCTTGCACGTGACAAGAGCGGACGACCCCCAGCAGGTCAGAAAAAAGTTTTGCGCAACCGCCGCGGTGAGGTTCTCTTCATAGATGCCCGCAGGATGGGTACAATGGTTGACCGTACACACCGTGAACTGACCGGCGCAGATATACAGAAAATCGCTAAAACTTATCATGCATGGCGGGGTGAAAAAGAGGCAGGCGAATATAGAGACATACCCGGTTTTTGCAAGAGCGCATCACTGGATGAGATTCGTAAGCATGATTATGTGCTTACCCCCGGACGATATGTAGGTGCACCGCCGCAGGAAGAGGACAGCGAACCTTTTGAAGAAAAAATGAAACGCCTCGTTTCACAGCTTCTGGAACAGCAAGCCGAGGCAGCAAGATTGGATATGGTGATCCGGAAAAATTTAAAGGAACTGGGTTTTTAAACACTACGTTGACTATGGATAGAAACCAACTGCATAATAAACGTATCGTTTATCAAGAAAAACAATTAATGACATAATAAACGCAATGGAAAATAAGAATTTACGGGCCGGACGTTACCTTCAGCAGTCGACAGGGTACTTTGCCTTCATTCCCAGGTCGTTACCCCCCGTCCCGCCCGTGGAACTTTCCGGACAGTTGCGTAAACTGCTTTACAGTGCAGACTATGCTTTGGGAAGACTTGACGAGGCTATAATGACCCTGCCCAATCCGGATCTCTTAGTGTTTATGTATGTTCGAAAGAAGACTGTATTCTTTGGCCAGAACCAGACCAGTCCAATATGGTGCACGCTACAAGAAGCAGCTTTAGTACCACCGCCTATGCAAGATGTGCACCAATTACCTTGTTGCCAGTTTGAAAAAACTTTAATATGACATCTAACCGAAAAATAAAGCCATCGGCTGAACCATTGCCTGCCGGCTATCCTGAGTTTCTGGAAAGTCTTAAAGCTCGAATTCGACAAACTCAGGTTCACGCCTTTCTGTCGGTTAATCGCGAGCTGATGCTGCTCTACTGGCTAATTGGCAAAGAAATCCTCCAGTGCCAGGAGCAACAAGGCTGGGGAGCCAAGATGATCGATAGGCTGGCTAAAGACCTCAAGCGCGACTTTCCCGAGATAAACGGCTTCTCACCGCGCAACCACAAATACATGCGCGCATTTGCCGAAGCATGGTCCGATGAGCAAATTGTGCAACAGGTTGTTGCACAATTTCCCTGGGGGCATAATTGTGTTATGCTGGAAAAGGTAAAAACACGGGAGGAGCGCATTTGGCACATACAGCAAACCATTCAACATGGTTGGAGCCGAAATATTTTAGTGCATCAAATCGAAACACAACTCTACCATCGCCAAGGTAAAGCCATTACAAATTTTAAACACACGCTGCCGGTACCCCAGTCGGACCTCGCTCGTTCGTTACTTAAAGATCCTTATATGTTCGACTTTCTATCGCTCGGTGCTGAGGCACAGGAACGAGATTTGGAGCGTGCACTTATCGAAAGATTACGCGATTTCCTATTGGAACTTGGCAAGGGCTTTGCATTCGTGGGCAGTCAATACCATCTCGAAGTTGGCGGCGAAGATTTTTATCTGGATATGCTTTTCTACCAGCTCCGCCTGCGTTGCTACCTGATGATTGATCTTAAAATCGACCAGTTCCAACCCGAATATGCCGGCAAAATAAATTTTTATCTTTCGGCTGTTGATGACTTGCTATACCTTCCAGAAGACCGACCGAGTATAGGACTGATTTTATGCAAAAATCAGAACCACCTGATTGCTGAGTATGCACTTCATAATTTAAGCAAATCTATGGGCGTAGCAACCTACTGCTTGACTAAAGCAATGCCTGAAGAGCTGCAAAAAAATCTACCAAGCATTGACGAACTGAAAAAGGAGCTAGGATATGGCAGGTGAATGGCAAAAACTTCCTTTTAGTGAAGCGGTGTTGGTCAATCCAACAGTAATCCTTGAACGCGGTAGGAGCTATCCATTCGTAGATATGGGCGCGGTTCGTCCCGACACCCGCTTTGCATTTGCGACGGAAAACCGTGAGTTCCACGGCGGTGGTTCACGATTTCAGCACGGCGACACTCTCATGGCACGAATCACTCCGTGTCTTGAAAATGGGAAGATCGCCCGTTTCTGCGCTCCTGACGGATCAGGGGTTGGACATGGTTCGACAGAGTTCATAGTTATTCGAGGACGCCCTGGCATAAGTGATAACGACTTCGCTTATTACCTGACGCAATGGGAGGAAGTCCGAGGATACGCCATCAGCCAAATGACAGGTACATCTGGTCGCCAGAGGGTGCCGATCGATTGCTTAGATCATTTGGATGTTCCACTCCCTCCCCTCTCCGAGCAGCGGGCCATTGCTCACATTCTCGGCACGCTGGATGACAAGATTGAGTTAAACCGGAAGATGAGCGAGACACTCGAAGCGATGGCGCGGGCGTTGTTCAAGAGTTGGTTTATTGATTTTGACCCTGTGCGCGCCAAAGCTGCAGTGCGCCGCGAACATCCTGACTGGACCAATGAGCAGGTGAGCCGCACCGCCTGTCCAAACCTCAAACCCGAAATCGCACAACTGTTCCCCGACCGAATGGTGGACTCGGAACTGGGAGAGATACCGGATGAGTGGGAGGTGAATATGTTTGGACAAATCACCGAGTTGCTTCACGACAGCCAGAACCCACTTTCATCGCCCACTGTGCGATTTCTCCACTTTAGCATTCCAGCCTTCGATGAAGGCCAGTGGCCAAAGCTGGAGCTTGGCGAGGATATCAAGAGCCAAAAGTTACGTGTGACTCCGGGAGTTGTTCTGCTGTCGAAGCTCAATCCAGAGATAGAGCGTGTGTGGCTCGTGGATGTGCAGAAAGATGATCGAGCCGTGTGCTCAACCGAGTTCCTCGTACTTCGACCGAGGCCACCATACGGACGAGCCTATGTTTACTGCGTTGCGCGGTCACCGGTCTTTCGGCAAGAAATCGAGGGCTTGGTTACTGGGACCTCGAAGAGCCACCAACGAGCGCAGGCCAGCGCAATTCTGGGGCTTGCGGTGGTTAGGCCACCTGAAGTCCTTGTTAGAACATTCGAACAAGTTGTTGAACGATTGTTTGATCGCATGCTTAAATGCCGTAGCGAATCCCTTACCCTCGCTGCCATGCGGAATGCGTTGTTGCCCAAACTTATCAACGGGGAGATAAGAGTAAGGGATTTTGAGAAATTTCTAACAGAGAGTAGCTTATGATAACCCACCTGAGTATTAGAAATTTTCGTTGCCTGGAAAATATTGAGCTCCCATTGGGACCACTTACTGCCTTCGTGGGACCAAACGGATCTGGAAAAACAAGTATACTAAGAGCTATTGACTTGGTATTAGGCGATGTATGGCCAAGTCTTCGAAGTTTTCGTATCCCATATGACTTCAGTGAATTTGATACAAGTCGAGACATTGAGATAGAAGTACATTTCGATCCGCCTTACACACACATAGATACACTTTCGACTCAACACAATATTAAGGCCTTACGTTTGACTTGCAAACCTTATAAAAGATCAGGTAAGTGGGGTGAGGCAGGCGACTTGCACGTTGATATCGAACCACTGAATGAAGAAAATGAAGTTCCTATTGTTGCAATTGGTCAGCCACAAAGGGGGCAGAGAACACAGTTCGGTCCGTTGAAAGTAGGTACGGAATTACGTGATTATGCAAGAATTCTTTTTGTTGATCATAGAAGAAGTCTCGCTCAACATCTTCCCAGTACTCGAGGCTCTATACTGGGACGGCTCCTTCAGAGAGCACGAAAAGAATTTGACTCAATGAACAACTTCAAAAACAAGTACGAAGAAGCCATGGAGACACTTAGGACGGAGCAAGTCAGAAGAATCGAGGAAACCATTGCTGATACTGCTAAACTTATGCTTGGATTTCTTGGTAAATCGGCAATCGAAGAAGTAGATATTGCTTTCGGATTCGCCGATCCTGCAAATCCCTTCAACTCACTTAGACTTGAGTATCGTGAATCAGGACTAACAGTTCCTGGGGAGGAATTGGGCCTGGGAATCCAGAGTGCAATGGTTATTGGAATCTTCGAGGCTTTCCGTCAGCTTGGCGGTCAATTTGGTACTGTTGTGATTGAAGAACCTGAAATGTATCTGCATCCCCAAGCCCAACGTTATTTCTTTAAACTTCTATGTGAAATGACTGAAAATAATCAATGCCAGGTTATCTATTCAACCCATTCACCAATTTTTGCAGATGTGAACCGTTTCGAATCGTTACGACTTGTGCGTCGAATAAAAGGAAAGACTACTGTAACATTTATTGAGGATAACAAGAAGAAGGCATTAGAAAATGAACGAGAAAAACTCAAATTAGGGAATCGGTTTGATCCAGCTCGCAATGAAATTCTTTTTGCAAACAAAGTTCTCTTAACCGAGGGTTACGGCGACAGAATAGCAGCGCTTATAATAGCAGATAGGCTGGGTATTGAATTGGATGCTGAAAGTATATCAATAGTAGAATGCGGTGGTAAAGATAGTATAGTGCTTTTTGTTCTTGTATGTAAAGCACTTAAGATTCCTTTTATTGTATTCCATGATGAGGACATATGGCCAACTATTTGTATCTCCGATCCAAATAAACGAATAAAACAAATTAGAGAAAATCAAGAAGAACAGAATAAAAACCAGAGAATCAGGGATGCGGTGAAAAACGACAAAGCTATTTTTGTTATTTCACCAAGTCTTGAGGCTGTATTGGGTATTACTCGCGATGCATCTGACAAACCTAGACGAATATCAGAAGCCTTAAGTCAATTAAATTCGGATAATTTATATACTTTTCTTAAACCTCTTGTAGATGCTTTGAAGAGCTTGATAAAAAATGAATTTTGATGCTATGGCTAATACATTTTACCAAATCCACAGAAAAATCCTTACTATAAATTTATTCAAAAGTTCATGTTAATAATGACATACAACCCAAACATACACCATTGTCGGTCAATTCGTTTGAAGGGATTTGACTACACCTGGGAAGGTGCATATTTTGTTACAATCTGCACTAAAAATCGAGAATGCCTGTTTGGGGATGTTATAAACGATGAAATGCGATTGAATGAATTTGGGGAAATTGCTCAAAAATACAGAAAGGAAACACATTATGAATAATCCGTTACAATGGGCATTCGATAAGGAAAATCCTGAACACATGCAACTTAAAAAATGAAATTTAAATGACACATCTGATAGAATCCGATATCGAATCTGCAGCCCTTTCATGGCTTGAATCGCTTAACTGGCAGTTGAGGCATGGTCAGGACATTGCACCGGGCGGACTGTTTGCCGAACGGCATGCCTACGATGAAGTGTTTCTGTCACAGCGACTGCTCGATGCTCTCGCCCGGATAAACCCTAACCTGCCTGCCGAAGCACTTGAAGATGCTTTCCGCCGCATCACTCGTCCAGAAGGTTCATCCATCGAATACCGAAACAATAACTTCCATCGCATGTTAACCGACGGAGTGACAATTGAATACCGTCGCCCCGACGGCTCTATAACCGGTACTCAGGTACAGATTATAGACTTTCAAACACCCGAGAATAACGACTTCCTGGCAGTAAACCAGTTCGCTGTGCTGGAAAACAGACACACCCGCCGACCCGATATAGTACTATTCGTCAACGGCCTTCCACTCGCAGTTATAGAACTGAAAAATCCTGCAGATGAAAATGCCACTATCTGGAAAGCCTACAGTCAATTACAAACCTACAAGAAAGAACTACCTTCCTTGTTTGCCTTTAATGAATTGCTTGTAGTCTCCGATGGTGTTGAGGCACGGGTCGGTACCCTTACTGCCGGAAGGGAATGGTTCAAACCATGGCGTACTATAGAAGGGGAAAAGATAGAAGACACCGGCGCCTCCCAGCTTGAAGTACTTCTTAAAGGTATCTTTCAACAGGAACGCTTCATTGAACTTATACGTGACTTTATTGTGTTTGAAGATGAAGGCGGCGGCAAACTCTCCAAAAAGATGGCTGGCTATCATCAGTTCCACGCTGTGAGGGTTGCAGTTGAGGAAACCCTCCGTGCAGCAGACATGCAGGAAGGCGTAGAAGAAAATGAAATTGGTTTGTTCACAACTAAGCGGCAATCAGGTGCTAGATCCGGCGACCGGCGCGTGGGAGTGATCTGGCATACCCAGGGTTCAGGTAAAAGTCTTACAATGGTTTTTTATGCAGGACGTATAATTCGCCATCCACGGATGGCAAATCCGACCCTGGTTATTCTTACCGACCGAAACGACCTTGATGACCAGCTCTTCGGTACTTTTTCCCGTTGCCGGGAACTTTTGCGTCAGCCTCCTGTGCAGGCCGAAAGCCGGGCCGACCTGCGTGAAAAACTATCAGTTAATTCCGGTGGTGTAATATTTACCACCATACAGAAATTCCTTCCCGAAGAAAAAGGTGACCATAATCCGGCACTCTCCAGACGACAAAATATTATTGTTATAGCCGACGAAGCCCACAGAAGTCAGTACGACTTCATTGACGGATTTGCCCGCCACATGCGCGATGCTTTGCCAAATGCTTCTTTTATTGGTTTTACCGGAACACCGATAGAACTTGCTGACAAAAACACCCGTGCCGTCTTCGGAGATTATATCAGCATTTATGATATCCAGAGAGCCGTTGAGGATGGAGCTACCGTACCTATTTATTATGAGAGCCGTCTGGCAAAACTTGAGCTTGACGAGCAAGAAAAACCAAAGATAGATCCTGAGTTTGAAGAGGTGACCGAAGGTGAGGAGGTCGAACAAAAGGAACGGCTCAAGTCTAAGTGGGCACAGCTTGAAGCTATTGTAGGTTCAGAGAAACGTATCAGACTTGTTGCTCAGGATATAGTCGGTCACTTCGAAAAAAGGCTTGAAGCCATGGACGGCAAAGCAATGGTTGTCTGTATGAGCAGACGTATATGTGTTGAACTTTACAAAGAAATCATAAAGCTGCGGCCTGACTGGCACGACGACCGCGATGAAGCCGGAATGGTAAAGGTAGTAATGACTGGTTCCGCATCTGATCCTGCCGAGTGGCAACAACACATACGCAATAAACAGAGACGTGAGATTCTTGCCAACCGATTCCGTGACCCAAATGATTCTTTTAAAATGGTAATCGTCAGGGATATGTGGTTAACCGGTTTCGATGCACCCTCCCTACATACAATGTACGTTGATAAACCTATGAGGAACCATGGCCTTATGCAGACCATCGCACGAGTGAACCGGGTTTTTCGTGATAAGCCCGGAGGCCTCATTGTTGATTACCTTGGCCTGGCTCATGAACTCAAGAAAGCCATGGCTGACTACACTGAAAGCGGAGGAACAGGACGCACAGCAATTGACCAGGATGAGGCTGTTGCAGTTATGCTTGAGAAGTATGAGATTTGTTGTGGACTCTTCCACGGGTTCGACTGGTCAGTCTGGTTAACAGGTTCTCCGGAGGAACGACTTCGCTTATTACCAGCCGCACAGGAACATATTCTTACACTCATAAATGGCAAGGACAGACTGCTACAGACAGTACGTGAACTCTCACAAGCCTTTGCACTCGCTGTTCCACATGAAGAAGCATTGAGAATAAAAGATGATGTGGCATTCTTTCAGGCTGTACGTTCAGTACTGGCAAAACACGTCCCCGGAGAAGCTAAACCGTATGAAGAACTGGAACATGCTATCCGTCAGATTGTTTCAAAGGCAGTTGCTGCCGAAGGTGTCGTAGACATATTCTCAGCAGCAGGCTTAAAGAAACCTGATATATCAATTCTTTCCGAAGAGTTCCTTGCTGAAGTGCAGGGTATGCCGCATAAGAATCTTGCCGTCGAACTTCTTCAAAAATTACTGAACGGAGAAATCAAAACAAGGAGAAGAAAAAACATCGTACTTGCCCGTTCTTTCGCCGAAATGTTGGAACGGTCAATTAGACGCTATCAGAACAGGACAATTGAAGCCGCTCAGGTAATTGAAGAGCTTATAATGCTTGCAAAGGAAATGAGAGAAGCAGACCGACGTGGTGAACAATTAGGTTTAACAGAGGAGGAGATTGCCTTTTATGATGCTCTTGAAACCAATGATAGTGCAGTTCAGATACTTGGTGACGAGACGCTTCGCGGGATAGCTAGAGAACTTGTGGAAACTGTACGTAATACAGTAACTGTAGACTGGACAGTGAGGGAAAATGTAAGGGCAAAATTGAGAGTGCTCGTTAAACGAATTCTCCGCAAACATGGTTACCCCCCCGATAAACAAGAGAAAGCCACTGAACTTGTACTTGAGCAGGCTGAAGTTATATCGGAATTATGGATCGCAGCATGAAATGTAATAGCCATGTCTTTTTATGACATTTCAGGCATGTGTATATTTTTTTCATTTTGTATAATAGTTCAATTTGCATAATAGTTTAAAAATAAATCAGATATGATTTGTTGCTCAGATAATATTAAGCTATTTTGGTGGGAAGACAATTATATCAGTTTAGTCTAATAAATCTGTCCTTCATTAAATTAAATACATCTAGAGTATTGGTGAGATTAAAATTATTGTAGAAGTCTTCTATTTCTGACCAGCAAAGATATCTATAGTTTTTAACATCACATCCCACATATCCGGAAGGAACTGTATTCTTCAGCCTATTCGCGAAGAACTTTTGAACCCGCTCAGGGTTATCGGGAACTATTGCCAGATAATATACCTCATCAAGATGCTGCTTGATATCATTAACCGCGTTCAAGACATCAGGGTGGTTTCCGATTTTTCGTATTGATTGTAAAAAACTCGGAGGGAAATTCAGACCTGTATTAAGGGAATTTATCCCATGGCTCTGCAAGGCCTGTACAGAACGCAACTTATTATATAGCTTTACGAATAGATTTGAGGAGTTGACTGTATTACTAATGTTTTTAAAAAATTCGTCAAACTCTAATTCGATTCGTCATTCGGTTAAATTTGAAGGCTTTCACTTTGCTTCGACAAATATGGCAATTTTACCTTTAGTTGTAGTTAGAAGAAGGATAGCATCAGAGTCTCCAAAGTCAGATAGTGATTGTTCAATTAATACTTTTGTTTCGAGTATTTGATCAAAATGGTTATTACAATACTGCCGTTTAGTTTCATGTTAAAATCATTTTTGTATAACAACAATTATTATATTATCTTTTGAAGTTTCATTTTATCCTGCTGTTTACTCTTTAGTGTTATTATATACAGGCTTTTAACATGAGTTTCATGAAGGTTTAAAAAATTTATAATTGTCAGGATAGCAAAAACAAAAGATTGTATCTAAAACAGAGGTGGACGAAGGAATAACTGGTCGCAGCTACGCAGTTTAACAATGAAATTATTGTTTCTGCTGCTACAAAGAATTCGCCGATATGCGGCTTATAAATATCGTTCAAGGTCTGAGGGTTCAAAGATTAAAATTATTAAATAGCACAAGGATCGTACGGATACAATAGATTAACATGNGTATTTCACCCGTTAATTGCGCAGATAAACCCAAATTATGTCGGAGAAAATAACTTTTTTACCCTCACCGGAAATATTTTCTCAACTCCGGAGGAGTANAATGTTTGTAGCCTCATAGGGGCGAAATAATAGTGAACTCCGCAGGAGTGAAATGTTNGCGTCCGTGTTTTNTATTGCTTCGCACTATAATTGGTTGCGGTATCTTCCTCCAAAGGAAGAGAGTTCTTTACACCAATTGCGCCGGAATTCGGGATTACGGGAATTATTNATCATTTCGTTCCGGCGCTTTAGAGAGGAGAGATTTCTCTATTTCTACAAATATATCGCTGCTACGCAGCTTAANAACAGAATTAACGTTTCTGCAGCTACAAAGAGGCCGCCACTAAACAGCTTAACCATACTATTCAAGGTCTGAGGGTTTAAAGATTAAAATTATTAAATGGCACACGGATCGCACGGATACAATAGATTA
>Ga0067045_1027622_pt1 | contig 80185 bp, 76 predicted proteins | sample TerdegcTABiofilm_FD_59184 | JGI IMG/M metagenome (GOLD analysis project Ga0067045, IMG submission 59184) | Combined Assembly of (Gp0054472, Gp0054536) Wastewater bioreactor microbial communities from Singapore -Terephthalate degrading... | reverse complement strand
CGGCCTTGGGCTTGGCCGGGCGCGGCTTGCGCTCCTCGGCGGGCTTCTCTTCCTTGGACTCCACCACCTCGGGCTTCACTTCCACGTAGCGGGCCGCGCCCTCGATGCAGGCCTCGGCGATGTGGGTGGTGAAGAGCTTGATGGCCCGGATGGCGTCGTCGTTGCCCGGGATGATGTGGTCGATGAGGTCCGGGTCGCAGTTGGTGTCCACCACGGCCACCACCGGGATGCCCAGGCGGCGGCATTCCATGACCGCGATGTGCTCGCGCTTGGGATCGATGATGAAGGCGCAGCTCGGCGGCTCGCTCATGTCCTTGATGCCGCCCAGAGCCAGGTTGAGCTTCTCCACCTCGCGGCCCATGTGCACGATTTCCTTCTTGGGAAACTTGCTGATGGTGCCGTCGGCGAACATGGTCTCCAGGTTCTTGAGGCGCTCGATGCTCTTCTTGATGGTCTGGAAGTTGGTCAGGGTGCCGCCCATCCAGCGCTGGGTCACGGCGAACATGCCGGCGCGGCCGGCCTCCTCCTTCACCGCCTCCTGGGCTTGGCGCTTGGTGCCCACGAAGAGCACCTTGCCGCCGCGGGCGCAGACGTCGGCCACGAAGTCGTGGGCCTTCTGGTAGAGCTTCACGGTCTGCTGCAGGTCGATGATGTGGATGCCGTTGCGCGAGCCGAAGATGTACGGCCGCATCTTGGGGTTCCAACGGCGGGTCTGGTGGCCGAAGTGGACGCCGGTCTCCAGCATCTCCTTCATGGTGACGTAAGACATGATGCCTCCTGGTTTTTCCTCCCCCGGCCCTGGCCCCGCGACTGCGCGGGGACCCGGAGAATGCCGGGGTGCGACGTTTGAAAAACGAGACTCTTTATACCCGATCTTCCGGAAAGGCAAGAGGCTCCGTGCGGCTTCCCGCGCCCACCCCGGGGGAGCTACTGCAGGCGCTCGGAATCCGGCGCGGCCTCGGCGGTCACGGGGTTGATGAGCAGGCCCACGTCCTCGATCTCCACGCTCACCGTGTCCCCGGCGGCCAGGGGGCCCACGCCGGGCGGGGTGCCGGTGAGGATCACGTCGCCGGGGAAGAGGGTCATGACCCGGGAGGCGAAGGCCACCAGCTCCACGGGGCCGAAGATCATGTCCCGGGTGTTGCCGTCCTGGCGGATCTCGCCGTTGACCAGGCTGCGCACGGCCAGGTTGCGCGGGTCCGCCACCTCGGTCTCGATCCAGGGCCCCACGGGGCAGAAGGTGTCGAAGCCCTTGGCCCGGGCGTAGAGCTTGTCGCGCTTCTGGATGTCGCGGTCGGTGACGTCGTTGGCGCAGGTGTAGCCGAAGATGTGCAGGTGCGCGTCCTCCGGCCGGATGTGGCGGCCGCCCTGGCCGATGACCACGGCCAGCTCGGCCTCGTGGTCCACGCGGCCGTGGCCCTGGGGCAGGACGATGGGCTCGCCGCTGCCGATGATGGCCGAGGAGGGCTTGAAGAAGAGGAGCGGCTCCTCGGGCAGGGCCATGCCCATCTCCTCGGCGTGGGAGCGGTAGTTGAGGCCCACGCAGATGACCTTGGTGGGCCAGACCACGGGCAGGAGCTGGACCTCGGCCAGGGGGATGGGGTCCTCCAGGCCCAAGTTTTTGTTCAGGCAGGAGACATGCTCGCGGCCCAGGATGGAGGCGTAGAAGGTCTTGTCCTTGTAATGCACGCGCAGGATCTGCATGTCCGCTCCGGCCGGGTTAGATGGAGATGACCACGGGCACCACCACGGGATCGCGCTCCAGCACCTTGCGGAAGAAGCGGCGCAGGGAGGAGCGGATCTTTTCCTTGATGCGCTTGAGGTCCGAGGGGTTGGTGTCCTCGAACACGTCGAGGATCACGCATTTGGCGTCGTCCAGCAGGTGGGCGTACTGCTGCTCGAAGATGAAGCCCTTGGAGACCAGGTCCGGGCCGTGGGTGATGGTGCCGGTGCTCTCGTCCAGGACGATGATCACGATGACCATGCCCTCGCCGGCCAGGAGCTGGCGCTCCTTGAGCACGCTCTGGCCCACGTCGCCCACGCCCTTGCCGTCCACCAGGATGCGCTCCGCAGGCACGGCCTCCTCCAGGCGCAGGCCGCCCTCGGGCAGGAAGGTCACGGGCTGGCCGTTCTCCAGGACCAGGGCGCGTTCCTCGGCCACCCCGCACTCCACGGCCAAACGCTTGTGCTTGACCATGTGGCGGTACTCGCCGTGCACCGGGATGAAGAACCTTGGCTGCACGGTCTGGAGCATGATGCGCAGTTCCTCGCGGTGGGCGTGGCCCGAGGCGTGGATGGCCTGGACCTTCTCGTAGAGCACCTCGGCGCCCAGGCGATAGAGCCGGTTGATGACCCGGGTGATGGCCAGGACGTTGCCTGGGATGAAGCGCGAGGAGAGGAGCACCAGGTCGCCCTTCTGGATGGTCAGGTGGCGGTGCTCGTCCATGGAGATGCGCGAGAGCGCGGCCAGGGGCTCGCCCTGGGAGCCGGTGAGCAGGATGACCACCTCGTCGTCGCGGTAGCCGGGCAGGTCCTCCACCGCCACCAGGGCTCCGGCGGGCACGCGCAGGTGCCCCAGGTCCCGGGCCAGCTCAATGTTGCGGGTCAGGCTCTTGCCGCTCACGGCCACCTTGCGGCCGAAGGCCTGGGCCAGGTCCATGATCTCCTGGATGCGCTGGATGTGGCTGGCGAAGAGGGAGACCAGGATGCGGCCCTTGGCCGCGCCGAAGATTTCGCGCAGGCTGGCGCGGATCTCGCGCTCGGTGAGGGCGAAGCCCTCGCGCTCCACATTGGTGGAGTCCGAGAGCATGAGCAGGGTCCCGGGCGCGGCGAAGCGGCGGAAGGCCTCCAGGTCCGTGGCGTGGCCGTCCAGGGGGTTGCGGTCGATCTTGAAGTCGCCGGTGTGGACCACGCGGCCCAGGGGGGTCTCGAGGCCCAGGCCGAAGCCCTCGATGATGGAGTGGCAGACCGGCAGAAAGGTGCAGGCGAAGTCGCCCAGCACCACGCGGTCGCCGCCCTTCACGGGCCGCAGGTCGGCCCAGCGGTCCAGGTTGTGCTCGCGGAGCTTGTTTTCCACCAGGCCCAGGGTGAAGCTGGAGCCGTACACCGGCGCGTCCACGTAGGGCAGAAGCCAGGGCAGGGCGCCGATGTGGTCCTCGTGGCCGTGGGTGAGCAGGATGCCCTTGAGCTTGTCCTTGTGGCCCAGGAGGTGGTCGAAGCGCGGGATGGCCACGTCCACGCCGAACAGGTAGTCCTCGGGGAACATGAGCCCGCAGTCCACCAAGACCGTGGAGCCCGGGGTGGAGAAGGTCATGGCGTTCATGCCGATTTCGCCGAGGCCGCCCAGGGGCGTGATGGTCAGGCTTTGGCTCATGTCAGTCCTTGGGCAGGGCGGCGTAGGCCCGGCTCATGCTGTCGTGGAGGGCGTCCCGGAACTCTTCGCGCTGTTTCAGGGTGTAGGCGGAGACGTCCATGGGCGGCAAGGCCTTGAGCCGGATGGTCGTGGGGCGCAGGAGCATGCGGCCGCGGGGCAGGGCGCGGCCCGTGCCGGAAAGCACCAGCGGGGCTACGGGCAGGCCGCACTTGAGGGCCAGGACCATGCCGCCGATCTTGAAGTCCAGGAGCCTGTCCGGGTCCGGGTTGCGGGTGCCCTCGGGAAAGATCACCGGGCAGACCCCGGCCCTGGCCGCGTCCACGGCGTCCTGCACGCTCTTCATGCCCGAGCGCCGGTTCTCGCGGTCGATGGGGATGTGCCCGGCCTTGTGCATGGCCCGGCCGAAGACCGGGATGTCGAAGAGGCTCTTCTTGGCCACGAACCGGATGGGAAAGGCGGACAGAACCGCGTAGAGCAGGGGGATGTCGAAGTTGCTCTGGTGGTTGACCATGAAGACGTAGTGGCCGCCGGGAGTGAGCGCCGAGAGGTCGGTCTCCAGGCGCAGGCCGCTGGCCTTGAGCAGGGCCCTGGACCAGATGCGGCCGATGCGCTCGCCCTTGGGGCCCGAGGGGCCCGGCAGCATGGAGGCCAGGATCATCCGGGCGGAGTACCAGAGGGTGAGCGGCACGCAGCAGGCCGCGAAGAGGAGGAAGCGCAGCATGAACCGTCCTTTGTCTCCGGATTTTCTAAACCATGTGGTTCCGTGAAACAAGGGCGGGGAATGAAAAACCAGGCCCTTGACATGCTTAAGCGATTGCTTTAAGCGTATGCTTAAGAGGAGCCCATGAAGAAACCCGAAACCCACGGCACCCGCGAACGCATCCTGGACGCCGCGGGCGCCATCTTCGCCATGCGCGGCTTCCGGGCCGCCACGGTGCGCCAGATCAGCGAGGCCGCGGGCGTGAACGTGGCCCTGCTCCACTACTATTTCAAGGACAAGGCCGGGCTCTACCAGGCCGTGCTGGAGGACCTCACGGACCGCGGCCTGCGGGACTTCCCCACGGACATGGGCGTGAAGCCCGGGGCCGGGGCCGGGGAGCGGCTGGCCGGGTTCATCCGCGGCCTGCTCTTCCGGCTGCTGTCCCTGCGCGGCTGGGGCGGGTACGAGGGCAAGGCCCGGCTCATCGTCAAGGAGATATCCGACCCCACGCCCTACATGGACCAGGTGGTGGAGCGCTTCGCCCGGCCCCAGAAGGAGATCCTCCAGGGCATCGTGGGCGAGCTCCTGGCGCCCCACGACGAGCCCGCGCGGGTGCGGGCCTGCTGCCTGAGCGTGGTGGCCCAGTGCCTGCACTACGCCTACGCCAAGCCGGTCATCGACCGCCTCCTGCCCGGGGTGGGCGCGCGGGACGAGGACATCGCATACCTGGCCACGCACATCGCGGAGTTCTCCCTGGGCGGCATCGGCCGCCTGCGGAGGCAGGCCGCGCAAGGGGCCAAGGGGGGACGGCCATGAAGCGCCTGCTGGTCTGCCTGCTGTCCTGCCTGGCCCTGGCCGCCTGCGGCCGGAGCGACGGCCTGGTCCAGGGCTACGTGGAGGGCGAGTACGTCTATGTGGCCGCGCCCACGGGCGGCCAGCTCCTGGAACTGGCCGTGAGCCGCGGCGACTCCGTGGCCCGGGGCCGGAAGCTCTTCGTCCTGGACGCGGACCTGGAACGGGCCGCAGTGGACGAGGCGGCCCAGAACCTGTCCCAGGCCGAGAACCGGCTGGCCGACCTGCGCAAGGGCAAGCGGCCCACCGAGGTGGCCACCATCAAGGCCCAGCTGGCCGAGGCCCAGGCCGCGCGCAAGCTGGCCGAGTCCGAGCACCGCCGCAGGGTCAAGCTCTACGAGCAGCGCACCATCCCCCACGAGGAGCTGGAGCGCGCCCACACCGAATTCGAACAGGCCCGCCAGCGCTCCGAGGCCATCGCCCAGGAACTGGCCACCGCGCTCCTGGGCGCGCGCGAGGACGAGATCCGCGCGGCCGAGGCCGAGGTCCAGGCGGCCCGGGCGCGGCTGGACCAGGCCCGCTGGAACCTGGACCAGAAGACCCAGTCCGCGCCCATGGACGCCCTGGTCTTCGACACCCTGTACCGCACCGGCGAATGGGTGCCCGCGGGCCGTCCCGTGGCGGCCCTGCTGCCGCCCGGCAACATCCGGGTGCGCTTCTTCGTGCCCGAGGCCCTGGTGGGGACCCTGGCCCCGGGCCAGGCCGTGACCATCCTGGTGGACGGCCGGGACAAGCCCGTGGCCGCCACGGTGACCTTCGTCTCGCCCGAGGCCGAATACGCCCCGCCGGTGATCTATTCCAGCCAGAGCCGGGCCAAGCTCGTGTTCCGGGTGGAGGCCGCGCCCGATCCGGGCCAGGCCCCGCTCAACCCGGGCCAGCCCGTGGACGTGCGGCTGGGCGCGGGAGGCTGACGTGGAGCCCCGGGAGGCGGTCATCGACGTGCGCGGCGTCACCAAGGCCTTCGGCGGCAAGGTGGTGGTCAACGGCCTGGACATGCGGGTGGAGCGCGGCGAGATCTTCGGCTTCCTGGGACCCAACGGCTCGGGCAAGACCACCTTCATCCGCATGCTCTGCGGCCTGCTCTCCCCGGACGCCGGGGAGGGCACCTGCCTGGGCCTGGACGTGCGCCGGGACGCGGCCCGCATCAAGGAGCAGGTGGGCTACATGTCCCAGCGCTTCAGCCTCTACGAGGACCTCACCGTGCGCGAGAACCTGGAATTCACCGCGCGCATGTACGGCCTGCCCCGGCGCCGGGAGGCCGTGGAGACCATGCTCGAACGCATGGAGCTGACCCGCTTCGCCGGGCAGCTGGCCGGGCGGCTTTCGGGCGGCTGGAAACAGCGCCTGGCCCTCTCGGCCTGCATGCTCCACGAGCCCCGGCTGCTGCTCCTGGACGAGCCCACGGCCGGGGTGGACCCGGGCGCGCGCCGCGACTTCTGGGACCAGGTCCACGCCCTGGCCGCGGCGGGCGTCACCTCGCTCATCAGCACGCACTACATGGACGAGGCTGAGCGCTGCCACCGCCTGGCCTACATCGCCTATGGCGACCTCCTGGCCCAGGGCAGCGCCGAGGAGCTCATCCGCGGCTCCGGGCTGACCACTTTCCGCATCACCGGCCCGGACCTGCACGGCCTGACCCTGACCCTGCGCGCCGCGCCGGGCGTGGACCAGGTGGCGGCCTTCGGCCCGGCCCTGCACGTGAGCGGCCGGGACCGGGCGGCCCTGGAGGCGGCCCTGGCCCCCTGGCGGGACGGGGTCCACGCCATCGCGGCCGTGGACACGAGCCTGGAGGAGGTCTTCATCGGCCTCATGCGGCGGGGACGGGCCTGATGTCCCGGCGGCTCTTCTCCTTCCGGCGCTTCCTGGCCGTGGTGAACAAGGAATTCATCCAGATGCGGCGGGACCGGGTGACCTTCGCCATGATGATCGGCATCCCGCTCCTGCAGCTCATCCTCTTCGGCTACGCCATCAACTCCGACCCGCGGCGCCTACCCACGGCCGTGCTCTCGGCGGACAACTCGGCCTTTTCCCGGGCCATCGTGGCGGCCATGCAGACCAGCCGCTACTACCAGATCACGCGCCACGCGGCCTCGCGGGACGAGGCCCGGGACCTCCTGGACCGCGGCAAGGTGCAGTTCGTGCTGACCATTCCGCAGGATTTCGGGGCGGACGTCCTGCGCGGCGAACGGCCCGTGCTCCTGCTGGAGGCCGACGCCTCGGACCCGGCGGCCGTGAGCGGGCCGGTGGGCGCGCTGCGCGAGATCGTGAACCGGGCCGTGAACACCGAGCTGGACCGGGCCTTTCCCTACGTGGTGCGCGGCGCGGACCCCGTGGACGTGCGGGTGCACGCGGACTACAACCCCGAGGCCGTGACCCAGTACAACATCGTGCCCGGCCTGCTGGGCGTCATCCTGACCATGACCCTGACCATGATCACGGCCCTGGCCATCACCCGGGAGTCCGAGCGCGGCACCATGGAGAACCTCCTGGCCACGCCGGTGCGGCCCCTGGAGGTCATGCTCGGCAAGATCGTGCCCTACATCCTGGTGGGCTATCTCCAGATGGGGCTCATCGTGGTGGCGGCCAAAGCGCTCTTCCAGGTGCCCATGCAGGGCAGCGTGGTCCTGGTCTTTCTGCTCTCCCTGGTCTTCATCGGGGCCAACCTCTCGGTGGGCGTGACCCTCTCCACCCTGGCCCGCAACCAGCTTCAGGCCGTGCAGATGTCCGTGTTCTTTTTCCTGCCGTCCATGCTTCTCTCGGGCTTCATGTTCCCGTTCCGCGGCATGCCGGGCTGGGCCCAGGGGGTGGGCTCCATCCTGCCGCTGACCCACTACCTGCGGCTGGTGCGCGGGGTGCTGCTCAAGGGCAACGGCCTGGTCCTGGCCCTGGACAACCTCTGGCCCATCGCCCTGTTCTGGCTCGTGGTCATCGCCATCGGCGTGAAGCGCTACCGCAAGACCCTGGACTAGAGGTGCGCGCTGACCTTGCGCAGGATCTCCGGGAACAGCTCCTGTTCCTCGGGGGTCAGGCTGGCGGCCATCTCCTGGGTCAGGCGCTCGTGCAGGGCGTGGTGCTCGCGGAAGTGGCGCTCGCCTTCGTGGGTCAGGCCCACCAGGATGGAGCGGCGGTCCGACTCGTGCGGCTTGCGGGCCACGAACCCGGCCCGCTCCAGGCGGTCCACCAGCACGGTGAGCGAGCCGGTGGTCACGCCCATGCGGCCGGCCAGGTCCTTCATGCGCAGATCGCCGCAGGAGCCCAATATCTCCAGGGTGTGCATCTGGGCCGGGGTGAGCCCGGTCTCGCGCACCACACCCTGCTCCCAGGACGAGAACTTCTCGTAGAATTCGATGAGCAGCCGGGTCAGGTCCTCGCTCATGCGCCCTCCTGGAGGTCGTCGCGGGTGAGGGCCAGGCTGGCCGAAAGAAGCACCACCAGGATGGCCCCCGCATTGTGGAGCAGGGAGGCCAGCACCGGCGAGAGCAGACCCCAGCCGCCGCCCAGAACGGCTATGGTGTTGAAGAGGATGGCCAGGCCGATGTTCAGCCGCACCACGGCCACGGCCCGGCGGCCCAGGCGCAGGAGGAAGGGCAGGCGGGAGATGTCGTCGCGGGTGAGCGCCACGTCCGCGGTCTCCAGGGCCACGTCCGTGCCCAGGGCGCCCATGGCGATGCCCAGGTCGGCCTTGGCCAGGGCCGGGGCGTCGTTGATGCCGTCCCCCACAAAGGCCACGCGCAGGCCCCGGGCCTGGTATTCCTCCACCACCTTGAGCTTGTCCTGGGGCTTGAGTCCGGCCCGGGAGACGTCCAGCTTCAGCTCGCGGGACAGGCGCTGCACGGCCCGGGGATGGTCGCCGGAGAGCAGGCCCAGGCTGGTGAGGCCCAGGCTGCGCAGCCGGGCCATGGTCCGGGCCGCTCCGGCCCTGGGCCGGTCCGAGACGCCCAGCACGCCCACGGGTTCGCTGTCGCGCAGCACCACCAGGGCCGTGTCTCCGCGCTCCTGGATGTTCTCCAGGCAGGAGCGCAGGGGGACGGGCAGGGCCGCGGCCCCGCCCGCCAGCTCGGCGCTGCCCACCTCCACCCTGGCCCCGTCCACCAGGGCCGTGACGCCCAGGCCGATCTCGGCCAGGACCTGCTCGGCCTTGCGCACCGTGACCTTGGCGTAGTGCGCGGCCTTGAGCACGGCCCGGGCCAGGGGGTGGGCGCAGCTCTGCTCGGCGCTGGCCGCGCAGGCCAGCATCTCCTCGCGGGTCACGGTCCCGCAGGCGGTCACCTCGTCCACCCGGGGCTCGCCGCGGGTCAGCGTGCCGGTCTTGTCGAAGAGCATGACCTGGATGCGGGCGGCCTCCTCCAGGTACTGCCCGCCCTTGATGAGCACCCCGGCGCGGGCCGCCCGGCCTACAGCGGCCACCGTGGCCGTGGGTCCGGCCATGAGCAGGGCGCAGGGACAGCCGGCCACGAGCACGGCCACGGCGCGCGAGATGTCGCCGCTCACCCCCCAGGCCAGGGCCGCGATGGCCAGGACCAGGGGCGTGAACCAGCGGGCGTAGCGGTCCACCATGCGGGCGCTCTTGGGCTTCTGGGACTCGGCCTCGGTGACCAGGCGGATGACCTTGCCCAGGGTGGTGTCCTGGCCCACCTTGCCGGCCCGGATCTCCACCACGCCGTTGTAGTTGAGGGTCCCGGCCAGCAGGGGGTCGCCGGGCCTCCGCTCGCAGGGCACGGACTCGCCCGTGATGGTGGACTCGTCCACGGCCGTGACGCCGGACACGATCTCGGCGTCCACCGGGATGCGCTCCCCGGGCTTCACCAGGAGCAGGTCGCCCACCCGGATCTCGGCCAGGGGCACGCTCTCCTCGCGGCCGTCCACCAGGCGCGTGGCCCGCTCCGGGGTCATCTTGGCCAGGGCCTGGATGGAGCGGCGCGAGGATTCGCTCACGGCCTGCTCCACCAGGGAGCCCAGGGTCATGATGAAGGCCACCTCGGCCGCGGTGAGCAACTCGCCCTGGGCCACCGAGGCCACCAGGGCCAGGGCCACCAGCTCGTCCACGTTCACGCGGCGCTCCAGCAGGCCCTGCACCGCCCCGCGCACGATGGGCAGGCCGTTGCCCAGGACCGAGGCCCCGGCCAGGACCAGGGGCAGCCAGGCCGGGACGCCGGGGCGGCCTTCCAGGAAGAAGGCGGCCAGGGCCAAGGCTCCACCGCCGAGGCAGAACAAGAGTTCCTTGAAGTCGAGGAGGTCTGTGTAGGATTTGAGGCGGGAGAAACGGCCGATCATGGGGCCCCCTTGAATCATTTGTTTGAGGCGAGAAAAGCTTTACTTCATGATTATTTGATAGTCAAGATAAAAGGCCGCAAAAAAAGGGGGAGCCGGGCTCCCCCTTGCGATCGAATGGAAATCACAGGCTATTCTTCGGCCTGGGTCTTCTTGTGCTCGGCGATGACCTTTTCCGAGATCTGCGGAGGGCATTCCTCGTAGTGCGAGAACTCCATGGTGAAGGTGCCCTGGCCGCCGGTCATGGAGCGCAGGTCCGGGGCGTACTTGAGCACCTCGGACATGGGCACGTGGGCCTTGATCTCGGTGACGCCGGCCTGGGAGTCCGAGCCCAGCACCTTGCCGCGACGGCTGGAGAGGTCGCCGATGACGTCGCCCATGTAGTTGTCCGGCACGGCCACGGTGACGGTCATCACCGGCTCCAGGAGCTTGACCCCGGCCTTTTCGCAGGCCTTCTTGAAGGCCAGGGAGCCGGCGATCTTGAAGGCCATTTCCGAGGAGTCCACGTTGTGGAATGAGCCGTCGTAGAGGGTGACCTTGAAGTCGATGAGCGGGAATCCGGCAAGGAAGCCGCGGGCCGCGGACTCCTGGATGCCCTTGTCCACCGCCGGGATGTACTGGCGGGGGATGGAGCCGCCCACGATGGCGTCCACGAACTCGTAGCCCGCGTTGCGAGGCTGCGGCTCCATGTGGATCCAGCAGTCGCCGAACTGGCCGCGGCCGCCGGTCTGCTTCTTGTGGCGGCCCTGGATCTCGCTGGCCTTGCCCTTCAGGGTCTCGCGGTAGGGGACCTTGGGGGTCTTGAGCAGGATGTCCACCTTGTAGCGGCGCTTGGCCCGGTCGGCCGAGACCTCGATGTGGTTCTGGCCCATGCCGGTGATGAGGATGTCGGCGGTCTCCTCGTCGCGGGAGAGGGTGAGGGTCACGTCCTCTTCCAGGAGCTTGGCCATGGCCGCATAGACCTTGTCCTCGTCGCCCTTTTCGGCCGGGGCCAGGGCGTAGGTGATGAGCTGCTGGGCCAGCTTGGGCTTCTTGAGCTGGAAGGGGGCCTTCTCCTCGCAGAGGGTGTCGCCGGTCTTGGTCACCTTGAGCTTGGCCAGGGTCACGATGGCGCCGGGACCCAGGGGCTCCTTGCTCGGGCTCTGCTCCTTGCCCTGCATGAGCAGGAGCTGGGCCACGCGCTCCTTTTCGCCCTTGCCCGCGTTGAGCAGCGAGGAGTCCGGGGAGAGCGTGCCCGAGAGCACGCGCAGCACGGTGAGCTGGCCCGCGAAGGGGTCGGCCAGGGTCTTGAACACGAAGCAGGCCACCGGGGCGTCCGGGGCCGAGGCGCGGGTGGAGCCGTCCTCGCCCTCCCAGGGCTCGTGGTCCAGGGGCGAGGGCAGCAGGGCCTGGACCGCGTCCAGGAGCTGGGCTCCGCCCATGTTCTGGAGCGCGGCGCTCACGCAGACCGGCACCAGCTCGCGGGAGAGCACGCCGGCCTTGAGCGCGGTCTTGATCTCGTCGGGCGAGAGCGCGCCTTCCTCCAGGTATTTCTCCATGAGGGCCTCGTCGCTCTCCGCGATGTTCTCGATCATGGCCTCGCGGATGGGGCCCACCTCGGAGGCCACGTCGCCCGGCACATCGGCTTTGGTCACGCCTCCCTTGCCGTCGAAGAGCAGGGCCTTGTTCTCCAGCATGTCCACCACGCCCTTGAAGGTCTCGCGGGCGCCGATGGGGTAGTAGAGGAGCACGGGCTTGATGCCCAGGGCGTTCTTCAGCCCGTCGAAGGCCGTCTGGAAGTCGGCGCGGTCGCGGTCCATCTTGTTGATGCAGACCACGGCGGGCAGCCGGGCGGCCTGGACGTCCTTCCAGGCCTTGCGGGTGAGCGGTTTGACCCCGTCCACGGCGTCGATGACGAAGACCACGCCGTCGGCCGCGGCCAACTGGTAGGAAAGGTCGCCGTTGAAGTTGGAGTCGCCGGGCGTGTCGATGAGGAAATGCTGGTTCTTGTTCCACTTGAACTGGGCGAAGCCGGGCTGGATGGAGCCGCGGCGCTTGATCTCCTCGGGCTCGTAGTCCAGGGCCGTGGTGCCCTCCTCGATCTTGCCCAGCCGGGCGATGGCCCCGGCGTTGAACAGGAGCATTTCGGCCAGGGAGGTCTTGCCGCAGCCGCCGTGGCCGACCAGTGCGTAGGTCCTTTGAGCTTTGAGCGCTTCCGACATTGCCAACTCCGTTACAGTATTGAGTTTTTATTGTAAGGGGAGCAGCTCCCCCAACGTTCTCGTCCTGGTCCGGATTTTTTCAAAGGTTTAGACCTATAGGAAGAGGGGCGCGAGAATGTCAAGTCGCGTTCCCGGAGTCTCCCGTGTTTCCTGGCCGCCCCTTGAAAGGCGGCGGGAAGTGTGCTTCTGTGCCAGAGACGGAGGAACGCCATGCCGCTGCCCGACTACCAGGACATCCTGACCCGGCTCCAGCAGGCCCTGGGCAAGGCCTACCGCGCCGAACCCGGCCTGTTGAACATCCCAGGACGTTCCTTGGCCTGCAAGGTCGATCCCCTCTACTACCTGGCCCTGGAGCCCGCCTTTGCCGAGAGCCTGGCCAAGGCCGCGGCCCTGCTGCCGGCCACGGTGGTGGAGGCCCTGGTGCGCACCGGCAACTACATCACCCGTGCGCCGGAGCGCCGCCACGAGGTGGACGTGGAGGTGGTCCTGCACGGACGCACCCTGGCCCTGCACGGCTCGTTCGTGGACGCGGATTTCATCGACCGCGCCCTGCGCCTCTACGCCGGACTGCCCGGCGGCCTGGAGGTGGCGGACTTGCGCCTGGCCGGGCGCTGCCGCCCCTTGCTGGAGCCCCTGTTCGAAAACAAGACCCCGCTGCGCGATCTAGCCTTTGTCCGCTAAAATATTCTGATATTATCAGAACATTCTGATAAAATCAGAATATTTGTCTTCCGGTTTGCCCAATACATTTTCTGAACTTAATCTAATATACTAGAATTGTTCTATTTATTAAAAAAGCTTCAAAAGCGCAGGATTGGCACGGGTTTTGATGAATGCTGCGCAGACCGTGCAGCGGTCAGAACACGAGGACCGGTTCCGGAACCGCCGGGAGAGGGCGTCCGGGGCGTGCAGCAAACCAGGCAAGGAGAGGGACCATGAAAGGCGACATCACCAAGCTGACCCAGCGGATCGTGCTCGAAGGCAACAAGCAGGCCAAGGACATCGCCGCGGCCATCGGCAAGCCCTATTCCACCCTGTTGCGGGAGCTCAACCCCTTTGACGGGCAGGCCAAACTCGGCGTGGAGACCCTGGTGGAGATCATGCGCGTGACACAGAACGTGGAGCCCCTGAAGCTCATGGCCGAGGCCCTGGGCTACGAGCTGGTGGGCGTGTGCGCGCCGCGGCGCAAAACCCCGCGCGTGGCTGCTGAGAGCGGCGGCCTGCATGCCCCGGCTTTCGGATAAATCCCTTCCCCCATCCCATCCATACGAAGGCGCCGCCCGCGATCCGAACCGCGGACGGCGCCTTCGCCGTTGAGGAACGGCCGGGAGGTCTCTGGCGGTAAGACCTCCCGGCCGGGCCCGGCCTCAGGCGCACTCGGCCAGAGGCTCGGGCTGGTTGGGGGATTCCTGCTGCATGGCCGGGGGATAGAGCGGAGCCCGCCGCTCCCGGCGAGGCGCAAAAGCCTCGGAGGTCTGGGCCGCGCGTCTCAGGAGGAGCCGGGTCAGCTCGGCGTGGGTGTGTCCGTCCCGCTCCAGGGCCATAAGCAGGGCCTCGGGGCTTGCGAAACGCAGGGTGTCCTTGAGGGAGATCCGCTTGGGCGAGTAGGCGTCGTACTCCGAGCTGAGCACGTAGTCGCCTTCTTTGGTTTCGTAGAGGGTCAGGGTCCAGAGCGTCAGGCAGTCCTCGTAGATGGGCCGCCGGTCGCTCACCTCGCTGTCGTCCGCCCTGGCGATGAGCCGCCCCGTGAAAACCATGCTCCTGCCGCCGTTCCGCTGTACCAGGATGTTGCGCATAACCCCCTCCCTGCGCTGGCCCCGGGGAGCCCGGGGCGGGTTTTCCGCACGATGCCAGACTACGGGAGGGGCGCGGCGGCGCCAAGGGGAGGAAACGGGGAATGATCGGGGAGGGCGGCCTCCCCGGAACGGGGCTCAGCGCTCCAGGGCCGCCTTGGGGCAGGAGGCCTGGAGATAGCAGATGTCGCAGCCGCCGGAGTAGGGATAGGGCGTGAACACGGCGTACTGGCGGTTCACGGTGCCTTCCTGGTTCCAGGTCAGGCCCAGGGTCTCGAATGCCTCCAGGGCCGCCTGGCCGGGCCGGGGCAGGGGAGCGCAGCGGCCCTCCTGGAGTTCGGGGATGAGCCCGTGGGCCGCGGACATGACCATGGCGATGGCCAGGTTGTGCAGGGCCAGGCCGCTGGTGGGCGAGTCCTGCCAGACGCCCTCCACTTCCTCCTCCACGGCCTTGTCCATGAACAGGAGCAGGTACTGGCCCCCGCCCTGGGGATTGGTCAGGCGGTAGGCGCGCAGGAGGCCGACCCAGCGCTCCCAGCGCTCCTCGATCTCGTCCAGGGTGTCCTGGTCGATGCGGGTCTCACCGGCTACCTCGCAGTAGAAGAACATGTCGAATTCCGGGCTGGCCGGGATTTCCTGAATCTCCATGGGGGGCATGCGGGGCTCCTTGCTGGCGTGCTGGGTGACGGTCCGGGTCCTGTAGCCCTTTTCCGGCCTGGGCTCAAGGGTCCTATTCCAGGGTTTCGGTGCGCCGCGCGGCGCTGCGATACGAAGAAAGAAATATGAATCTGAACTGTTGCCCGCCGGTTGCGGGCAAGTTATAGGTGAGGCGAAACTAGGGACAGGAATCTCCAACGGGAACGCTCATGTTGCGAAAGGACCGCCGCTCCAAGTCGTTGTACGTCGTGAAGTCCCAGCAGGACCCGGCCAGCGATCTCGCCCCGCGCAGGCAGAACGAGACGCGCAGCCTCTACGTGCTGCGGACCAACGACGAGACCATGAACAAGTACTGCGACGTGCTCTACGACTTCGCGGACAACGGCGGCATCTTCTTCATCCTGACCCGGGACAAGATCTTTTACCAGGCCGTGAAGAACACCTTGTGCCACGACCTGGGCCTGGGCAACGACGCCCTGACCGTGATCCAGGACGCGGCCATCCTGGTCCAGGCCCTGGAGCGGGTCATCCAGGCCAAGTTCAAGCCCCTGCTGTTCCTGGAGCACGCGGTCAACGGCCAGCTCACCCTGCCCCAGCTCCAGTACATCAAGAAGACCTGGCCGGAGATGCACGTGGTGGTGGTGGCCCGGGACGTGTTCCAGGAGCGCCTGTTCCAGTTCCACGAAGAGGGCGCGGAGAACTTCCTGACCAAGCCCGCCTCGGCCAACACCATCATCGAGAAGATCGCCTTCACCCTCCAGCCCCAGTGCGAGCTGGACGCCCTGCTGGCCGAGGGCCGCAGGCTGGTGGGCGACAACCTCTTTGAGGAGGCCATCGAACTGGCCAACAAGATCCTCGTCCGGTATCCCCAGCACCCCGCGGCCCTGGTCCTCCTGGGCGACGCGCTCAAGGGGCTGGCCCGCCGCCAGGAGGCCCTGCGCGCCTACAAGGACGCCGAGAAGAACGCCAAGGTCTATCTGGAGCCCCTGAAGCGGCTGGTGCTCTTCCATGCCGAGGACAACAACACCGAGGAGATGCTCGGCTGCCTGGTCAAGCTGGACCGGCTCTCGCCCCTCAACTGCAACCGCAAGCTCAAGATCGCGGAGCTGAACATCGACATGGGCAAGCCCGAGGAGGCCGAGAAGTATTTCGACAAGGCCATCGAGTCGGCCCGCGACGAGGCCATGAACATGGTCAGCGAGATGTGTCTGGACATCGCGGACATGGTGGCCGAGGGCAACCCCAAGATGGCCGAGAAGTACTACCGCCGGAGCCTGGAGATGACCAAGAGCTCCCGCGGGGCCCTGTGCATGAACATCTACAACCGCCTGGGCATCTCCCTGCGCAAGCAGGGCATGTGGAACGAGGCGGTGGAGGCCTACTTCGAGGCCGAGAAGTACGCGCCCAAGGACGAGAACATCCAGTACAACATCGCCCTGGCCTACGCCGAGGGCGGCGAGCAGAAGAAGGCCGTGGAGCGGGTCATGTTGGCCCTGGGCATCAATCCCACCTTCTACGTGGGGCGGCCCGACGTGGCCCAGAAGATGGCCGCCATGTTCAAGGGCGCCAACATGGCCTGGCAGGCCATGGAATTCCTCAAGCGCCAGAAGGCCGCGGGCCAGAACGACGCCGAGACCGAAGCCATGCTCAAGCTTCTGAGCATGCCCCGGGCCTAGACCCGGGCCGCCGCCGGGAAAGGAAAGGCCCCGCTCCTTGGAGCGGGGCCTTTTTCGCGTCCGCGGCCTAGAGGCCGTTCATGCGTTCCAGGATCTTGTACAGGCCCTGGGTGCCCAGGTTCTCCAGGCCCTGGGCCTGGGCCGCCAGGTAGAACTGCTGGACCAGGGCCAGGCCGGGCAGGGAGAGGTTCATGGCCCGGGCCTCGGCCAGGGCGATGCCCATGTCCTTGACGAAATGCTTGATGAAGAAGCCGGGATCGAAGTCGCCCTTGGCGATGCGCCGTCCCAGGACGTTCAGCTGCACCGAGCCGGCCGCGCCCGAGCCGATGACCTCGATGACCGGTTCCAGGGGCAGCCCGGCCTTGCGGGCGTAGAGCAGGGACTCCACCACCCCGAGCATGGCCCCGGCGATGGCGATCTGGTTGCTCATCTTGGTGTGCTGGCCAGCGCCCGGCCCGCCCATGAGCCGGATGTTCTTGCCCATGCACTGGAAGAGCGGCAGGACCCGCTCGAACACGGCCGTTTCGCCGCCCACCATGATGGCCAGGGTGGCTTCGCGCGCGCCCACGTCGCCGCCGGACACCGGGGCGTCCAGGGCCTGGACCCCGCGCCGGGCGGCCTCGGCGTGGATGCGCACGGCCAGTGAGGGCTCGGAGGTGGTCATGTCGATGAGCGCGGCCCCGGGCGCCAGCATGGAGAGCGCGCCGTTTTCGCCCAGGATGACCTCCTCCACGTCGCGGGGAAAGCCCACGATGGTGAAGACCAGGTCGCTGTCCCGGGCGGCCTCGGCCGGGGAAGCGCAGACCACCGCGCCCAGCGGGGCCAGGGCCTCGGCCTTGGCCCGGGAGCGGTTGAAGACCTTCACCGCATAGCCGGCCTTGAGCAGGTGGCCGCACATGGAGCGGCCCATGATGCCCGCGCCGATCCAGGCCACACGTTCCTTGGTCATGGGGATCTCCTTCAGAGGCTGCGGGGTTCGGCCAAAAGCGCGGCCTGGAGGGTCTCGTCCAGGGTCGGATGCGGGAAGATGAGGGCCTGGGCCTGTTCCCGGGTCCAGCCCTGGTCCACCATGATGGCCGCGGTGGTGGCCAGGCGGGAGACGTCGTAGCCCAGGGCCGTGACCCCGGCCACCCGGCCGCCGGCCCAGCAGACCTTGACGAAGCCCTGGGTCTGGGCATGGGCCTGGGCCATGGGATTGGCGGCCAGGGGCGCGCTGGAGACCTGCACGGCCAGCCCTTGGGCCTGAAGCTCCGGTTCCATGCGGCCCACGCGCAGGACCTCGGGGCAGCCGTAGAGGATGCTCGGCACCGGGCCGGGGGCGTAGGGGCCGGGCTCCTTGCCGGCCGCGTGGAGCACGGCGTAGCGGGCCTGGTGCGCCGCGGCGTGGGCCAGGAGCAGGCGGCCGTTCAGGTCGCCCACGGCATAGACCGAGTCCGCGGCGCGCAGGTGGTCGTCCACGGGCACGTAGCCGGACCTGGGCAGGGTCAGGCCCAGGGCCTCCAGGCCCAGGTCCGCGCTGTTGGGCCTGCGGCCCACGGCGATGAGGGCCTTGTCCGCGCCGAGCGTCTCGCCCGCGTCCAGGCGGAGCACGGCGCGGTTGTCCTCAGTCGTGAGCGAGGTCACGCGCACGCCCAGGCGCACGTTCCACTTCCAGCGTTTGCACTGGGAGAGCAGGGCGGCCGAGACCTCGGGGTCCTCCTGGGCCGCCACGCGGTCCAGGGCGTCCACCAGGGTCACGGCGCAGCCGAAGCGGTGGGCGGCCTGGGCCATTTCCAGGCCGATGAAGCCCGCGCCCACCACCAGGAGCGAGGCGGGCATGGCGGTGAGGCCCAGGAAGCCGTCGGAATCCAGCACGGCCGCCCCGTCCGGGGCCAGCCCCGGAAAGGACGCGGGCCGCGAGCCCGTGGCCAGGACCAAGGTCTTGCAGGCGATCTCCTGCACGCCTTCGGGGCCTTCCACGCGCACCCGGCCCGGGCCGAGCACGCTGCCCGAGCCGCCCAGCAGGGTGACGCCCAGAGACTCCAGCTTCTGGCGCATGGCCTTGCGTGTGGCCTCCAGGAGCCGGTCCTTGCGCCCGGCCAGCGCGGCCATGTCCGTGCTGATGGAGCCCTGGGCCACACGCAGCTTGGACTGGGCCGCCAGCTCCTCCACCGCGGCCGTGGCCCCGAGCAGAAGCTTGGTGGGAATGCAGCCCCGGTTCAGGCAGGTGCCGCCCAGCAGGTCCCGCTCCACCAGGGTGGTGGAGAGGCCCAGGGCCGCGCCCTCCAGGGCCGCCTCGTATCCGGCCGGGCCGCCGCCCAGGACCAGGAGGTCACAGGTCATCGGTGAGCTCCATGCTGCGGGCCGCGTAGGTCTCGTCCAGTCGCTTTACGGGCAGGGTCACGGGCGCGGCCTGCACCGCGGCCGGATCGCTCGCGGCCTGGTCCAGGATGGCCAGGAGGTCGTCCACGAAGGTGTCCAAGGTTTCCTTGCTCTCGGTCTCGGTGGGCTCGATCATGATGGCCTCCTTGACGATGAGCGGGAAATAGACCGTGGGCGCGTGGTAGCCCTTGTCCAGCAGAGCCTTGGCGATGTCCAGGGCGCGCACGCCGGTCTTGGCCTGCTCCACGGCCGAGGCCACGAATTCGTGCATGCACACGCGGTTGTGGGGCACCTCCAGGCGGGTTTCCAGCTTCTTGCGCAGGTAGTTGGCCGCCAGCACGGCGTTCTCCGAGACCCTGGTCAGGCCGTCGCGGCCCAGGCGCAGGATGTAGGCGTAGGCCTTCAGGGCCACGCCGAAGTTGCCGTAGAACGGGGCCACGTAGCCGATGGACTTGGGGTGGTCGTAGTCCAGGAAGTACTGGCCGTCCTCCAGCTTGGTCACCCGGGAGATGGGCAGGAAGGGGGCCAGCTTCTCGGACACGCCCACCGGGCCGGCGCCCGGGCCGCCGCCGCCGTGGGGCGTGGCGAAGGTTTTGTGCAGGTTCAGGTGCACCACGTCGAAGCCCGCGTCGCCCACGCGCATCTTGCCCAGGATGGCGTTCAGGTTGGCCCCGTCGTAGTAGAGCAGGGCGTCCTTGGCGCGCAGCAGGGCCACGATCTCGGGCAGGTGCTTCTCGAAGAGCCCCAGGGTGTTGGGGCAGGTCATCATCATGCCCGCCACGTCGTCGTCCAGGACCTTGGCCAGTTCGGCCGGGTCCACGATGCCGTCGTGGGACGGGATGTTCACCACCTCGAACCCGGCGATGGAGGCCGAGGCCGGGTTGGTGCCGTGGGCCGAGTCCGGGCAGATGATCTTGGTGCGGGCGCGGCCCTTGTCCTTGTGGTAGGCGGCCATGATCATGGCCCCGGTGAGCTCGCCATGGGCCCCGGCCATGGGATGCAGGGTGAAGGCGGCCATGCCGCAGATTTCGCAGAGCAGCCGCTCCAGGTGGTAGATGACTTCCAGCGCCCCCTGGCAGTAGCGGCCCGCGCCCTTGAGCTGGGGCAGCACCGGGTGCAGCCGGGTGAACCCGGGCAGGGCCGCGGCGGCCTCGGTGAACTTGGGGTTGTATTTCATGGTGCAGGAGCCCAGGGGGTAGAAGTTGCCGTCCACCCCGAAGTTCCTGCGCGAGAGCCGGGTGAAGTGGCGCACCACGTCCAGTTCCGAGACCTCGGGCAGGCCCGCGGCCTCGCCGCGCATGAGATCCTTGGGCAGGAAGGCCGCGGCGTCCCGGGCCGGAGCCTGGGGCCAGCAGCCCTCGCGGCCGGGCACCGACTGCTTGAAGATGGTCTTCATGCCAGCATTCCTCCCAGCATCTCGGCCAGCATGCCGATCTGCTCCTTGCTCGTCTTTTCGGTGCAGGCCACCAGGAGGCAGTTCTCCAGGCCCGCGTAGTAGCGGCCCAGCGGGAAGCCGGGCACGTAACCCCGGGCCGTGAGCGCGTCGATGACCTCGAAGGCGTTCACCGGCAGCTTCAGGGCGAACTCGTTGCCGAAGGGCGCGTCGGACAAGAGGCTCACCCCGGGCACGGCGGTGAGGCGCTCGGCCGCGTAGTGGGCCCGCTCCATGGACAACAGCGCGGTGCGCCGGAGCCCCTCCTCGCCCAGGAGGCAGAGGTGGACCAGGGCGCGCAGGGCGCAGAGGGCCTGGTTGGAGCAGATGTTGGAGGTGGCCTTCTGGCGGCGGATGTGCTGCTCGCGGGCCTGGAGGGTCAGCACGTAGCCCGTGCGGCCGTCCAGGTCCTTGGTGCGGCCCACGATGCGGCCGGGCAGCTGGCGGATCATGTCCTTGGTGCAGGTCATGACGCCCAGGTAGGGGCCGCCGAAGGAGAGCGGCAGGCCCAGGCTCTGGCCCTCGGCCACGGCCACGTCCGCACCCATGGCCCCGGGCGTCTTGAGCACGCTCTGGAGCACGGGATAGACCGAGATCACGGACACCGCGCCCTTGGCCCGCGCGCCCTGGAAGAGGCCCGCGAAGTCCGTGACGCAGCCGAAGAAGTTCGGGTTCTGCACGATGACCGCGGCGGTGGCGTCGTCCGCGGCCACGGCCAGCCCGGCCAGGTCCGAACGGCCCTGGCGGTGGGGTACGGTGACGAACTCCAGGTTCAGGTTGGCCGTGTAGGAGGCCAGCATGACCCGGTAGATGGGGTTCAGGGCCTCGCAGACCACCAGCTTGCGGCGTTTGGTCTGGCGCACGGCCATCATGGCCGCCTCGAAGAGCGCGGTGCCGCCGTCATAGACGCTGGCGTTGGCGCAGTCCATGCCGAGCAGGCGGCAGACCGCGGTCTGGTATTCGAAGATGGCCTGCAGCGTGCCCTGGGAAGCCTCGGGCTGGTAGGGCGTGTAGGCCGTGTAGAACTCGCCGCGGGAGGTCAGGGCGTCCACGGCCGCGGGGATGTGGTGGTCGTAGAAGCCCGCGCCCAGAAAGCTCACCTGGGCGGTGGCGTTCTTCTGGGCCAGGCGCTCCATGTGGGCCAGGACCTCCATCTCGGAACGGCCCGCGGGCAGGTCGAAGCTCTTGGGCCGCATGGCGGCCGGGATCTCGGCGAAGAGCTCCTCCGTGGAGCCGACGCCGATGACCGCGAGCATGTCCCGGATCTGCTCCGGGGTATGGGGAACGAAGGGCATGAAACGCTCCTGGGTTAATGGGCCGAGGCGGCGGCCGCCTGCTCGTAGGCGGCGGCGTCCAGCAGGCCTTGCGGCTGGGCGGCGAGCTTGACCCGGATCATCCAGCCCGCGCCGTAGGGGTCCTGGTTCACCTTTTCCGGGGCCGAGACCAGGTCCTCGTTCACGGCCACGACCTCGCCCGTCACCGGGGAGTAGAGCTCGCTGGCGGCCTTCACCGATTCCACCGAGCCCATCTCGGAGCCCGCGGTCACCTGGTCGCCCACCTTGGGCAGGTCCACGAAGGTCAGGTCGCCCAGCTGCTCCTGGGCGAACTGGGTGATGCCCACGGTGGCGGTGTCGCCTTCGATTTTCGCCCACTCGTGGCTCTTGGTGTAGAGAAGATTGGCAGGAATCATGGAAATCCTCCTTGTAGTCGCATGGGGAGCCCTGCATACCACGACCCCCCGGGGAATGAAAACCCTGTTCCTGGAGAGAAGCCGGAGGCCTTGGGCCTCAAGGCGCGGCAGGGACATCTGCGCACGCGACGTTATCACGATATGCGCAGGGTGTCATCGCCGCGCTTGAAAATATCACATCCAGGGACTATATTCCGAAGCATGGAGCCATTGGACCAGCACGCCCTCCTGGCCGGACCCCGGCAGCGCCTGGAGGCCCGGGCGGGCGGCAGGAGCCTGTTCATCGAACGCTCGGCCGACCTGGAAAGCCTGTGGGAACGCATGGGCCAGGAGGATTTCGGCGACGACGAGCGCCTGCCCTACTGGGTGGAGCTCTGGCCTGCGGCCCTGCTCCTGGCCGACTGGATCGCGCGCGAGCCGGGCCGGGTTGCAGGCCGCACGGTCCTGGACCTGGGCTGCGGCCTGGGGCTCACGGCCTTGGCCGCAGCGGCCCAGGGCGCGCGGGTGCTGGGCCTGGACTACGAGCTGCCCGCCCTGCGTTTCGCCCGGGAGAACGCGGCCCTGAACCGCATCCCCGGCGTGCTCTGGGTCCAGATGGACTGGCGCGAGCCCGGGCTGGCCCAGGGCTCCGTCGAGCGCATCCTGGGCGCGGACATCCTTTACGAGCGCCGCTTTTTCGAGCCCCTGGAACGGCTTTTCCGCCGGGTCCTGGCCCCGGGCGGGGCGATCTGGATCGCGGAGCCCGCCCGGGAGGTCTCGGCAACGGTCTGGCAGGACTTGGCCGACCTGGGCTGGCGACCCGAGAAACTGACCACGGAAACGGTCCGCGCCGTCACCGGCGGGGACTACACGGCCACGGTGCATCTCTGGCAACTGACACGGGCAACCTAAGGAGCCGCAAATGGGCAAGACCATCCGCTTCGGCGTGTCCCTGGACTCGGACCTTCTGGACCGCTTCGACAAGGTCTGTGACGAGAAGAGCTATCAGACCCGTTCCGAGGCCATCCGCGACCTCATCCGCAACATGCTCGTGCAGCGCGAGTGGGAAGAGGCCAAGGGCGAGCTGGCCGGGACCCTGTCCCTCGTCTATGACCACCACCACAGCGGCCTGACCCAGAAGCTCCTGGAACTCCAGCACGACGAGCACGGGGTCATCCTCTCCACCCTGCACGTGCACCTGGACCACCACAACTGCCTGGAGGTGCTCGTGCTCAAGGGCCCGGCCGACCGGATCAAGGCCCTGGGCCAGAAGCTCATCTCCACCAAGGGCGTGAAGCACGGCCAGCTGGGCCTCACCACCACGGGCCAGGACCTCATCTGATGGAGGACGTGCAGAAGCTGCCGGCCTCCGTGCCCCTGGCCATCGACCGGGTGGGAGTCAAGGATCTGCGCCTGCCCATCACGGTGCGCGACCGCGCCGCCGGGGCCCAGCACACCGTGGCCCGGGTGGAGCTTTCCGTGGACCTGCCCGCGGAGTTCAAGGGCACCCACATGAGCCGCTTCGTGGAGGCCCTGGAGGATTTCAGCGAGGAGCTGGACTACGCCTCGTTCAAGAAGCTCCTGGCGGGCATCGCGGAACGGCTCAACGCCCGCACGGCCTTCGCCCGCTTCACCTTCCCCTATTTCCTGCGCCGCAACTCCCCGGTCAGCGGCAGCCGCGGGCTCATGGGCTACACCTGCCACGTGCAGGGAGCGTACTCCGGCGGCCGCCTGGATTTCACCCTGGGGGTGGAGGTGCCGGTGATGACGGTCTGCCCCTGCTCCAAGGCCATCAGCGACGAGGGCGCCCACAGCCAGCGGGCCATGGTCCGCATCCGGGCCCGCTTCCGTGGCTTCCTCTGGCTGGAGGACCTCATCGAGATCGCCGAGCGTTCGGGCTCCTCGCCGGTCTATGCCCTGCTCAAGCGCGAGGACGAGAAGCACGTCACCGAGACGGCCTTCGCCAACCCGGCCTTTGTGGAGGACGTGGTGCGGGCCGCGGCCCAGGGCCTGTCCGATCATCCCCAGGTGACCTGGTTCTCGGTGGAGGTGGAGAGCTTCGAGTCCATCCACGACCACTCGGCCGTGGCCGCTATTGAAAGCCGGGTGGAAAAGGCGTAGAAGGGAAATCAAGGAAGAAAAGTCCATGAACGTGGAAGCCAGCTCCCAGGCCCTTGATGTCTTCAGCATCGCCCAGCAGGTCTCGTCCAACAACGTGGCCAACGTGAGCACGGAGAACTTCCGCTCCAGCCGCGTGGACCTGGAGGAGGGCGCTGCGGGCGGCGTGCGCGTGGCCGACATCCGCCAGAACAGCGAGCCCGGCCCGCTCTTCCCCAGCGACCGCATGGAGTCCAACTCCCTGGGCCAGAACGAGGTGGCGCCCGGCCTGGCCATGGGCAGCAACACGGACATCGGCAAGGAGATGGTGGACATGATGGTCAACCAGACGGCCTTCGGCGCCAATGTCAGCGCGGTGCGCACCTGGGACCAGATGACCGGGGCGGTCCTGGACATGGTGGTCTAGCGCCGGAGCCAGGCCGCCGCCGACACGAGAGCCCGCAGGAGCGCCCCGGCGCCGGCGGGCTCGATTCATGTCCGGGGAGGAGCAGGCGTGACCCCCAAGACCCAGCAGACCAATTTCGACGTGATCATCGTGGGCGGCGGCCCGGCCGGGCTGTTCGCGGCCTACTGGCTGTCCGGGCACTCCGGGCTTTCCGTGCTCCTGCTGGACAAGGGCAAGCCGCCGCAGAAGCGCGAATGCCCCATCGCCGGGAGCGAGAAGCGCTGCCTCCACTGCCGGCCCTGCAACATCCTTTGCGGCGTGGGCGGGGCCGGGCTCTTCTCCGACGGCAAGCTCAACTTCATCCACAAACTGGGCAAGACCGACCTGACCCAGTTCCTGGACGAGCCGGCGGCCAAGGCCCTGATCGACGAGACCGAGGCGGTCTTCAACCGCTTCGGCATGGACGGGCCGGTCTATCCCACGGACATGGACGCGGCCCGGGCCATCCGCCAGACCGCCAAGAAGCACGGCATCGACCTTCTGCTAATCCGCCAGAAGCACCTGGGCAGCGAGAACCTGCCCCGGCACATCGGCGGCCTGGCCGAGCACATCCGGCAGCGCGGCGTGGTTCTGCACACCTCCGAGGAGGTCAGGGACGTGCTCGTGGACCAGGGCCGCGTGCGCGGGGTGCTCACCAGCCGGGGCGAGTACAACTGCCGCAACGTGATCCTGGCCCCGGGCCGGGTGGGCGCGGAATGGACCGCGGCCGTGGCCCAGAAGCTCGGCATCGGCGTGTCCCAGCGCGGCATCGAGGTGGGCGTGCGCGTGGAGGTCCACCGCGACATCATGGACGAGCTCTGCGACATCATCTACGACCCCACCTTCTTCATCCGCACGGCCAAGTACGACGACCAGACCCGCACCTTCTGCACCAACCAGGGCGGTTTCGTGTCCCTGGAGAACTACCAGGACTTCGTCTGCGTCAACGGCCACGCCTACATGGACAGGAAGTCCGAGAACACGAACTTCGCCTTCCTTTCCAAGGTGGTGCTCACCGAGCCGGTGAGCGACAACCAGGCCTACGGCGAGTCCATCGGCAGGCTGGCCAGCCTCATCGGCGGGGGCAAGCCCATCCTCCAGCGCTTCGGGGACCTGAAGCGCGGCCGCCGCAGCACCTGGACCCGCATCAGGAACAGCTTCGTCACGCCCACCTTGAAGGACGTGGAGCCCGGCGACATCGCCATGGCCCTGCCCGAGCGCATCCTGACCAACGTGGTGGAGGGCCTGGAGAAGCTGAACCAGGTGGTGCGCGGGGTGGCCAACGACGAGACCCTGCTCTACGCCCCGGAGATCAAGTTCTTCGCCACCCAGGTGGACACGAGCCCGGTGCTGGAAACCCGCGTGCGCGGCCTGTTCGTGGCCGGGGACGGACCGGGCGTGGCCGGGAACATCGTCTCGGCCGCGGCCACGGGCCTGATCCCGGCCAAGGAGATCGTGGCCCGCTCCGGGGCATGAGCGGGGAAAGGCCCAACCTCCTTCCGGCACTGTCTCTTCTTGTCCCGGACCCATTGACTTTGCGTCATTTCATTGACAGGGAAAGGGATACTTTCGCAATTCGGCACGGAGGCGGCATGGGTCTTCACCTGGACGGCATCATCGGCGGCAGCCCGGCCCTGCTGGAGGTCTATCGCGTCCTCATGAAGGTAGCGCCCACGGACAGCACCGTGCTCGTCACAGGCGAGTCCGGCACGGGCAAGGAGCTGCTGGTGCGGGCCCTGCACCGCAACAGCCGTCGCAAGGACCGGCCCTTCGTGCCCATCAACTGCGGAGCCATTCCCAAGGAGCTCCTGGAGTCCGAGCTCTTCGGCCACGAGAAGGGCGCCTTCACCCACGCCATCCGCTCCAGGCCCGGCCGCTTCGAGCTGGCCGACGGCGGCACGCTCTTCCTGGACGAGATCGGGGACATGGACCTGAGCCTCCAGGTCAAGATCCTGCGCGCCCTGCAGGAAAAAGAAATCGAGCGCGTGGGCGGCTCCCAGATCAAGAAAGTGGACGTGCGCGTGGTGGCCGCCACCAACCGCGACCTGGAAAAGGACGTGGCCGCGGGCAAGTTCCGCGAGGACCTCTTCTACCGCCTGAACGTCATCCCCCTGCACCTGCCGCCCCTGCGCGAACGCGGGGAGGACACCCTGCTCCTGGCCGAACACTTCCTGGGCCGCTTCTGCACGGACAAGCAGCGCCCGAAGCTGCGCTTCAAGGACAAGGCCCGCGACATGCTCCTGGCCTATTCCTGGCCGGGCAACGTGCGCGAGCTGGAAAACTTCATGGAGCGGCTGTCCATCCTCTGCGAGAACGAGCAGATCGACCCCGCGGACCTGCCCGAGAAGATCTGGCGCGAGGTGGGCGAGGAGCCGCCCCGGCGCGAACTGCCCGTGGCCGCGGCCCCGGCGGGGTTCGCTTGGCCCACGCTCAGGGACATGCGCGACAAGGCCATGGGGCTCAAGGAGTTCCTGGACGACATCGAACAGCGCCTGCTGGAGGAGGCCCTCCAGGAGGCCGACGGGGTCAAGAACCAGGCCGCGGAGATCCTGGGCATCAAGCGCACGACCCTCATCGAGAAGCTTAAGAAGCGCAAGGGCGGCGAAGCGGACTAGGGTCCGGCCCGGCCGGGAGCCCTGGACGGCTTGCACGTTCCTTGCATAACCGCCCGGCGTGACAGTGAAACGATTCCGGAAGGCTTCCGCGGTTCTGGCCGCAGTCCTGCTGCTCGTGCTCGTCCTGGCGCAGCAGGCCCTGGCCCTGCGCCTGGAGACGCACTCGCGCGGCGAGGCCGAGGTGCTGACCGTCACCTTCGAGTCCCTCCAGCCGCCGTCCTTTTCCGTGGCCCGCACGGGCCGCCAGGAGGTCACGCTGTCCCTGGCCGGGGACCCCTGGAAGGCCGAGAGCCGCCCCGCGGCCCTGACCGGGGGCATGTGGCGGCTCATCGACGGGGTGGAGCCCGGGGCCTCGGGCCTGCGCCTCCGGCTCAAGACCAACGCCTTCGGCTACGTGGCCACCAGCAGCCCCAATTCCCTCCAGATCACCGTGTTTCCGGACCCCCTGGGCGCGCGCTGGGGCCAGGAGCCGCAGGCCGCGGCCCGGCCCGAGCCGGCAAAGCCCGAACCGCCCAAGGCCGAGGCCAAGAAGCCGGAGCCTCCCAAGGCCGAGCCCAAAAAGGCCGAGGTCCCCAAGGCGGAGACAAGGAAGCCCGAATCCGCCCCTGTCGCGGCCCAAGCCCCGGCCCAGGCCAAGGCCAAGGAGCCGGTGCAGGTCCAGCCCAGCAAGCGCGGCGTAGCCCCGGCCGTGGAAACCGAGCTGCCCATGCCGGGCAATGCGGACTCTGCCGGGGCCCAGGGCCAGGAGCCCTATTTTTCCGTGCCCTATTCCGTGCGCACCCAGCTGGGCGGCGGCGGGGCCGACGAGGAGGCCTTCCGCCAGTCGGGTCAGGTGCCCGAAGCCCGCGGCGTGCCCGCGGGCGCGGACGGCGAGGTGCGCTTCAAGGCCGTGTCCAAGGGCCCCGCGGAGGTCCGGCTGGCCGAGCTGGCCGGGTCGCCCGCCGGGCAGGCCCCGCCCGAGAACGGCGCGGGCGAGGTGAAGCGGCCCGTGAGCCAGGCCCTGCCCCCTGCCCCCGCAGGGCAGGCCGCGATCCCGGCCGTGCCGGACGTGGGCAACGACACCGTGCCCGCGCCGGAGGCCTTCAGCGTGCCTACGGGGCCGTCCCTGCCGCCCGTGGCCCCGCAGAAGGCCCCGGAGAAGGCCAAGGCCGCAGCCGAGGCCACCGCCCCTGCCGAGACCCCGCCGCCGGTGCACGTGGTGCCCGGCCCGCCCGAGGCCGCGCCCGTGGCCCCGGTCCTGGAGCCGCCCAAGCCCGAACCGGCCCACGCCGAGCTGGCCCCGTCCGAGAACGCCACGGCCGCGGCCCCGGAGAACGCCACGGCCGGCGAACTGGCCATGGGCGAGCGCGAGACCTACCTGCGCGAGAGCCTGTACACGGCCGAGAGCCAGATGGCCAACGGCGACCTCAAGGGCGCGCAGGAGGCGCTCAAAGGCCTGCTGGCCGCCCCGGACCTGCCCGCGGACGTACGCGAGGACGCCCTCTACGACCTGGCCGACGTGCTCTACCAGATCTACCGCGGCGACATGGCCGGGCACTTCCCCGAAGTCTCCAAGGCCTTCTACGAGGCCATGAACTCCAACCTGAAGTCGCCGCGCGTGCCCGCGGCCTTGCTCAATCTGGGCCTCCTGAACCTCAAGGTGGACAACATCCCCGAGGCCACGGCCTACTTCAAGCTGCTCAAGGACAAGTATCCCGAGGACCAGAACGTCCCGTACATCGACTACTATTGGGGCGAGCACTACTTCAACAAGGGCGACTACGCCAACGCCGCCCGCAGGCTCCAGACCCTGATCCAGAACCATCCGGACATCCCGCTCATCAAGCAGGCGTCCTATCTCCTGGCCGACTCCCTGCATCTCCTGGGCTACAACGAGCAGGCCTTCCAGATCACGGACTACATGGACAAGCGCTGGCCGCTCCTCTACATGGAGAATCCCCTCTTCCTGAAGCTGGCCGCGGACGTGGAGAACACCCTGGGCAAGCTCAAGGAGGCCAAGGACCACTACTGGACCTACTACAACCTGAACCCCCAGGCCCCCTCGGGCGACATCGTCCTGGCCCGCATCGCGGACATCTACCTGAGGGACGGCCAGAAGAAGGCGGCCCGCGAGATATACGACAAGGCCATCAAGGACTTCCCGGATTCCGAGGGCGCGCTGGTCTCCAAGATGCGCCTGGCCGAGGAGGGCATCTACGACGATCCGACCGAGCCGGTCATGTCCACGGTCTTCGACCGGCCCTACAACGTGCTGCCCCGGGACACCTATATCGAGATCGCCACCAAGCACCCGGACAGCCCCCTGGCCCCCCTGGCCCTGCTCAAGCTGGCCATGTGGCACGCCTGGAACAAGCAGTACGGCGACGCCCTGGGCGCGGTGCAGGACCTCCTGGACCGCTATCCCAAGAACGACCTGGCCCCGCGCGCCCGGGAGCTGGGCGACAAGACCTTCGCCCTGGCCGTGCCCCAGCTCATCGCGGACGGCAACTACGGCCGCGTGACCCAGTGGTGGGAGAAGTACGCCTTCGTGAACCGGGACAAGGCCGACGACGACACCCGCCTGGGCGTGGCCACCAGCTACTGGAAGACCGGCGAGCCGGACAAGGCCCTGGCCCTGATCCAGCGCTACCTGACCAAGACCCAGGTGCCCACCTATTCGGAAATGGCCCTGAACCTGGCCAGCAACATCTACCTGGAGACCGGGGCCTGGACCAAGCTCGACGCCCTGGCCGCCCTGGCCCGCCGCAACTGGAAGATCCCCACGGGCCTGGAGCAGCAGCTGGACTACGCCCGGGCCATGGCCCTGGAGAACCTGAACGACGCCAAGCGGAGCCTGCCCATCTGGGCCCAGCTGGCCGCGGACATGAGCGTGGACCCCGCCATCCGGGCCAACGCCATGTACTACCTGGCCAAGGCCAGCATGGAGAAACAGGATCTGCGCCGGGTCTTCGCCTACGCCCAGGAGGCCCTCTCGCTTCTGCTCCAGACCAAGGGCGACAAGGACAAGATCAAGGACGCCATCCTCATGACCGTGTTCGCCACCGAGCATTCGGGGCGCTGGGAGGAGGCCCTCAAGTGGGCCGGGGAGTATGACAAATACATCCCGGACACGGACCCGGAATGGCCCTCCATGCGCTACCGCCTGGCCGAGATCTACCGCAAGGCCGGCAGCCGGGCGCAATGGAGGAAGATGATGGAGGAGATCCGGGACAAGAAGCCGGACAGCCTCTACGGCCGCATGGCCGCGTCGGCCCTGGACACCTACGCCCTGGAGACCAAGGCCCAGGAATACGCGCCCGGTCCCAACTGACCGGGCAAGGAGAGCTTCCCATGGACAGAAATCCCATCGTGGCGGGACAGTTCTATACCGCAGAGCCCAAGGCCCTGGCCGCGGAGGTCCGGCGCTTTCTGGACGCGGCCGAGGGCCGCGAGGAGCGCCCCACGCTCCTGGCCATGGCGCCCCACGCGGGCTACGTCTTTTCCGGAGCCGTGACGGGCAAGACCCTGGGCCGGGCCAACCTGGCCAGGACCATCCTGCTCCTGGGTCCCAACCATACCGGCATGGGCAGCCGCTATGCGGTCTGGCACATGGGCTCCTGGCTGTTCCCCTGCGGCTGCCTGAACGTGGCCGAGGATCTGGCCCAGGGCCTCATCGCCCGGGATCCGCGGCTGACCCCGGACCGCACCGCGCACCTCAACGAGCACTCCCTGGAGGTCCTGGTTCCCTTCCTCTGGGCCAGGAATCCAGAAACGCGCATCGTGCCCATCGCCGTGGGCGGCGGCGGGCCGGAGGAGCTCATGGACGTGGGCCGCAGGCTCGGCCAGGGCCTCAAGGCGTCCGGGACTCCGGTGTCCATCGTGGTCAGCTCGGACATGAGCCACTACATCTCCCACGAGCAGGCCCGGTCCCGCGACTCCCTGGCCCTGGCGGCCATTACGGCCCTGGACCCGGCGGCCCTGTTCGAGGTGGTGCGGAGCAAAAACATCACCATGTGCGGAGTCCTGCCCATGGTGGTGGGTCTGGCCGCGGCCAAGGAGCTGGGCGCCAGCCAGGCCGAGGTCGTGGCCTACGCCACCTCGGGCGAGGTGAACCAGGACATGCAGCGGGTGGTGGGCTACGCCGGGGTGCTCGTCAGCTGACGGCTCAGAGCGCGAGCCAGTTGTCCCAGGGCAGGGCCTCCAGCAGGCCCGCCCAGCGCTCCGCGGCCCGGGCCGTGACCAGGCAGACCTTCTGCTCCCGCAGCCAGGGCGCGAAACTTCCGTACTCCACATACCCCTCGCCGGGCGGCGGGATCGTGTCCGCCCAGAGGCGCACGGACTTGGGCCGCAGGCCCGGGTAGCGCCGCACGGCCTGTTCCACGGGATCCTCGTCCTCCAGGCAGAGCACCGGCACGCGGCCCTTGCGGCCGCGCTCCAGCTCCAGGAGGCAGGCGTTGCGCGCCTGGAGCAGGTTCTGCCGCCACAGCTCCACCAGGCGGATGGTCATATCCAGGCGCTCGGCCTGGGTCATCATGCCGGTCTGGGCCAGGATGTCGCAGGTCTGCGTCAGGCCCCGCACCAGGGGGTTCTCCTCGGCGTCGCCGTAGCGCTCGTGCCAGCGCAGGGCTCGCAGGAGCGTCAGGTTCTCCTCGATGGTCTTGAGGGTCTGGAGCTGCTTGACCTTGAGCCGGATGAGCTGCACCTCCGGCGCATCGGCCAGGACGCGGTCCATTTTCTCCAGAAAGGCCCGGCGGTCGATGGCCGGGAGCGCGGTCAGCGCCGCCTCGTCCGGCAGGGGAAAGAGGGCCGGGTCCAGGAGTCCCTCGCCGGTGGCGTTGCAGAAGCGCGCGCCCGTGGTTTCCTGGATCTGCCGGGCGAAGATGCCGGCCTCGTAGGCTGAGGCGAAGTAGGGGAGTTCCGTGCTCACCCGGCGGCCTCGCAGGTCGGGCAGGCTGAAGGTCCCGGAGGAGACCTGCACGGGCGCGCCCGCCGGGAAGAGCGGGGCCTCCTCGGCGGCCGCCCCCTGGCCGTGGTAGCGGGCCTGGGCCTTGAAGGACAGGTCCGCCCCGGCCACCAGGACCAGGGGCGCGGCCAGGGCCTCGGCCAGGCCCAGGCAGGGGAAGAGCGAGCTGAGCCAGGATTCGCGCAGCCTGGCCTTGTTGGGCAGCGCTTCCAGGTCGAAGCTGTCCATGAAGACCACGCCCCGGCAACGCGGGGCCAGCTCGCTGACCGGGGCCAGGCTCAGGGCCACCAGGGTGCAGTTCGGCAGGTGGAAGTCCCGGGGCAGGAGATAGGGCTGCCGCCAGGCCGTATCCAACTGCAGCAGGAAGTCCGGCTCCACCCCGTGCCGCAGGCAGAAATCCAGGGTCCGCGCCAGGCAGACCACCAGGCAGGAGCGGGACAGCCCGGCCAGCCTCGGCCCCAGGCGGTCCAGGGAGGGGCCTGGCAGGACCAGGAGCACGGGCAGGCCGATGCTCTCCCGGGCCAGGCTGTCCACCAGGGGCGCGCGCAGGAGCCAGGGCATGTTCCGGTAGCGGTTGATCTCGTTGCCCAGGTTGAGGGGCCGCGGCCCGTACAGTGCGCAGGGGTCCGGGATGCCGGGGGCGCGGGGGTAGGCCACGAACTTGCAGAAGGCCCAGGCCAGATGCCGCTGGAAGTGGTCCACGGCCTCGCGGTGGACGGCGTAGGTGGCGGAGTCGATGAAGAAGACCAGGCCGTGCCGCATGTGCTCGGGGTGTACGGCCTGGATCTTGGCCAGGTCTTCCGGGCCGAAGTCCGTGAGCACCAGGGCCTTGCCCGCCGGGGGCGCAGGCGGAGTTCCGAAGCAGACGAGCAGGGCCTCGGCTGGATAGGCGCCGAGGCGGTCGATGAAGGTCTGGACGCGCATGGGTCTCCTGCGGGGCCGGAGAAGGGCCGCCACAGGGGCGAACATAGCCTTGCCGCCCCGGCCGGGCAAGCCCGGGGCGCCTCGGGAAACGAAAAAAGGCGGCCGCCCGGGGGCGGCCGCCTGATGCGCCGTTTGTTGGGGAAGCCTAGCGGCGGCCCCGGCCTCCGCGGTCGTCGCGGCGGGGACCGCGACGGTCGCCGCCGTCACGGCTGGACGGCGGACGGCGGAACTCGTCCAGGTTGACCTCCTGGCCGGCCTGCTCCATGAGCCAGGCCTTGCGGGAGAGGCGGATGCGGCCGCCGGCCTCCAGCTCGATGACCTTGACCCAGACCTTCTGGCCGAGCTGGAGCAGGTCCGTGACCTTCTCGATGCGCTCCACGTCCAGCTGGGACACGTGGAGCATGCCCTCCACGCCGGGCAGGATCTCCACCAGGGCGCCCACCTCGAGGATCTTCTTGACCACGCCTTCGTAGTTCTTGCCGGGCTCCGGAGTCTGGTCGTAGTACTGGACCATCTCCTTGGTCTTTTCCAGGGACTCCAGGGTGGGGGCGAAGATGGAGACCTTGCCGGAGTCCTCGATGTCGATGTCCGCGCCGGTCTCGGCGGTGATGGCCTTGATGTTCTTGCCGCCGGGTCCGATGACGCTGCGGATTTTCTCCGGGTTGATGAAGAGCACGGCCATCTGCGGGGCCAGGTCCGAGAGCTTGGGCCGGGGCGCGGCCAGGACCATGCCCATGTGCTCCAGGATGTGCAGCCGGGCCTCGCGGGCCTGGGCCAGGGCGCGGCGCAGCACGTCGGACGGGATGCCCGTGGAGAGCTTCACGTCCATCTGGATGCCGCTGATGCCGTCCTTGGAGCCAGCCACCTTGAAGTCCATGTCGCCCAGGGCGTCTTCGTCGCCCAGGATGTCCGTGAGCACGAGGTAGTCGTCGCCCTCCTTGGTCAGCCCCATGGCGATGCCCGCCACGGGCTCCTTGATGGGCACGCCCGCGTCCATGAGCGCCAGCGTGGCGCCGCAGACCGTGGCCATGGAGGAGGAGCCGTTGGAGTCCATGACCTCGGAGACCACCCGCAGGGTGAAGGGGAATTCGTCCGGGGAGGGCAGGACCTGGGCGATGGAGCGCTCGGCCAGCGCGCCGTGGCCGATGTCCCGGCGTGAGGGGCCGCGCAGGGGCCGGACCTCGCCCACGGAGTAGGCCGGGAAGTTGTAGTGGAGCATGAAGCGCTTGGACTCCTCGCCGGTGAGGGTCTCGATGCGCTGCTCGTCGCGGGTGCTGCCCAGAGTGGCGATGACCAGGGCCGTGGTCTCGCCGCGGCGGAAGAGGCAGGAGCCGTGGGTCATGGGCAGGGTGCCCACCTCAATGGACAGCGGCCGCACGGTCTTCAGGTCGCGGCCGTCGATGCGCACGCCCTCCTCCTTGATGCGGGTGCGCATGAGCTTCTTGCCCAGGGCCTCCACCACGTTCTTGGCCAGCTTGGCCTTTTCCGGGGTATCGGCGAACTTGGCGGCCACGGCCGCCAGGGCCTTGGCCTCGGCCGCGGCCTTGGCCTCGCGGCGGGCGGTCTTGGCCGGGATGGCCAGGGCGGCCTTGAGTTCGTCGGTGGCGATCTCGGCCACGTAGGAGACCAGCTCCGGGGCCGGTTCGGGCGCGGTCACCTCGATCTTGGGCTTGCCCACCTTGGAGCGCAGCTCTTCCTGCAGGTCGATGAGAGGCAGGATCTGCTTGTGGCCCCACTCCAGGGCGTCGGCGATGAGGTCCTCGGAGAGGAACCGGGCCCCGCCCTCGACCATGACCACGGCCTCGCGGCTGGCCGCGAAGACCAGGTTCAGGCTGCTCTCGTCCACGGCCTTGTGGTAGGTGGGGTTGAGCACGAACTGGCCGTCGATGTAGCCCACGCGGGCGCCTGCGATGGGGCCCAGGAAGGGCATGGGCGAGAGGTGCAGGGCGGCCGAGGCGCCGGTCAGGGCCAGCACGTCGGGATTGGTGTTGCGGCCCGCCGAAAGCACGGTGGCGATGACCTGGACCTCGTCGGCGAAGCCCTTCTTGAAGAGCGGCCGGATGGGCCGGTCGATGAGCCGGGAGACCAGGGTCTCGCGCTCCGAGGGCCGCCCGATCTCGCGGCGGAAGTAACTGCCCGGGATGCGGCCCGCGGCGTAGGACATTTCCTGGTAGTTGCAGGTCAGCGGGAAGAAGCCCTTGTCCTCGGGCAGGGGCGCGGACACGGCCGTGACCATGACCACGGTGTTGCCAGACTGGACCCAGACCGAGCCGTGGGCCTGGTTGGCCATCTTGCCGGTCTCCATGATGATCTCGATGCCGCCGTTGAGCGTGGCGGAGACGCGGGTCTTTTCAAACGGTTTGAGCATGATGCGTTCCTTGTGTTGGGCATGGGGTGGGCGCGCCGTGTTGCCCCGGAACGTGAGAAGGCTTGGGAAAGGGCTCTTGCAGGGCAAAAGCGCTTTCCGCAGCCAACCACGCTTTGACCGGGACCATTCCCGGTCCGGGGGCCCGCAGCCTCGCGCTCCTTGCGCGGGTCCGGGCCTGACGCGCGGAAAACATCCCCGGGGGCGGTCGCCGCCCCCGGGGATCGGGTCCAAAACCTTCGGCGTTCCGGCTACTTGCGGATGCCGAGGCGCTGAATCAGATCGCGGTAACGCTGGATGTCCTTGTTCTTCAGGTAGTTCAGAAGCTTCCGGCGCTGGCCGACCAGCTTGAGCAGGCCGGTGCGGGAGTGGAAGTCCTTCTTGTGCACCTTGAAGTGCTCGGTCAGGTACGCGATCCGTTCGGTGAGCAGGGCCACCTGCACCTCGGGCGATCCGGTGTCGCCTTCGTGCCGCTTGTAATCCTCGATGATCTTGTTCTTTCCTTCGGCATCCAAAACCACAGCGCTATCCTCCAATGCTGGTTGTTTGACTCACCGAACCGGGTCCTTCCGGCGGACCGGCGCTTCTTCGCTCCAGAGTCCGCGCAGGATGGCCCAACGAAGCTGTCCGTCCTTGGTTTGAGCCTCGGCCAGCGCCAGGGGCTGCCCGTCCGGCGCGAGGAGCACGGCGTGTTCCCCGGCCTGGGCCTGGTCCTGTCCTGTCTCGCCGAGCGGCAGCCAGGCCCCGTTTTTCACCAGGGCGGCCAGCGTGTCGCTCAAACGGAGCCGGGGCCAGTGCGGGAGCGCCTCGGCCAGCGGGATGACCCGCTCCCGGAAGCGCTCCGGCTCACCAAGGACGGCCTCGAGATCGTGGGCCTGATCCAGCCCGAAGGGCTGGCTCGCCTCGCGGGTCAGTTGCGTGAGAATGGCGCCGCATCCAAGTCGCTTCCCCAAGCTGTGGACCAGGGAGCGTACATAGGTGCCTGCCGAACACCTGACCCTGAATCTCGCCGTCGGAAGGGTGATCTCCAACGGTTCGGCATGGAAAACCGTGACGGTCTTGGTCTTGACCGGCACTTCCTCGCCGGCCCGTGCCAGCGAGTACAGCGGTTTCCCCTTATGTTTCGCCGCCGAATAGGCGGGTACTTCCTGTTCTGTCAAGCCCTCCCAGGCCCGGACGGCCTGGGCCACCTCCTCGGGCGAGGCGGTCACCGCAACCTCGTCGCTCAGGGAACCCTCAGCATCGTAAGTGTCGCTGCTGACGCCGAGCCTGAACTCGCCGGAATAGACCTTCTCCCCGCCGGTGAGGTAGGAAGCCATCTTTGTACCCTGTCCCAGCAGAACGAGCAACACCCCTTCGGCCAGGGGGTCCAGGGTCCCTGCGTGGCCGATCTTGGGCTGGCCCAGGGCGTGCTTGATGCGGTTCAGGCAGGCCGCCGAGGTGGGGCCGGCGGGCTTGCGCAGCACGAGCAGGCCGTCGGCTTGGCGCGGGTCCGTGCGCTGGCGCCGGCTCACTGCTCCCCCATCCCGGGCATGCGGCCCACGGCCTCGTCCAGGCGGGCCAGGACCTCTTCCAGGGGGCCGGAGACCGGAGCCCCGGCCGCGTTCCTGTGGCCGCCGCCGCCGAACCGGGCGGCCACGGCCTGCACGTTGTCCGCGCCCTGGGAACGCAGGCTCATCTTCCAGCGTTCCGGGCCTTCCTGGCGCACCAGGACGCAGACCCGCAGGCCCTTGAGACGGCGGAAGAAATTGATGAATTCCTCGCAGTCCTCGGCCGTGGCGCCGGTGGCCTCGAAATCCTCGCTGCGGACCACGGCCCAGGCCAGCAAGCCGCCCCGGCGCACCTCCAGGCTGCCCATGACCCGTCGCCAAAGCTTCATGCCGGCCAGGCTCCACTGGTTGTGGATGTCCGCGTTGATGCGCTCCAGGGGCAGGCCCCCGCGCAGCAGCCCGGCGGCCAGCTCCAGGACCTCGGGCGTGGTGTTGCCGTATGTGAAATGGCCGGTGTCCGTGGTCACGGCCAGGTACACGGCCTCGGCCAGGCCGCCCTCAAGCGGCACGCCCGCCTGGCGGGCCAGCTTGGCCACCATGGCCCCCACCGCGGGCTCGGCCGGGTCGATCCAGTTCACGGCCCCGAAGGCGGGGTTGTCGCCGTGGTGGTCGATGTTCAGGGTGCGGGCCGGGTCCAGGCGTTCGAAAAGCTCCTTGCCCAGGCGCTGGGGCGAGCCGCAGTCCAGGGCCAGGGTCCATTCGGGCAGGGTTTCGGGCAGATGCCTGACCACGGGGCAGGGCAGGGGCAGCCAGGCGTAGCGGCTGGGCATGCCCGCGGGGCTGTAGAGGATCGCCTCCTTGCCCAGGGCCTGGAGCAGGAACCCGGCCGCGGCCATGCTCCCGATGGCGTCGCCGTCGGGGTTCACGTGGGCCGCCACCAGGAACGACCGGCTATTCTTCAGGATCGTCGTGATGTCCTGGCTGGGGGTGGCCATAGACCATGTCCTCGAGAAAGGTGTCGTGCGTGAAGCGCAGTTCGGGCAGGTAGCGCAGCTTGAGCCGCTGGCCCAGCATGGCCCGCAGCTTGCCCCCGCACTTGGCCAGGGCGGCCTTGGCCTCGGCCAGGGGCTCGTCCCCGGCGGGCAGGGTGAAGAAGACCTCGGCGATGCGCAGGTCCTTGTTCATGCGCACCGCGGAGAGCGTGACCCTCGCCAGCCGCGGGTCCTGGATGTCCTCGCTGAGCATGGTGGCCAGCTCGCGCAGGATCTGGTCGCCCAGCCGGGCCGAGCGCCGTGTGTCGGAAAGCTTCATCAGTGCTCCGGTGAACTGGAGAAAATCTCGGTGTCGCAGTGGACCAGTTCGCAGTCCGCAGCGGCCTCCACCAGGTTCAGGGCCTTGGCCAGGCGGCCCTCCACCACCTTGGAGTCGCCCCCCACGGTGACGGCGGCCAGGACCAGGCGCTCGTGGGCGTCCTGGGCCTCCACCTCGGACACGGCCAAGTTGAAGCTGTTGCGCAGCTTCTGCTTGAGGCTCTGCGCCACCTTGCGCTTGCCCTTGAGGGAGTCGTTGCCGTGCAGCCGGAACTCCAGGGTGAGCACGCCGATGATCATATCCTACTTTCCTTGGGGGCGCCGCCCCCAAGCCCCGGCCGCCGCGGGGGGGCCGGGGGGCCGCGCGGCCCCCCGGATGCCTTGCCTTATTCCAGAGTACGGGCGACTTCCTTGAGCTCGAAGGCCTCGATCACGTCGCCGATCTTCACGTCGTTGAAGTTCTCCAGGCCCACGCCGCATTCGTAGCCCTTGGCCACTTCCTTGGCGTCATCCTTGAAGCGTTTGAGGGAGGCCAGCTGGCCGGTGTAGACGACCACGCCGTCGCGCAGCAGACGGACCTTGGCGTTGCGGGTGAGCTTGCCGTCCACCACGCCGCAGCCGGCCACGGTGCCGACCTTGGGCACGCTGAAGGTGTTGCGCACCTCGGCCTGGCCCAGATAGACCTCCTGGATGTCCGGGGCGAGCATGCCGGACATGGCGTCCTTGATCTCGCCCACCAGCTTGTAGATGATGTCGTAGAAGCGGATCTCCACGTTCTCGCGCTCGGCCACTTCCTTGACCTTGGCCGTGGGCCGCACGTTGAAGCCGATGATGATGGCCTGGGAAGCCGCGGCCAGCATGACGTCGGACTCGGTGATCGCGCCCGCGCCGCCGTGCACCACGGCCACCTTGACCTCGTCGGTGGAGAGCTTGTGGAGGGCTTCGGAGATGGCCTCCAGGGAGCCCTGCACGTCGGCCTTGACCAGCAGGTTGAGGGTCTTGGCCTCCTGGTCCGGCTTGGAGGCCAGGAAGGACTCGAGCGAGATCTTGGACTTGCCGCCCAGTTCCTTCTCGCGCTGCTTGATCATGCGGGACTGGGCGATGCGGCGGGCCACCTTGTCGTCGCCCACCACTGCGAATTCGTCACCGGCCTCGGGCAAGCCGTCCAGGCCCTGGATCTCCACGGGCATGGCCGGACCGGCGCTCTTGATCTTCTTGCCCTGGTCGTTGAACAGGGCGCGGATCTTGCCGTGCTGCACGCCGCAGACAAAGGCGTCGCCCACGCGGATGGTGCCCTCGCCGATGAGCAGGGTGCCCACCGGGCCACGGCCCTTGTCCAGCTTGGCCTCGATGATGTGGCCGCGGGCGTGCTTGTCTGGGTTGGCCTTGAGCTCCAGCACCTCGGCCTGGAGCAGGATCATCTCCAGGAGTTCGTCGATGCCGATCTTCTGCTTGGCCGAGACGTGGGCGTAGATGGTGTCCCCGCCCCAGTCCTCGGGCACCAGGCCCAGTTCGGAGAGCTCGCGGCGCACGCGGTCGGGGTTGGCCCCCTCCTTGTCGATCTTGTTCACGGCCACCACGATGGGCACCTTGGCGGCGCGGGCGTGGTTGATGGCCTCGCGGGTCTGGTCCATGACGCCGTCGTCGGCCGCCACCACCAGGACCACGATGTCCGTGACCTGCGCGCCGCGGGCGCGCATGGTGGTGAAGGCCTCGTGGCCGGGGGTGTCCAGGAAGACCACCTCGCCGCGCGCCGTGGTCACGTGGTAGGCGCCGATGTGCTGCGTGATGCCGCCGGCTTCGCCCGCGGTGACGTTGGTGGTGCGGATGGCGTCCAGGAGCGAGGTCTTGCCGTGGTCCACGTGGCCCATGATGGTGACCACAGGCGGCCGCGGCTTGAGGTTCTCGTCCGTGTCCGGGGTCTCGGTCACCAGGAAGTCCTGCTCGTCGAAGGAGACGTTCTCCACCTCGTAGCCGAACTCCGTGGCCAGGAGCGTGGCCGTGTCCAGGTCCAGGGCCTGGTTGATGGTGGCCATGACGCCCAGGGCGAAGAGGGATTTGATCAGGGCCGGGGCCTTGACGCCCATCTGGTGGGCCAGGTCCGAAACCCGGATGGTTTCGTCCACGCGGATCTTGCGCTTGACCGCCTTGAGCGGCTGGGCCGCGGGCTCGGGGCGCATGTCCTTGGGCTGCTTGCGCTTGCGGCGGCCGTGGCGGCGGAAGCTGTCGTCCTCGCCGGGCATGGGCTTGCGCTTGCCGGGACCGGCGGCCGCGGCGCGGCGCGCGGCTTCGGCCGCGTCCACCTCACCGCCGCCACCGCCATGGCCGAATTCCACCACGCGACGGTCCTTCTTGCGCTTGCCGCGCTTGCCGGATTCGCCTTCCTTGTCCGGCCGGGGCGGAGCGGGGGGCTCGTTGCGGCCGGGGCCGCCGGGACCGCCGGGGCGGGGGGCGTAGCCGCCGGGACCGCCGGGGCGCGGACCCGAGGGACGGGGAGGGTAGCCGCCGGGACGCGGGCCGGCCGGGGCGGCCGGAGCCGGCTCCTGGCCCGGCTGGGGCCGGGAAATGATGCGCACCTGCGGGATGTGCACCTCGCGGCGCGGTTTCTTCTTGGGCTTGGCCTCGGCATCGGCGTCGGCGGCCTCGGGAGCGGCCGGGGCCTCGGGGGCCGCGGCCGTTTCGGCCGGAGTCTCGGGAGCGGCCGGGGCGGCGGACTCCTCGGGGGCCTGGGGAGCCTTGGCTTCCGCCACCGGCTCCGGAGCCGGGGCAGGGGGAACGGCCTCGGCGGCGGGAGCGGGCTCCGGCTCGGGGGCCGGGGCTTCGGGGGCGGCGGGCTTGGGCACGGAAATGATCCGGGCCTTGGGCTCCTCGGGTTTGGGCGCGGGCCGGACCGGGGCACGGGGTTCGGCCGGGGCCTCGGCGGCAGGCTGCTCCGCGGCCTCTGGCTCCTTGGGCTCGGCCTTGGCCTTGGTGCGGGCCTTGGGCTTTTCGGCCTTGGGTTCTTCCTTGGCCTCGGCCTTGGGGGCTTCGTCCTTGGGTTCGGCGGTCTTGGCCCGGGCCTTGGGCCTGGGGGCTTCCTCGGCGGGCTGGGGCGCGGCCTTGCGGCGGCGCACGATGACGCCGGGCTGAACCTCGCGGACCACTGTGGTGGACCCTGCGGCCTGGACCGGACCAGCGCCGCGTAGGCGCTCCACGTCCTCGGGCTCCAGGGTGCTCATCAGGCTTTTGACCTGGACCCCGGCGTCCCGCAGGCGCTGCAACATGTCCTTGTTGCTGACGCCCAGTTCGGCGGCCAGGTCTTTGACCTTCATCTTATCCGTCATGCGCGATCCCCCTTCTCCTTCCGCCGGACGCCCTTGCGCCGGAACGTCTCCATGCATTCGGCCCGCTGGCAGACATAGACGCCGCGGCCGGGCATGGTCTGGGACGGGTCGGCCCCTGGGCCTTCTCCGTCACCTGGTGTGCTGCGGAGCACGAAGCGCCGCAGCTCGTGTTTCGGATGCCGCTGGCGGCAGACGGCGCACATGCGCACCGGCACGTGCCGGGCTGTGGCGCCGTCCTTTCCCGCCCGATTCATCATTCCTCTCCGGTCTTATCGGCGGCCGCCTCGGGAGCGGCCGCTCCGGCGGCGTCTTGCGCGGGCTGGGCAGCGGGCTCCCCGGCCTCGGCCGTCTGCGGCTTGATGTCGAGCATGTTCATGGCCAGGCGCACGTCCGAAACCCGCGAGGGCGTCATGCCCTCCACGGCCAGGATCTGCTCGTCCGTGGCCGCGGCGAGCATCTCGGCGGTCTCGAAGCCGGCGGCCAGGAAGTTTTCGATGCCCACTTCGGCCACGCTGGCCAGCTGCTCCAGGCCTTTGCGGTCGGCGTTGAGTTCGCCGTAGCGGCTTTCCGTGAAGATGTCGATCTTCCAGCCCAGGAGCTTGGAGGCCAGCTTGACGTTCTGGCCCTTGCGGCCGATGGCCAGGGTGAGCTGGTCGTCGGGCACCACCACCTCCAGCACCTGCTCCTCCTCGTCCACGGTGATCCGGGTGATCACGGCCGGGGACAGGGCGTGCTGGGCGTACATGGCGATGTCCGGGCTCCAGACCACGATGTCGATGCGCTCGCCCTTGAGCTCCTGCACGATGTTCTGGATGCGCGAGCCGCGGATGCCCACGCAGGCGCCCACGGGGTCCACGTCACGGTCGCGGGAATAGACGGCCACCTTGGCGCGCAAGCCCGGGTCGCGGGCCACGCCCATGATCTTCACCGTGCCGTCGGCCACCTCGGGCACCTCGCGGTGGAAGAGGGCGGCCATGTAGTCCGGGTGGCTGCGGGAGACCACGACCTGCGGGCCGCGGGACTCCTTCTGCACGTCAATGATATAGGCCTGGACGCGGTCGCCGCGCTTGTAGCGCTCGCGGGGGATCTGCTCCTCCTTGGGGAGCAGGGCCTCGGTGCGGCCCAGGTTGATGATCCAGCCGGTGCGGTCGCGGCGCTGGATGATGCCGGAGGCGATTTCGCCCACGCGGTCCTTGTATTCCTCGTAGATGATCTCCTGCTCGGCGTCGCGCATGCGCTGGATGATCACCTGCTTGGCGGCTTGGGCCGCGATGCGCCCCAGGTCCTCGATGTTCAGCTTGAAGCCCATCTCGTCGCCGATCTGCACAGCCGGGTCGTGCTTGCGGGCCTCCTTGAGCTCGATCTCGTTGAGCGGCTCCTTGACCTTGTTGGCCACGACCTTGAACTGGTACACCTCGATCTCGCCGGCTTCCTCGTTGAAGCTGACCTCCACGTCCATGGACTCGCCGTATTTGCGGATCACGGACGAGCGCACGGCCTCCTCGAGGGTGTCCACCAGCAGGTCGCGGTCGATGCCGCGGTCCTTGCTGATCTGGTCGATGGCTCTTTTCAGTTCCGACATGGGAATCCTCCGCTCTCTCTTGGGACCGGCGCCGCCGGGCCGCAGGCTCTAGAATTCGTGAATGAGACGGGCCTTCTTGACCCGGTCCCAGGAAAACTCGAAGCGTCTGCCGTCCACGTCCAGGACCAGGCCGTCGGCCCGGGCCTCTTCCAGGCGGCCCCGGAAGTTCTTGCGGCCGTCCTCGGGCTCGGCCAGGCTCACGTCCAGGCTGCGGCCCACATAGGGCGGCAGCTGGCCGGGCTCGAAGAAGCGCCGCTCCAGCCCCGGCGAGGAGACCTCCAGGACGTAGGCCCCGCGCATGACGTCGGCCACGTCCAGGGCCGCGCCCAGGCTCCGGCTCACTTCTGCGCACTGGTCCACTGTGGAGCCGCCCTGGGACTCGATGAAGAGCCGCACCAGGGGGCGGCGTCCGGCCGCGGCCAGCTCCAGCCCCCAGACCGAAAGCCCCAGGGACTCGGCCACGGGCCGGGCCAGCTCCAGAATCTTTTGTTCAAGGCTGTGGGCCATGCGCTGTATCCGTTTCCGCCCGGCCTTTGGTCCGGAAAAAAAAAGGGGGCCAGAAGGCCCGCCCGCGAACGAAGAACCAAAGGTTCAGGCAGTATTCCATGTTGAGGCCTTGGAGCGGGTGACGGGGATCGAACCCGCGACACCAAGCTTGGGAAGCTTGTACTCTACCAGCTGAGCTACACCCGCTCGAAACGTCTCCTTCTAGACACAAGAATGTCCCTTGTCAACTGATTCCCTGCAGGGGGGCTTCTCCCTCTCCGACCCCTTCCGAGAGGCTGGCCCGCATATTGCAAAGTCGGGTCAGGCGAAGGAGGTCCATCCATGCAGGACAGTACGTACAGCGCGCTCTTCGGGGCCTTGTCCAATGAAAAGCGGCTCGCCATCATCGCCAATAATTTGGCGAACGCCAACACCACCGGCTACAAGGCCGACCAGGTGGCCTTCCAGGACACCTTCCAGCGGTTCGCCCACGACTACCTGGTGGATTCCCGCGTGAGCCTGCGGGACAAGGAACTCTGGCCCAAGCCCGACGTCGTCGCCAAACCCCGGCTCTCGGAACAGCACGTGGACCTGAGTCAGGGCAGCCTCCAGTTCACCGGCAACCCCCTGGATTTGGCCATTTCCGGCGAGGGATTCTTCAAGGTGCGCACCCCGGACGGCGATTTTCTGACCCGCGCGGGCAGCTTCCAGTTGAGCACCGAGGGCGGGGTCATCAGCGAGCAGGGATACGCCCTGCTGGGGCAGGGCGGCCCCCTGACCATCCCGGAGGGCGGCAACATCCAGGTGGACCCCCTGGGGCAGGTGCTGGCCGACGGCGAGGTGGTCAACTCTCTGGATCTGGTCACGGTGGACGATCCCCGCGCCCTGGAGAAGGTTGGCAACAACCTCTACCGCGTCCGGCCGGACTCCAGTGCCCAGGAGGTCCCGGCCACCGGGTCCCGCGTGGAGCAGGGCTACATCGAGAAGGCCAACGTGGAAGTGGTCGGCGAGATGGTGGCCATGATCGAGGTCCAGCGGGCCTTTGAAATGTACCAGAAGATGATCACCGGCTCGTCGGAGATGGACAGGACCGTCAACGACAAGGTCGGCAGCGTCGTCTAGCAACGGAGGATTGTTCCATGATGCGTTCCCTGTGGACAGCGGCCAGCGGCATGGTCGCCCAGCAGACCAACATCGACGTGATGTCCAACAACCTGGCCAACGTGAACACCACGGGCTTCAAGAAGAGCCGGGCCGAGTTCGAGGACCTCATGTACCAGACCCTGCGCATCGCGGGCAGCCCCACCGAGGGCGGCAACCGCCTGCCCACCGGTCTGCAGATCGGCATGGGCGTGCGGCCGGTGACCGTGCACAAGTTCTTTTCCCAGGGCGACTTCCAGAACACCTCCAACCCCCTGGACATCGCCATCGAGGGCGACGGCTTCTTCCTCCTCGATAACAACGGCGAGGACGTCTATACCCGCGCCGGGGCCTTCAAGCTGGACAACGAGGGCCGCGTGGTCACGGCCAACGGCTATGCGCTGCAGCCCGAGTTCGTGGTGCCCGCCGAGACCGTGAACGTGGTCATCACCGAGCGCGGCCACATCTCGGCCCTGGACAAGAACGGCACGGAACTGGCCGCCACGGACATCCCCATCTACACATTCATCAACCCGGCCGGCCTCAACGCCGTGGGCCGCAACCTGTTCATGGAGACCGAGGCCTCGGGCCCGGCCACCCAGGGCACCCCCGGCGACCAGAACTTCGGCACCCTGTCCCAGGGCTACCTGGAAATGTCCAACGTGGAGATGGTGGACGAGATGGTGGGCCTCATCGTGGGCCAGCGGGCCTACGAGGTGAACTCCAAGGCCATCACCACGGCCGACGCCCTGCTCCAGACGGCCATCAACATCAAGAGGTAGCGGGAGCGATGCGCGCGAACACCACCCTGCGGACCGTCCTGCCGGTCCTGGCCCTGCTGGGGCTCTGCCTCGCGGCCGGAGCCTGGGCCGCTGGCCAGCCGTCCTGGCGGGTCTCGGTGCGCGACGCGGCCTGCTCCTATGGCCCGCGCGTGGTCCTGGGCGAGATCGCGGAGGTTTATGGCGATCCGCCGCAGGGCCTTTGGGAGCGGCTGAGCGCCCGGGAGCTCTGGAACAATCCCGAGCGCACCGGCCGCCAGGTCACGGTGAACCGCGAGCAGCTGGAGCGGCTCCTGCGCCACTACGTGCCCGAGGTGGGCCAGGCCTGGGTCCTGCCCAGCCAGCTCACCGTGCAGTACGGCGGTTCGCTCATGGAGCGCCGCGAGATCGAAAAGCGGGTTGTCGAGTTTTTGACCCCCCGGGCCGCGGGCCTGGGCGGCGAGGCCGAGTTCAAGGACCTGCGCCTGCCCGAAGGCCTGTTCCTGGACAGCGAGCACGACACGCTCGCCGTGGAGCTGGCCGGTCCCCTGGCGCCCGGCCGCGTGGGCCTCAGGCTCACCGTGCAGAACCCGGACGGCAAGATCGTCAAGCGGCTCTCGGCCAGCGTCTTCATGAATCTCTGGAAGGCCGTGCCCAGCGCGGCCAAGCCCCTCAACCGCATGCACCCCCTGGAGCCCGACGACGTGACCTTCCTGCGCCGCAACCTGGCCTACATCCCGGAGGCTTGGGACGGCGAGGGCGGCCCCTGGCGCGTGTCCCAGCCCGTGGGCAAGGGCCAGCCCCTGACCCGGGCCAACCTGGAGCCGCTGCCCGCCGTGGCCAAGGGCGAGAAGGTCATGCTCGTGTACGAGGGCCAGCGGGTGCGCATGGCGGTCAAGGCCGAGGCCCTGGGCGACGGTGACGTGGGCCAGACCGTGGCGGTGCGCAATTTGCAGACCAAGAAGGAAATCTCGGGCACCGTGGTGGACAACCACACCGTGCTCGTCAGGTAGGAACCGGAGTGAACCCATGAACACGCGCTGGATGATGACCCTGGCGGCCCTGGCCCTGTTGCTGTGCGGGTGCGCCTCGAGCCACAACCCCACGACCATGCCCGAGCTGACGCAGCCCATGATCGAGGAGCCCGAGCCCCTGGACAACCCCGGCTCGCTCTTCAGCGCCAACGGGGCCGAATACCTCTACGACGACAACCGGGCCACCCGGGTGGGCGACATCGTCATGGTGGTGGTTTCCGAGACCACCTCGGCCAAGAACAAGGCCGAGACCACGGCCACCCGCGAGGGCACCACGGACATCGGCGCCACGACCCTGCCCCAGGCCGGGCTGGGCGCGCTTGTGACCCGGCCCCTGGGGCTGGAGGCCAGCGCCCAGTTCAACACCACGAACAAGAACGACTTCACGGGCTCGGGCGAGACCAAGCGCGACTCCTACTTCACCACCACCGTGGCCACGCGCATCGTGCGCATGCTGCCCGGCCGGGTGATGCAGGTGGAGGGCGCGCGCCAGATCCGGGTCAACGACGAGAACCAGATCCTGGTGGTGCGCGGCCTGGTGCGCCAGCGCGACATCGCCGCGGACAACACCGTGCCGTCCAGCAACCTGGCCCAGGCCCAGATCGAGGTTTACGGCGAAGGCATCGTGGCCGACAAGCAGAAGCCCGGCTGGCTGGCCCGCATCCTCGACAACCTCTGGCCGTATTGATGCAGGGCGGAGAAGGGGACATGAACACGCAGATCATTCGTCGCATGGCGCGCTGCCGGGGCCGCAGCCTGGCCGCCGTCCTGGTCCTGACGGGCCTGCTTTCCGCGGCCCTGGTGGCCCCGGCCCTGGCCGTGCGGCTCAAGGACATCGCCTCCTTCAGCGGCATGCGCACCAACGAGCTCGTGGGCTACGGTCTGGTGGTGGGTCTTACCGGCACCGGCGACGGCACGAGCTCGGCTTTCACCATCCGCTCCATGGTCAACATGCTCGACAAGATGGGCGTGCAGGTGGACCCCGGCAAGATCAAGCCCAAGAACGTGGCCGCGGTCATGGTCACGGCCAAGATGCCGGCCTCCTCCCGGCCCGGCTCCAACCTGGACGTGGCCGTGTCCTCCCTGGGCGACGCCAAGAGCCTGCTGGGCGGGGTGCTCCTGCTTACGCCGCTCAAGGGCGTGGACGGGCAGGTCTATGCCCTGGCCCAGGGGCCGCTGACCATCGGCGGCTTCACGGCCTCGGGCGAGGCGGCCACGGCCCAGAAGAACATCTCCACCGTGGGCCGCATTCCCAACGGGGCGGTGGTGGAGCGTGGCGTGCCCTTCAAGTTCAACAGCCAGGAAAGCATGACCGTGAGCCTGAACGAGGCCGACTTCACCACGGTCATGCAGGTGGTCAACCGCATCAACTCCAACCTGGGCGGCGGCTACGCCCGGGCCCAGGACGCCTCGACCATCGAGCTCTCGGTGCCGGACAAGTTCCGCGGCAACATGGTCCCGCTCATGGCCTCCCTGGAGAACATGGACGTGAGCCCGGACGCCCGGGCCAAGGTGGTGGTGGACGAGAAGACCGGCACCGTGGTCGTGGGCAGCGAGGTTCGCCTGAGCCGCGTGGCCGTGGCCCACGGCAACCTCCAGATCGTCATCAGCGAGAACCCGCAGGTGAGCCAGCCCGGTCCCTTCTCCCAGGGCAAGACCGTGGTCACGCCCCAGACCAACGTGGCGGTGCACGAGCAGAACAACCGGCTCATGCTCGTGGAGGGCGCCACCCTCCAGGAGCTGGTGGACGGCCTCAACGCCATCGGCGCCACTCCCCGCGACCTCATCTCCATCATCCGCACGCTCAAGTCCGCCGGCGCCCTGCACGCGGACCTGGAGGTCATCTAGATGACCGCGCCCATGACCGACGCCTCCCTGGTGGGGCAGCAGAAGCTTGAGGAACAGGATCTCGTCCGCTTCAAGATGTCCATGGACGCGCTCAAGAAGCGCCTCTCCGAGCCGGACACCAAGGACAAGCAGCTCCGCAAGGCCTGCCGCAACTTCGAGGCTGTGTTCATCGGCAAGCTCTGGGAGCAGATGCGCGCCACCGTGCCCAAGGAGGGCTACCTGCACAGCCCGCAGGAGGACGCCTACCTCTCCATGTTCGACCAGGCCTTTTCCGAGAAGATGGCCGATTCCGGCGGCCTGGGCCTGGCCGACATGCTCTATGGCCACCTCAAGGAGCGCCTGGCCGAGATGGGACGCCAGGCCCTGCCCGGCCGCCTGGAGATTCCGGCCATGGACGGGCAGGCCCCGGCCGCCGCCGCTGCTCCGGCCGCCGGCCCCGCCCCGGCCCAGGTCTCCGAGGCCCCGGCCGTGAAGTCCCTGGCCGAGTCCGGCCGCGATGCGCGGCAGGCTGCTCCTGTGCGGGAGACCCCGCTCCAGCCCGTGGGCCGCCGTCAGGACCTGAAGCCCCTGCGCGCCGGGCCCCAGCTCAGCCCGCTGGTGCGTCCGGGCAGCCGTTTCGCGCCCCAGAATGTCCAGTCCGCCGCGGTTCCGTCCGCAGCCCAGTCCGCGGCCCAGCCCCTGTCCCAGGCCGCCCCGCCCGCTCCGGCCTCGCCGGAAGTGGCCGAGACCCCGGCCCAGGTGCAGGCCCAGCTGGAGGAGCTGGTGCGGCGCATCGAGGCCCAGGAGCAGCAGGCGGCCGGGCAGGCCGCCGGACAGCCCGCCGAGGTTCCGCCCGCGTCCGCCCCGCAGCAGACCGGGGCCCGGCTCTACCGGGGGCAGCAGACCGGCATGGAGCGCCCTGGCCGCAAACTTGCAAAGATCGGTTGACCCGCCTTCCTCCGGAAGCGTCCCGGAGCTGGCGGGGAAGTGATGAAAGTCATGGAAAACCGACAGCTTGAGACGATACGGAGGGGCGCATGACCGGCCGCATTCAGGAAAATTTGTCCCGCCAGCTCAAGGCCCTCGAACTGCTGGAAGAGCTTCTGGAAGAAGAATTTTCCTACCTCAAGACCAGCAAGCCCCAGTCCGTTTCGCGCATTGAAATCTCCATCCAGGAACTCATGCGCCAGCTTACCGTGGAGCGGCTGAGCCTGCGCGCCGCGGTCCAGGAAATGAAGCCCGAGGCCAGGCGCGTGCGCGAGATTCTTCCGCTCCTGGAGCCTGCCGGGGCCGACGCCCTGCGCGCCATCCTGGCCGGGCTGGACAAGGCCGAACAGGCCTGCGCCCGCCGGGCGGCCAAGAACCAGAACCTGGTCCTGGCCCTGCACCAGCAGAGCCGCAACCTGCTCCAGTTCCTGCACGACCGCATCCAGCCCAAGGGCACGGCCTACTCGGCCAGCGGCCGCATGGCCCGGGCCGCCAACAATCCCACCCTGGTCACCGGGAGACTGTAGATGTTCGGCCCCAATTCCATCCTGGACATGGCCAAGGGCGCGCTTCTGGCGCACCAGGCCTGCATCCAGGTCACCGGCGAGAACATCTCCAACGTGGACACCCCGGGCTATGCCCGGCGGGCCGTGACCCTGGCCGAGGCCGGGGTCATCAACTACACCCCGGGCCAGGTGGGCCTGGGCGTGGAGGCCACCGAGGTCGTCCGCTACTTCGACAAGATGGTGGAGCGGCTCTACTACGACCAGTCCGCCCTGGCCTCGCGCTGGGACACCACCTACGCCTCGCTCTCCAGCGTGGAGACCATGTTCAACGAGTCCGACGGCTACGGCATCAGCAATTCGCTGTCCAAGTTCTTCACCGCCTGGAGCAACCTGAGCCAGAGCCCCGAGGACACCGGCTCGCGCCAGGAGCTCCTGAACAGCACGGACACCCTCTGTTCGCTTCTCAAGCAGACCGACGCGGACCTCTCCAAGCTCCAGCAGCAGGCCGACGAGGAGATCGCCCAGGAGGTGGACTCGGCCAACAAGCTCATCCAGGACATCGCCGAGCTGAACCGCCAGCTCAACCTCTACGACCAGCCCGGCTCCAACAACGCCAACAACCTCTACGACCAGCGCGCGTCCAAGCTGCGCAGCCTGTCCAACATCATGGGCATCAACGTCATCGACAACGGGTCCGGCGACATCACCGTGACCACCGAGGGCGGCCAGGTGCTGGTGGACGGAGTGGAGCACTATTCCCTGGAGTTCACCGCGGCCCAGACCCGGACCGCGCTCACCCCGTCGTCCAATTTCGACGGCGAGGTCTTCTTCACGGGCAACGACACCTACGAATACACCCTGCAGTGCGTGAACGACGGCTACGTGAGCAACGGCAACGCGGCCCAGTTCCGCGTCTCCATCGACGGCGGCCGCACCTGGCTCACCGACGAGAACGGCCAGGAGGCCCACTATTCCGCCCGGCCCGAGGACGGCAAGATCAACATCGGCGGCCTGACCATCTGGTTCGGCGAGAACGGCGATCCGCTCGGCACGCCCACCGGGCAGATGGAGGAGGGCGACACCTTCACCATCATCCCCAAGAAGAACGTCTATTGGGTGAAGAACACCTCCACCAAGGAGAACATCACCCCGCTGACCTACGCCAACGGCGACGACGACAGCAAGCGCATCACCAGCGGCACCCTGGCCGGGCTGTTCAACTTCCGCGACAACTACCTGGGCGACTACCAGGACAAGCTGGACGCCCTGTCCAAGTCCCTGGTCTGGGAAGTGAACCGGCTGCACAGCCAGGGCGCGGGCCTGGAGAAGTTCGGCACCACGGTGGGCACCTATTCCGTGGCCCACGACGACCGGGCTCTGGGCGAGGATTCCACCGGCCTGGTCTATGGCGACAAGCTCCAGGCCGGCAGCAGCATGTTCTACGTCTATAACGCCGACACCGGGCTGCTCGTCTCGGGCGCGGCCCTGGACTTCAGCGACGCCGCCGGGGTCCAGAACTTCGACCCCTCCGCGCACAGCCTGGAGGACGTGGCCGCGGCCTTCAACCGGACCTTCAACGGCGCCGTCACCGCCACCATCGTGAACCACAAGCTCCAGATCACGGCCGAGGACGGCTACCAGTTCGCCTTCGGCACGGACTCCACCGGGCTCACCGCGGCCCTGGGCCTGAACACGTTTTTCCAGGGCTCCACGGCCCAGGACATCGGCATCAACGACAAGGTGGGCGGGGACCTGGACTTCATCTGCGCCGGGCACGTCAACGGCGCGGGCGAGGCCAACTCGGGCGACAACACCATTTCCCTGGCCCTGTCCGAACTCAAGGACAAGAGCGTGCGCCTCAGCACGCTGCGCGACGGCGTCACCAGCCAGACCCTGAGCGGATACTACAACGGCCTGGTGGGCGACGTGGGCGCGGACGTGTCCGCGGCCCAGTACAACTATGAATTCAACGCCGCCCTGGCCAATGACCTGGACTCCCGCCAGCAGGAGACCATGGGCGTGAACCTGGACGAGGAGATGACCAACCTCATCAAGTTCCAGCACGCCTACACCGCGGCGGCCAAGCTCGTGACCCTGGCCGACGAGATGATGCAGACGCTTCTGTCGCTCAAGTCATAACGGGGAGGAGGGGAGCCATGCGCGTCACCCAGCAGATGCTCTACGACAACTATGTCCGCAACATGAACTCGTCCCTGGGCAAGCTCATGGACCTGAACAGCCAGGCCAGCTCCATGAAGCGGATCAACAAGCCCTCGGACGATCCCTCGGGCATGGTGCGCGTGCTGAACCACCGGGACACCCTGAGCGCCATCAACCAGTATCAGGAGAACATCGACACGGCCCAGGGCTGGCTCAACGCCTCGGACGAGAACCTGCTCCAGGTCTCGAACATCATCACCCAGGCCAAGACCCTGGCCGAGCAGGCCGCCACCGGCACGCTCACCTCCGACAACCGCGAGCAGATCAGCTACCAGGTGCGCAGCCTGTTCGAGCAGCTCATCGGCCTGGCCAACCTGGAGTACGACGGCAAGTCCGTGTACGCCGGGCAGAAGACCGACGGCCCCGCGTTCCAGGAAATCCTCTGGATGAGCACCAACGACGCGGATTTCGCCGCGGACACCGGGTTCTACATCGACGGCGACTCGGACACCACCATCCTGATCCAGTTCTACGACAAGACCGGCACGCTCCAGCCCGGCGAGAGCATGAGCCTCTCCAACGCCAACCTGGGCCTGCGTTTCAGCGCGGACGGCGGCGAGACCTTCACCGAGATGGACGTGCCCGATCCGGCCGGCGGCCAGGTCCAGATCGACCTGGCGGGCACGGGCGTGCGCCTGACCCTCACCAACCCCGCGGCCCAGGTCAAGCTGACCGACCCCGCCAACTACAACGACGCGGGCGGCACCTGGCTCTGGCTGCGGCCCTCGGCCCAGTACATGGGCGACGACTCCAGCGACAGCGGCGACGTGGAAGTGGTGGCCATGGGCCAGGGCACGGACCAGCTCCAGTCCTGGGCCACGGGCAGCTTCGGCCCCAACATGACCGTGCGCGTGGACGGCTACCTCTCCAACGGCAGCCTGGTGCGCGGCCCCGTGACCATGGGCGGCCAGACCATGGTCTATTCCTACAGCACCGACGGCGGCGTGAACTGGATCACGGGCAACGTGCAGGCGCCCAACGGCGTGGCCTCCAACATGAGCCTGTCCATCTCGGGCGGGCTCCTGCACATCGCCTCCAACGGCGGCAACGTGATCCAGGCCGGTTCGCAGTTTTTCGTGCACGCGCGCTCCTCGGCCATCGAAATCGCCATCTCCAGCACCGAGAAGGTGCGCATCAACGAAGTGGGCATGGACATCTTCGGGGGCGTGTACCAGGACCCTGACCGGACCGTGGACGCCAACGGCAACCGCATCCACCTGAGCAGCCAGAACTCCACCGTGGCCTTCTCGAAAAACGGCTCGAGCATGCTGGCGGGCAGCAACGCGAGCCCGACCAAGAACCTCCTCGAGGCCATGGGCAACCTGATCGGCTTCCTGGAGACCAACAACCAGGGCGGCATCCAGAACGCCCTGGCCAGCCTGACCCTGGCCCAGGAGCACGTGCTCAACGCCGCGGCCAGCGTGGGCGGCCGGGAGAACCGCCTGGAGGTGGCCTCGACCATCCTGGACGGGCTCGAGTACAACGAGAACGAGCGCATTTCGAGCATCGAGGACGCGGACATGTCCGAGCTGCTCACCGCGCTGTCCCAGCAGGAGATCATCTACAAGGCCGTGCTCCAGTCCTCCAGCACGATCATGCAGATGAGCCTCCTGAACTACGTGTAATCGTGGACTTCCGGCCCGGGCTGGGGTAGGAAACCCCCAGTGGCCGCTTGGCCGCGGAGAACAGGCCAGACGAGGTGCTATGCTCATCCTGACCCGGCGACCGGGCGAAAGCCTCTATCTGGGCGACAACATCAAGCTCAAGGTGTTGTCCGTCCAGGGCAAGCAGATCAAGCTCGGCCTTGAGGTGCCCGAGGACATGCCGGTGTACCGGGAAGAGGTCTATCAGAAAATCAAGGAGCAGAACCGGCTGGCCCTGGAGACGAGTCAGCAGGACCTGCTTGCGGCGGCAAGCCTATGGCAAAAAAAATAACCCGCAGCATCGCCACCCGTCTGGGCCAGAGGGAGATCGCGGAGGACAGCGTCCTCTACTTCCCGCACGGCCTCATCGGCATCGAGGACAAGCGTGAGTTCGTGCTGCTCCAGGTGGGCGAGAACTCCCCGTTCCTGCTCCTGCAGTGCGTGGGCGACGCGGAGCTGGGCCTGCTCGTGGCCGACCCCTATTCCTTCCTGGAAGACTATGCGGTGAAGCTGGATTCGGCGCAGAAGAGGATTTTGCGGATCGCGAACATCCGGCAGATCGCCGTCATCGTCACTGTGACCATTCCCCAGGGCCAGCCCGAGGAAACCACCTTGAACCTGGCCGGTCCCATCGTCATCAACACCGAGGCCCGCATCGGGCTTCAGGCCCCGCAGATCGACACCAAGTATCCCACGCACTTCCGGCCGGTGCGCGACAAGAAGCCCTGACCCCTCCCCCTAGATGATCTGGCTCAGGTCGTCCCGGATGAGGTTGCGGGCGGCCTTCTGCAGGTCCGGCTTGTAGGTCCCGTTCTTGACCTGCTCCTTGAGCTCACGGACCTTTTCCGCGCGCACGTCAGGGGCGTCCTTGGCCGAGGTCATGGCCGAGGCCAGGAGCTTGCCGTCGCTGGAGAACTGGACCACGTCGCTGCCCTCGTTGGCGCTCTTCTGGGCCGCGTACTGGCGCGCGGTCTCCGCGGTCTTGGCCGTGGCCTCCTGCTGGACCTTCTGGTTGCCGTAAGGATTCAGGCCGTTGAGATTGTTGATTTCCATAACGTCCTCCTGGTCCCGCCAGGCTCACAACATGGTTTCGTCCACCCGTTGCAGGGTGATCTCCCAGAGTCTCTGCAAAAGCGCCGCCCGCTGTCCGCCGTCCAGTTCCTCGGGGCCTGTCTCGGCCAGGCGCAGGACGCGCAGGTCCCCCCCGTCCAGGGGATATTCCAGCACCACGGGCCAGCCGGTCTCTGCCTCGAGGCGGTCGCGGATCTCGCCCACCACCGGATTCTCCGAGCCGTTGACGATCAGGTTTTCCATGATCTCGCGGGCGATCCGCTCCACCAGCTCACGTCTCCGGGCCTGCCGGGAAATGTCGGCCACTTCCGGGGACTGCGACAGACGCAAGGCCTTGCGAAACCGCGCAAGGCGCTTGGCGCTCGTCAGCTGCTTTCCATAAGTCCGCAGCATGATTCGCACGTCTGCCTGGTTCGCGAGCACTCTGCAAAGCCCTCCTTAAATCCATATTTCGGCGGGTCCTGAAAAAAACTTTAGGCCGCCGGAGGAAAAAAAGCAAAAAAATCCACACCCCGGGGCGCCCGGCCCAAATTGTTGAATGTTCGGCGTTTTTTGTCTAGTCTGCGCCCATGTCCCAGCCCGTGACCTCCCTGCTCGTCGTGACCAAGGCCGGCGACGCCGCCGCCCTGGCCCTGGGCGTGGAGATGGCCGACTCCCTGCGTGACCGCCTGGAGGCGGTCACCCTCTGCGAGCACAGCCCCAACGCGCCCATCTGCTCGGGCCGGGCCGAGTTCGGCTCCTGCGGCCTGGTACTGGTCCTGGGCGGCGACGGCACGCTCATCAGCGTGGCCCGGCGTTTGCACGGGCATCCCGCGCCGCTCCTGGGCCTGAATCTGGGGCGGGTGGGCTTTCTGGCCGAGATGTCCCGCGAGCGCTGGCCCGAGGCCCTGGAGCGCGTGTTGGCCGGGGATTTTCACGTCCGCCGCCGCCTCTGCCTGGAATACGTCATCCGGCGCAAGGACGGGGGCGAGGAGAGCGGTCTGGCCGTGAACGACATCGTGGTCAGCCGCGGCGTGCTGGCCCGGCTCATCCGTCTGACCCTCTCCTTTGACGGCGAGTTCGTGGCCGGCATGCGGGCCGACGGCCTGGTGGTGTCCACACCCACCGGGGCCACGGCCTACGGCTTTTCCGCGGGCGGACCGCTCATCCACCCGGACCTGGAGGTCCTCTCCCTGACCCCGGTCTGCCCCTTCCTGAACAGCATCAAGCCCCTGGTCCTGCCTGCGGGCGGCACGCTCTCCATCCTGGTGGAGGAGGCCGGGGACGTGAACCTGAGCGAGGACGGCCAGAGGGCCGTGCCCCTGGCAGCGGGCGACGAGGTCCTGGTGCGCCGTTCGGCCCACGACCTGGTCCTGGCCGACCTGGGCGAAACCGGCTACTTCAGCCGGCTGCGGTCCAAGGGCTTCGTCTCCGGAGGTGGCAAGTGAGCAGGCTGCCGGACATCGGCTCGGTGCTGGACGTGAAGTACGGGCGCGACGCCGCCCTGGACGCGCTGCTCCTGCACTTCATGACCGAGAACAACCTCGAGTACACCATCGATCCCCTGAAGAACGCCTCCTCCGAGCAGATCCAGTTCATGGTGGCCCTGCGCGAGGGCACCTTCTACGCGCCCTGCTCGGACTGGATGTTCCGCAAGCTCCTGCGCTCCGAGCTCTCGCCCCAGCTCCAGGGGGAATACGTGCTGCGCTGGCGCATCCTGGCCAAGCTGGTGGACGAGTTCTGCCCGGACCGCTACCTGCGCCGGCGCATCCTGGCGCTCTGCCGGCACAAGTTCCGCATGGCCCTGTCCTCGCCCATCGTCATTCCCTCCCGGCTCATCAAGCGCATGGTCACCATCTTCATGACTCAGAGCGGCCTGGACGATCCCTACCGCGAGCGGCGCAAGGCCCTCAACGCGGGCGCGGCCCAGATGGCGGCCAGCCCGGAGTTCGACCGGCTCCTGAACCTCTGCCCGGACAGCCATCTGGCCTGCCGCCGCATCTCGGACCTGCGCGCAGACCTGGACTTCCTGGAGATCCAGCGCCTGCTCGTGCTCTCCACTCTGGCCCCGGCCTTCAGCCTGGCGCGCGCCCTGAACGCCAAGACCGGCATGGAGGCCGAGATCGCGGCCTGCCAGGCCCCGTTCGAGTCCCTGCGCCGCGCGCTCTTCCCGGAGTCCGGGGCCAAACTCAAGATACTCTATCTGCCGGACAAGAGCGGCGGCCTGGTCTTCGACCTGCTGGCCATCCAGGCCCTGGTGCGCGGGGGGCACCGCGTGGTCCTGGCCCTCAAGGAGGGCTTCTATTTCGACACCCCCACCTTCTGGGACCACGAGACCGATCCCGTGCTGGCACCGTTGTTCAACGGGGCCCGCTTCGTGTTCGAGGACCGCATCAGCAAGAACGCGCTGCTTCAGATCCTGCGCGAGAACCCCTTCGTGGTCATCTCCGACGGCTCGCGCGAGCGCTTCAACCCCTACCGCCTGAGCGTGACCTTCGCCCGGGCCTGGAAGGAGTGCGACCTCATCCTGGCCAAGGGCGAGCGCCACTACCGCCGCCTCATGCTCACGAGCCACGAATACACCCGCGACATCCTCTGCTTCTTCCGGGACGAGGGCGGCGGCTTCCACCTGGACTTCAAGCCCCGGCCCGTCTGGGTCTCCAAGTTCGGCGAGGACTACATCTCGGCCAAGGCCGAGGCCATCATCCAGGAGATGCGCAAGGCCAAGGCCGCGGGCCGCGCGGTCATGTTCTACTCCGCCATCATCGGCAGCGTGCCGGGCCAGACCAAGACCGCCATCCGGGTGGTGAGCACCTTTGTCCAGCACCTGCGCGAGCGCATGGAGGACGTGTACATCATCAATCCCGCCGAGTACTTCGAGGAGGGCATGGACGCCGACGACCTCATGTACATGTGGGAGAAGGTCCAGCGCAGCGGGCTCCTCAACGTCTGGCGCTTCCAGTCCACCCAGGACATCGAGAAGAGCTTCGAGCTCATGGGCCAGAAGGTGCCGCCGGTGTGGACCGGCAAGGACGCCACCTATTCCACGGGCTGCACCAAGGAGATGCACATCGCCCTGGACATGCAGCGGAAGCAGCCCGAGCTCCAGATCATCGGCCCGGACCCCCAGAAGTTCTTCCGCCGCCGGGAGTACGGGGTGGGCAAATTCTGCGACGTGGCCATCGACGAATGCGCGCATTTCTGATCCGTTTCGCGGTCGTGGGCCTGTCCTGCCTGCTGGCGGCCGCCTGCGCCCTGACTGAGCCGGAGTCCCCGGAGCCCGAGCCCCGGGCCGTGGTCCCGGCCTGTCCGGCCCCGGCCGCCACCCTGGCTCCGCCGTCCGCTCCCGCCGTCGCCGCGCCGCGGCCGCCCGCGCTGGAGCCCTCCGCGGAAGACACGGCCCCGGGCTGGTTCGACCTGCGGGCCCAGGGCCTGAACTCCTGGAACGACCTGGAGAAACCCCTGCGCCGCAGCCTGGCCTCCCTGGAGTCCCGGCCCCAGGAGGCCGTGGCCGTGCGCCGCGCGGGCCTGCGCCTGACCTGGGGCGAGCTGGCCCGAAGCGCCCGCGAGCTCCTGGAGCTTCTGCCCCGGCTGGACAGGGAACCCGGGCTGCTGGCAGAGCGCTTCCAGTGGCTGGCGGTGCAGCCCGCGCCGCTCATGACCGCCTACTGCACGCCCGAGATCGCGGCCAGCCTGACCCGGGGCAAGGGCTACGAATATCCGCTCTACGGGCCGCCGCCGGAGCTGGCCCAGGCCGACGTGCAGGATCCGCTCCCGGCCTGGCCCGAGGCCGCGCCCCAGGGCCGGGGGGCCTCGGACGCCGTGGGCACCCTGGCCGGCCGCGGCCTGGAGATCGCCTGGGCCCGCGACCCCCTGGACGTGTTCTACGTGCAGGTGGAGGGAGCGGGCCGCCTGCGCCTGCCCAGCGGCCGGGTGCGCACGGCCCAGTACGCGGCCAGCAACGGCCGCAGCTTCCGCTCCCTGAGCGCCATCCTCTGCGAGCGCGGCCTGCTTCCGCCCGAGCGCCGCAGCCGCAGGGAGGTGCGCCGCTTCTTCCGCGACAATCCCGGCCTGGCCGCCGAGCTCATGGCCGAGAACCGGCGCTTCGTCTTCTTCCGCCTGGACGACGGCCCGCCCCTGGGCGCGCTAAACCGGCCATTGACGCCGCTCGTGAGTGTGGCTACAGACCCGAGTCTCCTGCCCCTGGGCGCGGTGCTCGTGCTGGACGCCGAGATTCCCGACCCCGCGGGCCGGGGCACGCGGCGCATCCGGGGTCCGGCCCTGGCCCAGGACGTGGGCGCGGCCATCCGCGGCCCCCGCCTGGACCTCTACATGGGCGAGGGCGCGGCGGCCGAGGACGCGGCCGAGCGGATCAAGACCCCGGTGGCGGCCTACCTCCTGCTGCGCAAGGATCCTGCCCGGCCTTGGCAGAACGCGCCCCAGGGGCTATGACCGGAGCACGCCGCGCCGCCGCGATCCGCGCGGCCGCGACACCAGCTTCCTGACGAGGAGACGCACATGGCCCGCTACGAGACGGTCATCGGACTGGAGGTTCACGCCCAGCTGCGCACGGCCTCCAAGATATTCTGCTCCTGCTCCACGGCCTTCGGCGACGAGCCCAACGCCAACGTCTGCGCGGTATGCTCGGGCATGCCCGGCGTGCTGCCGGTGCTCAACGCCAAGGTGGTGGAGTACGCCGCCAAGATGGGCCTGGCCGTGGACTGCCGGGTGAACCTCACCTCGGTCTTCGCGCGCAAGAACTACTTCTACCCGGACCTGCCCAAGGGCTACCAGATCTCCCAGTTCGAGCAGCCCATCTGCGAGCACGGCCACGTGGACATCGTGGTGGACGGGACGCCCAAGCGCGTGGGCATCACGCGCATCCACATGGAGGAGGACGCGGGCAAGAACATCCATTCGGCCGCAGAGAACGCGAGCTTCGTGGACCTGAACCGCACCGGCGTGCCGCTCATCGAGATCGTCAGCGAGCCGGACATGCGCAGCCCCGAGGAGGCCGTGGCCTACCTGAAGGCCCTGCGCAGCATCCTGGTCTATCTGGGCATCTGCGACGGGAACCTGGAGGAGGGCTCCTTCCGCTGCGACGCCAACGTCTCCATCCGGCCTGTGGGCCAGGAGGCCTTCGGCACCCGCGCCGAGCTCAAGAACATGAACTCCTTCCGCCACGTGCAGAAGGCCATCGAATACGAGGTCTCGCGCCAGATCGGCCTGGTGGAGGACGGCGAAAAGGTGGTCCAGGAGACGCGGCTCTACGACGCGGCCAAGGGCGCCACGTACTCCATGCGCGGCAAGGAGGAGGCCCACGACTACCGCTATTTCCCGGACCCGGACCTGGCCCCGGTGCGCATCACGGCGGAACAGCTGGAGACGTGGCGCTCCGAGCTGCCCGAGCTGCCCCAGGCGCGCAAGGCCCGCTTCATGGAGCAGTACGGCCTGCCCGAGTACGACGCGGCCCTGCTCATCGCCGAGCGCGAGGTGGCCGATTTCTACGAGGCCGCGGCCGCGGCCTGGAACGAACCCAAGAAGCTCTCCAACTGGATGATGGGCGAATTCCTGCGCGAGCTGAACCAGTCCGGCGCGTCCGTGGCCGACTGCAGGATGACCCCGGAGGCCTTCGCCCGGCTCGTGCGCCTGGTGGAGGAGGGGAGCATCAGCGCCAAGAGCGGCAAGGGCCTGTTCCAGGAACTGTTCAAGGAGGGCGGCGATCCCGAGGCCCTGGTCAAGGCCAAGGGCCTGGCCCAGATCTCCGACTCGGGCGCCCTGGAGGCCGTGGTGGACGAGGTCATCGCGGCCAATCCCGCGGAAACCGAGGCTTACCGCGGCGGAAAGACCAAGCTCCTGGCCTTCTTCGTGGGCCAGGTCATGCGCCGGACCAAGGGCCAGGCCAACCCGGCCGTGGTCAACGAACTGCTGGCCAAGAAACTCGCCGACTGACGGAACGGACCATGACCGATCACATCCAGTTTTCCCCGGAAAAGGACGCCCTGGTCCTCCTGGACCAACGGCTGCTGCCCACGCAGGTGGAGTGGTTCGACTGCCGGACCACCGAGGACATCTGCTTCGCCCTCAAGGTCATGGTGGTGCGCGGGGCTCCGGCCATCGGCGTGACCGCGGCCTACGGCTGCTACCTGGCGGCGCGCGAGACGCAGCGGGCCAAGGACGCGGACTGGAAGCCGACCCTGGAGGCGCGGCTCACGCAGATCGAGAACGCCCGGCCCACGGCCGTGAACCTGGCCTGGGCCGTGCGCGAGATGCGCCGGGTCTGGCAGGAGAGCGGGGCGGGCTCCCTGGACGAGCTGGCCGCGCTCTGGCTGGCCCGGGCCAGGGAGATCCACCAGGCCGACATCGAGATGTGCAAGGCCATGGGCCGTTTCGGCGGCGAACTTATCGACGACGGCGACACGGTCATGACCCACTGCAATGCCGGAGCCCTGGCCACGGCCGGGTACGGCACGGCCCTGGGCGTGATCCGCGGGGCCTGGGACGCCGGCAAGCGCAACATCCGGGTCATCGCCAACGAGACCCGGCCCTTTCTCCAGGGCGCGCGGCTCACGGCCTGGGAGCTTCAGCGCGATGGCATCCCGGTGCGCGTGGCCTGCGACAACGCCTGCGCCCTGCTCATGAAGCGCGGCCTGGTGCAGAAGGTGGTGGTGGGGGCCGACCGCATCGCGGCCAACGGCGACGCGGTGAACAAGATCGGCACCTTCGGCGTGGCCCTGCTGGCCAGGCATTTCAACATCCCGTTCTACGTGGCCGCGCCGGTCTATACCATCGACCCGGCCACGCCCACGGGCGACGCCGTGCCCATCGAGGACCGCACCCCGCGCGAGGTGACCCACGTGGGCCAGACCCAGGTGGTGCCGGACGGCGTTCCGGTCTATAATCTAGCCTTCGACCCCACCCCGGCGGAGCTCATCGCGGGCATCGTCACGGAGCGGGGCGTGCTGCGGCCGCCTTACGGCCCGGCCATCGCCAAACTTTTCGCCTGAGGTCCGAATGCCGCCAATCATCGCCCTCATCGGACGGCCCAACGTGGGCAAGTCCACGCTCTTCAACCGGCTCCTGCGGCGCAGCCGGGCCATTGTCCACGACCGCCCCGGCGTGACCCGCGACCGCATCTACGGCGAGGCGCACGAGGGCGAGACGCGCTACACCCTCATCGACACCGGCGGCATGGTCCCCGGGGCCGAGCCGCAAGGCCCGGGCCTGGAACGGCCCATCTTCGAGCAGGCCCGCGAGGCCGTGGCCGAGGCCCAGGCCCTGCTCGTGGTGGTGGACGGCCGCGAGGGCCTGACGCCCCTGGACGAGGAGGCCGTGGCCGTGGCGCGCCAGAGCAACAAGCCCGCGCTCCTGGTGGTGAACAAGGTGGACGGCGCGGAGCAGGAGGCCCTGGCCCTGGCCGAGTTCCACGCCCTGGGCCTGGAGCTGGCGCCGGTATCCGGAGCCCACGGCTACGGCCTGGACGCCCTGCGCGCCCGGGTGGCGGAAATGGCCCGGGCCGCGGAGCCCGAGGCGGCCCCCGAGTCGGAGGAGGGGCCGGAGCGCGGCCTGCGCCTGGCCCTGCTGGGGCGGCCCAACGCGGGCAAATCCTCCCTGGTGAACGCCATCCTGCGCAAGAACCGGCTCATGGTCAGCGATCAACCCGGCACCACCCGGGATGCGGTGGACGTGACCTTCGAGGCCGGGAAACGGCTCTACACCTTCGTGGACACGGCCGGGGTGCGGCGGCGGGCCAACATCGAGGACAGCCTGGAGCGCTTCACCGTGAGCCGGGCGCTTTCCAGCAGCAAGCGCGCGGACGTGACCCTGCTCGTGCTGGACGGCCAGGAGGGGCTCTCGCGCCAGGACAAGCGGCTCATCAACTTCCTGGACCAGGAAAAGACCCCCTTCTGCGTGCTGGTGAACAAGATCGACCTCATCGCCAAGGACGACCTGCCCGCCCTGCGCAGACATTTCCAGGACGCCCTGGCGCTCTGCCCGCACGTGCCCATCCTCTACACCTCCACCGTGACCCGGGCCGGGCTGGGCGGGCTTTTGCCCCTGGTGGAGAAGATCAAGAAGGAGTGCGCCCTGCGCGTGGGCACGGGCCAGCTGAACCGGGCCATGCGCGAGGTCATGGAGCGGCACCAGCCGCCCATGGTCCAACGCCGCCGGGCCAAGTTCTACTACCTGACCCAGGCCGACGAGCCCGTGCCGACCTTCGTGTTTTTCGTGAACAATCCCGAGCTCATCAAGCAGGCCTACGTGCGCTATCTGGAGAACTCCCTGCGCAAGGTCTTCGGCATCCGCATGGCCCCGTTGAACGTAGTCTTCCGGGGCAGCCACGGCAAGAAGGACGAGGGCTGAGCGGGTTGACGGACGGGACGGGAGAAGATACAGATTTCGACTCCGCCCGCCTGGGCGGTTCCCGCGGAGAGGTGGCCGAGTGTGGCTGAAGGCGCTCGCCTGCTAAGCGGGTATACTGGCTAAAACCGGTATCGAGGGTTCAAATCCCTCCCTCTCCGCCAGACAACGATTCCCGGTCACTTCGGTGGCCGGGAAGTTCATTTTGTGGACCGGCTATTGTCGGCGCTATTGTCGGATCGTTGGGAGTTCGTGTCGAAGGCGTCGATGTAGTGGGCCGTGAATCTCTTGACCCTGGCTCGGGCGCAAACCCTGTCGAACAGATTTTTCACGAACCGGCTGTTCTTGTGATAGGGATTGCCGGTGGCCGGATTGGGGAAGACCCAGGCGTTGGTCTTGTCGCGGGCCTTCCAGCGGCGGTGAAGGAGCTTGTACAGATCCTCGTGCATGGCGAGCAGGCTGGGCTCCAGGCTGCCGCCGCGGCGCTTGCGCGTCCAGAGCTGGACCGCACCTTGTCGATGTCCTCGGGCGGCGGGACGTAGTGGACAAAGGCCTCTTCGGCGTAGTTCTCGAAGACGATGAAGGGGTTTGCCGGGGCGTGGCCCTTGCGGACGCCCCAGTTGAACAGGGTGCGGAGTTCCTGCAGATCCCGGTTGGCCGATTTCTCGCCCCGGTCCTGTTTCTGCTGCTTGAAGTACAGGGAAACGATCTCGTCGCTGATGTCCGCCAGGGGGAAGTCATCCCGGCCGAGGCGGGGCCAGGAAGCTGGGGTCCTCGGACATGGTCAGCGTGGTGGTCCGCTCCTCCCTGATCCAACTGGAAACCCCGGACGGCAAGCGCGGCCGGGTGAGCGCCGTGAACGCCATGTTCATCGGCACCTCCAACCAACTGGGCGAGTTCGAATCCGGGATCACGGCGGCCTGGTTCGGCACGGCGCCGGCCGTGGTCCTGGGCGGGGCCTGCACCCTGCTGGTGGTCCTGGCCTGGATGCGGCTCTTTCCGGCGCTTCTCCGGCGCGAGGAGCTGGTGCGTCGAGGCTGAGGCCGTCTTCCCGGCAGGGGCGACCAGTTTTGGGCGACCGAAGCGGGCGCTCACGATTGCATCTTGTTGAACTGACAAGGATATCATCGACAGCCGGAAAATGATGGACTAGCCTTTCCTGGAGTGAGCCAACGCAGACGACCAGGGGACATTGGATGGAACGCCAGGAAAGCGTCTTTGTGGCCCGTCAGCCCATTTTCGACCGCCGTCGGAACATCTGGGGTTACGAACTCTTCTTCCGCAACTGCCGCGAAGACACCTGCGCGCTCATCACGGACCCGGCCGCAGCCACGCAGGCGGTCATCGCCGACGGCTTCGCCATCGGCACCCGGGGCCTGCCCCCGGGCAGGTTCGTGTGCCTGAACATCTGCCACCAGGACGTGCTGAACAGCTCGCCCCTGGCCCTGCCGCCCAAGACCGTGATCCTGGAGATCCCCATGGACGAGGCCCCGCGCATGTCCCTGGCCGCCCTGCAGGGGCTCAAGGCCAAGGGCTACCGCATCGCCCTGGACGGCTACCGCGGCCAGAAGGGGCTGGACCCGCTCCTGCGGCTGGCGGACGCGGTGAAGATCAGCTTCAGCGAGCATTCGGCCCAGGAGGTCGTGGCCATGCGCGCCCGGCTCAAGGGCTTCCCCTGCGTCCTGGCCGCCTCCAAGGTGGAGGACTGGGAGGGCTTCGAAGGGGCCAAGGCCTTGGGCTTCCAGCGCTTCCAGGGCATGTTCTTCTCGGCCCCGGAGGTGGTGCCCGGCCGCAAGGTGCCCAGCGGGCGCGCCACGCGCCTGCGCCTGCTCAAGGCCCTGGCCGATCCGGACACCGCCGTGGCCGAGGTGGTGGGCGCGTTTTCCGCAGACCCGCCGCTCACCTACCGTCTGCTCAGCTACATCAACTCCCCGGCCTTCGGCCTGGGCGCGGCGGTGAGCTCGCTCAAGCACGCCGTGTCCCTGCTGGGCCTGCAGCCGCTCAAGCGCTGGGCCATGGCCGCCATCATCTCGGACCACGACCGCTCGGACAAGGGCAGCGAACTCTCCTGGATCAGCCTGCACCGAGCCCTGTTCCTCCGGCTCCTGGCCGAGAACGGCCTGGCCCAGGGCTGGGACCCGGAAGCCCTGTTCCTGCTCGGGCTCTTCTCCAACCTGGACTCCATTCTGGGCCTGCCCATGGCCAGCGTGCTGGAGGACCTGCCCCTGGAGGGCCGGATCAAGTCCGCCCTGGGCCGCCAGGACGCCGATTCCTCGGCTTGGCTCGACCTGCTCTGCGGCCTGGAGGGCGGAGACCAGGAGGGCATGCGCCGGAGCCTGGGGCGGCTGAAGATCCCGGCCCACCGTGCGGCCGTGTTCTACATGGCGGCCAGCACCATGGCCGCCGCGGCCGCGGACGGGGCCGGACGTCCGGCCTGAGGCCCAGGGCTTTGACCGGCGGGCCGCTCTCGGCTAGGGTGCGCGGGACCATCCAAGGAGTGACGAGCATGCAGCGAATCCTTGTCCCGGCCCTGGCCGTGCTCCTGTTCTGCGTCCCGGCTCTGGCCCAGACCATGGCCCCGTTCAGCCAGGCCGAACTGGACCGTTTCCTGGCCGACTATCCGGCCGTGACCCGGTTTCTGGAGGCCCAGGGCCAGGAGGGCGGAGCCCTGGAGCCCGGCTTCCTGGAGGAGGCCCGGCAGACCAGGGCCTTCGCGGATTTCCTCGGCCAGCGCGGCTGGGACGTACAGCGCTTCCTCTACGTGACCCAGCAGGTGGGGTCCGGCGTGGTGGCCCTGCAACTCGGCGAGCACGGCGCGCAGATCCAGGGCGAGTACGAACAGACCCGGGCCGAGATCCTCAAGAGCCCGGACCTGACCCCGGCCCAGAAGCAGCAGTTCCTGGCCCAGATGGAGCAGGCCATGGCCCAGTCCAGGGCCGCGGGCGACGCCTCCCGGCTGGCCCCGGGCGAACTGGCCCTGATCAAAGCCAACAAGGCCCGCGTGTTCAAGACCCTGGGCGTGGAATAGTCAGCTCTCTTCCAGCGTGGCGGGCAGGCCTTCGATGAAGGCCCGTATCTCGTCGCGCACCCGGCGGTAGGGGGCCAGGGCCTCCTCCTCGGAGGCCGCCCCGGCGGCCAGGGCGGGCGGATCGTCGAAGCCCTTGTGCAGCCGCCGGACCTTGCCCGGGAAGAACGGGCACTGCTCGTTGGCATGGCCGCAGAGCGTCACCACCCAGTCGAAGTCCTGGCTGGGCAGTTCCTCCACCAGCTTGGATCGCTGTCCCGAGATGTCCACCCCGGCCTCGGCCATGACCGTCACGGCCCGGGGGTTGAGGCCGTGCTTCTCCACACCCGCGCTCCAGGCCTCCACCGTGTCGGGCTTGAGCGCCCGGGCGAAGCCCTCGGCCATCTGGCTGCGGCAGGAGTTGCCGGTGCAGAGGAAGAGGATGCGGAGTCTGGGCTGCGTGTTCATGGGGCCTCGCTGACGAAGGAGTCCTGGGTTCGGAAGGGTTCGGCAAAGGGCTGGAGGACCTTGGCCTTGATCTGGTCGCGGATCGAGCGGACCTGGGCCAGCTGCTCTTCGCGGCTGCCTGTGACACGGGCCGGGTCGGGAAAGGGCCAGTGCCAGCGGTGGGTGACGCCGGGGAAAAGGGGGCACTGGGCCTCGTTGGAGTCGTCGCAGACCGTGATGACATAGTCGTAGAGCCGGCCCTGCCTGAAGAGATCAAAGACGCTTTGGGTTTTCTTGCGCGAGAGGTCGATGCCCTCCTCGGCCATGGCCTCCACCACCAGGGGATTGATTTCCGTGGGCTCCAGGCCCGCGCTTTCCACCTGGAATTCGTCGCCGCCGTATTTGCGCAGGAATTCCTCGGCCATCTGGCTGCGGCCGCTGTTGTGCACACAAATGAAGAGGACCTTCGTCTTGCCCATGGCGCCTCCTAGCGGGGTTTGCAGGCAACGTGGCAGACCCCGGAGGGCGTGGCAAGGGCGTGGGGAAAATATTTACGCTTTATCCACAAAGCCACGTTCACCAGGCCGATGAGCATCGGCACCTCCACCAGGGGGCCGATGACCGCGGCGAAGGCTTGGCCCGAGTTCAGGCCGAAGACCGCGATGCAGACCGCGATGGCCAGCTCGAAGTTGTTGGAGGCCGCGGTGAAGCTCAGGGTGGCGGCCTGCTCGTAGGTGGCCCTGGCCTTGTAGGCGAGCCAGAACGAGGCCAGGAACATGACCAGGAAGTAGATGCACAGGGGCAGGGCCACGCGCAGCACGTCCAGGGGCAGGGCCACGATGTACTCGCCCTTGAGCGAGAACATGACCAGGATGGTGAAGAGCAGCGAGACCAGGGTCAGGGGGCTCACGCGTGGCACGAAGACCTGTTCGTACCATTCCCGGCCCTTGAGTTTGAGCCCCAGGAAGCGCGAGAGCAGCCCGGCCAGGAAGGGCACGCCCAGATAGAGGAACACGCTCTCCGCGATCTGGGACATGGACACGTCCACCACGGCCCCGCTGAGGCCCAGCCAGACGGGCAGCACGGTGACGAAGACCCAGGCGTAGAGCGAGAAGAAGAGGACCTGGAACAGGGAGTTGAAGGCCACCAGTCCGGCGCAGTATTCGCGGTCGGCCCCGGCCAGGTCGTTCCAGACGATGACCATGGCGATGCAGCGGGCCAGGCCGATGATGATGAGCCCCACCATGTAGGAGTGCTGGCCCGAAAGGAAGGTCACGGCCAGGAGGAACATAAGCACCGGGCCGATGATCCAGTTCTGCACCAGTGACAGGGCCAGGACCTTGCCGTTGCGGAAGACCCGGCCCAGTTCCTCGTAGCGTACCTTGGCCAGGGGCGGATACATCATGAGGATGAGGCCCACGGCGATGGGGATGTTGGTGGCGCCGGACTGGAAGGCGTTGATCACGTCCTTCATCCCCGGGGCCAGGTATCCCGCTCCCACGCCGAGGAACATGGCCAGGAATATCCAGAGGGTCAGGTAGCGGTCCAGAAAGGACAGACGGCTGCTCACGGACTGTTCCATACTCCCCTCACCCGTTCGGTTTGCGCGCCAGGATATAGGCCGAGATGGCATAGTCCTCGGCCCCTGCCAGGCCGAATCCGGCCACGATCTCCCGGCTCCGCGCCTTGCGTTCGATGCGGATGTCCACGAACCCTTCGCCTTGCAGCAGTTCCGCCAGCCCGCCCGGGCTGGCCGCGCCCGACACTCAGGCGCACCAGGCCCCGGGAGCCCGGGCCAGATTTTCGGGCAGGGGCTTCTCCAGGAGTACGTCCGCGATGCAGATGCGGCCTCCTGGCTTGAGCACCCGGAAGATTTCCCGATAGACCGCGCCCTTGTCCGGGCAGAGGTTGATGACGCAGTTGGAGAGGGCCACGTCGGCCATGCCGTCCGGCAGGGGCAGGCGCTCCAGGTCGGCCAGGAGGAAGCGCGTGTTGGCCGCCCCGGCCTGCGCCGCGTTGGCCTCGGCCCGGGCGATCATGTCCGGGGTCATGTCCAGGCCGATGACCCGGCCGCGCGGTCCGACACGTTCTGCAGCCAGCAGGGCGTCCAGGCCCGGGCCCGAGCCCAGGTCCAGCACTGTCTCGCCCGGGGCCAGCCCGGCGCGGTTCACGGGATTGCCGCAGCCCAGGCCCAGGTTGGCTCCGGCGGGGACGGCCTGCAGGTGCTCCGTTCCGTACCCGGCGCGGATCCCTGCCTGGGAGGGCTCGTCGCAGGGCCCGGCAGGGCAGCAGGAGCTGCCCTGCCGGGCGATGCGGGCGTAGTTCTCCTGCACGCGGGCCTTGATGTCCTTGCCGGTCATGCGCCTCCTCTCGCCCGTGCCGGACAGGAGCCGTCCGCAACGGCGTCTGAGCAGCTTTTGGCCAGCAGGTCGAATGCCTGGCGCACTTCGGGGGCGGTGTTGAGCCAATCCCGCAGGTGCCGGAGCAGGACCGGGGCCACGGGCGGTTCCGGGGATTCGTGAAGCCGATAGTAAACCCAGGACCTTTTCTTGTGGCTTTGGACCAGTCCGGCCTCCACCAGCAGGCGCAGGTGCCGGGAAACCGTGGGCTGAGCCAGGCCCAGGGCAGCCTGGATGTGGCAGACGCAGAGTTCGCCGCCCTCCAGGAGCTTGAGAGCTTTGACCCGGCTCGGATCGGACAGGGCCTTCATGATCTTTAGGAGCGCGTTCATGGAATCCTCATATTTGCATATGACGATATGCTGGCCCGGACCAAAGGTCAAGCAGGGTCCCTGTGGGACCGGACTACTTTTTTTTCCGGCAGTCGGCGCAGAGGCCGTAGAGGGTCATCTTGTGGTGGGTCAGGGAGAAGCCGTAGCGCTTGGCCAGCTCGTCCTGGCGGCGTTCGATGGTCGGGTCCATGATCTCAATGGTCTTGCGGCAGGACTCGCAGATGAGGTGGTCGTGGTGCTCCTGGCCCCAGAGAGGTTCGTAGCGGGACACGCCGTCGCCGAAGTTGTGGGCCCGGGCCAGGCCGGAGTCGGCCATGAGCTTGAGCGTGCGATAGACCGTAGCCTGGCCGATGCTCTCGTCGCTGCGCTTGACCATGTCGTAGAGTTCTTCGGAGGAGATGTGGTCCGCGGTGCGCAGAAAGGCGTCCAGGATGGTCCGGCGCTGCGGCGTCATCTTCAGGCCGTGTTCGGTGAGATAGGTGCTGAAAGCTTCTTCGGCGGACTTCATGGTTCATGCCCCTGTACCGCATCGACAAAATCTCGGCAAGTGTCTGGCCTGGGCCGGGCCGGCGGGGCGCGGCTTGACAGGTGGCCTGTTCTGGGCAAAGTCAGGACACCCGGCGCGGAGGGGTGGCCGAGCGGTTGAAGGCGGTGGTCTTGAAAACCACTGACGGGGCGACCTGTCCGGGGGTTCGAATCCCTCCCCCTCCGCCAAAAAGAAATCTAACACGGTCCAGAGATATACAGATAGCCCCGGATTTACGGGGTTTTTTGTTGCATAATAGTCCGGTGTTGTCCAAGCCGATCCATTGACACCCGGGGGCATTTGGGGGCATATGTGGGGGCATGGGAATCCAATGAACGGAGGATGCCCCCATGCCCGGCAAGCTCACTGACCCCGCGATCCGCAACGCCAAGCCAGGCCCGAAGCCCAAGCGCCTCTTTGACGGCGGGGGCCTCTACCTGGAGGTGTCCCCGGCTGGCGGCAAGCTCTGGCGCTGGAAATATCGTTTCCAGGGCAGGGAGAAGCGTCTGGCCCTGGGGGCATATCCCGCCGTGGGGCTAGCCGATGCCCGCACCCGGGCCGAGGATGCCCGCCGCAGTCTGGCCCAGGGCGTTGACCCTGCACAGGCCAAGAGGTCCGCAGCGGTCCAAGGTGAGACTTTCGGGGACCTTGCCCGGGAGTGGTTTGAAAACTTTGAGCACACCTGGACTCCGGACGGCGCAAAGGACATTTGGGAGCGCCTTGAAAAGAACGTGCTTCCCTACCTGGGGGCACGTCCCGTCAAAGAGATAACCCCACCTGAACTTCTGGCCGTGCTCCGGCGCATGGAGTCGCGGGGAGTTCTGGAAACGGCCCGCCGCCAGTTACAGAAGGTGGGGCAAATCCTCCGCTATGGAATCGCCACAGGAAAGGCCGAGCGCGACATATCCCGGGACTTGCGCGGCGCACTCCCCCCTAGCACTCAGAAGCACCACGCCAGCATAACCGACCCCTCCGCCGTTGGCGGGCTTCTCCGCGCCCTGGACGGCTACCAAGGGACATTTGCCACCTGTTGCGCTCTGCGGCTTGCCCCGTACCTGTTCCTCCGGCCCGGGGAATTGCGCGGCCTGGAGTGGTCAGAAATTGACCTGGAGGCCGGGGAAATCCGCATCCGGGCGGAGCGCATGAAGATGAAGCGCCCCCATATCGTGCCCCTGTCCCGTCAGGCCGTGGCGATCCTGCGGGAGATTCACCCCCTGACCGGCGATGGTCTCTACGTCTTCCCATCGGAGCGCAGCAAGGCCCGGCCCATGTCAGAAAACACCGTCAACGCGGCCTTGCGCCGCCTGGGCTACGCCAAGGAAGAAATGACCGGACATGGCTTCCGCTCCCTCGCTTCAACGCTTCTCCATGAGCAGGGGTGGAATCGTGACGCCATAGAGCGCCAGCTTGCCCATGCCGAGCGGAACAAGGTGAAGGCGGCGTACAACTACGCCGAACACCTGCCCGAGCGCCGCAGCATGATGCAGGCTTGGGCGGACTATTTGGACGGGCTTCGGGCTGGCGGGAAGGTGGTTCCAATTAGGGCCGTGGGGCATTGACAACTGTTACCTGTGCGGTTACACACATGATCAAGAGCTTTGCCCATAAAGGGCTTGAGGCGTTCTTTAACACCGGGAGCACGAAAGGGATTCAGGCCAAACACGCGGACAGGCTGGGCCGGATGCTGGACCGCTTGGACGCGGCGGCCGAGGTCCGAGACGTGGCCGCGCCGGGCTATGATCTGCACCCCTTGAAGGGCGCACTTTCCGGACATTGGTCCGTGAAGGTGTCCGGGAACTGGCGGCTGACTTTCCGGTTCGAGAACGGAGACGCCTACATTGTGAACTATCAGGATTACCACTAGGAGCCCCACTATGAGCGCCAGAACCCGCAAGCCGACCCATCCCGGGACCATCATCCTCCGGGACTACATGGAGCCCCTGGACCTGACCGTGACCGCCCTGGCCGCGCACCTGGGGATCAGCCGCAAGCATCTTTCCCAGGTGATCCATGAACGGGCCAGCGTCACGTCCGGCATGGCCCTGCGTCTCGCCCGGGCCTTCAACACCACGCCGGAACTCTGGCTGAATCTCCAGCGCAAGCGCGACCTGTGGGAGGCCGAACGCGAAACTCCGGGATGGGACAAGGTTGGCCCTTTGCCCGGTTTGACGGAATTCGGCCGGAGTATGGACGCCTGAATCCGGAGCATTTCCAGGGTCTAGGGACGGCCTCATGAACCGCCCTGAAAAGCCGCAACCCTGGCGGCCTGACCCTGGATTTTACCAGGGGAAGCTGAGGGGGCTTTGCCATGCCTGAAGATTATATCCGCCTGTCTAATGTCATTGACGCGATTGATCTTCTGCGCCGTTGGACGGGTATCTCTGAAGACGAATTGGCGGCAATGATAAAAGGTAGGATAATTCCAGCTTATCGGCAGGTAAAGCGCCTTAAAAGCGCAGATGGAGAAGTAATTTCATTTTGCAATGCAGGAGCAAAACCGTGGGTTGAACAATATAACAATTCTATCAGTTATGATTGGAGTACAATTGTATTCAGCCTAGAAGACGTTTTACAATTAGAAAATCAGCATCCTGAGTTTATGTGGATTCCAGAAAACTCAGATGAGCCGGATGATAGTAGTTCAAATTCTGATGACGCAAAAGATGAATGGGTTCGTTGTGATACGCTTTCATCCCGATGGGGTGTTAGTCCATTTGATGTCTTAGAAATACTTCGATCTGGAGAATTGCGCTATAATATGTTCTTTGGTGGTGGCATTTGTGAAAGTATTCATGAACTTGGGGATACATACGTTCATAACGTGGACCTGTTACGGTGGGAGACAGCAAACCAGGATAGGATCAACAATGCTCCTGTGTTGGAAAAAGACGGGGAACTGTTGCGACAGGAAATCAGGTCACTGACCCAAAAGATTGCCGAGCTTGAGGCGGGCAAAGCTGCCCTTCAATTAGAGCTTGAGGCTCGCCCAATAATTTCGCCCAAGCCGCCGGAACCCCCAAAACCTCCCAGGACCGCAGCCGCCAGCAAGGCAGCAACAGAGATGAGGGTGGAAGAGTGGAAACGCCATGCGTCCTGTATGGTCAAGGTGGCCTTTGAATGCTGCGCCCAAGGTCCCAGGAAAAGAAAGCGCCCTGAATTCAGAAGACTGGCAAAGAAGCATGGCGGGGAATTGCCTGACGTGGCCCTAGATATTCTTCGTGATGCTTTGCCAGAGGAACACGTTTCGCGGGATGCTGGACCATCACGGCAAGACTAATTCCCTGATTCCGTCAAAGGCTTTGCGGTTTAAGGATTCCTTTGATTGCCGCCTGGGCAGATTATCCCCTGAACCCGTCGTACGGATTCAGGGGATTTTTTTCATGGAAGCGACGAATTCACGGAATTAACCGGATTTTCAACATAATTATAGGCGGTATCTTCGGGGAAACATCAACCTCGGAGGTTACTGCACATGCAAAACACTTCCCGCATCGACCCCAACGGCCTCTATCGCATCAAGTCCATTGTCCGCTGCAAAGGGGGCGGTTCCCCCATCATCGACGTGTCCGCCGCTACGTGGTGGGCAGGGGTGAAATCCGGCCGCTTCCCGAAGCCCGTACACTTGGGGACCCGGATCACATGCTGGCGCGGGTCAGACCTCTTGGCCCTGATTGAAGCCGCCGGAGCTGCCGACGGCAAAGCGGCGTAGGGGGAAGCCATGAGTTCCCCTGACTTTGCCAGCATCAACACGGCGGCGCTTGAACGCTATCCGGGTCTTCTGGAAACCTGGCTCCCGGGCGGCCGGGTGCAGGGCCAGGAATATGCCTGCGGCAGTCTGCAAGGCGGCCCCGGCGATTCCTGCAAGGTGAACTGCGGAACCGGCAAATGGGCGGACTTCGCCACGGGTGAAAAGGGAGGCGACGGGATCAGCCTGTTCGCCGCGATCCATGGTCTGTCCCAGGGAGAGGCGGCCCACCGTCTTGCGGTCCTTTTTGGGGACTCCGCAATAGGCAGGCCCATGGCCCAGATGAAGGCCCCGGCCTGGGTTCCGATCCTGCCGGTTCCTGCCGATGCACCCGAGGCGAACCTTGTTCATCCTCGCCATGGGAAACCCACGAGGGCCTGGACATACAAGGACCTCGACGGCGCACTCCTGGGCCATGTGTGCCGTTTTGATCCGGCGGAAGGGCGCAAGCAAATCCTTCCCCTGACGTTTTGCCAGGGGTCAAACGGGAAGCGGGAATGGCGCTGGCAGACCTGGCCTGAGCCGCGCCCGCTGTATGGTTTGGATCGGCTCCAGGCGCATCCTGACGCCCCCGTGCTGGTGGTGGAAGGGGAAAAGGCAGCGGATGTGGCACAGGCCATTTCCGGGCCTTTGGTGGTGGTTTCCTGGCCGGGCGGCTCCAATGCCGTGGGCAAGGCGGACTGGACCCTGCTCCAGGGCCGCCGGGTGTGCCTGTGGCCGGACAATGACGCGCCGGGCTTCAAGGCCATGCTCGCCGTGGCTGAGCTTGCAGAGAGGGCTGGTTGCACTCTGGCCGGAATCGTTCTGCCCTCCGCCGAATGGGCCGAAGGCCAGGACATCGCGGATTTCCCGGAATGGACGCGGCAAGACTTGAACCAGGAGATCGCGGCCCGCAAGGTGGCGTTGGCCAAGTTCCGGGAGGTTGCCATGGAACGCTACGGGATCGGTTCCCCCATTGCCCCGGAACCGGCAGGAGAAACACCGGACGGGCTCCATCTTGTGTGCGCTGCGGACGTGGAACCCGAGCCGGTTAACTGGATATGGCCGGGCCATATCGCGGCGGGTGTGGTGCATGTGGTGGACGGCCTGCCGGGCGTGGGCAAGTCCATGCTTTCCTGCTACCTCGCTGGAGTTCTGACCACAGGCACAGCCTGGCCGGACGGAACCCGCTGCGATCCCGGCAACGTGCTTTTGGTGAACCTGGAAGACGATTTGTCCCGGACACTCCGGCCTCGCCTGGAGGCTGCCGGGGCGGACTTGAACCGCGTCCAGCTTTTTGAAGACTCGGAAGGCGATTTCACTCTGCCCAGGGACCTCGCAAAACTTGAAGTGGAAATTACCCGGCATGGAGCTGCGCTTTGCGTCATTGATCCGCTTATGGCGGTCCTGGACGGCAAGGTGAACAGTTACAGGGATCAGGACGTGCGCCGCGTCCTGGCGGCACTGAAGGCCATGTGCGGCCGCACGGGCTGCGCCGTGGTCCTGGTGCGCCACCTGACCAAGGCCGTTGGCGGCCCTGCCATTCAACGGGGCGGCGGCTCCATTGGGATCATCGGCGCTGCCCGGGTGGGCCTTCTGTTGGCGGTTGATCCGCAGGATGATGCGCGGCGCGTCCTGGCCACCGTGAAAAACAATCTCGGCCCCAATGATCCCAAGCAAAGCACGTCCTGGATCATCGCGCCCGGCCCTCGGCTGGAATATGCCGGAACCGCGAACATGAGCGCCGATGATCTCTTGCAGGCGCAGGATGAAAAGCGCGCTCCAGGCCGCCCGGATCAGAAACGTTCCTCGGCTCAGGACTGGCTGCGCAAGACTCTGGCGGACGGCCCCATGCCCTCGGCAGAACTTCGCGCTCTGGCCGAGGCGGACGGGTTTTCATGGCGAACAATTGAACGCGCTAGGGCGGAAATGACCGTTACCCTGCGGCAGGCGGCGGGGTGGGTTGTCGCCTTGAAGGATGCTCCAGAAGCCCAAGACCGCCAAAACTTTTTATATGGGGAAAATTGGCGGTCTTCTCCTGCCGAAGGCGGCAAACTGTTGAATAATGATGAATTTCAAGGCCGCCAAAAAGAGGAAGAGGCCAAGGCCGCCACAATACAGGAGGCGGAACCCACGGCCCTTCAGCCCGGTGAAATCCGATGCGCAGGTTGCGGCCGCCCCTTCACTCCGAAGAATCCAAGCGTCCTGTACTGTTCCCATGAATGCTTCACAGCCAGGGCGGCATGACGGCCCTGTGAAGGGAATCACAGCGCAGGGGAGCGCAGCAGCTTCAAAAGCCCCTAGCCAGGCAACCGGGCTTTCTGTAATGTCCTGGCCACCAGGGGAGTTGAACAGCCATGCCCGATGCCTTCGCCCTTGCCGAGTTCATCAAGGACCTGCCGGGCAGCTCAGGACGCGCTCCCAGCTGGCGGCCCACACCGTGAAGAACGAAAAGCAGATGAACGTGTTCGACTAAACGGCTTCTTTTTTCAAATAACTCTGCGAGGCGTTTATGGTTTCTTCTCGCCGCGAACTCGTTGATGCCTATATCCGCGACATCAAAAACGCCAACAATGAACGCGCCAAGAAAGAGCGTTTCATCACGCTACTTTCAAGCCTATTCCATGCGGACAACGAGTCCCGCATAATCCACCAACTCACCACCGGTGCGGAAAAGCAACTCACGCGCATCATCCGCGATAAAGGGCCGGGCAGAGGCCAGGCCGACACCCAATACGGTTCCGTAATCATTGAGTTCGAGCACGATCTGAAACGCACTGGCGAGCATGCCAAGGACCAGCTCAAAGAATACCTTTCCGGCAACTGGAACGATGGCTTGAAGCTGGGCTTCACCCTGATCGCCTCCGACTGCCTCACCTGGAAGGTCTATTCCCCGGACTTCGAGAGCTTGGTGCGCCTTGGCTCCATCAAGGCCAACGACGTCGCCCTGGAAGAGGTGCACACGATCGAACTGACGTCGGAGCGCGATGCGCACAAGGCCACTGCCCAGGCCGATCAATTATATTTCTTCCTGGACCGTTTTCTTTTCCAATCAGAGCAGCTCCCAGCCACCCTGGAAGGCGTCCGCCAGAACTTCGGCCATGGCTCGGAAGCCTATCAGACCTGCATGCGCCTCCTTCACGAGCACTATGATGAGATCAAAGCCAGTTCAGTCATGCGGACAGCCTATGAGCAGTGGCATAGATTCCTGAGCGTGGCCTATGGCCGCTTCCAGGAGTCCGAGGCCGCTTTCCTCACGCAATCCTATTTGAGCATCCTGGCTAAGATGCTCGCCTACACCGTCATCGCCGAGGACGATTTCATCGACGACAAGGAAACCCGGGAAATCATGAACGGCGAGGCGTTCCGCCGCTACAACGTAGACAACTTCACTGAGGACGACTTCTTCCGCTGGACTGCCGAAGAAAACAGCCTGTACGCCTTGAAGGACGTTTTCCGGACCATTGCCAAGGCCCTGGGCCGCTTCGACTTCAGCAACGTGCGCGAAGATATTCTCAAGGGCGTGTACCAAGAGCTGGTGGACGAGGACACCCGCCACGGGCTGGGCGAGTTCTACACACCGGAATGGCTCTGCGACTCCGTGGTCGAGGAACTCGGCATCGAGCCGGGGCAGAAGGTCCTGGACCCTTCCTGCGGCAGTGGTTCGTTCCTCAAGTCCGTGGCCAACGCCATGCTAGAGAAAAAGCCGGACATGACGGCCCGGGAACTGAACGATTGCCTTCACGGCATCGATATCCACCCGCTTTCGGTCCAGATCGCTAAGGCCACGGTGCTCACGGCCTTAGGCGACAAAATCCAGCGCGAGCCGCGCCCTTTGATCCTGCATGTCTATCTGGCGAACACCCTGCTTCTGCCCCATGAGGATGTGAGCCTGTTGGGAACCCGCTACCGCATCCGGGTGGCGGACAGGCAAATGAAGGTGGACGCCAGTATTTTTGAGGATGAAGCTCGCTATGACAGGCTGGTCATCGACTGCCAAAGCCTCGCGGCGTCAGATGTGCCGACAAAAAAGACCCGGGAACGAAACCAGTTTACCAATTCGCTCATCGAACGCTTCAAAACGCGGGACCCGGCGTTTCTGGACGGCGGCTTCCAGATGTATCAGGCCCTTTCCGAGGCCATCCTGCAAGGCCGGGACAGCATCTGGGTCTACATCCTCCAGAACTCCTATCGGCCCTTCTTTTTGCGGGAAAAATTCGATGTGATCGTGGGCAATCCGCCCTGGCTCACGTTCTCAGACGTGGAAAACGGAGAGTACCAGGACGACCTGGAAAAACTGGCGACAAGCTACCACGTCCGGCCCAACCCCACGAACATGCCCCACCTGGAACTGGCCGCCTTGTTCTTGGCCCATGCCTGCAACTACTTTCTGACCCGTAAAGGAAAACTGGCGTTTGTCCTGCCGCGCGCCTTTCTCAGCGGGGCGCAGCACGACGCGACACGCTCGGCCCGGGCCAAGGGTGTTCACGTCACACAGGTTTGGGACCTGCGCGAGGTTTTCCCTCTTTTCAATGTTCCGGCCTGTGTCCTCTTCGCCAACCGTCAACACAACCAGGGCAAACCGGCTCCCAAGAGACTCCAAGGCCGTGAGTTCAAGGGGCGGCTGCCGGGTCACAACTTGAGTAGAGCCGAAGCAGACACCTACCTGGAAATCAAAACCGAAAGCTTCCACCTCTCGAAATTGGGAGACGCCACGGCCTGGACCTTCGGCAAAGCCCTGAATCTTGGCGGCACCAATGCCTATAAGTCCGAATTCAAACAAGGCGCAACCATTGTGCCCCGTTCCTGCTACTTCGTGGACATTGACCAGCCCTACCAAGGCTCGCTGAAAGACAGGACCGTGAGGATTCGCACCTCCAAGGCGGCGCAACGCGAGGCGAAAGAACCCTGGAGAGGTATTGAACTTTCAGGAAGTATGCCCACCAAATTCCTCTTCCGCACGGCCCTGTCCAACAACATCCTGCCCTTTGCCCTAAACAGCACCAAGCTCGTGGTCTTGCCTGGGCTGATTGAGCACAACAAGCTCAAGCTCCTGCGCCCCAGCCAGATGGAAAAACTAGGCGAACTGGAAGCAACAAAATGGTTTGGTGCGGTGGAGAAACTTTGGATAGAAAGAAAAACCGAGCGCGCTGAATCCATGACGTTTATCGATCGGCTCAATTTTCAAAACGGCTTGGCATTTCAAAATACTCAATCTCGGTTTGTTGTTCTCTACATCGCCGCAGGCACTAATATTTGCTCGGCTGTCATTGATCGATCCAAGATTGACGATCTGCCGTTCATTACTGACCATAAAACATATGTTTATTTCACAGACGATGAAGACCATGCCTACTATTTAACAGCTTTTCTCAATGGTAACACTCCCAATGAACTCATCAAACCGTTCCAATCCCGAGGGCTGCAAGGAGAACGGGACATCCATAAAAAAATCCTCGAGGCCCCGCTCCCCCGCTTTGACGCGGGCAATCCTGACCACCGGGCGCTTTCGGCCACAGCTCAGCAGGCCGCAGCCAAAGCTGAAGCCTATGTGGCGGCCTTGAATCTGGGATCGGACGGCGGCAACCTCCCGGCCAACAAGCTGGGCCGGTTACGCAACGAGATGCGCGAGCATCTGGCCCAGGAAATGGCCGAGATCGACACGCTTCTGGAGTGCATTTTGATGCGCTGACGGGCACAGAACTAGCCGAGCAGGACCCTTTATAGGCAGACCTCGTAGGCCCGGCACAGGCGGCCGGTGAACGCGCCGGAGAGCCCAGCCTCTTGCAGGCGATAGAAAACGTGCCAGGGGATAATTTCCCGACCAGTACGCGCGTACGCGCACGCGCGCGAAGCGTGCGTTTATGGTCAGGGGGATCAAAACTCCCGGGCTTTCTCACATAGACCGCCCGGCCAATCCGCGCACAGTTCCCCCAAAAACAGGGGTGAAAATGTGGCTCCCCCAGGGGGGGCTGCAAAACTCTGGCGCTTTTGATCCAGGATCGGCTGGGCAGCCGTTCGTTCCGGCTGTCAAAATGAAAGTGAAAATGACACAGACAGGCCTTCGGCTGAGTGATTTTTGCGACACGGTAAAAAGGAGAGGGGGGACTCCCCCGGGGGAGGTTGATTCAGGGCGTGAAGCTTTTGTGCAGGGGCTCTTTGCTACGCGGCTGAACAAAGGACTTTTTCTTGCCTCCTGCCGGGCCTCTTGTGTCCTGCACAATGCAACACTCCAACGCGCGAGAAACTGTCCAAAAACTTGTCCCCGTTGCGCCGGTTTGAAATGAAAGCATTAATCTTCAACCAATTGGAACAGTTGATTTTTTATTGACACTTTGGGTGCATATTGGGCGTGATGGTAACTGGACAGAACGCGGCGCAGGAGTGGCAAAAAGGACGCTACACTTTCAGCAAAAAGGGAACATGCCGGAGAGGCGGGGGAGGGGGGAGCCCCTGGCCTGTGGGGGCACAAGTGGGGGCATATTGAAAAAAACAGAAATAGAATAACTTTAAATAACAGGATATTGAAAATTCAATTCGACTGACTCCCCCTCCGCCACACCCGGTTTCCCTCAACCTATCCCGGGCAGCGCATTCTGCCCAGCGGCATGGCGAACTGGAGCAGGCAGGGCTCGCTGCGCAGGGTCCAGTGCGCCAGGGGCA
>Ga0067045_1002547_pt1 | contig 80198 bp, 65 predicted proteins | sample TerdegcTABiofilm_FD_59184 | JGI IMG/M metagenome (GOLD analysis project Ga0067045, IMG submission 59184) | Combined Assembly of (Gp0054472, Gp0054536) Wastewater bioreactor microbial communities from Singapore -Terephthalate degrading... | reverse complement strand
CAGTCAGCGAAGATCAGCGGGCTATTCCTTTTTTACAATGCCAAATCTTCAATCTTTAAAACTCAATTCCATCTCTTAAAAAATCCGAGCCAATCAGCGTTACGTAGTCAGCGTAAATCTGCGGGCTATTCCTTTTTTTGCAGTATCAAAGCTTTAATCTTTAGAACTTATTCCATCTCTTAAAAATCCGAGTTAATCAGCGTTACGCAGTCAGCGAAAATCAGCGGGCTATTCCTTTTTTGCAGTGTCAAAGTTTTTTCAAAATCACTCAAAAGAGACATCATTGCTAAGAAGATATGTTCAGATTGCAACAAAGAGTTTTTTGGATGGCAAAATAGAGTGGCAAATTTTAGTTATTTTTATCTTTCCATTTTTTAATTGACCCTGGCTCGACTAACCTTACCTTGATAAACAACCCAAAAGTTTCCTCTAGCTTTCTTTGGATTTCTTCTTCCAATGCGCTCATTTTCTTTATTTCATCAAAGAATATCTTTGTTGATACTTCGACCCAGACTTCAAGTTCATCAAGCGCGCCGTTTCTATCAACTCTGAGGCGATAATGAGGTTCTGTTCCTTCGATTTCAGCCAATATTTGTTCTATTTGTGATGGATAGATATTTATGCCCTGAATGACTATCATATCATCTGTCCTTGCTGATACCCTAGACATTCTAACGATTGTGCGTCCACATTTACAGACAGAGTGATCAAGGCATGTGCAATCGCCAGTCCTGTATCTTATCATTGGGAAGGCTTCTTTTGTTATTGTTGTCAAGACAAGTTCGCCTGCTTTTCCGTCAGGAAGTCTTTCACCCGTTTTTGGGTCTATAACCTCTGCGATAAAATGATCTTCAAATATATGTAATCCGTTTTTATGTTCACATTCCACAGACACGCCTGGTCCCATGACCTCGCTAAGTCCATAATTATCAAGGGCAATTATATGAAATTTGTCTTCGATCTCTTTTCTGACTGACTCAGACCAAGGTTCCGAACCGAAAAGCCCAACTCTAAGAGATAATCCAGCAGGGCTAATTCCCTTTTCACTCATTACATTGGCGATATGTAATGCAAAAGTCGGAGTGCAAACAAGGACTGTTGTTCTATAATTTTTCATTATGTTGATCTGCTTTTCTACACTAAGACGGGAACATGGAATAACCGTTGCCCCGATACGTTCTGCACCATAATGAAACCCAAGCGCGCCTGTAAACAATCCATAGTCAAAGGCGATTTGAACTATATCATCTTTTGTAACTCCAGCCGCAGTCAAGACACGAGTCATTAGATTTGTCCAGTGTTCAATGTCATTTTTGCTATATCCGACAACGATCGGTTCACGTGTTGTCCCTGATGATGACTGTAACCTTACAACTTCCCTTAATGGTATAGCAAACATGCGATATGGCTGATTCTCAATAAGCGTTTCTCTTGTTGTAAAAGGTATCTTTGCAAGGTCATCAAGCGATGTTATATCTTCGGGTATTATATTTGATTTATCGAAAAGATTGCGATAAAATGCAACGTTTTTATATGCGCGATTAAGTGTTACTTGCAATCGCTCGAGCTGTAATTGCTTTATCTCTTCACGGTTTAATGTTTCGTATTTTTCATCCAATATCGGCAATTTTTTCACCACCTTATGCTTAAAAAAGTAATATGTAATGCGTTTTACATATTACGTTTCACTATCCTTACTCCCAGATTTCTTTATAGCCTTTGCCAAGATAGGCACGTCTAACTTCCTTGTTTTCTAATAATTCTTCTGAACTACCTTCAAGAACAGCCCTTCCAGTTTCTAATATATAGGCACGATCAGCGACTTTCAATGCTACTCTTGCGTTTTGTTCAACCAGTAGTATGGTAGTATTTTGTTCTTTGCGCAAATTTTTTATAACATCGAATATTTCGCTTACTACCTTCGGGGCAAGACCCATGGATGGCTCATCGAGAAGCAATAGTTCTGGTTCAGACATCAATGCCCTTCCAATAGCAAGCATCTGTTGTTGTCCTCCGCTTAAAGTTCCTGCATGTTGCTTTTGACGTTCACTAAGTATTGGAAATATAGCAAATACTTTTTCGATATTTTTGTTTATCTCTTTTTTCCCTTTTTTTCTTCTTATATATGCGCCTAATATGAGATTATCAAGGACGGATAATTCGCCGAATAATTGTCTGCCTTCTGGAACTTGTGATATTCCAAGACGGACTATTTTTTCAGGGGCAAGGTTAATAATATCCTGATCTTTGAATAGCACATTACCTTTTTTTGATGAGATAAGCCCGCAGATGCTATTAAGCAGAGTTGTTTTTCCTGCGCCATTTGCACCCAAAAGTGCGACAATCTCTCCATAGCCAACGTGAAGGGAGATGCCCCTCAATGCCTGTATATTCCCATAAAAAGAACTCAAACTTTGTATTCTAAGCATATATAATACCAATTATTTGTTTAAGCAAATTTTGAACTAACAAGTTCCTCTATTTCAAATATTACTTTTTCTCCAATTTTTTGTGATTCTTTACGCATTTTTTGTATTAATAGAATTGACTTAGTAATATTATTTTGTTCTTGCTTTGATGGAATCGGAACTAACACTTTTGACAAATCCTCTATTGATATAGATGGGATCGCATGTCCAGTCATTAACCTTCTAACTTGTCGAAAATAAAAATCGGTTCGCATATATGCCAATAAAAACATCGGATCAACATTTTTAATATTGCGAATAACAGCAAAGCCATTTGTGCATATTGCTCCGTCTTCATCTTCTGTAATAAATGCTGTTGCTTGCCTATTCGTCCCTGTATTCGCCCCAGAGATTGCAGTAATAATATCACCTTTGCGAACACGATAAGTTGCACGAGAAGGAGCCTCATAGGCTTTTAGAATCTGCTGATTAACAACCTGCATAGTTCTTGAATCAACATCAGATATGGATATATATCTGATGTCACTATCGGGTGCTAAACGAAAATCATCTGATTCTGTAATAATATTCGCTATTTCGCCAAGCGGCTTAGCTCCATTAGCTCTTAATTTTTCAATCAATGATAAATCACTAGGTTTATAATGCTCTGGATCCAAACGGGAATTTAATAAATCCTCTGGAACAATATAGATTTCATCGTCTTGGGATACAATACCTGAATTTATAAACGTTTTATATGCAGTTGATATTTTTTCAACATCATTATCTATTATATAATTACCTGATACTGTTTTTGCATAATTTCCATATTCATCACGCTTATATACTGTTTGTCCTTTTACATCATAACCAATTTTTTGCATAAGTGCCATAAAGCATTTGTTTTGTATTTTAGATGGCAATTTTTGCAAAATTAATAAGGAAGTTTTTATGCCAGTTCCATAGGGGGCAAAGGCTTCTTGTGGGATTGAGATTACTCCTAATACTTTAGCTTGGGAGTGAATCCAATATCTTATATGGCTATTTGTAATATTTTGCGTCAAACCATCAGGCAAAACAATTGCCATTCGACCACCGGGTTTTAGTAATTTGAGACATTTTTCTGTAAACAAAACATCAGGCGATTGTCCATTTACAACCGTTTTTGTTGATTTCCATTTGCTATCGTCTAGTTTATCCCATTTATGAGCTAAAATATAGGAATCCAATATTCTTGTATCTTCAACCTTTCCTTTATTTCCGAAAGGTGGGTTCGTAAGTATTATATCAAAGGAGTTATCCAGATAATCAGTTTCAGAAAGAGCATTTGAGCAAATAATCTCTTCTCCTGTGCCACCTTCAAATACTAAACGCAAACCTGCAGAAAGTGCAATATCAGGATTAAATTCTATTCCATTTACGTATTCCTTAACATAATTGGATTTGTCTATATCGGCGTTATGCTTTTGAACATAAGAGATCGCCTGTATCAAAAATCCTCCACTACCGCAGGCAGGATCAATCAATTTTTCATAAGGTTGAGGGTCTATCATCTCAACTGCTAGTTTGACTATTGGATAAGGAGTAAAAAATTCCCCTCTATCACCTCTTTGATGGCGATAAACAAACGATTGGAAAGCAGCACCCTTAATATCTCCAGTTGTGTTTGTTAGACTAATATGCTGTAATCTCCCAACAATGTTGGCAAGGGTCAATGGCTTTAGCCTTAGCTTATTATCAGTAAACAGGTTTCTATATTTTTCTTTGACAGTATCAAATAGGAAATTTATTCGGTCATTAAAACTATTTGGTTTATCAGTAAGTAAGCATTTGTATTCATAAGCGGTTACGCCAAATTGCAAAAAACCTTCTTTGTTGGTTTGCTCATCATAGAGTTTCATAACAAGTAGTTTAACCATTTCATGAAAAATCTTTTCCTTTAATAAACCTTCATTGGCATAAATATAGTTATGGCAGTCATCAAAAACTGCTAATAAGCTATTTGATGGCTTAAGCTTATCAAATGTTAGCAATTGATCAGGAAATAGTCGATCATCTGTAAATAACGGAATTTGTCGGTTTTTTGTTGTATTGACTAATATATTATTCATAATAAATGACTTTAATCCTGAGCATCTGAGAATAAAATTCTATTATCAATCTGCATGTCTTCTTCATTAACGCAATCTTCTGAATTTATCGTTTCATAGACATCCATAAAATTATCATACCATTCTTCTGAAAGACTCAAAATTTGCTCTCCCTGATCATTAGTAAAGACAAAACCCATTATATAATTTTGTTGTAAATGATTTGGGTCATCTCCAGATGATTCAAGATGCTTGGGATTTGCAAATACAAACCTATGATCAGTATATCGGAGAAAAATATCAATGGAAATCGCATTAAATTCGTCTTTTCTTGGCGTGGCTTGAGTTCTTTCGCTTTTCCCCGAAGTTCCTGAAACAAAGTGCGTCTCCAATACTTTTACTTTTGACATCAAATATTTTAATCTCTCTTCAATCATTTCATTGATTTGATCTCTTGAATAATTTTGTAAATGCAATATCTCTATTGATTTGGGAGTTTCACGTTTGGGTAGTTTTTTAACATATTTTTGCACTTCCTCGTATTCATATAGATTTGCTTTATATTCATGGCAGAATTTTGATAAGTTAGCATTAACCCAATCTATAATTTGGGTTTCTTTATCTTTATCTTCTATCAACCAACTAATTTTATCTTCGTGAGTTTTCAGAAACTTTATCAATTTATCATAATTATAAAGCTTATGCCATTTTTCCGAGTTTGATTTTACACCTTTGGATTCCATCACAAACCAATTATCAGAATCTAGCTTTCTAAAATAGAAATCTCCATGATGGTTTGATAGCTTTGTTCCTTCCCATTTTTCCCTTATTCTTTTTACCTCAAAACCGTATTCTTCCTCTAACTTCCTTTTTAGCAGTAATTCTGTTATCGATCCACTTACATAACCTTGAGCATTGGGACTTAGCTTTAGTGCCTCAAAGAAAATCTCTAGATTAGTTTTGAAAACTTTCCTAACAAAACGAGTTATTTTTTCAAAAATATCCATCTTTATCTCTTTTTATTTACTCTTAATATAAGACCATGTTTAAACAAGTTTTCCTGTATCTGTAACTGATGTTGCTCTGCTTGTCATAATGCTCTTAATAAGGTATCTATTTGTATAGGGATTTTTGCCTTCATTTCGCAACTACCATCAAAATTTATCAGCTTTCAATAATACTTTCCTCACCGAGATATGCGGTAATAACTTCTGGATTATTTTGGACTTCTCTTGGCGTTCCCTCTGCAATTTTTTGCCCAAAATTAAGGACTGTAACTTTATCGGATATATTCATAACAAGATCCATATCATGCTCAATCAGCATTATTGTTACGCCCTGTTCTCGTATTTTATAAATAAGGTCTATCATGTTTTCGATTTCTCTTGCGTTGAGTCCCGAAGCTGGCTCATCTAGCATGAGTAGTGATGGTTCTGATACCAGCGCCCTTGCAAATTCAAGCATCCTTTGTTCACCAAACGACAAATCCGATGCAAGGCGGTTTGCCTTTTGATCGAGTTTGACAAACGAAAGTTTTTCCATAGACTTTTGCAAAGCTTCCCTTTCTTCAGCCTTAAATCGTCCTATTCTAAATGCAGAGCCAAATATGCTGTGTTTCATTCTGCTATGATACCCAACCATGACATTTTCCAAGACACTCATATTGTTCATTACTTGTATATTTTGGAATGTTCTGTTTATGCCTAGTCGTGATATTCTATGTGGCGGAAGCTGATCTATCCGATGTTGTCTAAATAGAATTTCTCCAGATGTAGGATCATAGAATTTACTTATAAGGTTATATAAAGTAGTCTTACCAGCACCATTTGGACCAATAATCGCCCTGATTTGACCGACTTCAACCTCGAAAGTCACGTTGTCAACTGCAACTAGCCCACCAAATTCTTTTCTTAGTTCTTTTACTTCTAAGATAGTATCAGCCACTATACACCTTCTTGTTTTTTACCTACAAGTCTATATTTAATATATGAAAATAATGCAGATAATCTCCCGATCAATCCATCAGGCATAAATATCATAACTATCATCAAAAGCAGACCGTATACAACAATATCATATTTTTTCACAATTATTAGCCATTCAGGAAGCCATGTAAGCAATATTGCTCCCAAAATTGCTCCCCATATATTTCCCGAACCACCGATAACAACCATTGTTACAAGTGTTATTGAAGTTTCAAGATGAAAGGTTGTATAACCGACAAATCCGTGAAAATGTGCATATAAAGAACCCGCAATAGCGGCATATATTGCACTTAGAACAAAAACCTGAACCTTGTATTTTGCTATATTGACGCCCATTGCGCTTGCAGCGATCTCACTACCATGAATTGCCCTAAAAGCCCTACCAACACGTGATCTTGTTATGTTTATTGATAATATCATTATGGCAAGAACGATGATCCAGACGAATATATATTGACCGATCTTAGTGTTTTCATCAAGGTCAATGAATCCCAGAGAGAAAGGCATAATACCCAATAGACCAGAAGTATCACCAGTAAGCCAATCCAGTTTACTGAGAATAACATAGACGATCTCACCAAAGCCAAGAGTAGCCATAGCAAGATAATGCCCTTTTAATTTCAATGACGGCACACCGATAACATAAGCAATGATAGCTGTAAAAATGATAGCAACTATTGCAGATACCCAAGGAGAATAACCAAGCCTAACATTCAGAAGTCCTGAACAATAGGCACCAATACCAAAAAATCCAGCATGACCGAGAGAGACCTGCCCAGCGGCGCCCATAAGCAGATTTAACCCAATAACCATAAGGGCATTAATACCAACAGTGGTCATTACGCCTATTTGGTACTTGTTTCCTGAGGCAATAAATGGAAATAATAGAAGAAAAAGCACCAAAATAGCTATCGGAGAGTTTTTAGTATAGCGTTTATCAATGCCAAAAAGTGCAGAAATGATTTGATATAATTTATTCATTTACAAGGTTTTCTTTTTAGAACCTAAAATTCCACTAGGTTTAACAAAAAGTATGATTAACAATATAATAAAAGCGATTGCATCTTTATATCCAGAATATCCAGATGGGGCAAATCCGACCGCGAGGTTTTCGATGATCCCGATTATAAATCCACCCAAGAATGCGCCTATTCCATTTCCTAGACCACCGAGTATAGCGGCGCAAAAGCCCTTCAATCCAAGCATAGCTCCCATACTATAAGAAGCAAAGGTTATCGGAGCAATAACCATTCCTGCCCCGGCGCCAACAGCGGCGCTTAATGCAAAAGAACACATAACCATGAATCGAACATTCACACCCATAAGCCTTGCTGCAGTTCGGTTTATGGCAGTTGCGCGCATGGCTTTTCCTATGTAGGTATATTTATAGAAGATATGAACTGCTATAACGGTAAGGATTGAGATTCCTAAAACCCAGAATCTCTGTAAAGCAACGGAGGCACCCAATATAGTCATAGATTCTCCGCTAGAAAATGGAGAAACAGGTATTGATTCATCTTTCCAAGCAATCAAAGCCAAGCCTCTTATAAGTATAGAGGCTCCAACAGTGATTATTATTAGTGTAATAACAGACGCATTTCGGACAGGATTGATTGTGAGTCTTTCAAATATTACACCTATAGCAGTTACTATTAATATAGATAAGAAAAATGCAGGTAGTAATGGAATCTGAAATGTATTATTAAGAAAGACCATTATCATTGCACCAAGCATAACAAATTCGCCCTGTGCAAAGTTGATGACATCAGTAGCATTATAGATTATGTTAAATCCCAAAGCGACAAGCCCGTAAATTCCACCGACAGTAATGCCGTATATTATATATTGTGTAATCTGTGCAATACTAGGTAATTGCATTATTTTTCCTCAAAATCTAATGATAAATTCTCTGATAAATCAGCCATTTCGGCTTTTCTATATGGTTGTATATGATAGGGAATATTTGGTTTTTTACCATCAAAAATTTCTTCAATAGTCAATATTTGTATTCTTGAATAATCTTTTTGCAATATTTTTGACCTGTAAAAGCCTTTTTTTACTGCTTCTGTTTTCATTGGTTCAGTAGGATCGTGCATAGTTACAAATATTCCGATCTCAGCCTTTTCTCTATCCAAAACATGCCCTAAATCTCTTATATCCTTAACGGATATATTTCCGCTTTTTACCTGCACAATTGCTTTGCTAATTTTATTTCTTTCTTCCATGAAATAAATATAGCCATCAATACCAGTATCCGCACCTTTCTTTTTATCGCCAAAAGGTCTTGCATCTATAAGCGATAACGCCCACCATTGAAACTGATAACGATTTTGTGAAGCCAATTCCCTTGCACCTGTTAAATCTTCTGGTTCACCTACTACCTTATAATCCTTCTTTGGTTCTATACCAAAAACGGATTTGATACGCCATTTTATAATATTGATAGCAAGATGAGTTATATCTATCCCTATCCAATTGCGTTTTAGCTTTTGCGCAACAGCGATTGTAGTTCCGCAACCACAGAAAGGATCAAGTATAGTATCACCTTCTTTGGAAGATGATTTGATAATCCTTTCCAATAATTCCTCAGGTTTTTGAGTAGGATAACCAAGATTTTCAGGATCAGTAGGACTTACTATTCTTTTCAGATTTGCCGATAATTTTTCGCCACAATGATCACACTCAAGGTTTGAGAACCACCAATCAGTAATTGGTGTTCCTTTAGGATTTAATTCCTTATTGCCCTTAATTGCTGTTCTGCCTCTTTGCATTGTTCCCTGTGTATATGAACGATATATTGGTTCAAAGAAAAAATTATTAGTCTTTGAATATCTCAAAATAATGTCATGCTTTCTTGGAAAATCGTTTGTTGGAATGCCTCCGCCACTATAACACCAAACAATCTCATTTCTAAAATTCTTCACATCAAATATCGTATCCATAACGATTTTCAAATAATGGCTTGCTGTTGGATCACAATGCAGATATATTGAACCAGTATCTTTTAAGACCCTTTTTAGCTCAAGCAATCTTATACACATCATTGTAAGATATGCCATCATATCATTTCGCTTTATGAATTGCCTGAAGGCGGACATCATCTCAACAACAGAAGCAGGGGCAGAATCTACTATCTCACTAAAGGCTTTTTCTGCTTCCTCTGTCCAATGCCATGTATCCTCAAAGGCTGTTATCTGCGCTTCTGATGGTTCTCCAGAAGGCTCTTTATATAAAATATTGTAATTAGCCTTTGAGTTAAAAGGCGGATCAAGATATATAAGGTCAACAGAGTTGTCGGGTATATATTTCCTTATAATTTCTAGATTATCTCCATAATAAAGAGAGTTTTCCATTGCTATACCCAAAATATACATGGGCATTGACTATCAACTTAACGGTGATATGTAATGCCCATATATTAAAGATAACATTGATTATTTAGTAACTGTCCATTTTCCATTAACTATTTTTATCATAGCAAGACAGTCTTTTGTCAATCCATTGTGATCAGTTGGAGAGAAGTTAAAGACTCCACCTGTTCCAACAAAATTCTTTGTTTTTTCGATTTCATCTCTGATCTTTGCAGGGTCGTTTCCAACCTTTTTCATTGCATTAATGACGAGATATAGAGCATCGTAAGCATGACCGCCGAATGTGCTTGGAACGCTTCCATATTTGGCTTGATAGTCCTTTGTATATTTAAGTAATATTTTTTTCTGTGGGTCTTTGTCTGCCAAAGAATTTGCAATCAAAAGTTTTCCTGCGGGAAACACAACGCCTTCAGCAGCATCTGCAGAAAGATTGATATATTCCATATTGGCAACACCATGACTCATAATGAGTGGAATGTCCATCTTCAATTCTTTTTTCATATTTCTTGTAACGGTAGCTCCACCGGGGCTGATACTCCAACATATAACTGCCTGTGGATTTGCTGCTTTGATTTTATCTAGCTGGACAAGAACGTCTGTGTCTTTTTCATCAAATTCTTCTTTGATTGCAATATTGATTCCGGCAGCAGGAAGAAGTTTTTCTAATTGTTCTTTTCCACTAGCACCAAATTGGCTTTTTGCTGTGATAATGGCGACCTTGTTAATTTTATGATCTTTAAGGTAAGCGACAATCCTTTCTCCAACAAGAACATCAGATTGTGGAGTCTTGAAGACCCATTTGCGTTCATCAACGGGTTCGACGATTTTTACACTCGCCGCACATGATACAAGAGGTATCTTTGCATTTTGAGTGATTTCGAGAATTGCAAGGCTTGTTCCACTGAGGGTAGGACCAATAATTGCAGAGACTTTATCATCATTTATTAGTTTGCTTGCCCTGTTACGAGCATCGGTTTCCTTGCTTGCGTCATCATAAAAGATGACTTCTATCTTTTTACCCTTAATTCCGCCAGAAGCATTGATTCCATTAACGATCATGTCGATTGTGTTTTTTTCAGGAACGCCAAGAGATGAACCCGGACCGGTCACTGAAAATATCGCGCCGATCTTATAAGTTTCCTGTGCTATTGAGATACCACACAGACTCAATGCCATAACAACAGTAATTGAAAGCAAAAGACCCAATTTCAATTTTGACATCATAAATTCTCCTTTGTAATCTGTTAGATATTAATAATATCTCCTTTTTGTTGATAAAACACGATTTAAGGGACACGGAACACCGTGTCCCTAAGTTATATGAAAGAGAAAACCCTCAATAGTTTATAAATTGCATTTGCCATTAAATCAGATATTATAAACCTCTTCACCTGTCAAAAGCCTTATATTATTCTTTTTAAGAACATCAATGGCTTTATCGGCATCTTCGAATCTGAATATCATAACCGCATTAGCCCCTGAACTCTTGACAAAGGCATACATATATTCCACACCTAGCCCAGCTTCCCATAATGCAGACAAAATGCCTGCTAGCCCACCCGGTTTATCTGGAACTTCCACAGCGACAACATCAGTTTCCCCAAAGGTATAATCGGCATCTTTGAGAACTTTGACTGCCTTATCCGCATCGTTAACAATTATACGGAGTATACCAAAATCTGCAGTATCTGCAAGCGACAAGGCGCGAAGATTTATGCAATTTTCAGATAATACCTGTGTAACCTGCGCCAATCTGCCGGATTTATTTTCCAAAAATATAGAAATCTGTTTAACTTTCACCAGATCACCCCCAAGTTTTGAAAAACAATATTATTACAATAATTATGTTTCATTCCCAAAGTAATAAGGCTTTGAAACCTGCTTGTTGAAAATGATTATCTGAAGTAAGCGCGTCTGTGAGACCGTTTTTGCGCATTATAAGAAATGATATGCAATCTGTCAAACCCCATTCCTTATCTTTATAGGAATCATAGAAATTCACTGCTTGATTAAGTAAACCTCCATCAATAGAAATGACTCTAATATTATCTGTAACATAGCAAGCATTAATAAATTTTATCGCTTCTGATCTATTGGTTTTGGCTAAAGAGTTTCCAATTTCTATCAAAATAGCTTCAGTTATAAAAACTTCATTGGCAATACGCAAAATAGGTAATAATTCCAAAGCTTTTTTATGATATGTATCACGAGGATTTATTAATGCCAATACATAAGCTGTATCAACAAAAAGACGTTTGGAATTCATTTCTTATCCTTTGGTGTGCCATATAGATAGTGGTCATGTTCTTTTGACCAGTCTTCGGGACCATCAACAGTTCCAACAAGTTTCTCCAACACATCCCAAAGATTTTCTTTACCTAATTTTTCTTCTTGCTCAATGGTTACAACATAACGAATATTAGGCTCGAGATCAACTTCCTCCTCAGGAAGTAAAACCTTTCCGTCATATATAACATGGAGAATTTTAGACATTTGTCAACCCTCAATCACTCTTTCGGTCTCAAATCTTTGACACGCTTTGCTTTACCTTCGCTTCTCTCAATGGTTTTTGGCTCAACAAGTGTAACTTTGATTGATATGCCTATAACGCTTTCAATTTCATCCTGAATCTTTTTCTGGACAGCCTCAAGTTTTCTTATTTCATCGGAGAACAATCTTTCTGTAACTTCAACTTTTAGTTCAATCTCATCAAGATTGCCTTTTCTTTCGACAACTATCTCATAATGAGGTTCAACGCCTTCGACTTGCATAAGGACGCTTTCGATTTGGGATGGGAATACATTCACGCCCCTGATGATTAGCATATCGTCAGTTCTTCCGCTTACACGCCTCATTCTTGCTATTGTTCTACCACATTTGCAAGGTTCTGGATTCAATGAGGTAATGTCTCTTGTCCTAAATCTTATGATTGGAAAAGCCTCTTTTGTAAGGCTTGTAAAAACAAGTTCGCCAGTTTCGCCATAGGGTATTTGTTCTCCTGTATCGGGATCAATTATTTCAGCGATAAAATGGTCTTCAAATATATGTAATCCATCTTTTTGATTACACTCCATAGAGACACCAGGTCCTATAACCTCAGTAAGACCATATATATCCATTGCATCAATACCGAGTTTAGTTTCTATATCGGTTCTCATATTATCGGACCAAGGCTCTGCACCAAAAACACCGACTCTAAGTGGAAGTTTTTTGATGTCAATACCCATCTCTTCTGCTACTTCTGCAATATAAAGAGAATAAGAAGGTGTGCATGTTAGAACGGTAGTTCCAAAATCCTGGAGCATCATAACTTGACGTTTTGTGTTTCCCCCTGATGCGGGAATAACCGTCGCGCCCATGCGCTCTCCGCCATAATGAATACCAAGTCCACCAGTAAAAAGCCCATAACCATAGGCATTTTGTATAATATCTTTTGAATTTGCCCCAGCACACATAAGACTTCTAGCCATAAGCTCTGCCCATGTCTCTATATCATTCTTTGTATATCCAACAACAACAGGCTTTCCAGTTGTGCCTGACGAGGAATGTAATCGGACAATATCATTCATTGGTTCTGCAAATAGCTTGAATGGATAATTATCACGTAAATCCTTCTTAGATATAAATGGAAGTCTTTTTATATCGCTTAATGACTTTATATCATCAGGTTTAACGCCTGCATTATCAAAGGAATCGTGATAAAAAGGGACCCTATCATATACTTTGCGGACAATAGCCTTGAGTCTGCCTAATTGCAGTTCTTCAAGTTCTTTCCTTGACATACACTCGTATTTTTCATTCCATATCATCTTTTTCCCCTTCTTATGTTTGATAGGTTAATTTGGTTCATTATTATCAAAGTATATTATTCTTTCGTTTGTATATCATCATCGATTGTTACATTTTGTTTAGATTCTGATTTATCAGTGTCTTTTGGCAAATCTTTTTTTATAACAGGTAATTTATCAATACGCATCTATTTCTGCTTCGTCTTTGGTAATTTCGGCATAAATACAAGGAATAAATGTAATATAAAAACAAATAAATGCAATAAAAAAAGAGTTTTGAAACAAAACCAAATTTCATATACGATCCTTATAAAAATTAATGTTAAATCGCCTATCTTAAACCGATTTTGACATATTCTACAATACCTTGATCGGCAAGTCAAGAGTTTTTTCTGAGATTGATATATAATAAACATGAAGATAGATTCAATATATCACTATAATTTGCCAGAAATTTAATAAAAACTCTTGATTATTATTTTATTGGTATTATAATAATATTAAAGAGATTGATATATATTTAATTTAACAAAAGGGGGCTAATATGATAAGGAGATTTCCACCATGAAATAATAGTGATAATAAATAATTGCAAAGGGCGAATACTTTTTATAAGTCTAATTGAGGAGATTATAAAGATGAGAAAATCCATGCTTTTTTTAACAGTAATATTGTTATCACTAGGAATTACATGTGTAACTTACGCAGCACCAAAATTATATGCAAAAGGCAATGTTTTGGCAGCGGGTAACTATAATAACAGTGCGACAAGTAGTGATTTGACACTGATTATAAAAATGACAGCTGGTAATACTGTACTAATTGACGAGGGATCCGAAGTTCGTTATCTTGTGCCAACCGCAGATGTAAATGGTTGGACTGAAAAGAATTTCAATGATTCAGGATGGACAGCAGGTATTTCAGGTGTGGGATATGCTGATAATGATGATAATACAGTAATAGCGGGTCCTGTTCCATCAGTTTATACACGTTATTATTTTGATGCGCCGGCAACAAACGAAGTGACATTCCTTGTGGACTTTGACGATTTTTATATTATATGGCTAAATGGTATGGAAGTTGCTCGTGCTGATGCGATCAAGGATGTTTCTCCCGGCAAGGCACCTACATTTAATGAATTGACAACCGCAGGGGTAACTGACCACGAATCGTCTGACACAGCCGCAGGAAAGCCAAATCCAGCCCGTTGGGAAAATGCTAGAATTGTAAAGCACGTTGTGGCTGTTGAATTTGATAACACAACAGCGGTCAGCCCCAAAGCAAAGCTAACAGCAACATGGGGAGATATAAAATTAACCAAATAGTAGATTGGTGCATTTAACAATTAAATAAATGGGAGGGCGATTAATATCATTTTGATAATGATCGCCCTTTTGTCTATAAAGAATTTTCGTAATCGCTTGGGCAAAGGAGGATGACTGATGCTTAGACGAACCACGATATATATTTTTATGGTCATAATATTTTCTCTATGCCTTTTATCCACTGTAAATTCAGCAGACCCAAAGATATACGCAAAGGATAATATTTTAGCTGTTGGTAATTACAATGTTAATGCAACTAGCAGTGATCTGAGCTTCATTGCCAGAGTTGAAGTAAATGGAAAAGCAGTAATAGATGAGGGATCAGAACTACTCTATATAGTGCCAGAAAAGAATATAGATGGCTGGGAAAAAGCCAAATTTAATGATTCTGGATGGGAGAAGGGCATTTCTGGCATAGGATACGCTGATGGTGATGATAATACTGTTCTTCCGGGTTGGGTTGCATCTGTTTACAGCCGATACCGCTTTGATGTTCAAAATGCTATCTCAACGAAAGAGATAACATTTCTTTTGGATTATGATGACTCTTATATTTTGTGGCTGAATGATGTTGAGGTTGGTCGTTCTGATAATATAAAGGCTGTTGTCCCTGGTGGGGTCCCTGGTTTTAATGAACCGTTAGGCAAAATAGCAGTTGATCATGAAGCAACAGTATTGCCTGCAGGTAAACCAAATGCAAATCGTTGGAAAAGTGCTGTTGGCTGGGGACATAATCAACTAGGCAAGCATGTTGTTGCGGTTAGCTATGGTGGAAATTCTGGATTATCTGTAAATCCAATAGGAAGCTTGGTGACTACCTGGAGTTATATTAAATTAAAAAATTAGTTTGATAAAACATGATACGGAGTTTCAAAGAAAATTACTTTGAAACTCCTTATTAATTGCATTGATTAGGGGATAAATAAATGATAAAAGTAGGCTTTATTGGCTTGGGACATAATGGGATCGGACATATTGAGGCGCATAAAAGAGTTGGCAAGTCTGATATTTCAGCTTTATGTGATATTAATCCAGAAAGGCTAAAGTTTGCATCCGAAAAATTTGGGATCGATAAAGTATATACTTCTGCGGAAGAGCTTTGCAAACAAGAAGATATACAGGCTGTCAGCATAAACACAGGTGATCAATTTCACATGGAGCCTTTTTTAACTGCTTTGGAGAACAATAAGCATATATTTGTTGAAAAGCCATTAGCAAATGCAATAGACCAAGTTGATATGATGATTACTTATGCACGTTCTGCTGACCCTAACTTAAAGATTGCAGTTGGTTATATATTGCGTTTTGATCCCGTTTTTGAGGCGATATATGATATTTGTCGTTCTGGGAAACTTGGGCAGATATTCTATATGGAGGGCGATTATATTCATAACTTGCAATATCAGGCGAATCAGACAGATACATTTACTAATGTAAATTGGTATCTTGATTATGAAAAACCGTTAGTTGGTGGAGGAAGCCATCCGCTTGATTTGTTAAGATGGTTCTCTGGTGCGAATGTAATAGAGGCAATAGGATATTCAAATAGAATGGCCTTTCCTGAAATGAAGGAGGATGATTGCCAAGTTGCCTTATTCAAATTTGATAATGGTGCAATAGCAAAAGTAAACGCTTCTTATGCGCCAAGAATGGGCATGGCGCCATATTATAATCTCAGAATATACGGCACAATGGGAACTATTGAGCGTGATCAGATAGCCATATCAAAGGATGAAAACGACCTTCATCCCGAATTTAAGACTATTGAGGCAGATAGAATAAGTGGGCATCCCTACGATAAGGAAGTTGAGGATTGGCTTGATTCTATTAGTGATAATAGAACTCCGAGATGTGATCTATATGATGGTGCAAATTCAACAATTGCAACGCTTGTCGCTGTTGAGGCAATGAAGCTAGGAATTCCCCTTCCTGTTTCTGTTTATAGCAGATATTAATCTAATACTTGCCCAAACATTCCGATAGCAACGCCTTTATGCACATTTTCGTTGTAATGGTGATGTCTTTCGCCAACTGTTGGTTGAGTGCATAAAGCTTCAAGTGTGCCTGTAATATTTCCCAATTCGGTATCTGTCGCAATCCACCAACCCATTACGGGAATGGGGGGACTTGATAATTGATTGGTTACGTTACCACTGCTATTACGAACTATTATATTAATAAAGCAGGGCGAATCGCCAATATTTAGGAATCTAAACCAATCAAGACCGCCCGCATAAACTTCGGGAAAAAACAACCTTCTTCCTGCGCCTCTATTTCGCCTCGATGCTCCAGGGAAACAGAGCATTTGTGTTCCGCTGAAGTCATGGCGTTCTGCTATGATTGGTTGATCGGACATAGCTGTAACTGATGTTTGTTGCTTTATTTGCTCAACATCAGGATTCCATGCCTCAAATGGCTGAAGCGTCTTTTCCTGAGACCATACAGTATTTCCATTCTGATCTCTTGCAATGACCGTTACTTTTCCAGCTTCGCTTCCTATATTTACTATTTGAACCCAATCATTCCAAGCATCAGATATTTCAGGGAAATATTGTCTATGTGAGGGATTATCTATAACCTGTCCAAGCTGGCCGACTGCTGTTCCAGCAAGAGAACCTTGATAATGAAGATGTCTTTCTCCGCATATCGGTTGGGTGCTCATTACCTCAACAGTTCCGCTTATGTTGCCTGTCTCTTTGTCTGTGAAGTTCCAATAGCTAAAAGATGGAAGATTCTGGATTCCGAATTGATGATGAACCTTTCCTGTTCTATCTCTTACGATTACATTTATGTTTGCAGACTGTTCACTGACATTTAATATCTGAAACCAATCGCCACCACCCTCATAGATTTCTGGATAAAACAGTCTATTTCCAACTGTGCAATGTTCAGGAGATGCCCCGGGGAAATAAAAGGCGACAGTTCCTAAATGGCAATGACGTTCACCAACTATCCCTTTATTGCTGGATATAGTCATTGAAACGGGTATAGTTATTGTGTCAGCTGCAGTTGTGAATGTCTGAAAGGGTGCAAGGTTTGCCTCCTGAGACCATACTGTTTGACCTTGCTGATTTCTTGCGACAGCTAGAATGTTTGCAGGTTCATTACTAACATTTACTACCTGAACCCAATCTTCCCATCCAACCGCTATCTGAGGAAAGTATATCTTTGTTGGAGCTGGCATTTATTATGATACCTCATCTTTGGTAATTTGACTTTCGAGATACTCTATATTTTTAACACAATTTTCATATAGACGATATATTCTCAGGCTATCCTTCTATGGATTGATATAAAATGAGATTTCTCTAAATATCTGTCTGATTTTATCTTCATCGAATCACATTCGAAGACATTCTTTTATATGCTATTACCATAATCAAGTAAAATACTTGCAGCCTTATTTCTACAATATCATATGAGACAAAAACGGACATGCTATCTCGTCTTTGTGTATGATTCACATTTTTACTATCCTGATAAGGATAGCTTTTGATTCTGCAGAGACAAGGCATCACTGATCTTTACCTCTCAGACTAAGATAACATAAATCAATGACAGAATCAAGCAAAAAATTAATCATTTGTCTGGAAATATTATAATTAAATGAATGGGTGATCATGTTGTTTGGTGCAAGTATTTTTATGGCATATCCTTCATATTTCTTTTTGTGAAAAACTACATTGACATAACAGGTTATGGCATGGTAAAATGATTGAGATATACACCATCATCAAACTGCATTATCAGATAATTATATTTTGGAGGCGATTTTATATGCCTGCTAATCTACCCCCACAATATATAGAACTTAGATCACAGCTCGAGAAAACGAGAGATGCAGAAGAAAGAGCTGAATTGCTACAAGAAATGATCGCTATTATTCCAAAGCATAAGGGAACTAATAAACTAATTGGGGAGCTTCGATCTAAACTTGCAATTGCAAGAAAGCAATCACAAGAGAAGTCATCAAGACAAAAGGTATTTAATCCCTATCGAATAACTCGACAAGGTGCAGGTCAGATCATTGTTATTGGTTATCCTAATGTGGGAAAATCCAGCCTTGTATCAAAACTTACACATGCCCATACACAGGTAGCGGATTATCCATTCACAACGATTAACCCAATAGTAGGTATGATGCCATATGAAAACATCAATATTCAGATGATAGATACTCCTCCGATTACTGATGATATTCTGGAGCCAAATCTTGTTGATCTTATCAAGAGAGTTGATTTTGTGCTTCTAGTTGTGGATGCTGGAAGTGATGATGCCCTTGAGCAAGTAGAGTCGATATTAACAAGGCTTAATGATCTAAGAATAAAACTTGTAACAAAACAACCCGAAGAAGATGAAGATATTCAGCTTATTCACAAAAAAGCGATGATTATCGCAAATAAAGCTGATATTGAGGGGAGTCAGGACCGTATCGATATGATAAAAGAATTTTACTCGAAAGACCTTCCTATAATTAGTCTATCAGCCGAAATGGATGAAGATTTTAGTAGATTCAAAAACGATATATTCAATAGTTTGGATATAATAAGGGTTTATACAAAGCCAATCGGCAAAAAACCTGATATGACTGATCCTATTATTCTTTATCATGGTAGCACTGTTGTTGATGCAGCTGAAGAAATACACAGGGATTTTGCTGAAAATCTAAAATTTGCAAAAATATGGGGAGGCGGAAGCAAGTATAATGGTCAAAGTGTGAGTAGAGATCATCCCCTTGAGGATGGTAACATAGTCGAGTTTCATGTACCAGAATGAGATTCTAGTATTAGCGTTATGGAGGAATTTATATGGCAAAATTGAAAGCAGCTCTTTTGGGTGCAACGGGCATAGCAGGACAGCAATTCCTGCCTTTTCTATCAGGACATCCAGATTTTGATTTGGTGGTGCTTGCAGCATCCGCTAGATCAGCAGGCAAGTTATACAAAGACGCTTCAAAATGGTATCAAGACAGCTATATGCCAGAAGAATATGCAAAGATGACTGTTATTTCAATGGATGAGGCGCTTGATAAAGCGGATTTTGATGTGTTATTCTGCGCATTGCCATCTGAGATCGCAGCGGAATGGGAGCCGAAATTCGCCAAAAAGGGCGTAACGGTATTTAGCGATGCTGGTTGCTTCAGGAAAGAAAAAGATGTTCCTGTTATGATCCCTGAAATAAACTATGAGCATATAAAATTGCTGAATTCACAGAGAAAAAATAGGGGCTGGAAGGGCGGTATTGTAAAAAATCCAAACTGCACAACTGTTGCAGCGGCGATGGCTCTTGGTCCATTGAGGAAATATGGAATAAAGAGGGTTTTCCTGTCATCGATGCAGGCTGTTTCGGGTGCAGGATATGACGGTGTTCCATCGATGATGATAACTGACAACGTAGTTCCATATATCAGCGGGGAAGAAGAGAAAGTTGAATTTGAGAACCTAAAAATTCTGGGTGAGCTAAACAATGCAAAAGGGGAAGTTGAGTTTTTGCCAGCAATATTCTCTGCAAGCTGTCATAGAGTTCATGCGCTTTATGGTCATCTTGAGGCTTTGTTTGTTGAGTTTGAGCAGGAAGTTGATATTGAGGAAGTAAAGGCAAGCATAAGGAATTTTACAAGTAAACCACAGGAACTTGGTTTACCAACAGCACCGAAGATACCAATTTATCTTACAGAAGACCCATACAGACCACAGACAAGACTCGATAGAAACGCAGGTGAGCCTCTAAGATGTAGGGGTATGGCTGCAACTGTTGGACGTGTAAGATACGATCATGATGAAAAGAACAGGATCAAGCTAATTACTCTGGCACATAATTCAATCAGGGGTGCAGCAGGAAACCTTGTGCTTACTGCTGAGTTGGCAAAGGCTGATGGATTGATATAAAAATACTAGGTTGGGTTAAAATCCAGCCTTTATTTGTTTTGGGGGATAAAATGGGACATAACATTCTTGGATATGCAGGAATATCTCTTATTTTGACAATGGCATACGGAGTAAGTGAGGCAAACAATATGAGGCAGATGCAATTTAATGCAAAAACTTCCGAAGAAGCAAAGGAATGGCAAGAAAGGGCTAGAGCAAAACTTTTTGAATTGATGATGGGTGGAAAAAAGCCTGATAGCGTCCCTTTAAATCCACAATTGATACAACGTGTGGATGTTCCCAATGAGAATTATTATCTTGAAGAATTGACCATTGACAGCTTGCCTGACAGAAAAGTCCATGTTTGGCTTGCAATGCAAAAGGATATTCCAAGAGGTGGATTGCCTGCAATATTAGCACTTCACGGACATGGTGGAACAGCTTCAGAGATCATAAATGGTGAAAGATTATACTGGTATGGAAAAGCACTTGCTCAAAAGGGATATGTAGTAATATCGCTTGATCTTGGTCAGCACGATCTACAGCATGAGAATTGGTGTTTGATGGGAGAGAGGGTATGGGACGCCCTTGTAACGCTTGATTATCTTTGCACTCGTCCAGAGGTTGATAAAGAGAGAATCGGAACTGCAGGGCTTTCGCTTGGTGGGGAATCTGTTATGTATGTCTCTGCGATGGATGAGCGCATAAAGGTTGCCATCAGCAGTGGTTGGCTGAATACTATCGAAAATATGAAGCAAGGGCATTGTCCATGCTGGAATTTTGATGGGCTTGAGGAAAACTTTGATTTCAGCGATATATTTTCCCTTGTAGCACCAAGACCTTTGATTATGGAGATAGGAAGATTGGAATCTGCTCCGGGCGGTTTCCCTGTTTCTGTTGCAGAGCCTGCCTTTGATGAGATTAAAAAGGCATATAAAGTATTTAATGCGGAAAATAAGTGTTTGCTTGATATTCACGATGGCGGTCATGTCTTTCATGGCGTTACTGGCTTTAAGTGGATTGATGATACAATCGGAGTAAGGAAATAATCAGGAGGATATATTGAAATGGCAATAAAGGTTGGAATTCTTGGTTTTGCACATGGTCATGTTGGGGCATATTGTTCACAATGGCGACAAAATCCCGACTTTGATATAGAGGTATCAGCAGGATGGGATCATGACACACAACGTTTGAATAATTCAGCATCGACATTTGGATTTAAGGCATATACAGATGTTAATGAGTTGCTTGCTAATCCTGATATTGAGGCTGTTGTAATTGCATCAGAAACATCAATGCACGCTACTCTTGTCGAGAAATCGGCAAAAGCAAAGAAAACAATTATCGTTCAAAAACCGATGGCACTCACAATGCCACAGGCAGACAGAATAGTTGATGCGGTCAAACAAAACGGTGTGCCTTTTTCAATGGCTTGGCAGATGCGAACTGATCCGCAAAATATACAGATGAAAGAGATCCTTGAAAGTGGTGAGCTTGGCAAGGTCTTTATGGTGCGTCGTCGTCATGGTTTGGGAACGCATCTTTGGGGTGGATTCTCAGAAACTTGGCATGCACAGCCTGAGTTAAACCGAGATATTTGGGCTGACGATTCTTCACATGCCATTGATTTTATACAATGGCTTTTGGGTGTTCCAGAAACAGTAACAGCGGAAATAATGTCTCTATATGATCCGAGAGTGCCAAATGATAATGGAATAGCTATTTTCCGTTATAAAAACGGTCCTATTGCAGAAGTTGTTTGTTCGTTCACTGCCCCTGCCTATGAAAACACAACAGAGATCATATGTGAAAAAGGCTCTATCATACAAAATTATGGTGATGGTCCAAGCTGTGGTGTCCCTCGTCCTGCCGATGCCTGTGGCCTTAAGTGGTATAAAGTAAGTTCGGGGCAATGGACTTGTAGTGATATTAAAAGCCCTGCTGGTCATGGTGAGCGTATCGCTGGGCTTTCAGGTCCTTTATCGGACTTCATTCATGGAAAAAGACCTCCAATATGCACAGTCGAAGAGGGAAGAATGTCTTTACGTATGACGCTTGCCTGCTATGTATCAACACGAGAAGGCAGGAGAGTCTGCATCGATGACAAAGCTATAGAATGGGTTTAGTAATGTTTTAAAAATACTATTATGCTTAATGCAACATACAAAATTCTCAAATGCCCTTTTATAGACATAAAACGTAGGGATAGGTATGAGAACCTGTCCCTTTGAAAATTCATAGCTGTTTTTTGCCTGCTGGGCGCAAGGTTAATGACCCAATACTGCCCAATAAAGCGATGACTCCCGCTAATAAAAATGCTGGTAGAAAGGAGCCATTAGCATCGGCGATGCGTCCTGCAACGAAGGGACCAAGTGCCTGCCCTATTCCAAAGAAAAGAGTAATAAATCCCAACGCAGCAGGGGCTAGCTTTGAGCCGAGTATATCTCCGCAAGTTGCTGCCATTATCGCTGGAATACTCCAAGCAGACAAGCCAAAAAGTATCGCTGAAATTGTAAAACCAAACTTATTTGGCACAAGTGCAAAAAGGCTGAAAGATACAGCATGAATCAAATAAACTATCGCTAATGCGTATTTTCTTCCAATTATATCGGAAACTGACCCCCATATCAAACCGCATAAAAGGCTAAACCAACCCATCGTCATAAACAGCTTGCCTGCGGATGCTTGGGTGTAGTTTCCTTCTGAAATTAATCCCTTAACAAAAAATGTCATGTATATAATATATGAAAACCCAAAGGCAATATAAACCAATCCCAAATGCCAGACTGAAAATGATCGATATACTAGCCCCCAATTAGTTGAGCCTGTTGTTTGATTTGATGTGCCATCTTTATCCGTAGCGCCCAAAGGCATAAGCCCTTTTTCTGATGGGCGATTTTTCAATATGAAAAATCCTAACAAGGCGAGTATAAATGTTGCTGTCGCAAAGAAATACCAACTATTTCGCCAACCATTTTCACCATAAATTGACATTATATATGGGACTGACGGGCCGATGGCAATTAGTGCTATTGACGAACCTGATGATGCAATCCCTGCACCTAAACCACGCCTTTTGGGACCAAACCAGGCAGATATTAGACCCATCGCAGGAACGTTGCTTGCGCCACTTCCGATACCTGTCAAGGCACGCCAAAATACAGCTGTAAAGAAATCATGCACCGTTCCAGTGAGTAACATTCCCAAACCAGTCAACGTTAGTCCCAATGTTATGATGATTTTGGGTCCATAATGAGCCGCCAAGGCTCCGCCAACTAATGATAGAATTAGATAGCCAATTAGGTTTGCTGTCGCTAGAATACCAGCTTGTGTGTTATTCATGCCCAATGATCTCTGCATCGATGGCAAGACTATAGAATAGCCAAAACGAGCAAGCCCAAGTGAGCCAAATACAACCAATGTCCCCATGATGAGTATAACCCAAGCATAGTGTATTTTATGTTTATAGACCATAGGAACTCCTTATTATAAATTGACTATATTTGTCAGTTTCATTCAATATCGTCAGAAATTAAAAGGATCAAGCAAGGACACTCTCAGCTGTCTTTAAAAGCTCACGGATTGGTAGTTCATAGGGACATCTTTCCTCGCATCTTCCACACTCAATACAGGCATCAACCTTTACTTTTAGCGAAGCATAGCGTTGTCTTGATATTTCATGCGCCCCAAAGCGTTTATAATGCTTATAATATATAAATATCGTTGGTATATCCAATCCTTGATCACATGGTAAACAATATTCACATTGCCTACAAAAAGTCTTGCTAAGGCTGTTTGCAGAATCAAAAAGATGTTTTTCCTCTGTTTCTGATAATGGTTTGATTGTTATACCTGCTTGTATATTAAAATCGACCTCTGATAGGGATTTCATACCGACAACCGCAGATGATATATCCTGTTGAACTGCATACCTAAGTGCCAGAGATATAATTTCGGGCGACATATCTGTTAGCGCGCCACCAGCCAGTGGTTTCATAGCAATAACACCCATATCGCGTTCTAGTGCCAAAGATAGAGTATCACACCAGACATTTCTATCAACGACATTTATTGGCATTTCCACAAAATCAAACTCATTAGTCTCGATTGCTTTTGCTAGTATGCCTTTGTTATGCCCTGAGAATCCTATAAAATCAATTTTTTTGTCTTTTTTTGCCTGTTTTAGTGCATCCAATAGCCCATTTTGCATTAGGGTTTTTTCTAGCTTTGCCTGTGTGCTTACGTTATGAATCTGATACAATTCGATTTTATCTCGATTAAGGCGTCTAAGCTGTAAATCTATATCAGATAAAAGGGACTCTGCATTATCAGCAAGTGATTTTGTCGTTATTATGCAGTCTTTTCTATCTGCGATCGCATAGCCGACTTTTTCTTCACTGTCTCCATAACTTTTGGCGGTATCAATGAGATTGACACCGTGATCGAGAGCATATCTAATAACCTTTATCGCCTCATCATGGTTAATTCTTGGAATTATAAGTCCGCCAAAGCCAATGACCGAAACCATAAGGTTAGTTCTGCCTAGCCTTTTTTTTAGCAATACAAGTCCTCCTTAATACTAAAATGATACATTGATCTCTTTCCCGACAGACATTATATATTCTCTTGCGAGTGTATATTCTTCTTCAGTGCCGAGATGTTCAATAAGCAGGGGTGGATTTTGTGGCAGTGAGTTCAAGCCCTTTAGATAGGTTTTATAATCAAGGTTGCCAGTTCCGGGTCTCGCTTCGTTAATGTGTGTTGTAAGTTGGTTTGTAAGTTGAGTATCTTTTGCATGGCAACTTACTATCCATTTGCCAAGTTTATCAAAACATTCCTGTAATAGCTTGCCTGTCTCATAATAGCGTCTTGGTGAATTGACGAGATTTACAGGATCAAGATGAACACCGAAGGCTGAATCATCTATCGCTTTAATCAGTTCTAGAAAACTGTCAGGGCTATCAGGTATCACCCATGGCATCATTTCAAGAACAAATTTTGCTCTTTTGGGTTTTACAGAATTGATTATATATTTGACATTATCAACCGTCATGTCAAATGCTTTTTTAGATATATTATCAGGGTGAGGACCATCCCAGTGTTCGGGATTCATCGATCCTGCTATATCAACACAACATAAAGCACCAACTTCGTCAGCAAGTGCCAACCCATGACATACCGAGTCTATGTTCTGTTTGCGCCTTGTATCATCAATATCCATCATATTAACCCATACGCCGACTTCTGCAATAACGACATCCTCATCTTTGAAAGCCTTTTCTATTGCTTTTATCCTTTGTTTATCTTCCAAAGCTACTGATGGGCAATAAGCAGAACGATAACCTATTTTCCGATGGGTGCGTGCAAGCTCGATAGGGTCATCTATTTTATCAAATACGGGACCACCTAATCTTATAGCCATTTGATCCTCCATGAGATTTTCAGATTTGTAAAATTTATTTTTATAATACGACTTTTTCACTTATGGTATAAAGAAGACCCTTCACTTCGTTCAGGGTGACAAAAAATGTCATTCTGAACACAGTGAAGAATCTCTTTTTGTCATTATCTATTGCTAACTGAAAAAGCCGTATTTATAACAAAAATAAGCGAATTTCATGGTCCCACATAAAAATAATGCAGAACCATAAAAAATGGGTCTTCATAGTCAAGTTAGTATTTATCTGAACCTTTTAGGGGAAGTTCCACAACCCATATATTTCGATATTTTAATAAATTGCCATGATCTTGGAGCAACAATGGACCGGGTTCAAGCACTTTATCATCAATTGCACCGCCAGTTACCCCATCAAAAATGACGTTATTATGTATAACTTTTCCATTTTGAAGGACGGTTATTCTTGCATTTTCAAGCTTTCCGCCATTCATTCTTGCGGAGCGGAATATCATGTCATAGGATTGCCATTCAAGAGGCGGTTTACAGGCATTTACTAACGGGGCATATTGGTTATATATTGCCCCACAATCGCCTTTACCGGGGACTTCTATTCCATAAGAATCCAGCACCTGAATTTCATATCGTCCTTGAAGAAATACTCCACTGTTGCCTTTGGCTTGTCCGGTTGCATCGGGCATATCTGGCTCCATCCACTCAAGATGGAGATATATATCTGTAAATCTTTGTTTTGTCATAATATCGCCGGTTTTGGGGACAACAGTAATAACACCATCCTTGATCTCCCATCCAGCAGGTTTTCCGTCTCTTGTCTGCCAATTATCTAAATCTTTGCCATTAAATAATATCACTGCATTATTAGGCGGTGAAATAAAATTTCCCATTTTTTATCTCCTTTCGTAGCTTATTAGATCGATAGTCATGCTAAAAAAGACAAAAACAATTATATCATAGCTAAGCATAAATATCAAAGATTGTTTGTATTACTGTTTAATTTCTCATTTTACCAACGGTATCTCACTTTAATAAATTTCAAGAAAGTATAGCTTTGATTATTGATTAAATGGTGAAAAGTATTTATTATAGTATATAAATAATCCATTGTTTTTTTACATATTATGGGATCAACGATTTTATTTAATTATGAAAGTGAAATTATCTGAGCTTTTAGCAACATTTTAGGAGGAACTACCAAAATGGGAAATTTAAGGGCTGGTGTATCAAAAGTAAATATTACCCCTTATATTGGTATATGGCTAACAGGATTTGCAGCGCGCTTTAAGCCTTCTGAGGCAATTCTTGATGACCTATATGTCAGGGCAATTGTCTTTGATGATGGCAGTGAAAATTTAGCTATGGTTACATGCGATATTTTGACACTCGATGAAATATCTATTAAAAATATCCGCAAAAGAGTTCAAGAAATGACTGGATTGAATGGTGAAAATATCTCTATTAGCACAACGCATACGCATTCGGGACCGCTTTCAAGTCATCTTAGAGGTTTTGGCCCTCTTGATATGGCATGGGTTGATATATTAGAGAAAAAGATCGCAGGGGCGATAATCTCCGCATATATGGATATGAAGGAGGTTAAAATTGGTGCAGGCAAGGGATATGCAAATATAAATATGAATCGCAGGGGGGGAGAAGCCATTGATCGTGAGCTTGGCGTGGTAAGAGTAGATGATAGGCATGGCAATACATTAGCGGTGATAATGAATTATCCATGCCATCCTGTTATCGTTCCTTGGAATTTACATGCCATATCAGCGGATTATCCCGGATTTGCTGTTAAAGTCATTGAAAAAGCATATAATAAAGCAGTTGGTATGTTCTTTACTGGAGCATGTGGGAATATAAATCCCGTAGCGGTCTGTAAAGATTATAGAGAGGTTCAAAGGCTAGGAAACATTGTTGGCGCAGAAGGATTGAAAGTTGCTGAAGGGATAACTTCCTTTGAATGTGATATTGAGCTAAAGGCAACAAAGGAAATTGTAATACTTAAATCTCAGGAGATACCATCCGTAGAAGAATTGCAAAAGATTGTCGATGCAGGCACTCAAGCCGAAAATCCGGATATGGATTGGCAATATGTTTGGGCTAAGGATGCCCTTGAATATGCAAAGGCGGGTAAGTTATCTGCTGATGTGCCTATTGAGATACAAGTATTAGCGCTTGGAAATAATATCGCTTCTGTTGGTATACCCGGTGAGGTTTTTGTAGAGATTGGTCTTGCAATCAAGGAAAAATCGCCATTTGCAGTTACTCTCCCGCTTGAATGCACAAATGGCTGTATAGGCTACATGCCTACGCCAGAAGGCTTCGAACAAGGTGGCTATGAGCCAGCGTTAGCTTTCAAATTATTTGGTATATACCCAGTTGATAGAAATGTTGCAGAAAAAGTGATAAATTCTGCTGTTGGTATGCTAGAGAAATTAAAATAGAAAGGTGATTCGGCGGATTTAGCGGATCTTTGCTGATATTTCCTGAAAATTATGCCATCTGCTTTAATCCGCATCATCAGTATTCTATAATCTATGGAGAAATAGAAATGTATATTTTGGGACTAATGACATTATTTATGCTTAATTTTTCATCAATTAATGATACTGATAGAATAATTATCGATCCGTTTGAGTATGCAAAAGATTCATTTGCTCAAGAGATGTGGAATTCGCCTGCAGGATGCCTGCCTGTTAGAATTATTCCCCATGAAACACCAAAAGGAAAGAGAGCCTTGCAGATGAAGTGTGATTTTTCACAAAGGCAGGAAAGGTGTTACTGGGATAGGGATATTTCACTTGATTTGTCAAAATATGGAACATTCACTTTTGAGATATATGCAGAAAATCCACAGGCAATAAATAGTGGAACGTTATATTTTCAAAGTGGAGATGGCTGGTATTCTGGAGCATTCCCTGTTGGTTCTGCAAAATGGCACAAGGTTACTGTCCGAAAGAGTGTTTTTCGTTCTGAAGGGAAACCGACTGGATGGCAGAATATCAATAAAATTCGTATTTCGTTTTGGAAGGGAAGCGATATTGATACCAATGTGGCTATAGATAATCTTGAGGCTGTTTCTGATAAGATCGTTATAGTCATGAACGACAAAAGCCAATCGGATTCTGCTAGAAGGTCTGCTGATCTAATGGCAAATGTTCTTGAACGTTCGGGGATGGATTTTGGTGTTCTGACAGATACAGATCTTGAGTTAAGGGGATTATCAGACATCAAGTTGGCAATTTTTCCATATAATCCAAATATGTCAGATATAGAGATTGATGAAATTATTAGGTTTGTTAATTCAGGTGGCAAAATCATGTTCTTTTATCTGTTGCCTGAAAAAATAGGTGATCTACTTGGTATTGAAAGCGGGGGCTGGTCAAAAGGCGATTATGAAAATGAGTTTTATTCAGTGCGTTTTGATTCAAATGTTGATGGTTTGCCTGATACGATAAATCAAGGCTCTTGGAATGTTACGATACCAAAGCCAAAAGGCGATACAAAAATTATTGGAAGATGGGTTGATCCAAAAGGCAAAGTATCAGAGAAGCCAGCGATGACAATCAATAAGAATGGTGTTTTTATGGGGCATGTTTTAACTCAAGGTGATCTAGAGAACAAAGGGCAAATGATCCTTGCGCTTATTGGTGAACTCTTGCCTGACATGCACTCGTATCTAACAGAAACAATTTTACAAAATGGCGGAAAAATCGCTGGACTAGAGGACATGAAAGAGGCATTATCAATGATCGAAAGCAATATGGAAATGCTGACAAAAGATCGGAAAAAAGAGGTAAAAATGGGCATTGAGGAGGCAGAAAAACTTTTCGAAAAAGCAAAAAATGCACAAAAAAAAGATCATTACGGAGATTTGCTAAAGCTATCCAGACAGGCATCAGAAAAACTTCAGGAGGCATTTATCGCTAGTTTCCCATCGAAGAAAGATGAGTTTCGCGCCCTTTGGTGTCATTCTGCTTTTGGTATATCAGGTTGGACATGGGATAAAGCCATAGAGAATGTGAAAAAGCATAACTTTAATACGGTAGTTCCGAATATGCTTTGGGGAGGGTTAGCTTATTATCCAAGCGATGTCTTGCCTGTTGATCTAAATGTTGAGAAAGCGGGAGATCAGATCGCCCTTTGTCTTGATGCGTGCAGGAAACATGATATTGAAATGCACGTCTGGAAAGTCAATTGGAATCTTTCAAATGCGCCTGCTGATTTCATTGAAAAGATGAGAAAAGAGGGGAGGCTTCAAGTTGATAGACAAGGCAATGAGATAAAATGGCTTTGCCCTTCAAATGAGAGTAATTACAAGCTGGAACTTGATTCAATGCTTGAGATCGTCAAAAAATATGATGTTGATGGAATACATTTTGATTATATCCGCTATCCTGATAGCAATTCTTGCTATTGTCCTGTATGTAAAGAGAATTTTGAAAAAAGCATCGGTGAAAAGATTGAAAATTTCCCAAGTGATGTCATAAATGGCAAATATACAGAAAAATATATACAATTTAGGTGTGATAATATAACAAAACTTGTTAGAGATGTGTATATACAAGCAAAAAAGATAAATCCCAAGATTAAGATCTCTGCAGCAGTATTTAATGACTATCCAAACTGTAAAAGAAGCGTTGGTCAGGATTGGAAACTGTGGATAGAATCGGGTTATCTTGATTTTGTCTGTCCAATGGATTATACTGACGATAATGAGAGATTTAGGAACATGGTTTTGAATCAAGAGAAGATCGTCAACGGGCTTATTCCGCTATATCCGGGGGTTGGTGCGTCTGCACCGGGGCTTTCGGCGGATCAAGTTGCTTTGCAGATACACATAGCCAGAGAATCAGGCGCAGATGGGTTTATCATCTTCAATTACGATTTGCCTGTCGCTACGGGTGTTTTGCCTGCTTTGATCAAGGGTGTAACGTTTGAAAGATAATGATTATATGAGGTAAAATAAAATGCACAAATATATAATGGACTGTATTATAGATGAATTAAGAATAAAACAATGTATCAGAGATATTGCGAAGTATTGGCAATTCCGAAGCACTGTTCCGGGACCGGGACTGCGCGATGCCAGTAAATTCATCTGTCAACGTCATCAAGAGCATGGCATAAAGGCGGAAGTAATACCATATCCTGCGGATGACAAAACCGAATGGCTGAACGGACATAAGAATCCTCTCGAATGGGTGCCGAGATCAGCACGACTTCATATTATAAAACCAAATACAGGAATGATCTGTTCTTATGCAGAAGAACCTTTATCTCTTATATGCAACAGCACCTCAACTCAATTGGGAGGTGTCGATGCACAAGTGATCGTGATAGATGGCGGATCGAAGGATGAAGATTATGATGGAGTTGATGTTTCTGGAAAGATAATATTTACAAATTTGCCTGCAGGGAGTATTGAACATCAAGCCAGAAAGCGTAATGCTATCGGTGTTATAAGTGATTGTATCTGTCCCCCTTGGCTTGCATCATATCCGCCTATCAGAGAACCTGAAGATGAGCCTGATCTGACTATGTGGAGTATATTCAGTGGACGCCATAATGAAAAAGGACTTTGGGGATTTAGCCTATCTGCAAGGCAGGGACGCAGACTCCGCAAGATTATACATGATAGTAGCGAACCTGTTATTTTGAACGCCGAAGTCGATGCAGACCTTATTGAGGGATCGTCTGAACTTGTAAATGCGGTTTTGACTGGAACAGACCTCGCCCATGAGGAAATATGGGTGCTTGCTCATTCATCAGAACCCGGCGCAAGGGATAACGCTTCAGGATGTTGTTTGTCTGTTGAGGTTGCAAGGACAATTAAGACACTAATTGAAAATGGCAAACTACCGCCTTTACGAAGAAGCATTAGATTTCTTAATGCGGTTGAGGTTAGTGGATTTTTACCATATATTGATGAAAGAAAAAATGAACTTGATCATGTAATTGCGGGATTATGCCTCGATTCTGTTGGACAGGATTTTAGTATTTGTGGAGGTGAATTTATCCTGTTTCAATCACCAGAAACAAACGCATCTTTCATTGATGGTCTATTTGAGAATCTTCTCATATCTGTATCCGCAGAACCTATTGCTAGATTTTCCAATAATAATTATGCTACTTTTCCATGGCATACAGAAAAATTCTGGGGCAATGATGCTTTTGTTTCTGATGGTTTCTTTGATATACCAACTCCGCAAATATCTACGTGGCCTGACAGATTTTATCATAGCTCTATGGATACTCCCGATCAGATGAGTGATAACACACTTGGTAGAGTAGGGGCTATTGTTGGGACATATCTTTATCTTTTGGCTACTGCTAGAGCTAAAGAAGCGATATGGTTTGCTAATCTTGCATCGAGGGACTGGAAAAGACGTATTAATCACATTTTAGCGCTTGAGGCGACAAAAGATGATGTATCGGATTTTCATTTAAGGAGATTGGGCAAGCATTTGGGTTATCAGGGATATGACGCTATAATTCAGGCTTCAAGGTTTGCTCCTGATAACCCTAATCTAAAAAGTGCATTAAGGATAATGTCAGAGTATATGCTGAAATTTGCAGACCTAGAGACTGAAAGTGCCATTAAAACATCTTTTGCCTTCTCTGGTCAGGAATCATTACCGATTGCAGAATCAAAAAAAGAAGATTTAGATGATTTTGGGTCGGCTGTTATTAAGCGTTTATATTGGTATCATCCATCGGATAGCGCCTTTTCAGAAGATGGAAAGAATAAAATTGCCAACTTACGTAGTAAATGTAATGTAAACTATGTATGGAATTGGATTAATGGTCATCGGACAGTAAAAGAAATATATGATCGTGTTCAATTTAATAGTCCAATAACCTACGATGTATTAAAAGAATATCTAAATTTACTTATAAGTGAAAAATTTGTTAAATTTAATGGAACTTTGGCAAAGTAAATTGTATCTAAATCAATAACAATATTAAAATAAATCGTGCCGCAATAGCGATTTGGTTGATGCATCAATCATTTATGAAAAAATTTGAAATTGATTATATTTGTTTTCGTGGGGAAAGGGAATTGGTCCGATTATTATATGACTGCAAAGGGATTCTAAATGGGCAAATTAATGCAAATAAATGATACGATTCAGCTTCTTATCACGCAGGGAAATAAAATAAATCGCTGTATAAATGAGTTAGAGAGACAGCGTATTAACCTACTAATGAACGAAGCTTTTGAAAATAATCAAAAAATAGAAGCAGACATCAAAAGAGCTATGGCAAAGATAGAGCTTATAAATAAAGAATTAATTAAGATTCGATCTCCATACTTTGCTAAATAACGTAATTTATCAAATATAGCCATTGATGAATATGGAATCACGCTTATAGTAAAATTCCAAATTTTTATATGGCTATATTTACAAACGTTATTAGCATAAGCTTACCATCCATTCGTTTGGCATTATTTCACTTTTTATCTTTCCAGTTGATTTCCATTATCATCTTTAATTATAATTGTAACAACCATTTGTTAATCCTCACTTTTTGATTTCAGTTCTTTTGAGGATATTATGATGGTTTTTTGTCGCCCAATAATTTAGGATATATACTGAGCTAAAACTTTTTATTGACCTTTTTACGTAATTATGCTATATTTTATTTTATAAACTATCCAAAAGTTACTTAACCTACTGTATGAATCCTCTCAGCATAGGTCAATTCATTGTTTGATAAAATATTGTGCAACATAATTACAATGAAAGTATATTATTTTGTAATAAAAGATTAATTAGAAATGAACGGGGGAAAGGAAAATTGGTAAAAAAAGAATTAATAGAAGTAGAGCATCCTAATTTATATGAAGACATCTTTAATTTTGATAATGTCCCAACGATAAAATTTGATAGCAAGATATATGAAGAAATAGATGGCAAACTCATCGAATTTGACCCAAATGAGGCAATAAAACGAGAATTAGTTGTTACAGATACTACATTCAGAGATGGCCAACAGGCAAGACCCCCTTATACAGTTCAGCAGACAGTTGAATTATTTGACCTAATCGCAAAGCTTGGGGGGCCCAATGGAGTTATAAGATGGAGTGAATTCTTTCTTTACAGCCCAAAAGATAGAGAAGCAGTAGAAAAATGCCTTGAACTTGGACATAAATATCCACTTGTTACAGGATGGATAAGGCCAAGTAAGGGCGAATTTAAGCCAGTTAAAGAATTGGGTTTGCATGAAACAGGTATGCTTACATCCTGTTCTGATTACCATATCTTTTATAAATTAAGAAGCGATAGAAAGAAAATACTAGATGAATATATCTCTATGGTAGAGATGGCTATATCGGAAGGCGTTAGAGTCAGATGCCACATGGAAGACATAACCAGAGCAGATATTGATGGTTTTGTTGTTCCTTTCGTTCATAAACTGATGGAAATCTCTGAACAAGTTCCTGAACATCTAAAAGTTAAGATAAGGTTATGTGATACATTGGGACTTGGAATCTCATATCCCGGTGTAGCCCTTCCAAGAAGCATACCAAAATTGATATACAAGATGGTTAATGAATGTGGTGTCCCACATGAAAGACTAGAATGGCATGGACACAATGATTTTCATAAGGTTCATGTCAATGCAACTACGACATGGTTATATGGCTGTAATGCAGTAAATACAACACTATTCGGCTTTGGTGAAAGAACTGGAAATCCACCTTTGGAAGGTGCAATCATCGAATATATTGCATTAAAAGGTGATCTAAATGGTATTGATACAAGAATTATAACTGAAATAGCAGAATATTATATTGAACATATCGGAGCAGAAATTCCAGCTTTCTACCCATTTGTCGGCAAAAACTTTAATGTTACAAGAGCAGGTATTCATGCAGACGGTTTATCAAAAGATGAACGTATTTATAACATCTTTAATACAAGCAAACTGCTTAATAAGCCTCCTCGTGTAAGTATAAATGACAAATCTGGTGTTGATGGTGTTGCTCTTTGGGTAAATGAGTATCTTGATCTACATGGTGAGCATAAAGCCAGTAAAACCGCTGTGGCAAAAATCGCTAGATGGGTTAAAGATCAATATGATATTCATGGCAGAATTACATCTATATCAGATGAGGAAATGCTTGAACAAACAAAACTCTATTTACCAGAATACTTTACTGAATAATAACAATTTTCACAATGCGTAATGATTTTTATATTCATTACGCATTATTTATAGTTTTATCCCTTCTTATACTTGGCTATTCAATAATCCTATCATATAAATCATCAACAGGACAAAAAAATTTTTATATGCCAACTACTAGATATTATGTTACCACAACATCAGGACTGGAAGATGTAACGTGGACAGAAATAAGCACAAAATTGAAAAATGTCACTTTGGACGAAAAAAAGCCTGAGAGACTGTTATTTAATTATTCAGGGGATCATAAGAATCTATTAAAAATCAGGTCTGCAGAGAATATTTATATTCATGTTGGAACGATCAATGGCTTAACACGTAGTAGAAACTCTCTTGGGGACATATTCAGGGCAGTTTCCAGCTTTGATTTCAATAATGCACTTTTGATACATAAAGACCTTCATGGTGGCAAAGGGAAAAAACGACTCACATTTAGGGTTTATTCTTCTATGGATGGCAGACACAATTTTAGGCGAGTTGATGCTCAAAATTCTGCTGTTTCTGCACTTGAGAGGAAATATGGCTGGAAGCTTGAACTTGAGACACCCATCCTAGAATTCCAGATGGATCTTGAGGGTGATTCTGCACTATTTGGATTAAAACTTACAGATGAAAGGCTTCACAGATGGGGATATAAAAATTCTCATATTCCCGCATCATTGAAGCCGTCAATAGCGCATTGTCTAGTATTGCTTTCTAATCCTATACCATCTGATATTTTTATTGATCCGATGTGTGGTGCTGGAACTATTGCTATTGAAAGAGCATTTGCATATCCATATCAGCGGATAATTGCAGGTGATATAAATGGAGAGTCAATATCTTCTGCGATGGAAAATATCCATTCTAGCCATAAATTGATAGACCTAATGTTCTGGGATGTTTCCACAATACCAATCAAAGATAAATCAATCAATAAGCTTGTCAGTAATCTTCCCTTTGGAAGACAGACAGGCTCTCATTTGGAAAATCGACATCTTTATACAATTTTCTTTAAGGAAATGAAAAGAATAATGAAACCAGGTGGCAAGGCTGTTTTGCTTACAACAGAAAGGGCTTTGATGAAGAATATCATTGCTAGACATAAAGAAATAAAAATAGATAAACACATATTCATTGAGATCTCAGGCTTAAAAGCGTATATTTATGTTCTGAATTTTTAATAAAAAGGAGTATGGTAATGATAAGAAAGTGTATATTTGCAGATGAGGTATCTGGAAATTTTGATGAAGCTGTCAAGCAGTGTAAAGAAAATGGTGTTGATTTCATCGAGATTCGTGGTGGCATATGGGGCAAGAACGTTACAAATGCCACTGATGATGATATAAAGAGAATGAAGGACATTTTGGCGGAATATGATATGAAGATCGGTATTATTGGTTCGCCATTTGGTAAATGCAGCTTTGAAAAGGGAGAATATGAAAGCCATATAAAAATGTTTAGTAGGATGGTAGAGCTTGCTCACGCCTTTGAGACGGACCTTATCCGTATGTTTGCATTTTGGGTGCCAAAGGAAGTAAGGAATATTCCGAGACATGAAATAAAAATCGGTGATTATCTTAACGAAATCGCCATAAGACTCAAACCCGCAACGAAAATTGCCGAAGGCGAAGGTATTATAATGACTCTTGAGACGGAGGATTCTACACTTGTTGGCAACTGTGCAGAAGCGAGGGCGGTTATTGATGCGGTAGGTAGTGATGCGATGAAGGTCTGTTGGGATGTGAATAATGCTCAACAAGTTAAAGAAAATCCCTATCCAGAGGGTTACAGCTATATCAAGGGACTTGTCAGGCACATCCACGTTAAGCCAAATGCGAAAAAGAATATAGACACTATCGGCACGAGTGATGTTCCCTATACAAAGATATTGCAGACGCTTTTAGATGATGGTTATGATGGTTATGCTTCAATTGAGCATTGGGGTTCGCCAGAATTAATGCTTAAAGGTGTTAGGGAATTAGATAAAGTTTTGCAAACACTAAAATAGATAGATTGTTATTTTTATTTTCAATATTGGCTAAATACAATGGGGATTAATGGCACTGAGGGCCTACTTCTTGACAAAATGGCATCACCTTTCAGAAATGTATTTTTTCTTTTTTGGGTATGTTCTCAAGTTTTGAAGTATCTTCTTTGATTTTTTGTAAAGCTTTATTCATTGACAACTCATTTTCATAAAAAGGTCTTATTGGGAAATGGTATTAATCCCAGATGCCCTTAAAATTGCATTATAAGCCCACATATCCCATTCAGGATCAACGCCGATCCCATGAAGATCGCCATAATTCTTGACAATCAGAAAGCCTTTGAATAAATTTACCAGCTTTTCTGATTCTGCTTCTATATATTCACGATTTCCAGTAGGCATGACCTTTTGTATATCAACTGGCGACCAAAGGGCAACCTTATGCCTTTTCAGTTTTTGAGCAAGTGCGGGCATATCATAGGCACAAGGTTGATCGAACTGAAAACAATCTATACCAGCTTCTACAAGATCATCGATCAATTGATAATTATAACCGCATGAGTGCATCAGAACTTTCATTCCATGTTCATGGGCAGCAGAAGTCAGTCTTATATAATGTGGTTTGAATATATCTCGCCACATTTTTGGACTCATAAGCAATCTATCTTGTGTTCCCAGGTCTTCACAATAGAAAATCCCTTCTGCGCCACATTCACCGGCTTTATGTATTACTTTAACCAAAAGATCTGTAACAATCTTGTGTAATCTATCTATTTCCTCACGATTCTCAATCAGGTCGGCAAAATATATCTCCATTTTTCGCAAATATCTACTGTCAGCAAATATCCAGCCGGGCATTGAAAATAGCTTAAATTTATCACTAGGTTTTGAGAAATATTCTTTGACATTCTCGTATCGCTTTGGATTATCATAATCGGGCAATTTTAGATTATCGAGCTGTTTCCAGTCTTTAATTGCAGGTTGAAAGACTTCTCCTCCTGCGCTTCTGCCGACTATTCGATACCAGATATTTCCCCATTCGTCATCATGATATTCAAATTCGCCTTCTATCCAGCGTTTTGGCTTATATGTCTCAGATGCTCCAAGTCCTGTCCCTATCATATCGTTAATACGATTTCCTGAGAATGTCAAGCCAGGTCGCTCTGGATTGTTATGCTCGATGTTTGCTATTATTATCTCACGAGACGTCAACATTATAGATTACTCCTTTTGTCATTCTGAGTGAAACGAAAAGTCTTCCTAAATTAATGCAAAACCTAGACAATAAACTAAATTTCTATTATAGATTATCTAACAAATCCAAAGAAGCATAGGCACCTAAAATCTCACCATAATAAATCGTATGGAAATCACCTGATTTATATGCTGATGATATGATCTTTCCATCAAGATTTTCTTTTATTACGTTATTTTTATGCACAATTTTACACTCATAGTGTATGGCGGATTGCTCAATTGATGGCGTTTTGATTGTTTTGCTAGGTAAAACGATTAAGCCATTTTCTTTGAATTTATCAAAATCACGGCCGGATTTTGTCCCACAGAAGTTGACTGCACTACGCATATCCTCAGTAGGAACATTAACTGTAAAATCATCAGATTGTTCCATCAAATCATAAGTGTATCTTGATGGTCTAACGAGAACTGAAAATATTGGCTTCCCCCATATTATACCGATAGTTCCCCAGCCGATAGTCATGGCATTAGGCTTCTCATTAGCTTTTGCAGAAACTAATAACAGTCCCATCTTTCCCATTACGCTTAATGTTTTATTCAAGTGATCAAAAAATCCTATTTCAACTTTCTCTGCCATTTTTTATTCTCCTTTATTCAAATTAATTTTTTAAATTCTAACTTTGCATTTTTGTAAAATTAACAACGAGAAAACTCTTTATTTGTAATATGTTGTTATCTGATTTTATCTTTTTAAAGATCAGAGGCAATCAGCGTTACGTAGTCAGCGAAGATCAGCGGGCTATTCCTTTTTTTGCAGTATCAAATCTTTAATCTTTAGAACTCAATCCCACCTTTTAAAAATCCGAGCCAATCAGCGTTACGCAGTCAGCGAAAATCAGCGGGCTATTCCTTTTTTTGCAGTGTCAAAGCTTTAATCTTTAGAACTCAATCCCACCTTTTAAAAATCCGAGCCAATCAGCGGGACGCAGTCAGCGAAAATCAGCGGGCTATTCCTTTTTTTGCAGTGTCAAATCTTTAATCTTTAGAACTCTATTCCATCTCTTAAAAAATCAGAGCTAATCAGCGTTACGCAGTCAGCGAAGATCAGCGGGCTATTCCTTTTTTACAACATCCTATCTTCAATCTTATTTTCTGCTTTGTGCCTTCGTGTCTTGGTGGTAAATACAAATTCTTACACCGAACTCACGTTATTTTATCTTATCTTTTTCAAAAATCCGAGCTAATCAGCGTTACGCAGTCAGCGAAAATCAGCGGGCTATTCCTTTTTTGCGACGTTAAAGCTTTTAAATCATAACTTCAGATTGTGCCTCTGCTGAACGATAAACAGCGATAAGCATTTTTAAGACATTAAGACAATTATCGAAAGAGGATATAGGCGTTTTCCCATTTAAGATGCAATCTGCAAAGTGATAAAATTGCGAATCAACATGGAAATTACTCAAATCAGGCGTATCATCTGCGATTTTGCCATCTACTTCTTTACAGACCGCAAAGGGCCACATAGTCGCACCGCCCTGGGTCCCCATAACACGTAGCCCGATTGTCTCATTAGGAACAAAACCAGCCCATCCGTTATCCATAAGGACACTTGCCCCGTTTTCGAAATGGATGATTGCAGTTGCTAGGTCTTCGACGCTGAATTCCTCAGGTGTTGGAACTCGATTCCATCCACTTGCACCTTTTCCGATAGGTCCAAATTTTGCGTATGATGCCCCGCTAACTCTTGTCGGTTTTGGGCAACCCATCAACCACCACAGGACATCGAGAAAGTGAACTCCATTATCAATCATTGGCCCGCCACCCGATAATGGCTTGCGAGTGAACCAGCCACCCATACCTGGTATGCCTCCCAATTGACGAAGATAAGTTGTCCAGCCATAGTATATATCACCGAGTTTGCCATCTTCAAGTAATTTGTGTATATATACCGCCTCTTTTGTATATCGAAATTTCATCGCCACCATCGCCACTAAACCACTAGACTTTGCAGAAGCGACCATAGCTTCACCATTTTCAAGGTTATTAGCAAGGGGTTTCTCACAAAGGACATGTTTGCCATGCTCAAGTGCGTATATACTGATCGGAGCATGTAGATAATTTGGGACACAAACACTTACAGCATCAACCTCATCATCTTCACATAGCTCTTGATATGAGGCATATCCCTTAACTCCGTAATGTTCTTTCGCTTGTGTTAGTCTTTTTTCATCTGGATCGCAGACAGCCACAAGATTCGTGTTAGACCCCTGAACATAGCTATCTGCGTGCCATCTTCCAACACCAAGACCGATTACTGCCATATTTATCTTATCAGACAATTTCTTTCCCATATATATCCCCTTTTGTAAATAAAAAATGAAGTAATATCCAGATTTTGTTATGTTTTTGAAATATTATCATAGAAGTTTTCCATAAACAAGATAGAAAAATCAAAAAAGTCCATTGAATCATGTTTATCTTACATTTCAAAATATGCTATAATAATTACATAAAAGCTAGTTCATAATTTGATTGATAAAATTCAAAGAAAGGAAATATATATGTCAGAAAATCCTCAATGGAAAGTTATTCCATCCGATCTTCGTATACTTCGTGATCTGGCAAAACGTATATTGGATATAGCACATAGTCCAAAAAACACTGAACGTCGTGAACTATGGCTAAAACATAATTCGCTTGAAAAAACAAGACCATTAGTATTGATAGAATCAGGCCTTGCCCTTAATGATCTGGTTCCGGGTTCAGTTACAAAGTGCCAAGAAGGTTGGGCAAAAGGTATTGAGCATAGTTTTCTAAGGACGATCTATCATTACGAGAACATTGATGATGACAATGTCGTTGAGCCTTATATTACATGCAACTGGAATGTTAGTGTTAGTGGATACGGTGTCGATATAAAATTTGAGCATGGCAATAGCGGAACTGAATTATCAAGCTATCGTTGGGACCCTCCCATAAAAGACATTAAAAGGGATATTGAAAAGCTGCATCCTCGAACATATACCGTCAATAGAGAAGCAACTCTGGCATGGAAAGCGCATCTTGAGGAAGTATTCAAAGATATTTTACCTGTCAAAATTCGTGGTGGGTTCTGGTGGACAGTTGGCATGACTTGGACAGCAATACAGCATATCGGATTAGAACAATTAATGTTATTCATGTATGACGACCCAGAGGGGCTTCATCAATTTATGGCGTTTTTGCGTGATGATCATATTGCCTTTGCAGAATGGCTTGAAAAAGAAAATCTGCTTTCACTCAATAACGAGAATGATTACATAGGTTCTGGTAGTAGAGGGCATTGCCGAGAATTACCGCAATCAGATTGGAAAGAAGGCGATCCAGTAAGATTGAAAGACCTATGGGTGCTTTCAGAATCTCAGGAAACTGTTGGCGTCGGACCTGAATTGTTCGCTGAGTTCATCTTTCCTTACCAACTTGCTGTCGTGGAAAAATTCGGTTTATGTTATTATGGGTGCTGTGAACCTGTGCATAATAGATGGAATGTCCTTAAAAAGATACCAAATCTCAGAAGTGTCTCAATATCTCCTTGGTGTGATGAGGAATATATGGCTAGTGAACTTGGGAGAAATTACGTATATTCACGTAAGCCCAATCCGTCATATATAAGCACAAAAAAGTTTGATGATGACGTTATCCGCAATGATATACGCACTACTCTTACAACCGCAAAAGACTGTAATATCGAGATAGTTATGAAGGATGTTCATACGCTTTCGCATGAACCTGAACGGATGGCAAGGTGGGTAAAATTGACTCGTGAAGTTATAGAAGAGTTTTCGTGGTAAAATAAGTTAGCTTAGTGCTTGCCAAATTAATTTTTTTATGATAGGGACAGGTTTCTAAATCTGTCCCATGAATATCAGCTTATGAAGACTATGGGCAATTTTCAGTATAAAGTGGCAATTCATAAGTCTTGAAATGACAAAATATTTATAAAACCGACGATCATAAAAAAAACAATCCAAGGTTCTCAATTCACATTATCTCTTACCTATCCCGATATATATAATTGATAGCAAGATTTACAAATTCTTTAAAAAATCAGAGCCAATCAGCGTTACGTAGTCAGCGAAAATCAGCGGACTATTTCTTTACAAAAATAGAGGAAAATAAACCTCTTTAAAAACTTCATTTTTTGTTGCTATTGCTTGCTTAATCAGTTTTTTCAGGTATTCAGAAAACGTCTTTTTTTTCCTCTTAAATTCCCCCTTTTTTCCTTTTATTTCCCTTTTTTTCTTCTATTTTTTGCCCATCTCAAAAAAATTGGATTAATAACGTTTAAGATAATCATTATTTAAGTTTTAAAATAATGAATTATTCACTAATCGAAACAGGTTTAGTGCGCATTAAAAGTGCAAATGGTATAGAAATCAGAATTATAATCGTAGTTCCAATAAACAGCGCCTCAAAACCAAAGCTTGGAAGCAGTTGCCCAGCTAAAAGTGGCATAGTTACTGATGTTATATGATTAACGCTTATACCTGCTGATAGAGTCGGTGTTAATTCTTCTGGTTCCGCTGTTCGTCTGATATAAGTTGATAATCCCATGCCGAACATCCCCATAAATCTATTTATTATAAGCAATGCTTGCAAAAGCATTACATTATCAATTACTGCAAAGCCAGCGCAACTTAAAGCAAGAAAAAAATAGCTTGGTGGAACAGTCTTTCTTTCTCCCAATCTGTCTATCATACGTCCTATATAAGGGGCAGTAAACATGCCAATTATGCTACTTATAAGCAAAAGCAGGCTAATATTCCAGACTTTAAGTCCATAATTCTTAACTAGAAAAAGCATTGTAAATGAATCAAGAACCTGCTGACCTGAACCTTGAAGGAGAATTAACACATAATAAAGCCAATATTCACGCTTTAATAACAAACGTGGAGGTTTAATATCAGTTGAGCCAACATGCTTTGGAATCTTAAATATTAATAGACCAGAAACGATTGTAAGGATCCCTCCGGCGATATAGTATGTCCTTAGTGTTAATGATTCTATTAGCTTTGAAACAAGCATTATTACACATATACCAGCAATAGATGCTAATGAACCAACAGATGCAAGCGAACCAAGAACTTGGCCTGTTTTTTCCTTTGTTGTAAGGCTCATAGATAACGATCCGCCTAATGGCATGGACATATGCATCCCAAGACTTGCAACGACAATAACTGCCAATAGTGCTGTATACGAATGAATAAAGGCATATAAGAAGAAACCTAATCCCATAATCAACGTGGAAATGGCAGTGCTTTGAGACAAAGGCAAGCGCATAAAAAATGCAGCCACAAACATTAATGCAAGACCTGGTAATTCACGGACACCCTCCATTAAGAGAACTTGCTTCCCACTTAATCCCAAAGTATTAATAAAAAAATTAGTCTGAGCACCACTCATTAATCCACCGCCAAAACGCCCTAAAAATGTAGAGTATGCCATTATTATTAAGCTGCTTGTCCAAATTGAATTTTCAGACCTGCGCCAAATTTTTCCCAAATCTATTCTCCTATACATTAGTTCTCTTTTTTGTATAATATGTTTATTAAACTTGCTTATAATAAAGCAAAATGAAATATATATCAAGCATTAAATTTCTATTTTTTTTGAAAAGTCTTGATTATGGCATATTAAAGAGATATAATAGACAAACAACCATAAGAAGTCTATAAATAGGGATTTAAGATAAGAGATTAAAGAAAGCAATGCTACCCAAGAAAGCTGTTAATTCTTTGCCAGATAAGCCCGGTGTTTATTTCTTTAAAGATAGGTCATCAAAGATATTATATATCGGTAAGGCAAAATCGCTGAAGAACCGAGTCAAATCATATACCTACAAGCATTATAAGCACTCAAAACGGACAAGAAAATTAATGCGATATACCAAAAGCCTAGATTATACGATTTGTGGTTCAGAACTTGAGGCACTATTGCTTGAATCAAGGCAAATAAAGGAGTATCAACCTGAATATAACATACTCCAAAGGCGATTTAGGAGAAGCCCATTTATCAAAATTACAATGAATGAGAGATTTCCTAGAATATTTGTTACTTGGGATGTTGAGATTGATGGGGCAAAATATCTGGGTCCATACTCAAATAGAGAACAAGCAGAAGGAACTGTTGATGTAATACATAAGCTTTTTCCGATAAGATACTGTGAAGGTGATATTGCACCAAGAAAACGCCGTCCAGCGTGTCTTAAATATGACGTTAAAAAGTGTTCAGGTCCTTGTCTGGGTAAAATAACCAGCAAAGACTATAAAAAGATAATTAACACAATAATAACTTTGCTCAGTGGGAAAAAAGAGAAAATTATAAGCAATATGGAAAGGCAAATGCGAAAAGAAGCAGATGCTCTTAATTTTGAAAAAGCCCAAATTATCCGAGATCATATTAATCTGATTAGAGAATCAATATTCAGACGGCAATACCAAGTCAATGCTGTTGATAACAATAATCTCATCGCCATATATCCTGCAAAAGATGTCGGTTATGCAGAAATGTTTTTTATCAGAAAAGGCGGACTTGCTGGTCAAAAAACAGTGTCTTTGCTAGAAAGCGATTTGACTCAAATAATGGCTTCTGATATAGAAAACATCTTTTTTCAGCCTGATCGAAATGGAAGTAAGACAGTTAGCAAATTTGAAATAGATGCAATGAATATAATCTCTCGTTGGCTCTATAGACACAGGAACGATCAATCTTTTGTTCATATAAAAAGAAAACGTAACAAAACGGAAACCATAAATAAAGCAATAACCGAGATAAAGAAAATTATAGATTCACTAAATCAACATGAATATAAAGAAACTTCTATTGAATGGTATCAAGGAGATTCGTAATAATATAATATCAGTTACTGAATCTCAAAGCAAAATATATAGCTCAATAGTCCTCGTATGTGGATTTGCCTTTGCTCTTGGTATATGCCTTGTCTTTAGACCCAAATTTGAGTTTAACTATGAAGGCGATATCACTAGCTGGATTACTGCAAATAAATATCCCAAACAACAAGAGATATACTATTATATCCTTTCTCTAATTTTTATTCCATCAATATCTATCTTTGTATGGATTGGCTGGCTTCTCTGGTCAAATTTTGTATCGTTTCTGACAAGGATACCATCATATAATACACTTAAAAAATATTCCTTGACATACCTATTTTTTCTTATCGTTTTGACAAAGTTAGCAGAACCAAAATTTGCCAAGATGCTTCTAATTCCTTTGATTCTGTTCGGTTCTGCAAATCTGATCTTTTTTATCTATGATATATCAAGGACAAGGCTTAAATTCATCATCAAACATATATTTTGCAGGGATTTAACAGATAGGCATTGGTTGGTTATTGCGTCAGGCGTATGCGTTGGACTTTTTATTCTAATAAATTACAGCGATATGCCTCAAAAGATTCTATCATGTTTGAAAATTATAGGTTTATCTATTGCGGGTGTCTGGTTATTTTGGGTTTTCTGTGCATTTTTGTTTGTTTTGATAGCCAAACACCCTTTTAGTAGAAATCTATCCATGTTGGTATATTCAAACGTTCCACTTGTTGTGCTTTTGCTTGTTTCTCTTTTGTTTGAACATGGAAATAAATTGATAATAATTGCTTTTGTAGGCATGTTTCTTACAAAGGTTTTAATCGTTATAAAGCCTTCGTGGATTGATTGGCTTGATACAAAAAATTATTGCAAGCACTTGCTTGAATATTTGCTTATTCCAGCTATAATATATGTTATTTTTTATAGCGGGGGGAATATACACGGCTGGATCGATATATTTCACGAAGGAGAGCGTATTGCTCCTCTTAATGAAGCCTTGCGGGGCGGTGTGCCATATAGGGATGTCTATCTTCAGCATGGATTATTTTATAATTTTTATAGACCATTGTTATCAGCAAAACTTTTTGGTGCAAGCCTTGCGTCTGACAGGCTTTTGGGACATATACTTGATCCTTTGGGACATGTTGGTTTTTATTTTCTCGCTTTGCAGATATTTAAAAGCAGGTTTTCTGTTTTCTTATTAATTTGGATACTTTCTTCGGGTGTATCTGAGGAATTTATGTTCTGGGATGCGTCAAGAAGGATGGCATATACTGCGGGTAGGCTCTCATTTGGATATTTTAGCCTTGCGATACTTGCGTTTTATTTGAAAAAAGGACACAAACCCTTTAATCCCCATTTTTTAAGGGGGAAAATATCAACTCCCATTTCGAACAAGGGAATTTTTCAATATATATTGTTAATTCCCATATTAGCTGGCGTTTTCTCAATGCTTACAGTATTTTATAGTCTTGAGATTGGGTTGTATACTACTGTAACTTGTCTGTTGTTTTTGCTGATCTTTGCTTTCTCTCCTCAGGCCTCAAGCGTGTCAAGTCCGCCATTTTCTTTTCTGAAAGCAATTCTACAAAAAGCCAAAAACGGATTAAGCCCATTGTTTAGTTATATTCTAGGGTTATTAATCGTTTTTGTGCCTGTATCTATTTATTTGGCATTTTATAATGCCTTCGATGATATGATAGTTAATTCATATATACAAACACGTTATCAAGGAATTATATGGGGTTTGCGATTTCCGCCATTATTTCCTGAAATAGCAAAGATCAATTCCATTGAGACTATGAAAGCGTTTATATTAAGTGGAACTTTTAAATGGTATATGCCCATATTGGTATATTTAATTACCACAACTTATCTTGCCTATCAATTAATACGTTTTCGTCTATGGGAAGTGAAATTTAATGCAAGTCTGTTATTGATAACTATTGCTGGTATAGTCTTTTTCAGAACGATGCTTGGTCGTTCTGATGGGACACATCTTTACGGAATGGCGTTTGCATGGATTCTTGGTATGTCCCTGATAGAGTCTTTATTTTTTAAGATATGTAATGACTTAAAAATGGATTTTGATGTTTCTGTTACATGGCATAGCCACAAGCCAATATCGACACTAAATCATCCTTATTCAGCAATTGCTTGGCGCGCGACTGTCATTATCATATTAATATGGTATGCTGTATCAGTCTATAATCCTATTGATACGACAAAGCGACTTTCAACGATATTAACTGGATATGGTAGCTTTGATCGCTATCATGTCAATAAGCCTTTGGAACGCATAGGCGGAATCAATATTCCTGCGGATCAGGCTTCACAAATAAAGGCAGTTGTTGATTATATTCAGAAAAATACCAGACCTGATGAAACAATATTTGACTTTAGCAATCAAGGCGGATATTATTTCTTTGCGGACCGACCATCAGCGACAAGGTATCATCAAGTCTGTTATGCTTCTATTGATAGTATGCAAAACGAGGTTATTGAAGGATTAGAGAGGCATAAGACTAAGTTAATCATATTTAGTAATAGCTCATGGATGGATGCAATAGATGGAGTTTCAAGTTTCGATAGGCATAAAATAATCACAAAATATATCAAGGAAAACTATGCTGAATCAGCTAAAATAGGGACAACAACAATTTATATGAGGAAATAAAGACAACTGGAGGGAATATTATGACCTTACGAGAAAGGTTTTTAAATGTCATGGAATATAAGCCCGTTGACCAAGTGCCAAATTGGGAATTAGGCATCTGGGGACATACAAGGGAACGCTGGTTAAAAGAAGGCGCAAAACCTGAACAAATTGACGGAGATTGGTTTTCTGGTATAGATGCGCTGGGATTTGACAGACGTGAGTTTGTCCCTGTGAATATGGGCATGATCCCCAGCTTTGAAGGTAAGATCATTGAAAAGACAGATAGATATGAAATAATCCAACATGGAAACGGCATTGTTACAAAGGCATTAATAGACAATACGGTTGGCGGAACAAGAGCTTCTATGGATCAATACCTTAAATTTCCAGTGGAGAATATACAAGATTTAAGAGATATGAAAAAACGCTATGACCCATCTGATCCAAGACGCTATCCTCAAAACTGGTTGGATAATATTCCTAGATGGAAAGAACGAAATCATACGCTAATATTGGGCGTTAATTGTTGCACTGGCTTTTATGGCGTAGCAAGGGCTTGGATGGGAACTGAAAATCTGTCATTAGCCTTTTATGATCAACCTGAGTTATGTGAGGAAATGTTTGAGTTTATAGCGGATTTCGTTATTGAGGTTACAACACCAATTTTGAATGAAACGGATTTTGATTATTTCAATTTTTTTGAGGATATGGCTTGCGTTTCTGGTCCTTTGATGAGTCCTTCGAGTTTTAAGAAATATATATTTCCACATTATCGCAGGGCAATAGATCATTTGAAAAAGAATGGAGTTAAATATGTCAGCCTTGACAGCGATGGCAATACAGAGCCTTTAATTCCGCTATTTCTTGAGATGGGTGTTGATGCGCATTGGCCATTTGAAAGAGCATCAAACATGGATCCAATAAGGATCAAAGCCCAATACGGAAAGCAACTTAGAATCTGGGGCGGAGTTGACAAGCGAGAACTTACAAAGGGACATAAGGAAATCGATGTAGAATTAGAAAGACTTATCCCACTCATTGAAGGTGGAGGATTTATACCAACAGTTGATCATACGTTTCCACCTGATATATCATGGGATAACTTTTGCTATTATATGGAAAAAAAGAAGTTGTTGCTAAAAATGGAATTATAACTTGAGGTAAGTTCGATACAGAAATTTTATATATACCATCAAGACACAAAGCAGGAATAGTTACATTTTTATATTGAATTGGTGTAATCTTAGTTTAATATGAACTACTAATTTTCTGCCTAAAATAGCAAAAGCACTTTAGATACTTATCATGCTTGACATTATAGTAATCTGAAAGTAAAATACAATCATCAATAATTTTCAATTAAAACGATTTATTTTTTATAATTATTTGGTGAGTAAAGTAGAAGGGGGGAGGTCCCGGGGCAAGCGAGACCTCTTAATTATCGGACAGTATAAGGTTTACAATTGTTTAGATACATTGTATAAGCCAAATGTTCCATAATAAATGTCATTTTTTCAATATTTCTTAATTTTCAATAAGGAGAAATTATGGCTGAATATTGGGAAAGAGATTTCGGGCTTACTAAAACCATCGTTGTTTTAATATATTTAGCAATGATTGTATATGCTTTTCTTGTATTTTCAGGTATTCCTCATGTCGAATACCAATGGGGTGAAACGCAAAACATGGTTTTTTATGTTTTGTTGTTTGAGGCAGTTGGTATATTTGTTGTATCCATATTTCTGCCAAATATAATGCTAAGTTCTGACAAATTATCTTATAAATATCGTTCTGCTGGTGGTCAAGTGAATGGATTAAAAGTTGTAATGAATCATATTCGTATATGGTCAATCATCTTATCAGCAATAGGCGAGGCATTTGCAATCAATGGTCTTGTGTTATATTTGATAAGTGGAGATCAAACACGCCCTTGGATATTCTTTTTGATAACTATTGCTCATTATACTGTTGTGATGGGAAAACTAAGGCGTGTGCGTGAAGATGTCGAGCAATTAGCAAAAATAAATTAGATTTATCAGCAAAATAAAGACATAATATATATATAGATATATAGAAAGGATTTAATTATATGAAATCAAAGACATCCATTGCAAAAATAAAAATTGGCGTTATATCTGATACACATATTCCACAACTAGCTGATAATTTGCCACAGGAACTTGTTGACGAATTAGCAAAGTTTGATTTTATTATTCATGCAGGAGATTTCGAGGACATAAACACCCTAAAAAGCCTTCAAAGAATCAATCGAGTTATAGCAGTTTCTGGAAACATGGATTCAAAAGAGATAAAAGATAAATTGAAACAAAAAGAAATTATAAACGTTGATCATCATAAAATAGGCGTGATACATGGTTGGGGCGACCCTCATAAAATTGCAAAGACCGTTCTTCAGGAATTTAAGAATGATGGCGTTCAGTGTGTTGTTTTTGGACATTCACATCAGGCTTTTAATGAAATTATTGATGGGGTGCTTATGTTTAATCCCGGTAGTCCCACTGATACTATTTATGCCCATTTTAAGTCTTATGGCGTATTAGAAACACATCCAACCGGAATCAAAGGGGAGATAATTAAAATAAGGGAGTAGAAATTATGAGACAAAGCGCAAAGCATTTAATTGTAATATTTACTCTATGCCTTATATCTGTTTTATTTTTTGCTTGTGGGAAAGCCAATAGTGAAGAACGTGTTCTCAAAGCAACCCATGCAGACGATATGTGGTATCCAAGTAACCCCAAAAAACTGGCTGAAACAGTAGATGCCTATCTTGATAATACAAAAAGTGAATCTGTTGGGAAAATAATAGCACTAATATCGCCACATGCGGGTTATAAATATTGCGGACAAGTGATGGGTTATGCCTATAATCAAATAAGGGGCATGGAATTTGATACAGTTGTGCTTATTGGATCAAGTCATAATTTTGCTTTTTCTGGAGTCGCTGTCTATGATAGCGGGGTATTTCGTAATCCTCTTGGCGATATAAAGATAGATAGTGATTTGGCAAAGGAATTGATAGCCCAAAATCCAGCGATTAAATCAGACCCAAGACCGCATATATCTGAACATTCTCTTGAAAATCAGATACCTTTCTTACAAAGGACTCTAAAAAATTACAAAATATTACCAATTCTAATACAGGATTCATCAAAGCAAAATTGTGATATTCTAACATCTGCATTGGCTAATGTGCTAAAAAATAAGCGCATACTTCTCATCGCAAGTACTGATATGACTCATTATCCTGTTTATGATGAAGCGGTTAAGGCAGATAAATATACAATATCAGCATTAGAAACAATGAATTCTAGCTTAATGAGAAAAAGGCTTGATGACTATATGAAAAGGGGTATAAATAACCTGCATTGTATGCTATGCGGTGATGGTCCTGTTTATGTCGTAATGGATACAGCTAAGAGACTTGGTGCAGATTCAGTTAAAGTATTAAAATATGCCAATTCGGGAGATCTTCCCGATGGCTTAAAAAATAGGGTGGTGGGATATATGGCAGTCGCATTTTTTAAATCTGATAAATCTGAACAAAAAGAAAACTCAAATTCTATGGATGATGCATTGAATAAAGAACAGCAAGAAACCTTGCTGAAACTTGCTAGAGATACCATTGAATTATATTTAAGGACTGGCGAAAGAATAAAGTTTGAAACTGATGACCCAAGACTTAAAGTCAAACAAGGGGCTTTTGTTACGCTTCACAAACAAGGTAATCTTAGGGGATGTATCGGTCATATAATACCGATAGAGGCTTTATGTGATACTGTTATAGATATGGCTATCGCATCTGCGACCGAAGACCCCAGATTCCGTCGAGTTACTATTGATGAAATGAAAGACATTGATATTGAGATTTCTGTTTTATCTGTACCTCGTAAAGTCAAAAATGTTGACGAAATAGAGATGGGAAAGCATGGTGTAATTGTAAGTAGAGGTATGAGAAAAGGTGTTTTTTTGCCACAAGTAGCAACTGAAACAGGATGGGATAAAGTGACATTCCTCGAGCATCTCTGCCGAGATAAAGCTGGGTTGTCAAAAGATGCTTGGAAAGACCCTGATACAACTATTGAAATATTCACAGCTCAGTTGTTTGAGGAAGAAAAATAGGTTTATTTTATCAATAATCAATCAAAAAAATAGACAAAACCTACCTTTTAATAATAGATTTAGGATAGGGATTCAAAATCAGACAGATAAATCCTGAATCTTTATCCTAATATCAATCCTTTAGCCAATTTTCTATTATTTCTAATAAAAAAGTCTAATTATAAAGGTGATGAAAGTCAAGATTTGAAATTATTATGTATTATAGGACCAACTGCGGTTGGCAAGACAGAAATTGCCATCAATATTGCGCTTCGTATTAATGGGGAGATTGTATCAGTTGATTCTCGGCAGATATATCGTAAGATGGACATTGGAACAGCAAAGCCGACCCCTGAGCAAATAGATATAGTTCCTCATCATGTCATTGATTGTGTTGATCCAGATGAGTATTTTTCTGTTGCGGATTATCAAAAACTTGCTGACAAAGCTATAAAAGATATACAAAATCGTGGAAAAGTGCCAATACTGGTTGGTGGATCAGGGATGTATTTCAGGGCTGTTGTTGATGGCTTATTTAAAGGTCCCGAAGCGGATAAAGATTTTAGAGATAAACTCAAAGCAGAAGCAGAAAAAAAAGGCATTGAGTATCTATACGAAAAACTAAAAGTTATTGACCCACAAGCATCAAAAAATATACATCATAATGATCTTACAAGAATTATAAGGGCATTGGAGGTGTTTGAACTTTTAGGAATAAGAATATCTGAATTACAAACACAGTGGAATGGATCAAAAACAAGATATGATTTTATTGCCTTCGGACTGAATCGTCCTAGAAAAGAACTATATGAACGAATAGAAGCAAGGGTTGATAAGATGATAGATAACGGCTTGCTTGATGAAGTTCGCTCACTTTCAAATTACAGACGAGATTTACCAGCTATGAATTGTTTTGGATATAAGGAATTTTTTGATTATCTTGATGGGAAATATGACCTAAAGGAAGCAATTAGACTTTTGAAACAAAATACAAGGAGATTTGCAAAACGTCAATTGACATGGTTCAAGAAAGACATAAGGATAAGATGGATTGATTTGTCGGAGAATCCATCAGTAGAAGATATAATTATCAAGGAGTTTGAGGGAGGAATTTTATAAATATGAAAATAGCTTATATTAAGCATTCAATCGCTTTTCTTGCAATAATAATATTTTTTATACAATCTGTTTCTGCAAATAATGGCACAATTAAATTTAATGAAGATGGCTCATTTTTTATTGAGGGTCAAGGCTTGCCAAAAGTTAAAGGCAGTTTGTTTTTATGGCATGATGACTGGAAATATGCAACGCCTTCGTCTGTTGTAGCTTCTGAAAATACATGGGTAGGCAATATGCCTGAACCTAATACAACAACTGGTCATATATCTTATACACAGACAGCTAAGATTACTGATGATGGTATTACAGAAATATCAATGGATTTCCAAAAAGAAGGCGAAATAAGGCTGACTCGTGGGATATTCATGCTGTTTGAGTTTCCGACTTATGATATGTCTGGTCAGACAATTGAATTTACACATGGACTTCCTTATATTGCATCAGATAATTATAAGACTTCTGCAAAGGGATTTAGTGTAAATCTAAATGAAAAGACCGCTATGGAAGTGAGTTTTGATAGGGCGTGTCTATTTGAGCATCGAGGGAAAATAGGCGAATCATTAATGAATATTCGCCTTTCATCCGATCCCAATGCAAAAATAACCATGAAAATTAAGTTTAAGCCCGCAATTGAAACAACGACAATATGGCAGGCAGAACCGCAAAACAAGAAACTTGCTATAAAAGGCATTAAATTAAGCGCAGATCAAGTTCCAAGATATGACATATTGGAATTGGATGTTGACCTGAATGCTTCTTATTATGATTTCTTTAATCCAAATGACATCAAATTAGAGGCAGAATTTACGTCGCCATCGGGGAAAAAATATATCGTTCCTGCATTTATCTATCAAGGGTTCAAGTCAGAGCAAGAAGGTGATCTTGAATTATTGGCTATTGATGGTGGATTGATATGGAAAATCCGTTTTTCTCCAGCTGAAATAGGCGATTATAGCTTTATAATAAATGCAAAAGATCAAAAAGGCAAGATAAAGTCAGAATTAAAAAAATTCACTTGCGTTGAATCGGAGTCAAAGGGATTTGTTAGGATAAGTCAAATATCGGAGAAAGGCTCGCCATTATATTTTATGTTCGATAACGGAGAAACACTTTTCCTAATAGGTCATAACATGCCAACTTATTATTCTAATGTTGATGAATATTTTTCAAAAATGAAAGAAGTTGGTGAGAATTATAATCGATTTTGGATGTATAGTAGCGCACTTGGTTTAGAGTGGGGACAACCTGTAGGATATTATCGGCTTGATGAAGCATGGAAATTAGATAAAGCCCTTGAGTCGGCATCTAAATATGGAATATATGTAATGCTCTGCTTTGATACACATCAGGATTTTAGAGAAAATTGGGATAGTAATCCGTATAATATAAAGGTCGGTGGACCTATTCGCAAGCCATTAGACTTTTTTAAGGATGCAGACGCAAGACAGTTGTATAAAAGGCGATTGCGTTATATAGTTGCTAGATGGTCAGCTTATACAAATATAATCGCATGGGAGTTTATGAACGAGATAGAAGGCTGGGAAGGCGCAGAACAAAATAAAGCTGTTGTCACAAAATGGACGGCTGAAATGGCAAGAGAACTACGCAGTCTCGATCCCTATAAACATCCAATAAGCACTAGCCTTTGGACAACAGATGGCTGGTCGGAGTTATGGAAACTTCCAGAGATGGATTTTGTGCAGTCGCATTTCTACGCCAATAGACCATCAGATATGGCTGGCGAAGTCGCTAGAATATCCAATCACAAAAGGACTGAATATTCCGATAAACTGCATCTATTTGCTGAATATGGCATTAATTCGGGAAGTGGAACTGCTGAAAGTGATCCAAAGGGAATACATTTACATAACGGTAATTGGGCGGGACTTATGTCTGGTTGTGCCTCTGTTCCTGCAAGCTGGTGGCATGAATCATATATTGATCCTTTGAATCTTTATGGAGTTTATCGTGGAATAGCAAATTTTCTCACTGATGAAAAAGATTTAGCAAAATACGCTTGGAAACCGCTGAATATCGCTTCGATTTCGTATACTCTACCCCCAAAAGAAACAACATATAAGGATTTACAGTTTGTTGGCAGAGGAAGCAATTGGCAAAAACCTAATAAGACAACTTTCGCTATTAACAGTGATGGAAATATAATAGATATTGATCAAATGCCAAATATTCTTCATGGCAAGGCACATGAAACTTTGAAAGTTGCTCTTAAATTTCAGACAGAATATATTGTTGATGGTAAATTCATTGTTCGAGTCGGAAAAGTTGGCGATAACGGTTTGCTCAAAATCATACTTGATGATAAAGAAGCTATATCTGTTGAATTGCCAACAGGTGAAAATCTTGGTGTTTCTAGTGAGTATGTCAATGAATGGAAAAGATGGGAAACCATTTATAACAAAGATATTGAAATAGACGTTCCCGCAGGAAAACATGAGATTCAGATACAAAATGAAGGCAATGACTGGATAATGATAGAAAATATTAAATTGACAAATTATCTAACAAGCGATAAACCTGATATTCGTGTTTTAGGTATGCAAACTAATGATAAGGCGTTAATTTGGTTTCAAAATAAGGCTCATACTTGGTTCAATGTTAGAGATAATGTTCAGATAAATCCTGTCCCCCCAACAAGGTTGATGTTATCTGGTTTCTCTAATGGCACTTATAATATTGATTTTTGGGATACTACAAATGGTTCAGTTATAGAACAAAAGGAAATTAATGTTTCCGATAATATATTATTGCTTGATTTGCCCGAAGTAATGAATGATTTTGCCATTAAGGTAAAACAAAAATGAGGAATAAAATTATGAAAAAATTGATTTTATTTGGTTTTATTGCTATCTTATTAATATCTACAATGGTATTAAACTCTTGCTCAATAATACATGGGCTTGTCAAAGAAAGGGTCAAAGAACCAAAGGTTGATTTTTTAGATGCGAAAATATCAGGACTTTCACTTGAAGCGGTTGATCTACTTTTCGATCTCAAAATTCAAAATCCAAATAATATAGGTGTGAAACTCGCTAAATTTGATTATGACCTTTTGTTAAATGGAAACCCATTTGTAAACGGGAATCAGGACAAAGGCATCGAAATACCATCAATGGGCGAAGAAAATATACAATTGCCACTAACATTAAAATATTCCGATATATATCGAACATTCCAAAATCTGCGTGAAGAAGGGCTTTCTAACTATCAGATGAAGTTTGGCTTATCTTTTGATGTCCCAGTTTTGGGGGCAATTAGAATACCTGTTAGCAAATCAGGTGAACTGCCAATGATAAAAGTTCCAAAAATAAGTTTTGGTGCATTAAGGCTTGATAAACTGAATCTAACTGGGGCTGATCTTAAACTTAGTCTTAAGCTCAATAATCCCAACATATTCTCAATGATTCTCAGTAAAATGCAATACGATTTTAAGATTAATGGGCTAAATATAGTATCAGGCTTAACAGAAAAAAGTATGCAGATAAACGAAAATGGAGAAAGCACAATTGAGATACCTGTATCAGTTGACTTTCTCACTGCAGGCAGATCGGTCTATCAGATACTCAATGGCGATAAAACGCTAAATTATCAATTCGGAGGCAACCTTGATCTTGCGTCATCGCTCCCGTTATTGGGTAACATTAATCTACCGTTTAGCCTCTCTGGAAGCACTAATATTATAAAATAAATACAGGAGAAAAAAATGACCTCAAGAGAAAGATGGCTTTCCGCTTTGAAATGTGAACCTGTGGATAGGATACCATTTTGGCCTAAACTTGATTCTGCTTATGTTCCTTATCAAGAAGAGCCATATAGAAATATGACTATCGATGAGCTTCATAGATTTATCGGTAGTGATCAGCATATTGGAATTAGCGGATGTATAAAAACTATAAGGAAAGAGACTTCTGTCAAGTCAAATCATACAAACGGAACAATGACAATTATATATGAAACTCCAATAGGAATATTAAAAGCAACTAATAAATTCGATCCAATATCCCACTCTTGGCATCCCATTGAATTTCCTGTAAAGACCAAAGATGATATTGAGATAATGAAGGTTTTTGTTCTGGATGCGATAGATGAACCCGATGAAGCCCAAGTTGAACAAGCAAACGCAACAGTTAAAAAAATCGGTGAAGAAGCGATAACTGCAACAGGAATCGGCGTTTCTCCACTTATGGATTGGATTCAGCATCTCGCAGGCATAGAGAATGGGCATTTTTTGCTTAATGATTATCGCAATGAAGTAGAGGATTTGTTTGATACCATGCACGAAAAACTATGCAGACGTGCAGAGATCGTATCTGAGAAATCCCCTGCGTTAATAGTATACTCTGTTGAAAATACATCAACAACGCTAATATCACCTGATATGTTCCGTAAGTATTGTTACAATCATCTTTTGGATTATGCCAATATCATCAAGTCATACAACAAATTTCATATATTACATCAATGCGGTCATCTAAAAAAATTGCTTGCGTATATAGAGGAATTGCCATCAAACGGCATCGAGGCTTTTACATCTCCTCCAGTTGGTAATACGACATTGAAAGATGGACGCGATGCTTTTGAGTCAAAGTGTCTGATCGGCGGGACAAACGCATATCTCTGGACAAGATCGGAAGATGAGATAATCAGGCAAATAAAACATGACCTTGATGAATTACCTCATCATCAAGGAATTGTGCTAACATCGGGTGGAGTTATGCCCCCTTTATGTAAACCTGAAACAATAAAGAGAGTTGCTGATTTTGTTAGTAATTATAAAGCAAATTAGCCTTATCGCAGGTTTGGCAGAAGTGGATTAAAACTGCCTGCAATCTCTCTTGGTTTCTGGCAATCGCTATACATCATTTAAGACTATATTAATTTAGTGGGTAGCTAAGAAAGATTAACGCTGCTAGATGTTATAGTGCGTTATATCTTTGTTTTTTTCATATTCCTTTATCTAAATTTATAAATGTGGATAAAAATTATATTTTCAAAGGAGGACAAAATGCAATCATTTGCTGAAAACCGTTATGATAAGATGCCATATCGCAGATGTGGTCGAAGTGGATTAAAACTGCCTGCAATCTCTCTTGGTTTCTGGCAATCACTCGGGGAACCCGGAAATGAGGAAACATGTAGAAAGTGTATTTATTATGCTTTTGATAACGGAATAACTCATTTTGATATAGCAAATAATTATGGTCCTCCTGCTGGGAATAGCGAACGAGTTGTTGGGCAGATACTTAAAGATATGCCTCGAGACGAACTCATAATTTCTACAAAAGCGGGTTTTTATATGTGGCCAGGGCCTTATGGTGATTGGGGTAGTAAAAAATATCTTGTTGCGAGTCTTGATCAATCATTGAAAAGACTCGGTTTGGATTATGTCGACATATTCTATCATCATCGTCCTGATCCAGAGACTCCGCTTGAAGAAACACTTTCTGCACTTGATCTTATTGTTAAACAAGGCAAAGCACTTTATGTTGGTCTTAGTAATTATCGTGGCGAAAGATTTAAGCAGGCGATAGAAATTATAAAACAACATGACTGGTCGCCAATTACAATACATCAACCATCATATAATATGTTTGATCGTTGGATAGAGTCTGATCTTTTGCCTTATACCGCAGAAGCAGGAACAGGTGTTATTGCGTTTGTTCCTCTGGCTCAAGGCATATTAACAGATAGATACCTAAAAGGTCTTCCACAGGATTCACGTATGGGAAAGCGTGGCGAATCAGGAAAAGAATGGTATGAAAAGCAAAAATCCGCTGGTATTTGGGACAAGGTTGCAAAACTAAATGAGATTGCCAAAACTAGAGGACAAACAATGGCACAAATGGCAATTACATGGATCTTAAGAGATCCACGTATTACAAGCGTCCTGATAGGTGCGTCAAGAGTTAGTCAGCTTGATGAGAATATAAAAGCGGTTCAATCACCTGCTTTGACTGATGAAGAATTACAAAAGATAGAGGATATACTTCAAGGCAAGTAAATTGGAAGAAAAAAAGGGTATTGACATAATAAGAGCTGTTTTGCGGGTTGCGGTCTGTAGATTTATTATTGTTAATAAACAATAGCTCAAAAAATCAATACCCAAGCTGAATTATATTATTAGCAAATTGTATGCCTATTTATGATGATATAAAAAATGCTCTATTCATTGGTATCTAGTTTTATTCATCCTATTTCCCCTCATAAATCTGCCCCAAAGAGTGCGTCATTTCTGATTAATTTTGCACGATATGGTTCAAATCCAATAAATACTTAGCATAGGTTTTGTATTGACTCAAGTGTGATCATCTGGGATAATAATATAAGCTATTTATCTTATGATTTTTTTACTTAGAAAAAATTGGATGATGATTACTACGGACTAATAACAAAATATGGCATTAGAAAGCTTGACGCAATTTTTCTAGGAGTCTGCAAATTGAGATATTTAAATTCTGTTTTTATTTTTTTCATACTAATATTATTTTTCGCATGTGGAAGGGACAAACATAACCAAGCAGAAGTCATACCGCATGAATATGACCTTACTTTTATTGCCGATGTTAATATTTCAAGATGGAAACCAGATATTACCAGATTCATATATAATAAAGAGAATCTAAAAAAGTATGCTGGCAATTTGGCTGAATTATATTCTTCCTATGGCTTCAAAAAACTAATTGTAAAGCAATATATAAATTTAGAATCTAAAATTCTAAAGGTAGAGATATTTGAATTAAATAATAGTGAAAACGCCTTTGGTTTGTATTCATTTGATACAATCGGCAAAAAACAAGATATAGGTCAAGGTGCAGTATATAATCATGGCATATTGAAGTTTTGGAAAGATAGATTGTTTGTTAGAATTGTAGTTAATGAAGACTATAAAGAGATAGAAAAAGATATAATTAGTTTTGCCAAAGCTATTGCAGATAAAATCTCCTATGAAGGTCAAAAACCTGATATTATAGAGCTTATTCCAGAGGAAAATCTAGTTACTGATAGTTTATGCTTTTTCCATCATAATATATGTCTAAATAACATTTATTATGTTCCAGAAACTCATGCCCTTAATCTTTCTGACGAAACCGATGCTGTTGCTGTGCAATATAAGGTAGATGGGAATGTATACCCAAGATTAATCATAGTAAGGTATCCAGACGAAATATCAGCGGAAAATGCCTATAAAAGCTTTTCTGAATTATATTTTGATGTTAATACCGCAATATACAATGATGATAAAATTAATGTGGTTCGCACTGAAGAAGGCGAATATAATTCAATAAGTCTTAGACGCAATTATATAGTATTGGTGTTTGAATCCCGTTCATCAAATACTTCAAGAGAGCTAGCGGGCGCCGCATTAAAGAAAATAGGAAGAAAAGAATAGCTGTCTTAAGGAGGGATATATGCCATACCCAAAGATGGTAAGAATAAAACAGAAATTTAATACTATTCCCGAAATAGTTAACATAGAAGAAGAAGTAAAAAGACAGATCTTAATTGCTAATGTTATGTCAACAGTAAAAGCAGGCGATAAGGTCGCAATAACCGCAGGCAGTAGAGGCATAGCAAATATGGATCGTATAGTTAGGGCAATTGTCAATGAGATCAAGCTTGCTGGTGCAATACCGTTTATAGTGCCAGCAATGGGCAGTCATGGAAATGCTGTTGCAGAAGGACAAATAGAAGTCTTACGCCATTATAATATAACAGAGGAATCTATGGGTTGCCCGATAAAATCGTCTATGGATACTGTTGAGTTGGGAGAAGATGCAGACGGTATACCCGTTTATATAGATAAAAATGCCTATTCTGCTGATAAAATAGTTGTTTTAAATAGGATAAAACAACATACTGATTTCAGCGGAAAAATTGAAAGTGGATTAGTAAAAATGCTGGCGATTGGTTTAGGTAAACAGAAAGGCGCATCAACCTACCATAAAGCATCGCTGAAATTTGGGTTCGAAAGAGTATTAAGAAATGTGGCAGAAAAGGTATTGTCAACAGGAAAAATAGCTTTTGGTTTTGGTATTGTTGAGAATCAGTATGATCAAACTGCAATTTTACAAGCAATGGGCGCAGAAAATTTAATAAAAACTGAGGAAAATTTGCAGGAAAAGGCAAAACAGCTTTCAGCGTGTTTGCCATTTGATGTTTTTGATGTTCTCATAGTTGATGAAATCGGCAAAGACATAAGCGGACTTGGTATGGATACAAAAGTCATTGGTCGTATGATGCAGACAGGCGAATGTGATCCCGAAAAGCCAAAGATAACGAGGATTGTTGCGCTTGATCTAACCCAAAACACTATGGGTAACGCCGCTGGTATTGGTCTCGCTGATTTTACAACAAAAAGGCTTGTCGATAAAATTGATTTTGGTCCTACTTATATGAATTTCATTACATCATTAGGACCTCAAAAAGTAAGGATCCCTATAAACTTTGAAGATGACAGGAAAGTGCTTGATGCAGTTTTCAATACAATAGGTTTAATCAAACCAGAGGATAGTCGTGTTGTTAGGATAAAAAATACCCTTAAGCTCGACGAAGTTGACATATCAGAAGTTTTGCTTGATGAAATTCGAGAAAGAGATGATCTAGAAATTGTTGGTAAGCCAAAAGAATTTGAATTTACTGATGATAATATACTCAAAGCTTTTGACTTTGGAGAAGAAAAATAGCCCATTTATAGACTATATAATGGGTTTAATATATTTTTTATATAATAATTTTATATAATAAATTAGGAGGAAAATCAAACTTTATGCGTTTAGGTTTGGGCATTGATACAGGTGGAACTTATACTGATTCGGTAATAATTGATTTTGAAACAGGCAAGGTGATAACAAAAGCAAAGGCATTGACAACAAGATATGATTTATCTGTTGGCATTGCAGATTCTATTGACAATCTTGGAGATTTTGATCCATCAGAAATAAGGCTGGTGTCTGCCTCAACAACATTGGCAACAAATTCCATCGTTGAGGGCAAAGGTGCAAGGGCGTGCTTGTTAGGGATAGGTTACGATAAAGATACGCTTTATAATTATGGTTTGAAAGATTCATTTCCAATAAAGGTGGTTAAGCTAATCAATGGCGGGCATGACATACAAGGTTATCAAATACATCCGCTTGATGTTTCAGCATTAAAAGAAGCCATTCTCGATACAAAGGACATTGTGGATGCCTATGGTGTATCTGCTTATGGCGGTGTGCGAAATCCTGAACATGAAATAAAAGCCAAAGAGATGATAAAAGAGATGACGGGTCTGCCCGTGATCTGTGGACATGATCTTACAAGCAACCTTAATTCCATAAGGAGAGCAATAACCGTTGCGTTCAATGCGCGACTTGTTCCTGTAATACGTGAATTGCTAACATCAATAAAGTTAGTTCTTCATAAAAGAGGCATTAATGCGCCTTTAATGGTTGTAAAGGGCGATGGCCATATCGTTAGCGACGAATTGGCTATGGAACGTCCTGTCGAGACTGTCCTTTCAGGTCCTGCTGCAAGTATAACAGGTGGAAGCAATCTTTCTGGTGTTGATACTGGTATTGTTGTTGACATGGGCGGAACAACAACCGACATCGCTATCATCAGAAATGGTATTCCCAATGTAAAAATCGATGGTGCGATTGTCGGTGGGTGGAGAACAAGCATTAAAGCAGCAGATATACAGACTTCTGGTCTTGGTGGAGACAGCCATATTACGCTTGATCGTTCAGGCAAGGTTACTTTAAGTCCGCAAAGGGTTATCCCTATTTGTCTAGCTAGTGCCAAATATAAGGAGATTCTGCCAGAACTAAGGCAACTTGCGCTAAGGGAATGGACGTCTTATCTAGTGGGTCCGACAGATTTCTTGATTAGAATGAAAAACTCTGATCACTATGCGATGAATGAAAATGAAAAGAGTATCTATAATGCTCTTGGTGAAAAACCAATGTCATCTTATTCACTTGCGATTAAACTTGATCTTCTTCATCCTGCTTTGCTAAATACCATTGGTCTTGAGGAACATGGCATCATCGGAAGGATCGGATTTACTCCAACAGACTTATTACATGCAGAAGGGACATATTCAGTATGGGACGTAGAGGCTGCCCGACTTGCAGCAGAGATATATGCCCGACATTCTGAAATGGAATATAAAAATTTTATAGCTTATGTCAAAAGCGAAGTTATAGATAAGTTATCAACAGAGATTTTTAGTAAACTTATAACTGATGAGATAGATGATTTTGTCAGCTTCGATTCGAAGGTATCTTCACTATTGCTTCATAAGATACTGGGAAAGAAGATCATGTCTGAAGTTGATGTCAAAACAACAGTAAAAATGCCGATAATAGCAATTGGCGCACCTGTTACCGCATATTTTCCAGCAGTAGCATCACAGCTTGGCGCTGAATTGATCGTTCCTGAACATGCAGAGGTTGCAAATGCCATCGGTGCAATTACAGGCAGTATAATTGAGGAAGTAGAGGTTCTTATAGACCCTATATATTCACCAGCAGGATTAGTTTGTTATACTGTCCATACACCAGAGGAAAAAGTTGATCTTCCTGATTTAATAAGTGCTACCGCTTTTGCTGAAAGGACAGCAAAAAGACTTGCAAAGGAAAAAGCTATTCGTGCTGGAGCAGGTAAACAAATTGATGTGAAGATTCAAAGAGCTGATGAAATCGCCAAACCTGCACAAGGATATGATGAAGCTGGATTTCTTTTATCATCGCATATAAAGGCAATTGCTATTGGTAAGCCAGATATAATTTCATAATAAATAAAATTTAACAAACTTTGTATCCATTAGGACATTTATTAACAACATAAATACCTATAGCGACAAGTAAAGAGCCTATTATGAGATAAGGTGTTATTGTTTCGTGAAGTATTAGTGCGCTTAATCCAACACCAAAAAGCGGGGTTGCAAAAAGGAAAGCAGATATTTTGCTTGCGCTATAGCGCTGTAAAAGTGTTGTCCAAACTATAAAAGCAATACTTGCGACAATACAGCCTTGATATATAAGGGCAATGATAAGTTCACCAGAAAATATATATTGTGCTGATCTCTCAAATATTATATTAAGTGCAACAAATGGTATTAAGCCAAAGACCATCTCACCAAATAGTATCTTATAAACGCCCATTTTTTGCATAAGTTTCTTTGTGTATATAGTCAGGACACTGAATAAAAATCCGCTTATAAGCATTATAACATCGCCTAATAAGTGAGGTTCTTTGGTATCAATTTTATCTCTGAATACGACAAATATTCCTGCAAATGCAAGGATTAGACCTATTGTTTTTTTTAGGCTTAATCGATCACCACGGATGAAAAAATGCGCAAGAATAGCGATGAAAAAGGGGTTTACGTTTATTAAAACGGATGATCTTCCTGCGGTTGTATATTTTGTGCCAAGATTAAAAGTGCATATTTGCGCTGAAAACATCAAAGATAGTATAATAAGCCCTATTATGTCTTGTTTTTTTATACTTATGTCAATTTTTTTGAAATGCGCCCATAACCAGATTACAATTGCGCCTATTCCGAATCGAATTCCAGCAAGTATAAACGGGGGCATGTATTTAAGAGCCACTTTCATAGCGACTGCATTACCGCCCCATAATAGGGCAACAAGAAGCACTAATGGAATAGCCTTAAGATTTATATCACTATTTAATGTTTTAGTTTTTGATAGATTTTCAATGCTTTCACTCATAATGACCAATTATTATATTATAAGACCTATGATTTGTCTAGCCTTCCTTTTTGGCTAATATTAGGAAAATATCTATCCGATGGACTCCATAGAACAAAATGCTAAAATCTCAATACTAGCGGAAAACATCACAAAACGCTTTGATGATCTGATAGCTGTTGATGGGCTTAATCTCCAGATATACGAAGGTGAAAGCTTTGCATTGCTTGGACCCGATGGTGCAGGTAAAACTACAACTATGCGCCTATTATGTGGGATAATTTCACCTGATTCAGGGAGCGTCATGATAAATGATATGGATATTTATAAACATGGTGATAAAGCAAGAGAAAGAATTGGGTATATGCCTCAAAGATTTAGCCTGTATGAAAATTTAAGCATATTACAGAATATAAACTTCTTTTCTGACCTTTATAATGTGGATAAATCAATTCGGCATAAAAGAATTGATGAATATCTGGAATTTACTCGACTAAAGCCCTATGGGAAAAGACTTGCCAAACAGCTTTCGGGTGGGATGAGGCAAAAACTTGCCTTGATATGTAGTATTATACACAATCCGCCGATACTTTTGCTCGATGAGCCTACATCAGGTGTTGACCCTGTATCAAGGCGGGATTTCTGGAAAATACTACACCGTTTGCTTGCAGAAGGTCTAACACTTATGATCTCGACTCCATATATGGACGAAGCAGAACGATGCAATAAAATTGGATTGATACATAAAGGCAAAATATTGCTTGTTGATACTCCGACCGGGCTAAAAAAACAGATGTTAGGTGAAGTTGTAGAGATGAAATGTAATAATCCAAGACAAGCAAGTGAGCTAATAAAGTCAAATGAATCTGTCCTGAGTATTCAAACCTTTAGCGACAAGATTCATATAATATTAAAAGAAAATACAGATATACAAGAGATTCTTTCGCATCTTAATAAAAGAAATATAAATGTAAGTGATGTTAGAAAAGTTTCCCCAAGCGTTGAGGATGCTTTTATATCAAGGTTGATAAAATGAAGGCGATATTATTTATAATAAAAAAAGAATTCTTGCAGGTTGCGAGGGATAAAGCTTTTGTCCCTATGCTTTTCCTTGCCCCAATTATACAAACTATGCTTTTTGGATATACTGTTGCCACAAATGTTGATAATATATCAACAGCAGTATTAGATCAGGACAAAACCCAAGATAGCAGGAAATTTATTCAGAGCTTCAGTAATTCTGGGTATTTTCGCTTACGATATTATCTACAATCCGTATCAGAAATCGACAGTATTATGGATAGCGGTAAAGCAAAACTGGTTATAAATGTTCCAAAAGGCTTTGCTCTCGATCTCAACAGAAATAAACCAACTAGCATACAGGTAATAATTGATGGTAGCGACTCAAGCACTGCTAACGTTATTATGGGCTATACAAAGGATATAATTCAAAAAAACTCATCAAAGATTATTATGGAATTATTAAAGAAAACTGGGATAAAAACGCCTTCAATAGATTCAAAATTTAGAGCATGGTATAATCCCGAACTTGATAGCGTTAATTATATAGTCCCGGGGATTATATGCACAATTATCGCAATAGTAACGACTATGCTTACTTCTGCAGCGATAGTTAGAGAAAGGGAAAAAGGGACTCTCGAGCAATTAATGGTAACTCCGATAACGCCATATCAATTGATATTAGGCAAGGTTCTGCCATTTATGATAATTGGCTTTGCTGATGCTATATTCGTATTGTTAATTGGTATGTTTTGGTTTAAAGTCCCGATTCATGGAAGCGTTGCTTTGCTTCTTGGATTAGCCATTATTTTCCTGTTCAATACGCTAGGAATGGGTATTTTAATATCAACAGTTTCCAAAACCCAACAGCAAGCTATGATGACGACCCTTTTCCTTATAATACCTTGGATTGTGCTTTCGGGATTTATTTTTCCCATAGAAAATATGCCAAAGATTATACAGTATTTTACTTATTTGATACCATTAAGGTATTTTCTTATCATTATTAGAGGTATTGTCTTAAAAGGTTTGGGAATATCTATGCTCTGGCATCATGTTTTGGCAATGAGTATACTCGGAACTACAATCTTAGCCCTAAGCATAACAAGATTTCATAAGCGATTAGAATAATCATTTCAAAGACTTCTTAAAAATTTTATACACTCATCAAGCCTTTCTTCTGCGGGAATCTCACCCCGAAAATCCTCTACTGAAATAAAGTATTTATAGTTTACTTTGCGTAAAGCGGATACCATCTTAGAATAATCATAAAGTCCTTCTGCCATTGGACACCCTGGCCATGACCATGTTATAATCCCTTTTTCGTTTGGTGGATTTGGAACAGGCTTATGTCCGCCTGCGTGGATATGCGCAAGATAATCACCGAGCAATTCAATCGCAAGCTGGGTTGTCTCATATCCATCAGATACCATATTTTGTGGATCATATATCACACCAATATCTTTTGCATCAAAATTTGATACGATCCTATGAGCAAGCGATGCGCTAACATGAATCGTCCCCCCATGAGTTTCAACCAATACTTTGACTCCATACTGTTTGGTAATATCTAGAGCCTTCTCATAATTTCTGACCGCCTCATCATAAAGCTCATTATAATTTACTGTTCCGTTATATCCCCTGCATCCAAGCCTGATGGCAGGACAACCAACCGCATTTGCCCCTTCTGCAAGCAGTCGGGCATGATCGAGATCGCTGGCATCACACGCAGAGGCAAACGCTGCTATTTCAATTCCATATTCTTTTGCCATTGATTTCACTTCGTCTGCCCTTTCCAATATATTATCTGGTGAAAGGTCAGTCAAATGTCTCCCCCAAGGACTCGGTGCTTCATTTGCCCTTTCAGCAGGAAATCTACGGACACGCAACTCCATACCGTCATAGCCTAGTTTCTTTAATAATTCACATGTCTGTTGCAGATCAAGATGTGGTAACATCACCGTTGTTACTGATATTTTCATGTTCGTTCCTTTCTTTTGAGATTACTTTTTTGTATTCATCCACAGATAATAATTTTTTACCTAGCATATTGCTTAATTTTATCAGTTCAGGCAATCGCATACCGACTGATTCTAATTTATCCTGTTGACAAAAGACATCTCTAACATTGCCATCTATTTTTATAAAGCCTTTATCCATCACAATCGCCCTATGAGCATATTCCGCAACTACCCATAGCGAATGAGTGATAATAATTATGGTATGACCTGCTTTGTTTAGCGATTTGAGAAGTTCCATCATGCTTTTTTGTTGCGGATAATCAAGCCCGGTTGTCGGCTCATCAAGTATTAATATTTTCGGCTTACATGCTAACACCGAAGCTACTGCAACTCTTTGCCTTTCACCCTTTGTCAGAGAAAACGGATCAAATTCCTCATATCCTTCCAGATGAACCGCCTGAAGCGCTTCCTCTATATTGGCTGTAATTTGCTCTTCTGAAAGTCCAAAATTTTTAGGACCAAACATCAATTCTTCTCTAACAGTGCCAGCAAATATCTGATGATCAGGATTCTGAAAGACATAGCCCACTAATTTGCCTAGTTCAGAAATCTTCATTTTGCCAGTATCTTTGCCAAAGCAATTTATTTTTCCGAAACTCGGTTTAAGTAAACCATTAAAGCATTTTGCAAGAGTTGTTTTTCCTGAACCATTTTGACCAATTATTGCAATAAATTCGCCTTCTCTAATTGAAAGATCAATTTTATTTAGTGCATTTTTGCCATCAGGAAAAGAGTATTTCAGATCATTTACTTCTATCACCACATTACCATATTGTCTTTCATTTTCTTTGGCTATAAAAGTCTGATATTTTTCCTCATCAATCTTCAAAGATATTCCTGAATTATATGCTTCTTGTGCAGTTATATAAATTTTATCTGACCCGATTTCTGAACATAATTTAGCTATTTGAGGAGGGCGTATGCCGTTAGTTTCCAACACATCGATATTTCTGAGAATTGCTGATGTTTCACCAAATAATATAATCTTGCCTGAATTCATTATGATTAATTTGTCTGTATTTAAAATATCCTCAACCTCATGCTCTACCAATAGAATTGACATTGATTCTTTTTTGAGGCTTTGCAGAGATGACAAAATATCATATCTCCCTTTTGGATCAAGGTCTGTTGTAGGTTCATCCAAAACTATGATTTTAGGTTTACTGGAAAGGACAGATGCTATGGCTAAACGCTGTTTCTCTCCACCAGAAAGGTTATATGGCTGACGATTTTCGAAGCCTTCTAATCCAACAGCTTTTAGAGCATAATTGACTCTTTCTCTTATTTCTTCTGATGGAATTGCGAGATTCTCTGGACCAAAGGCAACCTCAAGCTCAACGCTTGTAGAAAAAAGCTGAGATTCAAAATCCTGAAACACAAGCCCAACGTTTTTAGCGATTTCATAAATCTGCTTATTTTTTATTGATTCCCCTAAAATGCTTATATTACCTGATAAATCACCCTTAACAAAATTTGGTATAATCCCGTTGAGACATCTGCAAAGCGTTGATTTTCCAACACCTGCTTTGCCCATAATTGCGACTATTTCACCTTCATTAATTTCAAATTCTATTAAATCCAAAGCCTTGTTGCTTGAATTTTGATATTTAAAGCTAAGATTATCAATTTTTATTGTATTCATAAGATAACTACATAATACTAGCAGAAATAATTATAAGAAGAATAAACGGTGCAAGTCCTAATCCTAGTCCACCAGCACCTTTCACTGCTTGACCGAATCCAGCGCCTAAAATACCCATATCATAACCACCAATAGCGATCCAGTTTCCAACGATAAGCGCACCAATCACACCAATAATCATTAGGATACTCCCAAGTATTTTGGGTTTTGATAAATCCGCTTCATTCATGACATCAGTATAGATTAATCCAAGCCTTTTGATGACAGGATATATTGGCGGAATAAGCAAGGGACCAAGCGCAGCGGAAACCACAAAATTATTAAGTGTTATGATATTTGCCAAAACAGAGAACGGCACAAGACCAAGTGCATGAACGCCCCAACCGATAAAAACACCACAAGCAGAACTAGCAGTTAATAGCACAAGCAAATACTGTATTGAAAGAAATCTCAAAACTAAGAAAACAATTGATGCAGATAGTATAACTATATAGATTTGTGGATTCTGCATGTAAGCCCTTGTGATTAACCATGTTATTAACCCAACAACAATTGCAGATATAAGAGCAATTATGCTTGATTTCATAGGTGAAATATAGGATTTTACTATTGGAGTCCCCTTGCCAATAGTTTGCCACATTTTATATGGTATATATCCATAAAGGAAGTTTCCAACAAATCCGAAAAGTGTCCCAAGCCCAAACGTGCCAAATGCGTCAGCAATAGTATTTCCGATCGCCGCACCCCATGCTGCTGCAGGACCAAACATCAATGAACATAGTATTGGTATAACATTTGCGGGACGAACTTCCGTAAATCCCGGCACAAGTGGGATCGCAACCTTAAATGGTATCAATATAGCTGCATATAAAGCCGCTGTAACAGCAACCAAGACGATCATTCTCGTATTCTTCCACATCGTTATCAATTCTTTCATATATTGCCTCCTGTGTAAAACATTTTGACTTTATAATACTTTAACCTTTACGTTTCACTCATTACACATACCCCATCACGTATTACTTGCAATATTATAACATAAATGTCAGATTTTTGTCGCATAATAATTAATATTTTAAAGAATTTGTCATTTACAGCCGATATTATCATGAAAGATTTTTTCTTGACTTTTTTTTATTATATATTAATATATTTATGACGTTTCAGAATAGTATAAAAATAACCATTTTTATATACAAAAAAGGTATTAACAATTATGTTTATTATTTATCTGTTATACTTATTCTGCTTTTTGGTATTATGGTGGGGATATTTTGGCTATTTCATATTTCTAAAGCTATTCGTTCTATCTGGCAATAATCACAATAAAGCCCATGATGATATTATCCCCCTTCCTACAATGACAATATTAGTGCCATGCTATAATGAAGAAAATATTATCGAATGGAAGATTGATAACTTACTCCAGCTTGAATATCCAAGAGATAAACTAGAAGTCATTTTCCTTGATGGCTGTTCGACGGATTCAACAGTTCAAAAAATCAAAGACATTATTTGGGCTTCGCCATATATGCGTCTAGTTGAAACTGGCAAAAGAGGAAAAATTCCACAAATAAACCATGTATTATCAGAAATAAATAGCGATATAATAGTCAATACTGATGTTGATGCAGAACTCAAGAAGGATGTTTTGCTGGAGATCGCAAAAGAATTTAGGAATGATGAACGAGTCGGCGTTGTCGGTGCTTACATTGTTCCCAAAAACTGCTGTCGTGAGGAAGCCCAATACTGGAATTCACAAAATCAAGCAAGATTATTAGAATCAGATGCTTATTCTTCATCAATTGTTATTGCACCATGTTACGCATTTAGAAAAGGATTAATCGAGTCTTTCCCTGATGATGTTATTGCAGATGATATATATACCGCTTTCCTATCAACAGTAAAAGGCTACAGAGTTATTTATTGCAGAAATGCAGTTGCATTTGAGACAAGAACACCAACTAATATGCGTGAGCTAGTAAAACACAAATTCAGAAAGACAAACGCTTATATAACGGAAGTTCTAAGATTCCTTTATTGCCTTCCTCGATTGGACACATTTTGGAGGATAATTTTTCTGACAAGGACATTGCAGGTTATCGGTCAAGCTTGGTTATTGCTTTTATATCTACTTTTGACAGTTTCTTTAATAACAATGAAACAATACGAACCAGTCCTGTATTGCTTTATTACCGCATTTGTCTCTCTTGGAATTACCCATATAACCTTAAAGAAAGTCGAAAGCCCCGACTTAGGTCAGCCAAAAGGATTTTTTTTAAGCCTTAAAGTCTTTATAATTCTTACCTATCTTCTTATACTTGCAGGATTAACATATCCACTTTATAGGCAAACAAGTAGCTATGAAAGAATAAAGCAATCTTCAGATAAAAGAAAGGAAGCAATTGTTAAGGATAAAATCAATACATGATATTCTCAAATTTCTTCCAATTATCGGAATCTTGCTTTATTCTTATATAATATATAAAACAGGTATAAGAAGTATTATAAAGGCGTTTTCTAGCATAAAGATTATCTGGTTAATCCCGATTCCCATTTTAATTATCGCTATTATATTGCTTAAAGGCTTAAAATGGAAATTAATATTAAATCATTATAAGCAAGATTTTTCTTATAAAAATGCCTGTATAACATGGTGTATTGGGGCGTTTGCAGGTAGCCTAACCCCCGGACAGGCTGGCGAAGCAATAAAAGCAATCTACGTTAGAAAAATCAATCCTGATAAATCTCTTAGCGAATGTATATCTACAATTTTTTCAGATAAAGTTCTTGAAATATTCAGCTTAATGACGCTTGTTATGATTTCATCGATAGTTTTAGTCTTTCGTCAAAGTGGGCGAATAGGCTTATCTGTATTCATATTAGCTTTTGCTATGATTATTTCTTTTTATGGAATGACAGACCAAAAGATATATAATCTGCTTAAAAGGCTTTTTCGACCAATAATAAACTTAATAATACCAAAACGTTATAAGCAGAATATAAATAGCAGTTTTGAAAGATTCTTTTTAGGTATTTGGGAACTTAAAAAAGAAAAAAGATTATTAGCTTATTTATGGCTAATGGCAATATTTACATGGTTTATAGTTTTTGCTATTTCCTATTTTGTGGCTATTAGTCTTGGATTAAATATAAGTTTCCTTTATATGATGATTATATCGCCTGTAATAACGTTTTTCGCTATCTTGCCAATATCTTTATCTGGTTTGGGAACAAGGGATGCTTCCGCAATCTTTTTTTTCAATCAGATTGGCATCATGGCTGAATCAGCAGTCGTATGGTCAATAATGGTATTGGTGGTTTCGTGGTGCTTTAGTCTATTTGGATGGATAGTATCATTAAATCCATCTTTTTGGCTAGGATTAAGTATAAATGAGGCAAGTAAATCTTCAAAAGTTTAAGATAAAATTCGTATATGTTTTAATCAAACAGAGGCTATATTCTATTATCTTGTTTATCTGTATGTTTGGTTTGACTATTTTGTTGAGGTTATCAAATAGAAATCAGATATTTCTCTATAATACTGATTTTGATTCGTATATTGATTATTATTTAATAGTTTTAATTTCTTTATTTATTGGTGTATTACCATTATTTTTCTATTCATTAGGCAAATATACTTCAAATAAATTTGGATTGGTCATAGGTTTTAGTCTAAATACAGGAATAGGTCTTGTTGTTTTTAATATAATATTACTTCCGTTATTTATTATTAAATTATTATATTATCCGATCATAATAATAATAATATTTTCTATTACATTATTAACTCACAAAGAAGTAAATGTAGCTTTCTTATCAATGTTTAACAATGCCAAAAAGCAAATTGATGAATTTGCTGTTTTATTAAAAAATATGCCAACATCATTGCGAAATCATAAAAACAATAACCAGATAAAAATTAATGAAAAATTTCAGGAGTCCTTATCTGTAAAGATATTTTTCAGATCAATAAAAAGATGCTTTACTACTGAAATTAACGCTTCTAGACAATTCATGGTCCTCAGGCATTTTTTTTCAGCAATATTGATTACATTGATTATTCTTGCTTTCATAGTTCATTTCTTATATGCCATTTCACCCGTAAATTTTGCTGAATCACTAGGAGATATAGCAAATTCTTACCTTGATGTATATATGAATCTAGCATACTATCATGGATTAAAATTCTTACCAAATCATGCTGGTTCGCTTGTTAAATTCTTAAATTTTGATGCATTAGAATCAACATTGATTGTGCTTTCGCATCCTCAATCAGCAAAAGTATTTGGCTTTTTAATATTTGTTTTACTTTCGCTAATGGTCTTTAGCCTGTTTAAATCCATATTTGAAAACCTTAATATTAACAAAAATATATCAAATAATGAGTGGTCATATTTTGCATTATTATTATTTCTCTTATGTCCTGTTTTTTTGGATGAAATTAAATTCTCTTTTGCGCATGATAGGAATTACTTCATTTTTCTATCTTTTTTAACCTTCTATATTTTATTTCTAGGCATACAGCAAAAAGACTCAAGATATATTTATTTTAATTTACCGATTATGGGAATACTCTTTGGCTCAAGTCTTGCTGGACCAATATCAGTTATAATAAACTTTATGTTAATGCTATTTTTTTTCAGAGATTGGAAAAAGAATTATAAATCGATTTTAGTTTCTTTTGCTATTTTTGTTTGTATATCATCTATCTTTCCGATATGGAATTATATCCATTCGGGTTCATTCATGCCAACAAATGTCTTACTAAACCAGTTATTATTATTAAGTCCTGATCCTGATGTTTTTGATCTATATTTATCAGAAAGAGTTGGATTACAATTAAGCAATACAAAGGAACTAGGAACTTTGGATTATTTATTGTTTCCTTTTAGATTTGTATATTTGCACTACTATATATTTGCTGTACCATTTTCATTGGGAGTTCTACTTGTTGTCAAGTATAAGAGTATAAAGTTATTATACTCTTATATAGTTTTAACTATGCTAATTTATATGTTTACCTTTAAAAGTTCCATTTCACTTGGGGTAAATACTCGTTTTCATTACGTAGCATTTCCATTTATAGTGGTAGCAATAGTTTGTCTAATGTCAAAATGGAATATATTCGGCCTTATACGATCTTCATTAAATGCCAGTATATTGTCTTATATAATTATCTTTATAAGCATATTTATATACTTAGATAATTCTTGGTTTATTCCACCACAATCAAAAGTCAGGATGCAAAGAAAAATACAAAACCAAATCAGAAATAAGATAAATTATGTATTAGGCTATAGAGACTTGAACTTTTATTTAGGATTTAAAAATGTAGAAAAAATTAAATTCCTGAATGCTAATCTAACACGCCAAGATAAAGTCTTATATTTTTTTCATGCTCAAGGCATTTATACCAAACCAATACTATATCAGAACACAAAGTCGGGCATGTCTATTCTATATACATCTGGGAACCAAAAGACAATTATGAATAAACTGAGAGAAAAAGGCATAGAATATATAGCCGTAGATATGAAATGGGCGATTACATCCAATAGCCCTTTTGGTATCATGGTAGCAGATATAACTACTCCCATATTTGAGCCTGAATTTTTTTCTAAACACTTTATACCATTAGAATATCAAGTTCCCGATTTATATGTTTTTAAAATAAATTATGATGGCATAATTAACGAAAATGAGATTATAAATAATATTTCTGAAATCAAGAAAACTGGCTTCTATGATGTCATATATCGAAGCATAAAAAGAAATATTAGAAATGAAAAGCTTATAAGAATTGACCTGAATCCATATAAAGCAGAAACTCTTTTGAATGAATATGAGGCATTTTATAGCGGTAAATCCATTGTAATATATGGAACGGAGAGTAATAATTGACGGATGTAAAAGCTAATTTATATGATAGAGAACTAGAGGACTGGAATATCAACGCCGAATTCTATTTGAGGGAGACAGAATCGCCTTTTTTTCAAATTATTCACAAAGAGAAAATCGATATATATGATTTACAAAATGAAGGCAATATGCTTCTTGATCTTGGGGCTGGGATTGGCTATTTTGCAAATAATTTAAGAGAGAAAGGCAAGAAGGTCGTTGCAGTTGATTTCTCCTATGAAATGTTAAGGATTGCAAAGAAAGAATATCCTAATATCAATTATGTTGTTGCATCCGCAGATAATCTTCCCTTTAAAGATAATGTGTTTGATATTATTACTGCAAATGGAGTTTTACATCACCTAAAAGCACAAAATCTTCTTGAAAACAGCATGAATGAGATTAACAAGGCATTAAAAGAGAATGGTGTCTTTTGTCTATTTGATAGAAATGGAAGTTTTTTGTCTTTAATATTGCATGGTTTTATAATGTTTATCAAGAAAATTATGGTTAAGATCAAAGGTAAATTTGCAGGTTCTTCATCAATGAGTGAGCCATCTTTTACCGATAGAGATTTGAATATCGTGCAAAATTCTGGATTCAAGATAGTAAATAGAAAATTCGTTGCTTCAATACCATCATTTACACTTATTGTATTGGCTAATTCGATAGAATACTTTATTAGTTTATCCTTATCAAATTCATTCCGAAAAAAATTTTTATCTTTGTTTAGCTTCTTTGAGAATAATATTAAATCAAAGCAATTTTGTGTCGAACAATGTGTAAAACTTCGAAAAAGTGAGATAGATAAAAAATGAAAATCCTTTTATTATCGCCACCTTATGTTCCTGAATACATGCGAAATGCAAGATGTGATTTTGTCTCGCTTTCTGCAACGCAATGGTTTCCGATATGGCTTGGATATTGCGGATGTTTCCTTGAAAAAGCTGGTCACGAAGTCAAATTGATCGATGCACCCGCATATAATCTGAACCATGATCAGACAGAAGTAATATACCTTAATTATAAACCAGATCTGCTAGTTGTCTATACAGGCACAAAAAGCGAAAATAACGATATTAGTTTCACAGAAAAGCTTATCTCAAAATGGGATTGTCCAGCGATACTCGTTGGACCTTATTTTTCCATCGATCCCTTAAAGACTCTCAGCAAAAGCCAAAAGCTAAAATATGGTGTCCAAAGCGAATTTGAAAAGCCAATACTTGAATTTCTGGAAGGCAAAGACCCAAAAGATATAAAAAACCTAATTTGGCGAGATAATGACGAATTACATACTAACGAAACCCGTCCTTATCTCTCCGGTGAAGAACTAGACGAGTTTCCATTTGTGAGTGACTTTTTCAACCGTCAACTCAATTTCAATTACTATAAAGCCCCTTCTGAATATCATCCTTTCATGGATATTATGACAGGAAGAGGCTGTAAATGGGGGCTTTGCACTTATTGCCTTTGGGTTCATTCTTTCATAAAGGGCAGAACATACAACACCAGAAGCATAGAAAATGTAATTGACGAATTCAATTTTATAGATAAAAAGATACCAAAAATCAAGTCGGTAATGATCCAAGATGACACTTTCACTACCGAAAGAGCAAGAGAGTTTTCAGAGGCAAAAATAAAGTCTGGAAATAAGCTAAAATGGTCTTGCTATGCTCGTGGAAATATGGACTATGAGACTCTAAAACTAATGAAACAAGCTGGTTGCAGAAACCTTCATGTAGGCTTTGAATCAGGTGATCAGCAGGTTCTGAGAAATATAAAAAAAGGCTTAACAAAAGAGATAATGACAAAATTCGCCATAGATGCAAAAAAAGCAGGATTGCAGATTCATGGTGATTTCGCAATCGGATTTCCCGATGAAACAGCAGAAACAATAAAAGAAACTATCGAATGGGCTTGCCAAATAAGACCACATACCGCTCAGTTTCAATTGATGATCCCATTTCCCGGAACACCTTTCTATGATGAACTTGAGAAGAATGGTTGGCTGGAGAATGGCGCACCAAATTATCCGCAAATGTCAAAGGAAGAACTCGAAAAAATGGCAAAGAAAGCATATCGTTCTTTCTATATAAGCCTGCCATATTTCAAAAGTATGTTAGCTCATCCTTACGAATTATTTTTTAGCAGGCTCAAGACCTATTTTAGGGCAATACCCGCAGTTTTCTGGAAAAAATGGGATGTCCGTTAATCAGAAGGATTTTTTATATGGAGTTACTAAAAAAGGCATGGATACAAATTACAATTGTATTATACATAGTCCTAGTTTATGCAATCTATTGGATATTTTTCACACCATCAATAAAAAGTCTATGGTCTTCATTTTAAGGTCTTTCCTATAATGTCTAACCTTATCTTTCTAATAATACTCATTCTGATAGGCTTTACATCAGGCAGGCATATCCTAAAGCTTTTCAAAATCCAGAATATCAATTATCTTACAAACTTTATATTTTCCACTGCCTTTGGATTAGGAATAATAGGCTACCTTATTTTAATATTAGGATTGCTTGGTTTACTTTATAAGTGGATTTGTCTTGTATTAATATCTTTATTTCTCATATTTTCTCTATGGAATCTGATAAAATCCCGATATGTAATCATCAAAAACATAAAGAAAATTTCTAATTATATTATGCAAATAAAGGGGAAAAAGTTTGAATTTGCCCTTATTCTCATGCTTTTTATCTATTTCATTTTGAACCTTTTTATATCACTTTCCCCTCCGATAGATTTAGATTCGCTTGTGTATCATCTTTCCATACCAAAGATTTGGATACAAAATCACAAAATCATCTATATCCCATACATTTTGGCTTCTGAAATGCCTCTAATGACCGAAACGCTTTATGCTTTTGGAATGATGTTAACTAGCGAGATTTCCGCTGGATTGATAATATGGGCGTTTGGCCTGCTTTTGGCTTTGTCTATCATATCTTTCTGCAAAGACAATTTCTCATGCCATATTGGACTTTTGGCTTCATCTGCATTATGTTTTACTGCACTTTTTATAAATACTTCTACAAGGACTTTAGTTGACATTGTAACAACATTTTATGCTTTTCTTGGTTTCTATGCTTTCATTCGCTATATAAAAAATGACGAAAGAAAATGGCTTATTTTATGCTCTCTGATGTGTGGTTTTTCTGCATCAACAAAACATTCTGGCGTAATACCTTTTGTTGTTTTATTTATAATGATTTTTATAACAGAGATAAGACGAAGAAAGCTAAATGGCATTAAAAACATTATATTATGTGGATTTGTATTTCTTGCTATCCCATTGATTTGGTATATTAAAAGTTTCATTAATACAGGCAATCCAACAGTCATATATTTTACAAAGATATTTGGCGGGAAAAATCTATTACCAAAGGACATGTCAACACTTGTTGTATCTTGGCGATCTCTTTATGGCTTTAATAATGAATCGTTAAATATTTTAATATTACCGTTAAGGCTTTTGGCAAATTCTTTCTTTACAGGTCCGAGTTATTGGCATCTTGGGGCATTTATTATAGCTTTTGTCCCTATTCTATTATTCATTAGGAAAATTGACAAGTCTATAAAGTATCTATTGTTATATTCTCTATCTAGCATTGTTTTGTTTTCTATTGTAACCAGCCAAACACGATTGGCAATACCTGCCTTTGTTGGATTATTTATTGTTGGTTCTTATTCAGCGTATAGAATTTTTGATTATCTGAATAATTATAAAAGGACCATTCAGATAATCTTTATCGCTTCTCTTATAATAAATACAGACCCTTTAATAAACGAATTTATAAAAAGATTCCCGGTTGCAGTTGGTTTAGAAAACAGAGAGGATTATATAAAAAGGCGTGTTGAAACATACAAAGTCATTGAATACGCAAATCATAACTTGAATAAAGACTCAAAAGTGCTGACGATGGATGCAAGGGGGTTTCATTTCGACATCCCTTATGTAGTCGGCAGTCCAAATTTTCAGGGATTTATAATATTTGACGATATTAGCAGTATATCACAACTTTCGGATATGCTTAAAGAGAAAGGAATAACACATATTTTGACAACAGATACTATTGCAAAATCAGTTATCCCTCCCTGGAATGAACTAAAAAATAACCTTATTCCTTTATATTCCTCTGGAAATCTTTATTTATATAAGCTAAATTTGCCTTAAACCCTCATCTAATATTCTAATCACAAAATCCACATCAGCAGAATTTACTATTATTGGTGGCTTTGTAATGATTGTTGATGCTCCTTCTTTATAGCTCTGTAATCTAACAAAAAGACCTTTATCAAGGCAGATTTTATGAAATTTACCTGCAATCTCTCCATTTACAAGGTTTATTCCTGCAAGATGGCGATAACCTGTTATCTCAACGACTTTGTTTGCATATTTCTGCTGGATTTTGTATAGTTCCTCAAAATAATAATTACCAACAGCCTCAATATGATCAGAATTGCTTTTCACTGTCTCCAATACTATAAGTCCCGCCAGC